>JAABUN010000162.1_pt1 | contig 165985 bp, 143 predicted proteins | sample 5559311 | NCBI WGS metagenome assembly JAABUN01 (sample SAMN10711877, study PRJNA513370) | rock metagenome | isolation source: Antarctica rocks | place: Antarctica: Victoria Land, Siegfried Peak sud
TGGCCCGTGATCAGGAGCGATTGACCGACGTGCTAAAGGGATTTCACCTGATTGCCTTCATCATGCTGATGGGGAAGCAGGTTCTTCCCGTTCTCAGTGTCCTGTGAAGTGCATAACAGGCTCTAGGCAACACGACGCAGCGGGTTTTCCGCCGCGTTGTGTTCTGCGACTGCTTATCCGGCCCGCTTGAGGCGACCCGTCATCTTGGCGAAATGCTCGCCGCGCTGGAAGAGATAGAGTCCCAGCGGCGGGAAGATCGCGCCCGTCAGGAGCAGCGGCCAGATGTTGGCCCACTGGCTGCCAAACGACGCGCCATCGAGCAGCGTTGCCCGGATCCCATCCAGCGCGTAGTAGACCGGCGAAATGTAGGCCAGTGGCTGCATCCAGCCCGGCAACACATCGATGCTGTAGTAGATACCCGAGATCAGCAGCAGCACCGCGGTGAAGATGCTGGTCACCTGCTGCCCTTTCTCCGGGGAGAGGAGCGGCATGACCGCCGCGACCATCCCGAAGCCGACAAGCGAGACGCTGCAGAGCGCCAGCAATCCGAACGCCGCGAGGTAGTTGGCGTTTCCGAGCGACATGTTGAAGAAGAGCGAGATCGCTCCCAACATCACGATCGTCCGCACCATACCGTACGCCACCGCATAGATTCCCATACCGAGCAATTGCGTGGCACGACTCGCCGGGCTCATGAACGTGTATTCGATGGTTCCCTCCCATCGCTCCCAGCTGACGGTCTCCGACAAGAGATCGAAGATCATCGAGAGATAACTCCAGAGCAGCGTACCGATCAGGAGAAACGTGGTGATCCGCGCGGTCTGCGCGGGGTTACCGCCGAAGCCGACACCGATGAACCCGATCGTCAGGGCGTTCATCGTCGAATACACCAGCCACACCACTTCCCACAGAAAGTAGCGCTTGGTCAGAAAGTAGTTTCGTTGTGCGTATCCCCAGATTGCGATCAGTTCGCGTTTCCAGGACGGTCTCTCCACGGGGGCCTTCACCAGTTGCATGCTATTTCCCCACTTCCGTCAGGTCCCGACTCTTCCGGTCCTGCTCTTCCTTCATCTCGGTAGCGAACTCCGCGTCCTCCAGTGATGTACCTGTCGCCAGCATGAAGACCTCCTCCAGCGTCGGCTCCTTGCCGTCCTGCTGGTATCGTCGCTTCAGTTCCTGCGGCGTTTCGAGCGCGATCAACTCGCCATCGAGAAGGATTCCGATCCTGTCGCAAAGTTCCTCGGCCTCGCCCATGTCATGGGTGCAGAGGAGGATCGACGAATCATGACTCTTGCGGATATTCTGGATCAGCCCCTGAACGTCCTTCTTGCTGCGTGGATCGAGGCCGGTCGTCGGCTCGTCCAAAAGCATCAGCATCGGACTCGTGAGCAGTGCTCTGGCGAGGGCGATCTTCTGCTGCATGCCGCGAGAGAGGTGTTCCATCGGCTCGTCGACGCGTTCGTAATCGAAGCCGATGCTCTCGAGAATTGCGCGGATCTGCGGCCTGCTCTCCCTATCCGTCACGCCGTAGAGCTTCGCTCCGAAGAGCAGATTCTCCATGGACGAGAGTTTCTTGAAGAAGCTCGCCTCGACACTGACGCGATTGATGTATCGCTGGACGACACGTGGATGCTCGACTGCATCAACTCCAAAGATTTTGACCGTCCCCGAATCAGGAAGTGTCAGCGTGGACAGCGCACGCACGAGCGTACTTTTGCCGGATCCATTCGGTCCCAGGATGCCGACCACTTCGCCGCGACGCACGTTGAAGGACACACCCTTCAATGCGTATGAGTATTCACCCCTCTTTTTCTTGAAACGCTTGGAGATATCCCGGATCTCCAGCGCATTTTCCGCCTTTTGCATGTCGAATGTTGGCATGACTTCTCTTCCCGTGTGTGCGTCCACCGACCTTATCGCTGGAACTCCTCAACCAAGATCGATCCTTGCAGCCCACAGGCTGTCCGGAGCTATCGATCTTCGCTCGATTTGGCATGGCGCAATCTATCCACGACGTTGCTCTCCCCCTCGTATCCGACTCCCAAGTCCTTCACGCACGCATACAAAAAAGCTCCTCCCGAGATACCTCGGGAGGAGCAGCCTGGATGGTCATGTGAACCCTGACTGTCAGTCAGGCACCACGTGTCGCAAGGCGCACGATTCCCCAAGGTCATCCGTCGTCGGAATTCCATTTTGGAGGAAGATAGTGCTAGGCATTTCGCGCATCCCTTACGAACTTGGCGACAAGAACTAGCCGAAATAACGGCCAGCCATCTGCATTGAGCCTATAGACTCGGCACCGATATGTCAAGAGGTGCTCAACATCCGATGTTCTGCAGATTGGCCGGTCTCTTCATACGGTCGGAATCAGCCGTATCACAGGGTGCCGGGGTGCTGCCTCCACGAGTTGTGCATCTGTGGCAGTTCGATCAAAGCCAAAAACCGCCTTTGTCTGGCTATCCCACTTTTGCAGATAGGCACGCAAGACAGGGGGGCGGCCTGCTTCCGCAACATCCTCGGCGACGAGCACCTTGTCGATCGTATTTCCACGGCGCAGTTCAGCCGCAGACGCAGCGCGCAGGTTGCGAACCCACTGCGTTTCGCCGCGCGGACTGACGAGATACCGGGCACCCTGATAGATAAGCAGATTGACCGGAACTTTCTTGAGTTCGCCTGTGTTGCGCGCCCGGACGACAAGAACCCAGACGCCTTGATAGCTCAAGCCAAGCCGCTCGACGAGAAATACAACAACAGGATTGATAACCTTCGTAAAGATTGGGGAAGGCGCATCATAATTGGGCATCGAACCACCTTTTGAAGACATTCTCTCGAACCAGAGTCGATCGCGCACGTCGACATCGCCATAGGAGCTAGTATGTTTATACCTGCGCATATTGCAACAGTTTCGGTGATTGGTGCCGGAACACTTGGCATTCAGATCGCCGCCATGACAGCAGCGAGTGACCGCACCGTCCTGCTGTACGACCTGATGGACGGTGCCGCCGACCGTGCGCACAGCCGTCTTCAGGCGTTGCTGCGTCCCGTGATCGATGCTGGCAAGCTCGATTGGGATCTGGATTCGGTCCTGCAGCGCATCCGAGTCGTGGCAACTCTGGCCGAGAGTGTGCGCGCCGCCGATCTCGTCATCGAGGCCGTCCGAGAGGATCCGGATACCAAGCGCTCGGTGTTCGCTGAGATCGGTGCCATCAATCCGAATGTTCTGCTGGCCACCAACAGTTCATCGATCCCCAGTTCTGCGTTAGCCGATGCGGTCGCCGATCCTGGAAAGTTCGCGAACCTGCACTTCTTCTCCAGCTTCTGGGACCGGAGCATGGTCGAACTCATGAGCTGTGGGCTTACAACCCGGGAAACGATGGTTTCCCTCGAGGCGTTTGGCAACTCGCTCGGACTCTTCACTGCAGTCGTGAACGGCGACAGCAAGGGCTTCATCATCAATCGTATCTGGCGAGCGGTAAAGCGCGAATCGTTGCGCGTCGTCGACGAAGGCGTTGCCGACGCCGAGACCGTTGATCGCCTGTGGGCATTGTTCTGGGGATCTCGACTTGGCCCCTTCGGCCTGATGGACGAAGTGGGCCTGAACGTGGTCGCCGACATCGAAACATCGTACATCTCAACAAGTCCGGATCCAACCGATGTGCCGAACCCGACGCTGCACCGCCTGGTTGACGCAGGCGAGCTGGGACAGAAGGCCGGTCAAGGGTTCTATCGGTATCCTCATCCGTCGTACGAAGCTCCGGGTTGGCCACGGTCCATCACCAACGAGCCACCGTTGGCGGAAGAAGATGGAACACATTGACGTCAGATCGGCCACTGACCGTCCCTGTCATCCAGGGCAACGCGAGAGACCGCGAGGAATCGCTTTGCATCAAGGGTGTGAGGACGTATCGCCTTAGACAGCTTCGCGAAGCACGTTACATCACGAGCTGCCGACGGAGGCGGTCAGAGACGCTGGGCGACGAGCTTTGAGATGGCACGCACTGTCTCGGCAACACCGTTGCCTCGCGTCGCGATCGCCTCGAAGTGCGGCAGACCGGATGGGTTGAGCACCTCGTCCAACTTGGAAAGCGGCATGGCGGCCGCCAGATCCATCTTGTTGTATTGGAAGATCACCGGGAGGTCGGCAAGGGTGTGCCCATAATATTCGAGATGGGTGTCTAGTTCGCTCGCGCTGGCAAGATTTGCCGTCAACCGGGCGCGATCCGCGTCCGCCACGAAGACAATTCCATCCGCACCGCCGAGGATTGCTCGTCGCGTGCGAAGGTAATGCTCCTGCCCAGGCACGGAATAGAGATGGAAGCGCACATCCCAGCCACCGACGAGAATCGGTTCCACCGGCACGAAATCAAAGAAAAGCGTGCGCTCTTCCTCGGTTGCAATCGAGCGGATCGAACTCCGGGTTGCCGCCGGCATCCGACGGTGGATATTCACGAGGTTGGACGTCTTGCCGCTCAGGCCGGGACCGTAGTAGACGATCTTGGCGTGAATCTGTCGGTCGCGGAGATTAATTGTTGCCATGCTAGCAGGATAGTCCTTGCACGGCGGATTCGTCACTGGTCAGGCGTACGACGATCGTCCCGATCTGCCGAGCAGACGGAACGTCCGACAGGATCTTTCGTGCGTTCTCCACGGTGGCAACGAGGACGAAACCAATCCCCATGTTGAAGACGCGGTATCGCTCGGCGATCGCGAGGTTGCCTTGGGTGACCAGCCATGAAAAGATCGGAGGCACGTGCCAGACGGCAGGATCGAGACGCGCGATGCAGTTTGCGGGCAGCGTGCGCGGGAGATTGTCGGCAAGGCCACCTCCGGTTATGTGGGCCATTCCGCGAACGAGCCCCTGCTCGAGGAGAGGACGCACGATGGGCAAGTACGTGGGATGACCTTCCATCAACGCCTCGCCGATCGTCTGCGAGGAACCTGGAAAGGACTGGGTCAACAGCATACGGTCGGATTCGTGATCGCCGGTCAGGCCGACGATCTGGCGTGCCAAGGTGTAGCCGTTGGTATGCAAGCCAATGCTGGGCAACCCAATCACGATATCTCCAGGCACGATCTGCGCTCCATCGACGAGCTGATCCTGGCGCGTGGCACCAACGATGAAACCGGCGAGATCATATTCGCCTGCGGCATACATGTCTGGCATCTCGGCCGTCTCGCCCCCAAGCAGAGCCATCCCGTTTTCGAGGCAGGAATCCGCGATGCCACCGACGACGGATTCGACGACATCACCATCGAGCCGACCGGTCGCGAAGTAATCGAGAAAAAAGAGCGGCAGGGCACCAAGTGCGAGGATGTCATTGACGCAATGGTTGACGATGTCGCGGCCGACCCGTGCATGCCGTTCACCACCGAGCGTAAACGCCAGCCTCAGCTTCGTGCCAACGCCGTCGGCACTTGCAACAAGTATCTGGTCCCCGCTGGTCGCCAGACGGTACGTGCCTCCGAAATGTCCGATCGGTCCGCCATGTACCCCAAGCGTTGCCTGGGCTCGCTCCCTGACCCGATCGATTGCCTTCGACTTGGCGTCGATATCAACCCCGGCATCCTTGTAGGTCATGCCAATTTCTGCTCCAGGAGCGTCCTTGACGAACGATTCCTGCATGTCCTGCGTCACGATCAATCCTTTGGTCAAAAGCGAACAGGTGTATGCCTCACGTAGCGAAAGATCTCATGAACTCGAACGAAGCCATCGTCGATTCGAGCCCGTCGACGAAGCAGATTGTGAGGACGAACCGGGATGAGTCATCGTACCCAACCACCTGTGCCCGACGCGGAGCCAAGTGGCGTCCCGAAGTCCCACACCGGTGTATGACCAGGGCTACAGCAAGGCGTTGCAAATTCCCACTCACGACAACAACGTTCTCGACTTTCTCGTCGTCGCGGCGAGGACAGGCGCGGTACTCCTGGTGACGGCAAAAGACGGACCAACCAGACGATTGGTCCGTCTCGATGGTATCTAGGCAGCCGAATGGGCTTCGCGCGGTGTCTCGAGCGCCTCATTCCACGATTCTTCATCGTCCACGACCGGCTCCGGACTGATGTCCTGAACCCGTCGCGTGATATACGGCTCGAAGCGTCCGAAATCGCGCTCGGGCAGGAATCCAACGAGTGTCGTTCCCGCTTCGTCGAAATCGCGAGATTCAACCCGGCCGAATTGATGGAAGCGTTCGACCATCTCGGACTGATTGTAGGGAATCGTCAGCGTAACTGGTTCGAAATTGTCTTCCGATTCCAGGACTGCCTCGATCTGGGCAAGAAGTGCCTCGACATTCGTGCCGTTCTGGGCGGAGATCGGCACGGAATCGGCAGGAGCACCGACTCGCGCCATCAACTCCGGCATGTTGAGGCGGTCCTCCTCGGAAAGCGCATCGATCTTGTTCAGCGCGTACACCACTGGCTGACCGTCCACACCGAGTTCTTCCAGTGTCTGCTTGACGGTGATGACCTGTTCCACCACGTTCGGGTGCGTCATGTCCACGACATGCACGAGCACCGCAGCTTCGCTGATCTCTTCCAGGGTTGCCCGGAAGGCGGCGATCAACTGCGTCGGCAGGTTGTTGATGAAGCCCACCGTATCGGTCAGCAGAACCTCACGACCGCTGGGCAGACTGATCCGTCGCGTCGTGGGATCGAGTGTCGCGAACAGCTTGTCTTCCGCCAGCACACCGGCTCCGGTAATGGTATTGAGCAACGTGCTCTTGCCCGCATTGGTGTAGCCGACGAGCGACACAACGTTGATCGGCGTGTCCTTGCGGCGACTTCGGTAGAGCTCACGATGCCGATGAACCTGCTCCAATTGGGTCTTGATGAAGGCGACCCGCTTTTGCGCCTCACGACGGTCAGCTTCCAGCTGGGTTTCACCGGTGCCGCGTAGCCCGACCCCCCCACCGCCAGTCTGGCGGGAAAGATGTGTCCACATCCTCGTCAGTCGTGTCATGCGGTATTGCAGCTGAGCGAGTTCGACCTGAAGTCGGCCCTCATGCGTCTGCGCTCGGCTGGCGAAGACATCGAGAATCAGCGCGGTGCGGTCGATAATCTTGACCTCGAGCGCCTTCTCCAGATTTCGCAGCTGGGCCGGTGTCAACTCGCCATCGAACAGCACGAAATCGTATTCGAGTTCTTCCTGCAGGTCCTTGATCTCCTGCAGCTTGCCCTTGCCAACATAGGTGGCAGGGTGTGGATGGTCCAGCTTCTGGGTGACGGAGCCAACGACCACCACGCCCACAGTCTCGGCGAGGGTCGCCAGTTCTTCCAGCTCGTCGGCTACATCCCACGTCGTGTTGTACGTCTCGACGGCGACAAGCAGTGCCTGCTCGGGCCGCTCGGTGGTTGCCTTGGATGTCCGAAGCGTGCGCGCACGCTTGACGTAGGATTCCTCCTCGCCTTCGTCGCCTTCATCATCACCGAGAAATTCGGTCTCTTCCAGCGCGCTGTCGTCGGCGCTGAACTCTTCTGTCACGTCGGGTGTTGTTTCGTCAAGTGGGGTTATGGTGGTGCTCCCTTATGCCTTCGCCGAAGTATCGAGGGTCTCTTCTTTGCCCGATGCAGTTTGAACTTCAATCAACGGTGGTCGACCGATCCAAATTCGAATATTGATCATGGCTGTTCACCTCACTGGTTCTTCCATACCGGTCCCGAATACCAGTTCCGCTGCTCAATCTATTGTTTTGCCATCCATGGTTCGAACCTCTTCAGCATCTTTTCCAAGTGAATCGCTCCAACGAATCATACCGCATGGCACAAGCTTGAACTGTCTTGTATCGACCGCCTGATGTGGATAGTGGCACTTGCAGACTGGCTGCGGATGGTCCTTCATCGTTTGCTGCCAAGGTTTCATTGGATTGGCGAGGATATGTCCACAGGAAGCATTCGGAAGCCAGTACCGCTATCGATTGTCGCCAATGACGGCCACGAAGTTTGCCGCATCTGAGTCTCTGAACCGTAATCGCAAAATCGGCTCGAGCAATCGTGGGTCGTTGATTTGCTTCAGGTGGTGGACGCTTCTCCGTCTTCGGACAAGGTCAGCACGGTACGTCGCAACACGATCATCAGGAGGCCAGTGCCGATCAGCGCAAAGCTGAACCAGTAGGCGGCCGGCAGGGGGCCGATATAGAGGCTGTCCGTGCGATCGCGCTCGATCACGAAACGAACCAGGCCGTAGGCTATCAGGTAGATCCAGGCAACGTCACCAGATCGCATCCGGTGCATCTTTCCCAGGTTCAGGACGAGTAACGTGAGCAGCGTCGCGTTCAAAAGATTGAATATCGATTCGTAGAGAAATGTCGGATGGAAGGTTGCGAACTGTTCGAATCCGGGCGGACGGCGACTGGGATCTATATGAACCGCCCAAGGTAGCGTCGTCGGTGTGCCGAACGCCTCCTGATTAGCCCAGTTACCCCACCGACCGAGCGCCTGTCCAAGTGCGAGACCGGGGACCATCACATCTGCCCAGCGAAAAAATGGTTCACCGTGTCTCCGGCAGAGGAAGATCATGGTCAGAACCCCTGCGACGATCGCACCGTGGATCGTCAACCCGCCCAGACGGACATTGATGGCCTCCACAGGATGTTCGACATAGAAGTCGAACTTGAGCAGCACATAGTAGAAGCGAGCACCCACGATACCGATCACCACGATCCAGGGAGCCATGTCGAGCAGGAACTCGGCGTCAAGTCCCCGACGAGCCGCCAGCCAGTAACTCAGTCCGATACCGAAAATCATCCCGCTGAGAATGAACAACGCATACCATCGAACATCCAGCGGTCCAAACGAAAACGCAATGGCATTGTGGAGTGTGGGCATTGGGTGGGGCTCGTGGCGGTGGACATGGGCAAATGCTGAGGGCTCGACCCGGCGTCGAAACCCTGAGCAAGCCTATCACGCGGGATGGCGGCTCGAGCTCGCACTCTTGCAACCGGCTGTCCGACCCGTGGAGATATACGATGCACATCGTACGCATCGAAGGTGCGGGCAAAGCAACTCGCGGTCAGTCATGCATCAGGATAGAGTCTGAAACACCAGCCTCGAAGCCGAAGGGATCAGATCCGGGAGTCGAGAAAGTGCGCGATGTCGGCGGCAGTCGGCAGCGAGTCAATGGCGCCGGCCCTGGTCGTGGTCATGGCACCGGCCGCCATCGCGAACTCGATGTCATCGTCGGTTAACGCTCCCCAGTTGGACGCGAGCAGGCAGGAGACGAGTGCAGCCGTGAACGCGTCGCCAGCACCGGTTGGCTCGACCGCATCGACCGTGAAAACCTCGTGGCGACTCCAGCGGCCGGGTGTTCCACGTCGCACCCAAGTTGCGCGTGCACCATCTGTGACGACGATCACGGGGGATGGGAGTTCCGCCAGGTTGCGCTCGATGTCATTCATTGCCGTTGACTGCCAGAGCGACGCGGCATCGTCCAGACTTAGTTTCACGACCGTGGCCTGCTGGAGGATTGGTTCACAGGCGTCACGCAGAAGACCGAGATCCGACCAGAGCGTAGGGCGGACATTTACATCGAAGACGATTGGTACCTGATATCCAGCCGCAACACGTACCGCGTGTTCGATCGCCGAGCGGGATGGTTGCGCCGAGAGGGAGACCGACCCAACCACGATTGCGATCGCCTGATCGATCGCCACGCCATCGACATCGGCGACATCGAGCAGGCAATCGGCCATCCTCACCAGGCGAAAGCTCCCATCACCGCGCGCGTCCCGCCATGCGTAGGCGATAGTCGTGTCCAGCTCCGGCGAGCGCCGCATCCTCGTGCGATCGACCTGTTCACGATCGAGCAATGCCAGCAACCGGTTCCCGAATGGGTCCTGTCCGACAACGGAACAGATAGCTGTGGAGACGCCTAGCCGGGCCAAACCGACCGCGACGTTCATCGGCGCTCCTCCCTCACGAATCGTCAGCGACGCTGCCGCGGAGAGATCGTGGCCGGTCTCGGCAATCAGATCGATCAGGCATTCCCCGAAACAGATGACTGGCGACGTGGAGGTACTCAACTTGCCCTCGCCTGCGGAACCGTGCTGCTGTGCGGGATGTCCCGACGCACCTCGGTCACATCCCGAACGCTTTCCAGGCGCTGCATGATACGGCTCAGCTGACCGACACTTTCGACTTCGACGGTCAAGAGCAGTGTCACCGTGCGGTCGTCATGTGTCTGCGTCAGCACCGAAAGGATATTCACTCGCTCATCCGAAAGGAGCGTGCTGACATCCTTGAGCAGCCCAACCCGATCGAGCGCATAGAGGCGAACGGGAACAGGATGCGTCTCGTGCGCTTCATTCCCCCAACTCACTGGAACGAGCCGCTCCGAGTCCGGCATATTGTGGACGTTCGGGCAATCCTTGCGATGGTAAACCACACCGCGACCACGGGTGACGTATCCGATGATGGGATCGCCCGGCACCGGCCGGCAACAGTTCGCCTGGACGGTGAGCAAGTTGCCTGCGCCCATGACCTCGACGCGGGCTGGGGTCGTCGGCGCCTTGACCACGCTGGCGATCGAAAAGACGTCCTTCGGGGTTTCATCCAACTTGCCTGCAATCTGCTGGGATGAAACACCGCCATACCCCACCGCTGCAAGGAAATCCTCCAGCTTCGGGTAACGCGGGAAGCGCGGCAGTACGTCCTCGAGCTTGATTTCCAATCCGAGGCGTCGAAGTTCCTTGTCCAGAATCTCGCGCCCCTGGGCAATGTTCTCATCCCGCTCCTGGCGACGGAACCATTGGCGAATCTTCTCTCGGGCGGACGCCGTCTTCACGTAGCCGGAGCTTGCCTGAAGCCAGTCTCGCCGCGGTCCGTTGACAGTCTTGCTGGTCTTGATCTTGACGACCTGACCGTTCTGCAGCTTGTAGTCGAGTGGCACCATCTGGCCGTTCACCGTGCCACCCACACAATGATGGCCGACCTGCGTATGGATGCGATACGCGAAATCGACCGGGGTGGCGCCGTTCGGCAGCTCGATAATGTCGCCCGCTGGGGTAAAACAGTAAACCATGTCCTGAAAGACATCGGACTTGAGGGATTCGACAAACTCTTCGGCATCGGCTACTTCGTCGCGCCAATCCATGAGCTGACGGAGCCAGGTAATCTTGGCCTCGAGGCGGGAGTCGGATTTGCCGCCCTCCTTGTATCGCCAATGTGCCGCGATCCCGTACTCGGCGACCCGATGCATCTCGCGGGTCCGAATCTGCATTTCGACCGCATGACCATCAGGACCGATCACGGCGGTGTGCAGACTCTGGTACATGCTTTCCTTGGGAGTCGCGATATAGTCGTCGATTTCACCGGGGACAGGATGCCAGCGACTGTGCACGATCCCGAGCACGCTGTAGCACTCCTGGACGGTCTCGACGAGGATCCGAATGCCGATGACATCGTAGATCTCTTCGAACGAGCGTCCCTTGCGATTCATCTTGCGATGAATCGAGTAGACATGCTTCTTGCGACCGCTCATGTCGGCCTTGATCCCCGCCACGGCGAGCAACGTCTGCAAGTCCTCTTCAACGCGCTTGATATACGCCTGGCTATCGGCACCCCGGTCATCGAGCTCGGCGGTGATATGGGCGTATTCTGCCGGCATCAGATAGCGAAAGGCCAAGTCCTCGAGTTCGGACTTGACCTGCCAGATACCCAATCGATTGGCCAGCGGAGCGTAAATCTCCATCGTTTGTTGCGCGATACGTACCTGCTTGTGGTGAGGCATGGACCCCAGCGTACGCATATTGTGAAGACGATCCGCCAGCTTGATCAGCACGACGCCAATATCGTCAACCATCGCGAGGAACATCTTGCGCAGGCTCTCGGCCTGTTGTTCCTTCTCGCGGGCGACGATACCGCGACCATCATCGGTCTCTGGAGTCCACGGGATCTGGCCAAGCTTGGTGACGCCTTCGACCAGTTTGGATACGCGATCGCCAAATTCGGCCTCGATATCGGGACTGGTGACGCCCGTATCCTCGACGACGTCGTGAAGCAGACCGCCGGCAAGGGTCTCGGCATCGAGATTCATTTGCGCGAGGATCGTCGCCGTTTCGAGGGGATGGACGATGTAGGGCTCGCCGGACTTGCGTGTGACGCCGTCGTGGGCGCGAAAAGCAAGCTCGAAGGCGCGGGCGACAAACTCGACATCCGTGACCAACGCGTCCCTGGAGAGCGCGATATCAAGACGCGACAGCGCCTCGCACACAACCGACCCAAACGCGTTCGCGCAATCCGGCGACTCACCTGCAGCCATGGCGCGATCAGATGACCGGCTGTTGAGGACTTCCAACAGGGATTTGCGTTGCGGAATGATAGAAAGATTCGTCATTCGTGGCGTCGCTCCGTGAGATCCGCTCTTTTGGTCGGGAGCGGCACCGTTTGGAACCGCGAGAAAGCCCGGTATCGCGATTCATTACACAGCAGGCGCGGAGCCAGGTTCGCTGATAGCGTCATAGCTTTGTTCAGTGTAGACAGGAGAGAAAATCTCCGTCAATGGTTATGGGGTGAATGGGTAAATAGGGGATCACAAAAACAGGGTAGAGGAACGGCCTGTCGAACCGAAGACTCAAGTATACATCGTGTTATGTCACATGTAACGGTTTGCGGTTCGATATAGTGGATGCGTGCAGTATCGCTTCAGGTCATAAGAGACAATGAGACACAGGGTGTGGCCGTTGGTCAATCCAAATAGCCGCTCCCCTGCCGCAAACGGCGCGCTTGTCCGTCAAACCTGGAGCGTTACAAGCATGAGTCAGTCGGAGATGCGGGCAATGTGAGCGCTGGGCGCCGCCAGTATCGCCGCAACGATCGTGGAGACGTAGCGAAAAGTATCGGCAGGCAAGCCGGCAGGCCGGCAGGCGTGACCTGCGCAAGCGGTTTGCAGAAGCATCGTTGTCGCCAGCCGTCGCCATCGCTGCAAGACGGTCCACCGGCATCATTCGAGTCCGGACGATATCGCTTTGCCTTCCATGGCATTCATCGAAAGATCCTGTACTGTACATTGAGGCGATGCATACCACGCGCCACGCGCGAACCGGTCGTGATCGCATCGCCGTTGTGCCGGATTGGAGGCTTCACGGGAGATCCGGCAGCAATCCACTCCCCTTCCTTGAGAGGAAGCCACTGATCCCGGTGGCATCGTCCGCGAACGGAAGCGCAAGCAGCGTGAACACATTCATCGAGCCAACGGATTCCGGTTTATCTTCGAGACTTTCCGGGCCACGTGCATGTTCTGCAAGGAAGCTGGAGGGGGAGCAGACGTCGGTCTCGGAACAGTCGTACTCCGAACATCTGGAGTTCAACTGGGGATGGGACTTTCGTAGTCATGCGAGATACCCCTGAACGACGAATTCGGCAAGCGGGGTTCCGCGCATGACCACGAGCGGATCGAGCACATCGGCGATCATCCGCGCGGTCACGCTGCCCAGACGACCATGTGGTGTGCTCCCCCGTCCCTGCGTCGTCATCATGACGAGATCTCCCGGCTCGATCATTTCCTCGATACTCGCGATCACCGGACCGTACAGAAGACTGGAAGTGACTTCCACATCCTGACGCTCAAGAAGATGTTCTGCGCTCTTGAGCGCGCAGTGAGCATCTTCCCTGAGACCTCCGATCAGATCCTCCGCCTCGGGATCGCGGGCGAAGGCAGGAGACAGCACTTGTGCCGGGTCGATCACCATCACGAGATGCACATCTACCCGTAATCGGCGTGCAAGTCTGGTTGCGAACGGCAGCGACTGGATGGCGCGCGACGAGCCGTCGAGCAGGATGAGCAGACGGGTGATTGATGAAGGGAAGGGTGCTTGCGTTTCCCTGTTCCAACGCAGAAGCATCACCGGAATCGGCGAATCCAGCGCGATCTGGGCGGCCAGGCAGGAACAGTCGAGCTTGCCGCCGGTTTGGCAGGTTGTCGCCATGACAATCACGTCTGCGGCGCGCTGGGCAGCGATGCCAGCGATCGCGACGGCCGAGATGGTTGCCCTCGTCTCGTCACGCGACACCTGCACGATCTCGAACGGAACCGTGTTGCTTGCCCGTCGCGAGACGCCGCCCTCGATACCGTTCGTTCCTGTTGACAAGAGTATGATGTGGGAATTGCTTCCGCCCATCCTCCGGGCAAAGGCAAGGAGGGAGTCCAGAACCGTGTCGTCGTCCCAAGGGATCAGAATGCGCAAACTGGACTCTACCGAATTGTCAGCGGTCATGGCGAGGACCTCCCTGCGTGTATGCCGTCGTTCAGCCTGTCAGCCAGCAACCGATCCCGTGTGCTCGATAGCAGAAGAGCTGGAAAGCCGGCCAAAGCTTGTTTCTTATGCCGGGCTCGATCGGGGCTCGATCGTCGTCCCCCCAATGGCACGAAGCCCCGAGACGTTGGGCAGGAGACGCTTGACGCCTCCCGCCGCTATCCCGCAAGGGCATCGCGCCTACGCTTCGATAACGAGCACGGTTACCATGCCGAACATCCCGCGATCACTCTCGGCATGCGAGAGGATGTGGCAGTGGAATGCCCAGATGCCGACCTCCGTGGCATCGACGATCGCCTCGAAGCGCTGGCCGGGAGCGATGTTGATCGTGTCGCACTTGTATGGTTGAGGCAAGAGCCACCCGTCGTGAGCGATCACCGTTTGCGGCATGCCATGAAGGTGCATCGGGTGGATCATGAGACCTTCATTCATGTAACGAATGAGCACCTTTTCTCCCTTTTTGGCAGTCAGGGGTTTGGTGGCCGGAAAGCTCTTGCCATTCAGAGAGAAACCGCCGATCGGTCCGTCGTTCAGGATGACCGTGTACTCGCGATCGAACGCAGGTCGGGTCGATACGTCTTTTGGCTCGACAATGAACGCGCCGAGCAGTCCCATCGTGACCTGCTTGGCAGAATTCATGTGCGAGTGATACATGTGCGATCCCGCATTGCCTTCGCGCAACGTGAACTCATAGGTGTAGGTCGTTCCAGATTTGATCGGCGGTTGCGTGATGAACGGGACACCGTCCTGATCGTTGGGGACAATCAGGCCATGCCAGTGGATGGCGGTGCTTTCCGGAAGCTGGTTCTCAAGGATGATGCGAACCCTGTCGCCTTCCGTCGCGCGGATTTCGGGTCCCGGGACGATGCCGTTATACGCCCACGCCTCCGTCGTCTTGCCCGCGTCGAACTCCCACTGGATCACCGAACTCGTGAGACGGAAGACTTTCACCTCACCGTCCATCTCGTACTTGAGCGGGACCCCGCCTTCGCCCTTCGTGACAGCAGGGAACGACTTGATACCCGCCTCGTGAATGGCATCCATCTGGTCGGCGGTCATCGGTACATCCTCCGAGGCCGTCTGCGCCGCAGCGACTGTCGGATTCGCCGACGCGGTGGCGGTGTCCATACCAGCCATCGCCTCGGCGTTGGCACTTGTCTGCCGTTCGATCCGCACGCCATCAGGCACAAGGGCAGTGCCGACGGCGCCGATCCCGACCAGTCCGGCGATGCTCATGAAGCGGCGGCGAGTGACGTCGTGGTGGCCTTCGTTCGTGGATGTCATCGTAAATCTCCTCTGACCTGATAGGTGAACCGTCGCTGGTTCACTGCTATCAGAATAAGGCGGATCCACGGTGCGTCTCCCGAGAGAACGGGTAGATTGCGAAGGAGCGTGAAGGTAGGAACGTGCTACCCCAACGGGTGGGACGCACTCATGGCGAAGCATCTGTTCCCGGTTCGACAAGCCCATGGCGAACCGCATAGGCGATGACCTGCGCGCGATTGTTCAGATGCAGTTTGTCGAGGATGTTCCGCAGATGATACTTCACCGTGTTTTCACTCACGAACAGGCGATCAGCCAGGTCCCTGTTCGACGTTACCCCTTCGACGAGCAACATAAGGACGTCTCGCTCTCGCTCGGTCAAGACAGACGCCGGGGCCTTTACCGGCGAATTCAGTTGACGAGAGAACTCGCCAAGCACTTTGCGCGCGAGTGTCGGCGTCAGTGCCGGCTCTCCGAGCATCACCCCATCCAGAAACGTGAACAACGCGTACGCATCGACATTCTTTGGCAGAAACCCCTGGGCTCCCGACTTCACCGCCTGAAAGAGATCGGTATCCTCCTCCGATGCCGTCAGCACAACGACCCTCACCTGTGGCAGTTCCGCCGAGATCAGCGTGGTGGCGGCCAGTCCGTTCATCTCCGGCATGTTCAGATCCATCAGCACGATGTCCGGGATCAGACGCCGGGCAAGCTCGACGGCTTCGGTTCCATTACGCGCTTCACCGACGACGTCGATGTCCCGCGCTTCGAGCAGGCTGCGCAACCCATCGCGAAAAAGGGCATGATCGTCGGCGATCAGAATTCGCATGACTTCCTCCCCAGTGCACCATCCGCAACACGCTCGTTATCGTTCCGCCGGCAATCGAACCGTCACGCTGGTCCCCTGTCCGGGAGACGAAGCGATCGTCAACGTGCCTCCGACCGACTCTGCTCGCTCCCGCATGGTGGAGAGGCCAAACCGAGGCACGCCGGCTCCTTCCACATTGCCAGACGCCATCCCCGTTCCGTCATCATCGATCGAGGTCACTACGAACCCGTCATCCATGGCAATCTGCACCGAGGCTCCGGATGCAGATGAATGCTTGCGCACATTCGCCAGAGCCTCCTGGACAATTCTCAGCAACTGCACCTCGCGGAGTGGCGAGAGTCGCCCCTGCACGCTCATGTCGGCGTTCAGTACCACATGCACACCACTCTGGTCCTGCCACAAGGTGAGATAGTCCTCCAGGGTATTCAGAAAGCCGCGACCCTCCTCCAGCGACGTCCGGAGACCGAGGATGCCTTCCCGCACGTCGGCGTATGCGACCCGCGAAGCATCCACCATCTGACGCAGATTGCCGGTTGCGCGCTCGACCTGATTCGAACCCAGCAAAACCTGGGTCGCCTGCGCCTTGGCGTTTACGTACCCCAGAACCTGCGCGAGGCTGTCGTGCATCTCACGAGCAATTCGTTCTCGCTCCTGCGTCGTGGCGAGCGCGGCGACCTGCACGTGCAGCCTCGCATTCTCGATCGCGACCGCTGCGATTGCCGCGAAGCGAGAGAGTGTATCCTCGTCGCGGGCATCGAACGGACGCATGGTGTGGCGGTCGGAGATGTAAAGATTCCCGAGCACCGCTCCGCTCGAGCGAATGGGCACGGCAAGCAATGTTGTCATTGCAGGATGATGCGCGGGAAACCCGACCGACCGCGGATGATCGCTGATCCTGGCGAGACGCAGGCTCTCGCCTTCGTTGAGCACCACCCCGAGGACCCCATGCCCCTGAGGCTCCGGGCCAATCGCCAGCCGCTCCTCCAGCGTCATCCCGGAGGTAATGAAGGCTTCCACCGTGCCGTCTGCCCGCCGGTATGACAGCGCTCCATAGCGAGCACCAACGAGCGCACGCGCTTCATCCACGACACCCTGAAGGACTGCCTGCAGGTCAAGATGTCGTGCGATCGCGAGGCTGGCTTGGTAAAGCGCGAGCAATTCCTGATTTTGCACTTCCAGTTGCTGTTGCAGACGCCCGACAAATCTGAAGATGAGGACGGAAAAGAGCATGACCGTGAAAAGCGACGCCACACCGAACAGGACCGTACCGATCATCGAATCAGCCGGGCCCGGGCCTATCCACCGTTCGAGACCGCCAACCAGGGCCAGGAATACGAGGGGGGCAAGAACCGTGATCCTTTTCAACTGATTGATGCTGAGCGAGCGATTCACAAGGCATCCTCGTTTGTCGAGTGATAGGGGATTGGCTTGGTATGTGCAGGGGTATTGTACGCGCCTCATGGTAGGATGCGGGCCAGAATGCTTGTTCTCCATTCGGCCTGTGCCGGAGTTACGAACCGATCCAAACGCGCAAGGAATCCGGACATCATGAGCACGTCAGACGTTGATACGCGCGACCTCGATCGCATGCGGCCCCCACACGAGGCGCGGGAGATCATTGCCCGCTTCCTCACTCCGATGCCGACCGAATTCGTTCCGTTGGCGGAGGCTGCCGGTCGCGTCCTTGCCAGGGACATCATCGCGCCGGAAGACCATCCTCCCTTTCCTGCTTCGACGATGGATGGCTTCGCTGTTGTCGCCGAAGACAGTTCACCCTGGCGGGAGATTATCGGGACCCAGAAGGCGGGGAATGTGATCGACGCCGAGGTAACCGACGGGTACACGGTTCGCATCATGACCGGTGCACCGTTGCCACCCGGAGCGAACGCCGTCGTCCCGGTCGAGGCGACGGAACCGGCAGAGGACCACGTCGTGATTCATCAGGAGAACGTCAAGCCTGGCGAGAACGTGCGTCCGGTCGGTTCCGACGTGCGTGCCGGAGACCTCATTCTGTTCGCCGGGACCCGGCTCGGACCGGCCGAGATCGGACTTGTTGCCGGCATGGGGATAGACCCGGTCCCAGTGGCACGCCGGCCGCGCATCAGCGTGCTCTCAACAGGTGACGAACTTGTCGAGCCCAATCAGCCGCTGGGACCGGGTCAGATCCGCGATTCCAACCGGTTCAGTCTGGCCGCCGCACTTGGTGAGGAACCGGTCGAGATCACGAGGATCGGCAAGGCACCAGATACCAGACCGGAACTGGAACGGTTGCTGCGGGAACGGTTCGACGAGGACGACATCATCATCACCTCCGGCGGCGTTTCGATGGGCGAACTTGACCTGATAAAGGCGATCCTGTTAGATTCAAAGGAAGTGGAGGTTCATTTCCGGCGGCTCTACATGAAACCAGGCAAGCCGTTGAACTTCGCCACGCATGGCAAAACACTCATTTTCGGCCTGCCTGGTAATCCGGTGTCATCGCTGGTCACCTATGAGCTCTTCATCAAGACCGCGATCAGGCAGATGATTGGCGTTCCGGCGAATCAGATCGATCGCCCGACATTGCGTGTGACGTTGGAAACAGACGTAGAACCATCGGACCGGATCGAATATCAGCGTGGAATCGTCCGGGTCGATGCCGAGGGACGACTCGTTGCGAGCAATACCGGCATGCAGCGCTCGTCCCGCCTGCAATCGTTCGTGGGTGCCAACGCCTTCCTGATCATCGCTCCCCGCGAACGGACCTATGTCGCGGGTGAGCAGGTCGATGCCCTGATGTTCGCACCCCCGTTCGCCTGACCGCCTGACCGCCTTGCACCATGAAGAACAGCTGTCGCATTGGTCCAAAATGCCGACCTGACGTTAGATCGGCACCCTCGGTCCCCACATGAAAGATCCCTATGGCCTCCAAAGCAAAAGACATGTCCAAGGATATGAAGAAAACGAAGAAATCAGGGAAAGGGAGTAGCTCGTTTCCGATTGCATCTCCGCTCACAGATATGCGCGCATCTGGTGCACCGAACTGGGCGCTCTCTGCAGTAGCGACAGTCGTCGATGTCGCCGCATTTCCGGTTCGCTCCGGACGTCCTCTCACCATCGACGATCTCTACGAATTCGTGTTGCCGGGCGAGCCGAACGTCTCCCCCGATGGAACGCGTGTTGTCGTCTCCGCCACCGGTATCGACCGCGCTGCCGACGAATACCGCTCCGCTCTCTGGTTGGTCCCGCTGGACGGCACATCCGCCCTCAAGCTCACGTCCGGACGCTGGTCCGATACCGGACCACGCTGGTCGCCCGACGGTGCATGGATTGCGTTTCTTTCGAATCGCGAGGAGAAGACGGCCAACATCTGGGTGTTGCCAACCATGGGTGGCGAGGCGCGACAGATTACCGCATTTAAGAACGGTGCAGGTGAGATAAGCTGGGCGCCGGACAGTCGCCGGATCACCTTCACGAGCCGGATTGATCCCGAAAAGGGAAAGGAAGGCGAGGACGAGAGCGACGTCAAGGTCATTACCTCCGCCCGCTACAAGTTCGACGGTCGCGGATTTCTCGAAGACAAGGTCGCTCACATCTTCACCGTCGATATATCGATGCCGCACCAGGAGCCGGTGCAGCTGACGTCCGGCCATTTCGACCATTCGACTCCTGCCTGGTCGCCGACCGGACACGAGATCGCGTTCGTCGCCAACCGGGACCCCGAATGGGATCTGAGTGGGGTCGCTGATGTGTGGACGATCTCGGCCTCAGATGGAGATCCGCGCCGGATCACGGACGGCCACGGGCATTTCGCCACTCCAGCTTGGTCTCCAGATGGCACCAGGCTCGCCTTTACCGGTGATATCAAAGTCGCGCCAATCGTGACCAACTCCCAGTTGTGGGTCTGCACCGCGAGTGGCGGAGATCTGCGATCGATTTCGAAGGCGGTCGACCGCTCGATCGGTGATTCCAGCATGAGCTCTCCCCAAGGCGTGGTGAGCGGGCCAAAGTTTCGCTGGACGCCGACCGGAACTGCCATTGATGCGCTGGTCGGCGATCGTGGGTCGACGGTCATCGTTCGCTTTCCTCTGGACGACCTGGGTGCTATTCAACTCTCGCCGTCCGGTCGCCACATCAGTGCGTTCGACCATGCTGGCACGGCCGGTGGCTCAGCGAGCGACGACTTGATCGTGACCGCGGCCGATCCTGCCACGCCATTCGAGCTCCGACGGATTTCCGCCAGTCGCGAAACCGCGCTCACGACATTCAACGCGGAATGGCTATCGAAGATCAGTGTGGCGTCACCTGAGGAGTTTTGGGTCGAGTCGAACAATGAGGCGATCCAGTGCTGGCTACTACGACCAACCGGAAACACTGCGAAAAGCGCACCGGTTCCCGTGATTCTCAACGTCCATGGCGGGCCGCATGCGCAGTTCAGCAACGCTTTTACTCACGAACTGCAACTCTACGCAGCACGAGGGTATGCGTTGCTCTTCATCAATCCACGGGGTAGCGTCGGGTATGGCGAGCAATTCGCCCAACAGGTCTCCCGCGCCTGGGGAGAAGCCGATACACCTGACTTCCTGGCTGCACTCGATGCCGCGCTTGAGCTTGGCGGCCTCGATGCGACCCGCGTTGGACTGACCGGCGGCTCGTACGGTGGGTTCATCACTAACTGGATCCTCGGCCATAGCGATCGTTTCAAGGTCGGCGTGACTGACCGTTCGGTCTGCAATATGACCAGCAAGTACGGCACGGACGATATCTCCCTGGTAGAACTCGATCCGGAACTCGGCACGCCTTGGGGAAACGCGGATCGTTACTGGGAACTCTCCCCGCTCAAATATGTAGCCAATGTCACCGCCCCGATGCTGATCATCCACAGCGAGAACGATTTCCGGTGCCCGATGGAGCAGGCGGAACAGTGGTACATCGCGCTCAAGCGTTTGCGGCAAACCGTGAAGTTCATCCGATTCCCGAACGAAAGCCATGGTATGTCCCGCAACGGTGGCCCAAAGCACCGGATCGAGCGACTGAAACACACGTTCGGATGGTTCGATACATATCTGTAGGCATCCGCCATGCGCTAAGCTTGGACTGATGCAGATGCGAGTTGCCATCGGGCTTGACACACGGGACGGTCAGGCGCGAATGGTTAGGTGCGATCCCACCGCACCGTCGGATGGAGCCTGTACGCGTTCGGGAGGAGAAACAATGACTGAAGCGATGAAGCACTTTACGGTCGGTGATCTTGAATACGACGTCGTGACGACCTTGAGCACCTTGCTCCAAAGCGAAGACGTACTCGCCCAGTACGCGACGGATTTCGAGGATGCCGGTGAGCCCGGAATTGCCGAGATCTTCTGGACCCTCAGGAATAACAACAAGAAGACCGCGATGGAGCTTCGAACCGTGCTCGGGACCATGATCACGAGCCAGTCCTGATCTGATGGCATCTCCGGAGTCCTCACGACCAGCCATGGCAAGCCCCACGATTACCATCCACGTTCATTATTTCGCGATGATGCGAGAACTCATCGGCAAATCTGACGAGATGATGACTCTCCAGACACCGGCAACTGCCAGGGACGCCTTCGCGCGACTTGCCGACGCAACTCCGAGGATCGCAGGCCTGGAAAAGTCGATCATGCTGATGGTCAATGAGGAATATGCCCGGGCCGATCACGTTCTGCAGGACGGCGATGACCTCGCCTTCATTCCTCCGGTCAGCGGAGGGAGCGATGAGGAGGGTGGGGTGAAGCTGGTGCGCCTGTTTCGCGTCACCGATCAGGTCATCGACCCCCGTCAGGTCGAGGCTGCGGTGGCAGGTCTGGACGCCGGTGCCGTGGTGACGTTTTCTGGCAACGTGCGGGACAATGCCCGGGGTCGAGATGTGCAGGCCCTCGACTACGAGGCGTATGTTCCGGCTGCCGAAAAGATGCTCGCCCATATCGGCCTCGAAATACTCGACCGGTGGCCATCGGTCCGCACGGCGATCACGCATCGGACGGGGCTGTTGCAGGCGGGCGAGACAAGTGTGGTGATCGCCTGTGCCTCCGCACATCGTGCACAGGCATTCGAAGCCGTTGCATATGCGATCGACCGGATCAAGGAGATCGTCCCGGTCTGGAAGAAGGAACATTACGCCGACGGCTCGACCTGGATCGGGAGTGAGGCCGACTATCAGCAGGAGATCGGTCGCCTTCCGAAAGGCATCAATCCACCGGGGCAATCGGCTGATTGAACGTCGTCACCTCTTCGACGGGATTTTCGATGGTGGAGTAGATCTTCTGAAGATCTGAGCCATGCATCTGGATCGTCTCGGTCGGAATCGCAGGACTGATCAGAATCCAGTCCTGCAGAAAAACGTCCGGGTCGACATAGATCGGAACCTCCGGCCCAAACCCGAACGGGAAGGCACTGCCGGCCTGCGCTCCCGTTTTCTCGATCAGTTCCTCATCCGTCAGAATCTTGGGCTTTGCGTCGCCAATCCTCGCTCGCATTGCCTTGAAATCAACCCGCCGACCAGCAAGGGTGACGTAGACGAAGATGAAATCACCGCTCCGGAGCACCATGCTTTTGCTCTCGGTGCCAGAAAAACCGGATTCCTGCCGGGCGAGTTCGACATCTTCATAAGTACGAATCGGACGGTGAGTAAACACGGAGAAGTCCGCACCGATGCGTCCGAGCTGCGCGAGAATCCCGTCATGGGCCCGATGTGCCAGGTCGCTCACGACTGCGGCTCGCTGGAGCGGACATCTGACGGAAGGTCGTCTCGAAAAACGGGGTTTCGTTGAGGGTATCGCGATCCCCATGAGCCACGCGCGATCATGTTCAGCAATGAACGCTGATCGTCGGCGTCGAGCGTGAAGCTGAGACTGTTTGTCATCTCTGCCAATCGCTCGCGGTCCACCGCGTCGCCGACGTCCGAGCCGCCGGCCATGATGGTGCGCATCTCGCGACGTCGTTCGATGCTGATTTCGGCTGCGGCCCTGAGTACCGCCAACGCCGGATCAGCCTGGCCTCGGGCTTGCGCCTCAAGCCCGATCACCACGACGTGGGAGACGAAATAGGAGCCGGTCAGGATGTACCACGCCTGAGCCAGATCGGACTGAAATCCGGACTCAGGCTCCATCAGGGCATCCAGTCCCTCCAGAACGACCACCTCTGCTGATGCAGCGCGCGGGTCGTCATCCGACGTAATGAACTGTGCCGACGATGCCGTAATCCCGAAGAATGGCTTCAGCAAGGCACGAATGAGCATCTCACCCGTGCCGGAAACGTTCAGCAAACGAATCAGCGTTTCCTCGACCTCGTCGGGACGGACGGCCGTTCGCATGACGATCGGGCTGATGCCTTCTACGACCACCGCGACCTCCGAAGCGACGATGTGCGTCGTCGCAAGCAGCGTCGATTCGGGACTCGCAATCAACGCGATATCGCCAGGGCCGACATCCTCGGCCCGCAGTCCGGCACGCAGCTCGAATAGTATGTCGGTCTCGATCCACCCTTCGATCAGCGGCACACGAAACGGCGCCGTCAACAACGCATCATCCAGAAGAATCGTCATCTATGTTCGTCCGCACTTTCTCTCGTATGTCACAACATGGCCGGCGAAGCGACTGTCTCAGTCAGCGATTCAATAGGAAATCTGGGAAACGATCCGAAGATTTTCATGATAGCCGCAGGTTCTTCAAGTGCCAGCAGCACTCGCTGTACTGACGGTTCCGTCCGGTGCCCCTCAAAATCGATCAGGAACACGTACTCCCACAGGCGCCCCTTGACCGGGCGCGTTTCCAGCTTGGTCAATTGGATGCCTTCGTGAGCGAATGGCTCGATGACCTTGGCCAGGATACCGGGGATGTTCTGCTTGACGATAATGCCAAGGAGGGTCTTGTCGTCACCGGAAGGCGGCGCATCCTCGCTTCCGAGCACGACAAAACGGGTCAGGTTACTGCGGATATCCTGAATGTCGCGCGCCAATATCTGGCCGCCATAGAGTTCCTGAGCGCGTGCTGGTCCGATCGCAGCTCGCGTCAGATCGCCCGACGACGCGACTTCCTGAACTGCACCGGCTGTCGATAGCCACGCGACCTGATTCGCGTTGGGCAAGAAGCGTTCGAGGAACTTTCGGCTCTGGCCGAGGGCCTGCGGATGAGACAGGACGCTTGTGATTCCTTCGAGGGTCGCCCCTTCCGCGGTGACCAGAACCGGACGAATCGGCACCACGATCTCGGCGCAGATCTTCAATCCCGTCTCATAGATGAGCAGATCGAGCGTCGTGCTCACCGGTCCCTCGATCGAATTCTCGATCGGCAGGATCGCCACATCCGCCAGGCCCGTTTCAACCGCCATGGTCAACGCGGGCATGCTCGAGAACGCGATCATCTCCGCATCGCGGCCCGCGTAGAGGAGTGCCGCTTCTTCACTATTGGTCCCGCGCGGACCAAGAAATGCCACCGACATTCCCCACATTTCTCCCTGCTTTGCCAGCGGTCACCCAGAGATACGTCCGGTCCACGCCAGCGACAAATTGCTACCAGGGTAACCATACAAGACCTGACGCGCAGACATCTTTCCGGCTCCCGTATACTGGACTCATGAGTAGCGAACGCCCGCGAAACAGCGGCCCCTCCGACAGAAAAACCCCCAAACCCAAGCGTCTTCGTCGTCCAAAACCGGCTGCGCCGCCGCGACGCCCTGAGGAAACGATAGATTCGGCCTGGAGACTGTCGGTCGTTGTCCCCCTCGTACCGGAGATCGTGACCTTCGTCGACAAGACGGTACGCTCACTCAGCAAGGAAAACTGGCCGGTCCGCTGGACGGTGCCAGGTGTCCAGTATCTTCCCCTGCACCAGCTTGGCGATGTCGCACCTGAGAGCGCAGATCTCGTACGGATGGCTTTGCACGAGACGATCGACCAGAATCAACCCTTCGAGTTGCGGACTGCCGATCTCGGCGCGTCGCCGAATATCCGGCGTCCCAAGATCCTTTGGCTTGGATTGTACGGCCCCAATCACCGGCTTGAGACAATTCACGAGCAGGTCAAGCAGCAACTCACCGAGTTGGAGATAGCGGTCGAGGAGCGCGAGTTCAATCCGGTTATTACATTGGGTCGCGTTCATTCAGCCCCTCCATCGCGCCTTCGCGATCTCCCGGCAGCTGTTCGCCAGCGCTTCGATCTCGCGTCCGAGACGGGCGAGGTTTCCAACAAGAAGCCCGTCGCTCTTCCGGTCACCGAGTTGTTGCTGATCCGTACGCATTTTGGCGCCGGCGAAGCAGCCGCCCGGTATGAAGTATTGGACCACTACCCGCTGCTCCCGGCAGAACCCGCCAAATAGCTGCCAGCTACGTCACCGTCACTATCACCGACCCGGAACTGATTGCCCTCATCGAGCAGAGGGCAGGTGAAGCCGGCATCTCGGAGTCTGAAGCTGTCGAGCTCGTCCTCGGAGAGCGCCGCCACCAGCCTTATGCGAGCCAGCGATCAGAACAGGAAACACCGCTAGCGCGAGGAAAGAATCGCCCGGGCGCTCAAGACACTCGCCGAAATACACAAAGTGATCACCGATGAAGATCGCGCGTTCGACTACGACGCTTGGCTATTTGATGAGAATGGCCTGCCACATTGATTATCGATTCCTCCGCGATAGTACAGATCCTTCTCGAAGAGTCGGGGTGGGAAAGACTCGCACAATTCATCAATGCCAACGATCCCATATTGTTGTCAGCGGCTAACCTCGTCGAGTTGTACATCGTTATGGAGAGCAAAATAGCCCTGCACTCCTCAGAGATGTCGACGAATACCTTGGAACAGCCGAACTCCAGATCGTATCGTTTATGCTGGGACAAGCCCTCATCCGCACGAGATGCATTTCGAACATACGGAAGAGGTTCAGAGTCAAAAGCCAGACTCAACTTAGGCGATTGTTTCGCATACGCGCTTGCGAAGGAGGTCGGCGAACCGCTCCTCTTCGTCGGCAACGACTTCGTCCACACCGATATCATCCCGGCCATCGACCCGCCAATCCGACCAACCCCTAACCACCCCTTCCCAACGTAAAATCCACACCTGAGACCGAAAGCGACGGAATCCGGTTTCTCCCACGACCTTCTTTTTGAACGGTCTGACAGGAGGAGAAACGGAACATGAGCGCAATTCGCATGTGGGAAACCGATACCGGACGAGATGACGCCGTCGACAATGAACGTGTGGTTCTGCATGCCTTGGATCGGGATGCGCTCGATCGCTGGTTCAATGATGCGCTGCCGCGCATCTTTGGACACTTCCTGGTGCGGGTCGGAGGCCGGATCGATGTCGCCGAAGACCTGACACAGGAAGCGATGCTGGCTGCTATCAAGGCGAGCGATGGAGCGCCGATCGAGTTCCCACTCGGGTGGCTCTTCGGGATCGCACGGCACAATCTCCACGATCACTATCGTCGGCAAGACCGTGATCGAACCCGCTTTACCGCCGTTGATCTCGACTTCGAGGCGTCCGCTGCAAACCCCTCCTCCCTTCCGGAATTCGATTTCGAATCGCAGCATGTCCGCGACAACATCGTTGCGACGCTCGACGGATTGCCACCTCGCCAGCGAAGCGTCCTTGTCTTTCGTTATCTCGATGGGCTGGATGTGACCTCGATCGCCTCCCTGATGGGTATCTCCATCCATGCGACCGAATCGCTCCTTGTCCGTGGCCGAACGTCGTTCCGGACACACTACGCCCAGGTTGCAGGAGACACACGATGACCGACCGCACCAGCGGCAACATGCCGCGTGACGACGATTTTCACCAGCTCATGGGCGCGCTTAACCAGCCGATCGCGGCGTCTCCCGCTTTCGCCGACCGGCTACGCAGACAGATCCATACGACTGCCGGCATGCAGGCAACCGCTTCCGAATCGAATCCCGGATCGTCAGTCAAGTCGCTGATTACGCCCCAGCGGGTTCACAATCCAGCCCCCCTTCAATTGCGCAAGCCACTGCCGGACCCCGCCAATGGCAGTCGCACGCTTTCTCATACCTTTGGGTTCACTCTGTTCTCGGCGGCGGCAACGATCCTTCTGGTGTTGGCGATTGCAGGTGGCGCGTTCTACAGTCTCATAAGATCTTCCGAGTCAGACCAGACTGAACGTGGCAGTGATATACGGGCAATTATCGCCACGCCTTCCATCGTTGCTGGTCAGAGCAGCACTGGCAGTGGTGGCAACTGGGGTGGAAATTCCGGGCACACGTGGACATCCGACCTTCCACAGTTCGCGTCCGGTTTTGTCGACATCAGCCCTAGTGGCAAGAACGCTGGTCTGGCAAACATGCAGTCGGTCGTTTCAAACGGCACGATCCTGGTTGTCCAACGCCCATCTCTATCAGAGACGGATGGGCCGAAGCTTGAGGCATTCGACCTGAACGGAAAACCAGCCTGGACGCAGGACATCGCGGTCATGCCCGGGATGGCGACTGACGACCAGCATCTGTACACCATTCGCACGCTCGACTCGCAAGCCGAGCCCAGCACCGCCAACCGCCAACTCGTTGCTCTCTCGCTCGAAACCGGAGCAATTGCCTGGACCGGACCCAACATCGGCACGAGCGGCTATGCGCAATTCTCCTGGGCGCCGGTCGTGAGCGATGGCATCGTCTACATCGCCGACACCGAGGGGACGACCTACGCACTGAAAGCGTCGGACGGCACGATCATCTGGGAATCCAGGGTGCCGGCTGATACGGTGCCTAACCGCGCCGATGGCAGTTCGGAAACACAGACAGGTGGCGTGATCGCCATGGACGACAAGGCAATCTACGTCTCCGGTTGGGTGAATACGGTTCGCAAGCTCGATCCCAAGACGGGCAAGGAACTCGCGACGATCGCGCTTCCGGACGGCACAAGTTCGTACGATCTCCAGCTTGGCGGCAACACGCTCATCGCCTCCGGAATCTTCGATTCGCAAGATAGCGAGGTGGCATCATCGATCGTCGCGATTGATACGACCACCGCCAAGATTCGCTGGTCCTACGAGTACCCGACTCGTTACGACGGCAATGCGGTCGTGCTTGCTGACCGCGTCATAGTTCCAGTGCGGTCCGCCAAGGATGCACCAATCCAGCTGGATGCGATCGATCTTCAAACTGGCGCGATCACCCAAGTTCCTAATTTGACACTGACCGCGTATTACGTCTCGTTGTCCGCGACCGAAGGCAAGGAGCCCCTGCTCTTCGTGGTGGGTTCCGATGGGTCTCTGACCGTCGTCAATGCCACCACCGGCGCCGTGATCGCGGAAGAATCGCCGTCCACCGCGATAACCTCCGGGTCGTTTCGCCAGCCCCCTGTATTCGTTTCGGGAGATGCACGTATCTTTGTCCAATCCGATGGGACCTGGTTCACGATCACCCCACGCTCGAAGTAAGGGTTCATGTTGCGCGCCTGTGGGACGGGTCGATTCTCCGGACGAACAAACCCCCGAACGCTCAGGCGTTCGGGGGTTTTGTCCGCTGGTACCTTGCTCCGGAGCAACCTACTGGAAAATCACCACATCTGGAACGGGATCAAGCGTCATGATCTCCTGCGGTGTCATCATCGGGTCATCCTGCTTGTAAAACAACTTGATGCCGTTGAATTCGATCGGCTCTTGCTTGATGACCACATCATACGTATCGCGCTTCTGGTTCGGCGGCCCGAACCCGTCCTCGTCTATCACGAGATCGACGCCATTTACAGGACTGATCTTGTCCTTGTTCTCGATCATCGAATAGCGGAACTGATGAACGATCAGCGTCTTGCGCGAGATGTTGTTCTTCGCGGAAAGATCCACCAGCCAGTTCTGCGCCTCGGTCACATCGGCCCCGTCGATCTGGCCAAAGTCTTCACCCGGTCGCTCATCACCACGCATGTGAAACTCGGGGTCGATGCCGAGATGGACGTGCGGCTCTGCAAGCCATGGTGTCAGACCGGAATAATCGTCCTTCGGTTTCTTGAACCCCATCTGGACATCAAGGAAAAGCACCAGATCATTGTCACCCGTGAACTTGGTATAGAGATCGAGCCACTTCTTGTCCGTATCCGAGACCCATGAGTTGTCTGACTGCGGGGAACCCTGCGCGACAGACGCAATCAGTTCGAACCCAAGTTTCCACGGCCGGGAAGAGTCGACTGCCTTGTAGTTCTCGGCCTCGGCTTGTAGCTTCGCGAGCAATTCCGCCGGCTCGTACTCTCCGAGGATGCCCATCCGGTCATTGCCGGGAAATCCGTAGTAGAGCAGCAATCGATTATCGGGAAGGAGTCCACCTGCGGCGGCGGTCGGCGTACTCTGCTGCGCTCCGGCAAGACCCGGCCGGGCAACGGCCAAGCCCATGGCTCCAGCAGCACCGACGGCTCCGACTTGCAGCGCGCGACGGCGCGAGATGCGGTCGTTCAAGAGTCCTGGTTCAAAACGTCGACTCACAAGTGTTCCCTTCAGATATGTGCCCTGGGTGCGTCTCCTGATTGTGCGATCATCGTGGATGCCGCGAAAAGCGCCAAGTTAATGTGATGACCCTTACCAACTATACGATCAAAGACCCGGTTTCGGATCGCCGAGTCCGAAAAAGGATCCAGGCATGTCCCCACGTACGCGTCGCGAAGACACGCAGGCGGGCAATATCGAACCAGGTTGTGTATGCGCCCCAGACTCAAGTTCATAGGGAAAAGCGTGAGCGCGCATATCCGAATTCGAGAACGTCAGGATCCCGTGGATCGCGCAGCGCTTGCTTCATCCTGCGATTTGTTGCAGGTTGAAACCGAGGATGCTTCACCCGACGAGTGAAGGCACCTGCAATGGAATGAACCGCTGAAACTCGTTCGTCTGACAACTGCGCTTGGCCATCAGGCAGAGTTGCGCACTGAGAAGCCCGTCTTGCAAGGTCGCACGGCTTTCACCGGTGCCATACAGGATCGCCAGGAAATCGTGTGCCAGTTCGTGATCGCCGCCATGATGCCCATGTACGTCGGCTTCAAGACGATGACGTTCGGTTCGGCCAGTGTGATGATGGTGGACCACCACCTCGTCCGTATACCAGTCGAACGAGAGGGTTCCCTTGTACCCGGTAAGGATCGCTCCCCGCTTGGCCGCACCTCGACGCGCGTAGAACATTTGGGTGTATGTGAGATGCGCTCCAGATTCATATTGGAGGATCGCGGTTGCCGCGTCGTGGTTACCGGTATCGACCGCAAAGCTGCACTGCCAGCGACCATCCCACCAACCCTCGGCCTCGCTCATGTCCTTGAGAATCCCCTGTTTGTAGAAGAGGTTGTACTGGCTCTCGGGACAGGTCGTCTTCAGTTCGCAGTCCAGACAATAGAGACCCGCAGGCATGTCCCCGGTGAAAACGGTCTTGGATTCAACGGCGATTACCCGGACTGGTGGCTGGGCGACCAGGAAATTGAGATAGTCCAGATCGTGAGTCGCCTTCTGCAACCACAATCCACCGGTCTTCGTCTCGTCACGCATCCAGCCGTGATAGTAATTCGAGCCATAGAATGGCACGTTGTTGGTAGCCTGCACGTTCTCGATCGTACCCAGCACGCCGGAATCGGCGATCTCTTTCGCCATCACGCAGAGCTGGGAAAGGCGCAAGGGGAATGACACCACGACCTTGCTGTCCGTCACACGTGATGCCGCATACAGCTCGACGAGTTGGTGCTCGTCAATCGCGACCGGCTTTTCCAGAAAGAGCGGCAATCCTCGCGCCAGGACCTTGATCGCGTAAGGCGTATGAAAGAGGCAATTCGTGCCGATCAGGACGCCATCGAGTTCGGCGCGGTCCAGCATGGTGTCGGCATCGTCATAGAAGGCCACGCCCTCCAGCTGATCGGGAAAGCGCGTTCGCAGCGTCTCCTCTGCCGGATCGATCACCGCCACAACCTTGGCGTCGGTGCCAAATGTATCGATGGTTCTAAGCATGCCCCGGATTCTGCCACCGAAACCGATCACTCCGAGTCTTTTCATTGTTGAGGTGTGCTCCGTCTGTGGTCATCTGACCACGTTGTCGCGGTGAACCGCGTGCTTGCCCTTCAGCGCCGATTTTGGAATGAGACTCATTCCTCGTCAAGAGGCAGCGCTATCGTGCGTGCCTGTTTCAACCAGGCTCGCCCTGGCTGACCCGTGACAGGTATTCCTTGCGATTGAGCGGATTGCGAAGGAAAGCGGAAGTGATCCAAGCTCGCGACGATACGTCAGACCTTGCTCCGAACAATCGGGCTCAACCCTGAATCCGACAGTCGCCGCGAAAGGATTTTCGGGGGTCCCGATGCATTCCACGGCGGAGCCGATGCCGACCACTCGCTCGATGAAGATGATCCTGCTCGGTTCGAAGCAGGCATCGAGGTTGAAGTCGTTCAACAACCTCGCGGCGATGAATTCCTTCTGCACCTCACCGTACAGGCGCACCGAGATTCCCCCGCGCCTCGAGTCGATCCGAATCGAGATCAGCGGATCCTGCTCTGCGAGTTGCCGTAACGCCTTGTGCAGGTGCGGAGCGCAGGCTTCATCCTCCATCCTCACGACACTTTCGAGCGCAGGCAGCGAGAAGTGCTGGGTCCGATTCCTCGAATGATCCCTCCCGAACCAGTCGCTGATCCTCACATCCTTGAGTCCATGCACCCGCGCAATTTCACCCGCACCAGCGCAGCCCGATCTCGTCACAGCCCCCTTGTTAAAGATGTCGATCCCGGTGATGCGGCTTTCATGCTCCACGACACTTCCGTCATCTCGGCGCCGGCCAATGACTACCCGCTGTCGAACGGCGATCCGTCCAGAGAACATGCGTACGTGACAGATCTTCTCGCCGTCGCGGTCGCGCTGAATCTTGAACACGACACCGCTGAGAGGAGCATCGTCAGATGGTGTTGGGGAAGCAAGAAAGCGGGCAAACCCATCGATCAACTGGTCGATGCCTCTGCCACGCGTCGCAGATCCGAAATAGACAGGCGCGATACGTCCAAGCCGCGCCTGATCGTTCAATTCCTCTTGCAGGTCCTGCCATGAGAGGTTGCCTGAAGAGTGGAGATACGAGGCGATCAGATCGTCGTTGTGCTCCGCCAGTGCATCGAGCAGCCGGTTCGAATGCATCTCATCGGTGGCGTCGAGCGGGACGACGCGCGCGGCTAACCTTCCGATATCGATAACACGATTGACAGCGACAACGTTCAAACCCAGTTTCTGATGAATATCCACCAGCAGTTCGGCTTCACGTGCGCCAGCACGATCGATCTTGTTGACAAAAACGATGAGAGGAAGACCGAGAGTCTGAACTGCCCGCACCAGGTGTCTGGTCTGAGCTTGCACCCCCTCGACGGCCGACACCACGAGCACAACCGCATCAAGCACGTTCAGGGCGCGCTCGACCTCCGCGATGAAATCGGAATGACCGGGGGTATCGATCAGATTGACCTTCAGATCGGCGATCTGAAACGAGACGACAGCAGACTGAATGGTTATGCCGCGCTTTCGCTCGATCGCGAGTGTGTCGGTCTGGGTATCGCCGCGGTCGACACTGCCAACCGCATCAATGACACCGGTTTCGAAGAGTATGCGCTCGGTTAGGCTGGTCTTTCCGGCGTCAACATGCGCCAGGATACCAAGATTGACGATTGGCATGCAGAGGGCTTCTTTCGTCGAGAACCATCATGTTCGTGGGAAATCTCGACGCCTGCCGCATGTGAATCGTCCCTTCGCGCTGAATATGTCAAATACCTTGAATCATACTAACGATCCCGTGCGTCAAACACAAGACCTTGATCCCAACCACCTGGAAGCGCGGGTACTCCCCAGCCCGGATCCGGCCGCCATGATTCGAGACCGGTATTGAAGGGCCATCGCCGCGCCTTGAGATCGACGATTGTCCTCTTCCCTTCGGCCCGAATCGCGTCAAGCACCTCAGGAGTGAGAATGCCTGACGCTCCTGCCTCGGCAAATTCATCCTCGTCCTTCCATTCCCACGTCAGATCTGGATCAATCACCACGTCGAGCAGAAAGTCTGCTGTATCGAAACCAATGTCGGTGCGCTTCAAACGGGCCTGAATATTCACGTAGTAGCCGATAAATTCCCACGATCCGGCCCGCCACCATAACCAGATCGAACTGAGGCGATCGGGTCTCTGCAGCATCAGCACATGGCGATCCGTCCACGTCAGATCTCGCAACCCTCCAATCAGCTTTTCCCGCTCGAGAAATGGAATCGATCGAGGCAACGGCTGACCATCTGCCGTCGCATGCACTTTCCGTGGACTTCCCGGCATCATATACAGCGCCGTATGGGACGAATCGTCGGCAACGACCCGCACGGGCACGATCGAATCCGCAGGATGATTCCGGATGTAGCGCAACGTGACGACGTCACTGGCCCGCCAGAATTTCTGCTCACCGATCAAAGGTCTTTGCTCCAGTTGTGCGGCATGGAAGGAATCGTCCAGTCGGGATCAGTCCGCCAGCCGGTCAACGAACCGTCAAACGGCCACCGCCGAGCCTCGATGTCAGCGATCACGCGTTCACCTTCGCCGCGAATTCCACCTGCCTGCATAGGCGTGAAGCGGCCGATCTGCTGGGCAATCACGAACTCATCATCGTCCTTCCAACGCCATGTCAGGTCGGGCGCGACGTCGATATCGAGCACGTGGTCAGCGGTGTCAAATCCGGTCGCAACTCGCCGCACGACGTCTTGCAGGTTCACATAGTAGCCGCGAAACGACCAATCTTCATCTGACCAGTACAGGCGAACGTCGTGTGCCGCACCAGCTGGGAAGACGAACAGCGCATGGTTGTGCTTCCATCTCCCATCACCAACGTTATGCGGCAGCTTGACGAGATCTTCATACGGATATTCCCGTGGAATCGACGATCCGTCCGGAAAGACCCGCGTCTTCGTCGGCGTGCCGGGTGTTACGAACAGGGCGCTGTAGTCAGGGCAATCGACGACGATGCGGGCTGGGATCGCATAGCTGACCGGCCCCGATCGGCGGAACCGAATGAGTACCGGTTCGCCTGCTTTCCGGTACCTGACAGCGTCGCTCGGGTTGCTTGGATTCATGAAGGGCAGAACTCCTCACGTGATGCTGATCGGCGTCCACCCTATCACGATCTCGCACGGTGCAAAAACCGCCTTTGATTGTTGTCACTCGCAGTATGTTTCTCTGACCACCGATCGCGTGCGCTGCCATCGCGTGCGCTTTTCCAGCTCGATGTCTTCTCGAAGCAAGAGATCGGAAAACGTCCAACCGCTCCAAGCGATTCATATCCTCAGGGATGGCTAAGATGGCAACCTGGATGCCACTTTTCTGGATGATTACCCGGAATTCTCCAGTTCCCACGATTGAAACTCGCATGGTAGTGCGTCCGCATATCCGAAATCCTCATCCCGATCTCTTCGGGCTCCAGCGCATCCATTTTGGCTTTTTCTGCGAGCGCTTTACGTCCGCACACGTTCGATTGGCTGCTTGAGCAGGGCTCGCAGAGGGCGGGTGATATGGAAACCGGCGAGCGCCTTTGAGCCCTCGCCGATCTTCATCATTCACGAGCGACCGCTGATACTATTGCTGTTGCAGCGCCTCCTGGAACTCGTTTCGGATGTCGTCACCACCGCGGCCCTTCCACTCCTCGACCGCGCCTGCCAGCGAGCTCAGTGATTCTCGGCCGGTGACGATCCCGGTGATGCTATCCTGCCCGAACTGATCCAGCGTGGCGCCCTCCCGGACATTTGTCTCCGAATAGAGGGTGAGGACCGGGTTGTCAATTCCTACCTCGACCGCCTGAAGCGCGATTTTCTGGACCTCGAGCGCAAGTTCGGGCGTCTCCGGGTAGAAGTAGACGGCCTGCCCGCCCATTGCCGATGCAATATCGCCCTTTTCGGTCCGGAGCAGATCATTCGTGAGACGAGCTCCGGTTTCCGGATCGAGCTTGTGGTGAACACCCTCGATGCCGGCGGAGAGAAAGTTTGCCTCCTCACTTCCAAACGGTGATGCGAGGTAATCGAGGATCCGCAGCAACTCGCCGATCCGTTCCTCGTTCCCATCCAACGACGATGGGATGCCGGTGTACCCGAAGAAGCCTGTTTCGTTATACACCGTCCCCGGACCGCCGTTGACAGATGGCGGAATCAATGGCGTGGTGCGCGCCGCGGGGTTCTGTTCCTGAGCGCGGAACGTGACACTCCCCTGACCGTAGAACGACAGGAACCCTTCGTAGTGCAATCCGGTCGAGCCAGCGATGAAGTTGTTCTGCGCATCGGCGAACGTCATGGCCGCCGCGTCTGGATGATATGCACCATTGGAATACAGTTGGGTCAGGAACTCGATTGCCGCCGCAAATTCCTCGGCCTCTACCGCATTCGTCAGCGTGCCGTCGTCATTGAGTCGCCATCCATTCGGCACTTTGAACATGTAACTGGCGAGGATATTATCCCAGGTAAGCCAGCCGCTGTTGAACCGACCCATGCCCCAGGTGTCCTTGTTGCCATTTCCGTTCGGATCGCCGTTTGTGAAGCCCACGAGCATGTCGTTGACTTCCTGGGGACTTGCAGGGGTAGTGAGCCCCAGCGACTCCGCCCAGTCACTCCGGTAGAACGGTAGGTTGCCGTTCCGCCAGAGCGGCTTGGGCACACCGAAGATCTTGCCCTGAAACTTGACGTTCTCCCACATGTAGGCAGGAAACGCGGCCAGGTTCTTGTACTTCTGGAGCGCATCACCCGTGACGTATGGCGTCAAGTCGAGGAACGCGCCCTGCGCCATCGCCTGATATTGCTGGGCGGCGTTCTGGCCGGGGTTGATCGTGAAAAGCTCGGGGATGTCGCCAGAAGCGATCAAGGTTGCAGATCGCGTGCCGTAGTCTGGCTGGGGGGTGATAATCGGCTCCCATCTGACACCAAGCCTCCGTTCGAGTTCCTGCCAGTATTTGTTCTGGTCGCGCGGCGGCGGCGGCGGATTGTAGCCGATCAGGAAAGCGCGGACTGTTCCCCCTGTGCCAGGCACGCCGTCATAGGATGTAAACGGCTCAGGCGTACGAAGATAGGCGTCGGGAACACCTTCGACGCCGGAAGGATAGATGTCCTGGCCCGCCTTCGGTGTTGCACCGGGAGAGGCTGCAGGCGATGCCGCGGGAGATGCTTGTCGCGCTGCAGCACCTGATACTGCGAATGCCGTTCCCGCGAGCGCGGCTCCGCCAGCGGCGCTCGCGAGCACCGTCCGACGGCTGACGCCCTTACCGCCTTGCGATGTTTCAGCCATGTCGTGGATATTCGTGATACGTGCCATGAACCTGTCTCCATCTCCGTGAACGTTACGAAAAGCTGTGCGAGTTTCGGATTCCGATTGGTGTCACCTCCGATCGACGCATTTCCTCGAGAGTGCGCGAGACGTCATCAACCCTTGACGGCGCCGGTGAGCACCCCTTTCGTGAAATACTTCTGAAGGAACGGGTAGACGAGCAGGATGGGCACGGTCGCCACCATTACGATCGCCATCTGGATCGTCTGCGGCGGTGGCGGTGGCTGCGTCGGATCGAGCTGGGTAGCCGAGGAAAGCGAACTTCCCTGCAACACGTACTGCCGCAACACCATCTGGATCGGCCATTTGCCTGCGTCGTTCAAATAGAGGACGGCATTGAAAAACGAATTCCAGATACCGACGCCATAAAACAACGCGATCACCGCGATCACGGCTTTCGAGAGCGGCAGCACGATCTGGAGGAAGATCTGCATGTCGTTCGCACCATCAATGCGCGCGGCATCCAGCAATTCCTGTGGAATGTTCATGAAAAAGTTCCGCATGACGATCAGATTGAAGGCGCCGATCAGGCCGGGTAGGATCAGTGCCGGAAAGGTATCGATCAGGCCCAGCTGTTTGACCAGCAGGTAGCTCGGAATCAGGCCGGGTGTAAAGAGAAACGCACCAAGGACAACGAAGAGCGCGAACCTCGCACCGGGTACACCTGGCTTGGAGAGCCCGTAGGCCATCGTGGTTGTAGCGATCAGCTGCGCCAGGGTGCCAAACACGGCCAGGCCAACGCTGATGCGCAACGATCTGGTCACCACGCCACCCTGGAAAATCGCACGATACGCTTCGAGCGTCGGGTTCTTGGGGAACAGGATCAACCCGCCGCCAAGGACATCTTTTGCTGAGGAGAAGCTCACCGCGAAGACATAAACCATAGGGAAGAGCATGATGAACGCGAGCCAGATGAGGATGAAGGCCTTGAGCACTTTCATCCAGGCAGGAGGCTCCTCCATCCAGATCGGGCGGTCGGACGATGGACGTCGTTTGCCGGGATTATAGGTTTCGGGATCAAGCATCGGAGAAGCGACATTCTCCGGGTTCGTCACTGCCATCAGAAAATCCCTTCCTCGCCGAAGCGCTTGGCCAGATAATTCGCGGAGACGATCAGGATCAACCCGACAAAGCTGCGGACAACGCCAACCGCCGTCGAGAAGCCCCAGTCTCCTCCCGCGATGCCCCGGAAGTAGACGAAGGTATCGAGCACCTCGGCGGCGTCCGCGCCGACACCGTTGCGTTGCAGGAAGTACTGCTCGAAGCCGACGGTAAACGCCGACCCAAGCCGCAGGATGAGCAGCAGCACGATCACGGGCCGAATGCCGGGAAGGGTGACGTCGATCAGCCGCCGCCACCCACCGGCACCGTCGATCACCGACGCCTCGTAGAGCTGGGAATCGATCTTGGTCAGCGCGGCGAGGAAGATGATCGTGCCCCAGCCAACATCCTTCCAGACCGACTGGACAATCATCAGCGGCTTGAAGATATCCGGATTTGTCATGATGTTAAGGGTGTCAAGGTTCTGGTTCCGCAAGTAGCTGTTGACGAAACCGGCGCCACCAAAGATCTGTTGCCAGAGCGCGATGATAATGACCCAGGAGAGGAAATGGGGCAGATAAACGATACTCTGGATCGAACGCTTGACCCGTTCGCTCACCAGTGAATTCAGGAGCAGAGCGAGCATCAGCGGAGCCGGGAACGCAAACACCAGCTGCAGGATCTCGATCTGGATCGTGTTTACCAGCGCAACCCGGAAATCAGGATCAGTGAACAACCGCTCGAAGTTGTCGAGGCCAACCCAGGGACTCCCCCGAAAACCGAGGAAAGGCGAGTAGTCCTTGAAGGCAATAATGTTTCCCAACAACGGGAGGTAGTTGAATACCAGAAAATACAGCAGGCCAGGAAGTATGAACAGGTACATCCATCGTTCGCGCTTGATTTTCTGCCAGAGCGTCAACGTGCTACTCCCGCGTTTGTCCTGCGTGGCGTTCAAGTGTTCAACTGTCGCCATGATCCCTCCCTCATCTCTGGTTCTCTGACGCGGTGTCGTCGGCCGTTCGTCTCATGATCAGCTCGTTCATTCGATTCGAGCAGGCGGTCCCGATGATTCGCGGATGACCAGCCGTGGCAACAGTGTCGTCACGGTTGTGGCTGCCTCGGGCCACGAAATGCGAAAATCGAGAACCTCGACCGCACGACGTCCCATACCGACCTTGTCGACAGCCATTGTCGTGAGCGTCGGCATCGATTGGCGGGACTGATCGATGTCATCGAAGCCCACGACCGATAGGGTCTCCGGGATACGCCGACCCTCGCCGATCGCAACCTTGATCGCACTCATCGCGCAGAAATCATTGACACAGAACAGGGCAGTCACGTTGGGATGAAGCTGCAGGAAGCGGCTCACTTCAGCGGCGATGTCACCGTTGACGTAGCGGCCCTGCTGCGACAGGAGGCCTGCATCACGGATCGCCCGATCGTACCCTTCGGCGCGTTGGTGAAAGTTGGGATCTGCCGATTCCTCCGGGGCCAAGAGACCAATATGACGATGCCCAAGGTCAATCAGGTGGTGAACCGCGATCCGGGCACCATCGACGTTGTCTGACGCCACCACATCGAATCGTCGCGGGATGGCTGGCGCATCCACCAGGACCAGAGGAAACCCGTAAGATCCCAGGATTGTGTCGAGCGTCTCGTCGGCGAACGGCCCGATCACGAGCGCTCCATCGAGCGACTGACTCAGGATATGCGTCGGCATATCGGTGACCTCGTTGCGATCGTCGACCGGCAAGGTTCCATAGAGCAGATTCATCCGTTTGCCGCGGGCAGATGCTTCGAGTCCCGTCAGCACCCAGGAATAGAATGGGTTGACTCCCGGCATGCTGTCTTCGACCGAGCGGGTGCGCGTTCTGAACAGCAGCGCGACTGTCATGTGACTGCGTTCTTGGTCATTCGCACGTGCAGTCCGGCGACGATATCCAAGTTCCTGCGCGGCAGCCAGAACCCGCTCCCGCGTCTCGACGCCGATCCCCGGCTTGTCCCGGAGTACCAGCGAGACGGTTGTCGGTGAGGCGTTACTGACACGAGCAATGTCATCGATCGTGACCTTGCGCATGGTCATGGGCTTTCCCCTGCGGAGCGGAACTCACTGAAGTCGTCCGAATGCTGCGACAATACCACGTAATCACTAAAATAACAATAACTATTAGTGATATTTACTAACTCAATTTCGCTTTCCGGATTTCCCGCAACATCGGATCGATGGAATGGGCAATATCGGGAGCGCGGCATGTCCCTGCTTCCGAATCAACCCGGCGGCATTGGGCAGCGGTATATACTTGAGATACAGGGTGAACCCCTTCCCCATGCGACAACGCAATCCGGGTCGCGATCTGTTCACCAGCTATGATCGTGCGTACACGGGTATCTCTTTACCTCTGGACAACTCCTGTTTTGCCTCGACTGCGAATGCCAAACATCATCACGTTGCGTTCGTCACCGATGTCGCCTGCCGTACGGCTTTCAGACCCGTGCGAATGACGACCCGAAGGAAATCTCGATGGCCGCTGATACCACCATGCAAAGCTTTCGCGCCAATCTCGACGAGACGGAACGCCGCTTCGAAGAGATCGACCACCTTATGTCCGATCCCAGGATTGCCACCGATCCCGAACGCCTGATGGACCTCGGTCGTGAGCGTTCGGAGATGGATGTTCTGATCACGGCCTGGAGGAACTACCGGTCGATCGAGGAACAGATCAGGGAAGCCGAACTGATGGCGAACGACAGTGATCGTGAACTTGCCGAGCTCGCCCATGACGAACTTCGCGAGCTTCGCCTGCAGCGCGATCAGACTGAAGCGATCATTCGTCAACGTCTCGTCCCGAAGGACCCGAATGACGAGAAGAACGTGATCGTCGAGGTGCGTGCCGGTACCGGAGGCGACGAGGCCGCGCTGTTTGCGGCCGATCTCTTCCGGATGTACACGCGTTACGCCGAGAAAATGCATTGGAAGGTGGAGATTCTGTCGTCGACCGACACGGACGGCGGTGGCTTTCGCGAAGTGATTTTCGAGGTGAGAGGCAAGGGAGCATACAGCTACCTGCGCTACGAGAGTGGTGTCCATCGGGTGCAACGTGTTCCCGCCACGGAGAGCCAGGGTCGGATCCATACCAGCACCGCGAGTGTCGCCGTACTGCCGGAAGCGGAGGAGGTGGACGTTCATATCGACGATCGCGATCTCAAGATCGATGTCTACCGATCGTCCGGAAACGGTGGCCAGAGTGTCAACACAACTGACTCTGCCGTCCGCATCACGCACCTTCCTTCCGGGTTGGTCGTGACATGCCAGGATGAGAAAAGTCAGCTGAAGAACAAGTTGAAGGCGATGACGGTCCTCCGTTCCCGGCTCTACGACATCGAGCAGCATCGACTCGCATCGGAACGTGGAGATGCCCGGCGAGCCCAGATCGGCACCGCCGAGCGCAGTGAGAAAATCCGGACCTACAACTTCCCGCAGGACCGGATCACCGACCATCGCATTAGGAAAAACCTCAGCAACATCCCGGCAGTCCTCAACGGGGAGATCGACGACCTCGTACTCGATCTTCGTGCTGCCGATGAGGCAGAACGACTTGCAGAGGCCGGCATGGTCGAGCACAATGTGATTCCCGCCTGATCTGATCTCACGGCCCTGTAACACGTGGTTTCTTTTGAGCGGCATCCGCGTGGATGTCGCTCTCCTCGTTCGCCACGATCGGATTCGCGGATGTCTTCCAGCACACGTGCCCTTCAGGACGTCCTGCGCGCGGCAACGCATCGGCTCTCGGAAGCAGGATTCGAATCTCCCCGCCTCGACGCCGAAGTGTTGCTTCGATATCTGCTCGATGTCGATCGCACTGGGCTCTTCCTGCACCTGCCAGATTCGGCACCCTTAGAGATCAGCGGTGCGCTTGATGAGCTGATCTCCCGTCGACTGACAGGCGAACCGATTGCCTACATCGTCGGCCAGCGAGAGTTCATGGGGTTACCGTTTCATGTTGGACCGGGTGTGCTGGTGCCAAGACCGGAGACGGAACTGCTCGTCGAGTGGGCACTCGATTGGCTCAAACGTCACCCTAACGCGAGTGTTATCGATGTTGGTACCGGTTCGGGCGCGATTGCGCTGAGCATCGCCGCGCTGCTCCCGATTAACAGCGCCGTGAAGGTGCTCGCGTCCGACCTGTCGCAGGAAGCGCTAACCATCGCGCATCACAACCGGGACGCGTTGTCCGACCATGGCATCGTTGGCAAGGTCCACTTCATCGAGCAGTCACTCCTGGACCAGACGACCGGGCCGCTCGACCTCGTGCTCGCCAACCTGCCCTACCTGACGCCAGAACAGATCGTGGGGAACCCTGATCTCGAAGACGAACCACGACTTGCCCTTGATGGTGGAAAAGACGGTCTTGACCTCGTACGAGCCTTGATCGGCGATCTTCGCCGCGTGCTCGCTCCGCACGGCGCGGCCGGATTCGAGCTCGACCCTGCGCAGACCGGCACGGTCGAGCGACTCCTTGCCGCCGAATTCCCACACGCAGTCGTTCGCACGATCGACGATCTTGCGGGTCTGAGCAGGCACATCGTCCTGCGGCACTCCGAGGACTGATCGACATCCCTTCGTGTCGCCACCCGATTTGAGATGTCGGCGAATGGGATGGCATCGCGGGCAACGGATCGTGGCCATGAGCGGTTCGGGATCGAGAAAGCCCGCTCGATGAGTACGAGACGCCAAGGGCGCTCGATAGGCCTACACGAGAGATGCGATTCATGCTGGTCGAGATGAGGTCGTCGATTTGAAATGCTTTCGGATTCACAGCTGGCGCGCCGTTGGGTCTCGCTCGTCCAGGATCGGCGTCGTGGCAACGATCCGGTTCGCCCGGATGCTCGACATCCTCGCGATCCACAGGCAAACATCAGAACCGGAGATGTGAACGCCCACATGAAAGACGCGTTCTAGGTTGTTATCGCTTTCGTCGGAAACATCGCTGCCTGTGTCCTCGCCTGCCCTGGCCGGGATTGGACGAGTTTAGGATACGTTGAAACACCCGCGACCTGTGTTCCTCCCTGAACGTAGCCAGGACCTCCTGGGCTTGTTCGGCAGGTGGGTTTCCTTGACGCAGTGGCAGTTGTTGTCGAATCTGCGCGGATCGCCTGAGCGTTCCCTCCTTGCCGCAGATGTTCGTTGACACGATAGGTGCATCAACCAACTGCGGGGTATTGGCATCTTCTCGATGTAACGGTTGGCACGAGAGTTGCCATGCTTTTCAAATCGTGCGACAGTAAAGCCCTATGTCAGGCAGGGTAACTTTCAACACCTGACGAACGTGAGCCGGATGAATCCGGTTGTTCCATTTTGGATGCATATGCGTCCATCATAATCGCCTTAAATACAGGAGGTCCCATGGTGTCTCGTTTTGCATTTATCCCCCGATCAATCACTGCCGGCCTGTTTGCCGTTTCGCTTCTCGTCGGTAGTGTCTCCATGACCGCAGCCACTGCGCAGGATGCGTCACCCGCGGCGACTCCTGCCGTTGCCGTTGTGTACGAACGTACGATCACCCTTCTGAGTGTCGAGGGCAATGTGGTTGGCTTCGCACGGTTCCACGAGGAGAACGGTGAGGTCAAGATCACGTTCACCAATTCTGGCAAAAGCGGCTTGACTCCCGGCGTTCATGGTATCCACATCCATGAGACAGGTAGCTGCATCGCGGCAGGTGAGACACCGTTTAAGACAGCGGGCGGTCACTTCAATCCGACCAATGCCAAGCATGGAGCGCCGGAAGATCCAAACAGTCACGCTGGAGATCTTGGCAATTTCACCGTTAAGCCCGATGGGTCGTTCCTGTTCCAGATCACGACGAGCAAGGTCACACTGGCTCCTGGCCAGGCGAACTCCCTTGATGATGCCGATGGCAGTTCACTGGTCATTCACGATCATGCCGACGATCTCAAGACAGATCCGGCGGGAGATAGCGGTGGACGTATCGCCTGCGGACTGATCTTCCAGTCCCAGACACCGATCGCAGCTCCGGCAGCTTCGGCATCACCGGCCGCGTCGCCCGAGGCGACACCGGTTTCCTAGGACTGCTCGAACCGTTATACGGTTATAGCCGGATCGATCGTTTCACATACACATCCGGTGAACGGCCAGTTCGTCTTTCACCGGATGTGTCCACGAAGAAGAGGGGCATGCTGTGAGGCATGCCCCTCTTCTTCGTGTTGGTGTCTGGGGCCTGTGATTGAGATCGTTCCGTCTCAGCGAAGCCTTGCCCGTTGTACATTCTGGCGAGGAGCCCTGGAAGTCACCTCTCGCGTGACTTCGCCCCGTGTTCAGCCTCACAGCCTCACAGCCTCACAGCCTCACAGCCTCACATCAATGGTCGAAGCACGATGACAAGTCGGCACACTATCCCTCCTGCGTGCTCGACAAGTGGGCAAGGTCGAACGAATCAGTTTGTCGTCCAGCCACAGGCACCCCTGGAGGGCGTCACCTTGGGATTGACACCTCCCACGTGGCCGAGTATATCTGCGACACTCACACCTCGGTTCGAAACCGTCGTCGTGTCACCGACCGGTTATCCGAATAGCTGACCTCATTGCGGTTTACCCCGGGACTTTCATACGTGCCCATCATCGAAGTTGATCAACTGGTCAAGGAATTCCAGCGCCCCAAGCGCTTTGACGGCCCACTCGGCGGACTTCGCACCCTTTTCACCCGCCAATTCGAATCCAAACGCGCCGTGAACAAGGTGTCTTTTTCAATCGACGAAGGAGAACTCGTCGGCTACCTCGGTTCGAACGGCGCCGGAAAATCAACCACGATCAAGATGCTTTCCGGAATCCTCGTGCCCACCTCGGGCAAGGTCGAGGTGGCAGGCATGGTGCCGTGGAAAGATCGAGAGCAGAATGCCCTTCGCATCGGCGTCGTATTTGGGCAGCGCACGCAGCTCTGGTGGGACTTGCCATTGTCTGACTCGCTGAAGTTGATCGGCAAGCTCTATCGCGTCGAATCCGACCGGTACACGCGGAATCTGGAGCGGATGGTCGACCTGCTCGATCTCACGCCGTTCATGGATACGCCCGTCCGCCAGCTCAGCCTCGGCCAGCGGATGCGCGGCGACCTTGCAGCGGCCATGTTGTACGAGCCGCGGATCCTGTACCTCGACGAGCCAACCGTGGGACTCGATGTGGTGGCCAAGGAACGCACGCGGCAGTTCGTCGAGCAGATCAATAGAGAGTCCGGAACGACGATCATCCTGACGACTCACGACCTCGCCGATGTCGAGCGGCTATGCAAGCGCATTATCTTCATCGACAAGGGCGCCGTCCTCTACGACGGGACAGTCGCCGAACTCAAGCACCGGTACGCGCCGTATCGGATGCTGGACGTCACGCTCGTGCCAGTCGATTCGATCGACCATGTCCCGCAACCCATCGTGCTCGATATCCCCGGTGTCGAAATCGTCGATCAGGACAGCACCCATCTTCTGCTGCGCTTCGACCCTGAACGCATCGCCGTTACCGATCTGATCGGTGCCGTCATCGATCGCCATGCAGTCTCCGATATTTCGATCATCGAACCTGACCTCGAGGGTGTGGTGCGGGAAATTGTGGAAGAAGGCGAGTTGCGTCGATGAGCACCGCCCCGCAGCGCGCATTCGGGCTCGGCTACATCGCGCGCAATCGTGGCGCCTTGGTCGAATACGGCCGGATGACGATGCGTCGTGTCTATATCTACCGGCTGAATATCTTCATGTGGATCTTCCTGACCGGGATCACCATCTATCTGCTGACGATTCTGTGGAAGGCGGCCTACGGCGATCGGACAGAAGTCGGCGGAGTATCGATCAGCCAGATGCTGGTCTATCTCACGATCGCCAATCTGCAGTTGCGCTTCCTCTCGCCAGAAGTCGATCAGGAAATCGAGGAGCGCATCCGGGAAGGGCAGATCGGTTTCGATCTCAACCGACCGGTCGCCTATCCGATGCAGCTCCTGGCAGGTGCCGCCGGGCAGATGTTCGCCACGTTGCCCATGCTACTGTTCGCTGTCCCGATCGCGTTCGTCTTTGGAGAACTTCAACCCCCGGCAACCACGGAACAGGGAATTGCCTACGCGGTGAGCCTCGTGTTGGCATGGCTGGTTGCAATCGAACTCAACATCCTGATCGGACTGACGAGCTTCTGGACTCTAGAGATGACGGGGTTCAAGATGATGTACCGGCTGGTCGGCAACTTCGCCACGGGGGCGCTGATTCCCCTGTGGTTCATGCCCGACGTCCTGAGAACGATTGTGCAATTCCTGCCCTTTCAGGCAATCGCCTACATTCCCGTCTCGATCTATGTCGGCAATCCGGCCACCGGGCATATCTGGACGGCGCTCCTGATCCAGGCGTTCTGGATGGTCCTTCTGGTCGGCGTTATCGATCAGGTCTGGCAACGCGCCTTCCGCCAAACCGTCATACAGGGGGGCTGACAGATGGAACGCTTCTCGACGGCGGCAGCACTCGCCGGCGCCTCGCTCCGCTCCGGATTCCAGTACCGTGCAAATGCGATCAGTGCGGTGTTGGGTGGCCTGCTCTATCAGTTGACCGGGTTTCTGTCGGTCTGGATCATCGTCAGCCGGTTCGACGGAATCGGTGGCTGGTCGCTGCCGGAGATCGCGTTCCTGTATGGGATGCGGCTAACCTCGCATGGCATCTTCTACGCGTCGTTCAGCCAGATGTTCGAGTTCGACCGCGTGCTCATCACCGGGGAATTCGATCGCTTTCTCGTACGTCCGCTCTCGCCAATGCTCCAGTTGTTCACCCGGAAACTGCGCGTCAACTGTTTCGGTGACCTGATCGGTGGCATCTCGCTGCTCGCATTCGCCTCGGCCGGAACATCGGTCGATTGGTCGCCACCGAAGATCCTGTTCGTGGTGTTGGCGGTTATCGGCGGCGCGCTCGTCGAGGGCGCCGTGCAGATCGCGCTGGGATCGTTATCGTTCCGCTATTTGAATCTCGGCGCGATTCGAACATCCGTGAACGAGACCTTCAACCAGTACGGCAACTACCCGCAGTCTATCTTCCCGCGGGCACTGGAATTCCTGCTGACCTTTGTCTTGCCGGTCGCGTTCGTCGCGTTCCTGCCTGCGACGGCGATTCTCGACCGGACCGGAGATCTCCACGTGTCACCCATTTTCGCGTGGATCACGCCGATCGTGGGTCTTGTCCTGTTCACCATCGCGGTTCGCATCTGGAACAAGCAAAGCAGGCATTATCAGAGTTCGGGAAACTGACGCTGAGCAGGTACAAGAGGAAATCCCAGGCTGGATGAGGAATCGGGAACAGACAAAACGGGAAGGGCGCGATGCTCTTCCCGTTTCACCTATCTGTCGTACCGCGCTGCCATGCTGATTTCCGCATGACCACGTTGGCTCCTGAGATGAATCAGGCTGGTTACCGAGATCTCATCGCGATGGGTTTCAGTTCAGTCTGCAACCGTAGATGCAGGCTCTTGATCGTAGGCAGCCTGAAGGCCAGCAAGATCTATTCTGGTCATCTTCAGCATTGCCTGCATCACGCGATTTGCCTTCTCCGGATCTTCGTCCTGCATCAGTTCGCCAAGTCTGGAAGGCACTATCTGCCACGACAGGCCAAACTTGTCCTTCAGCCATCCACATTGGCTGGGCTCGCCGCCTTCCAGCAGCCGATCCCAGTAGTAATCCACCTCCTCCTGCGAATCGCAATCGAGGTAGAACGAGACAGCCTCGGTGAACGTGAATTGTGGTCCACCGTTGATCCCGAAGAACTCCTCGTCCTCCAGCCTGAACGTGACGGTGAACGCCTGGGCGTCGGGACCATCGCCCATCCGCGAAACATTCAACACTTCAGAGTCCTTGAAAATCGAAACGTAGAAGTTCATTGCCTCTTCGGCGTTGCCGTCAAACCACAAGCTGGGGCGAATTTTCTTCATCGGTGGGGCTCCCTGTTTCGTAAACATGAACCGACCGTCCGCCGGTTCACCAACGTGAACTCCAGCATAGACGAGCAAAAGCGGGCAGGCTTCTTCTCGCTTGCGGCGCCCGTTCCCAATGTCCCAACGTCCCAACCTTTCAGTCGATCGATGTATCAGGTCCCCTATCGCTCAGACGGCGCGGTGCTCGCCGAAGATGTCGCGGAGGGCGTTCGCAACCTGACCCATCGACGCGCCCGCGATCAGGGCTGCCTTCATCACCGGCAGAAGGTTTGTCGTTCCCGCCGCTGCCTCCCGTACACGTGCAAGGACAGGATCGATCACCGTGCGATCCTGCGTCGCCTTGTAGGTCCTGACTCTCTCGACTTCCAACGCTATCACGTTGGCGTCGATCTTCTGGGTCGGTACACTGACGGTCTCATCGGACGCGTAGCGATTGACGCCAACCACAATCTCTTCCCCGGACGAGCGTGCCAGCTCCCGCCGGTAAGCGTTCTCGGCGATCGCATCCTGGACGAATTCGCGTTCGATCGCCACGACCGCGCCGCCGAGTTCCTCGATCCGATCCATCCAGATCTTCGCCTGTGCTTCGAGCTGGTCGGTGAGCGACTCGACAAAATAGGAGCCGGCAAGGGGATCGACGGTTTCGGGAACACCGGTTTCCTCAGCCAGAATCTGCTGCGTACGCAGGGCAATCGTCGCCGCCTCGGCGGTCGGCAAGGCGAGTGCTTCGTCGTAGCCGTTGGTATGCAGGCTTTGCGTTCCACCCAGCACCGCCGACAGTGCCTGGTAAGCGACTCGCACGATGTTGTTCAGCGGTTGCTGTGCGGTGAGCGTAACTCCCCCGGTCTGCGTATGAAAGCGAAGCATGAGCGATTTCGGATTGGTCGTTCCGAAGCGCTCGTTCAGGATGACCGCCCACATGCGCCGCGCCGCTCGGAACTTGGCCGCTTCCTCGAACAGGTTCGAGTGCGACGCGAAAAAGAAACTCATGCGTGGCACGAACGTGTCGACATCGAGGCCGGCTTTTATTGCCGCTTCGATGTAGGCGATCCCATCCGCGAGCGTGAATGCGATCTCCTGAGCGGCCGAGGAGCCAGCCTCGCGGATGTGATACCCCGAGACCGATATGGTATTCCAGGCCGGAAGGTGCTCGGAGCAGTAGGCGAACGTGTCGGTGACGAGCCGCATTGATGGGCGTGGAGGAAATATGTATGTCCCACGAGCCGCGTATTCCTTGAGAATATCGTTCTGGATGGTGCCCCCCAACTTCCGCGAATCGGCGCCGCGTTCCTCGGCCACGATCTGGTACATGAGCAGCAGGAGCGAGGCGGGAGCGTTGATCGTCATCGAGGTTGTCACGACTTCCTGGTTGATGCCATCGAACAGGAGGCGCATGTCGTCGAGGGTGCTGACGGGGACACCCACTCGACCGACCTCGCCGAAGGCACGCGGGTCGTCCGAATCCAGTCCCAGTTGCGTAGGCAAATCGAAGGCGACACTCAAGCCGGTGGTACCCCGGGCGAGCAGGAGACGATATCGCTCGTTGCTCTCGGCGGCTGAGGAAAACCCGGCGTATTGCCGCATCGTCCAGCGCCGGGAGCGATACATCGAGGGATGAATGCCGCGTGTATAGGGAAATACGCCAGCGTCCTGGAGTCCATCCGGTTCCGACGATTCGCGGTAGATCGGTTCGATCGAGATCCCGGAATCGGTCGTGATATCGGAGGGACCGGGGCGGCGAGTCTTGTCTGACACTGAATATGCCTCTTGATGCATCGCGCGGATGGTTCTGATGCTCGTCAGCATACACGTCCCAAGCGGCTCACAAGACACTCGTCACGAGTTCGCCGCAATTCATGCGCGCGATCAGATGTGCGTTCGTCATCAGGTACCGCCGCAATCCGTTGGTTCGGGGCGACATGCAGGAAAGCGAGACCCACGAGCCGGTTCACCGGACGAAGTGAACGCCGCACGTACTCTCTCTGGTCACTTGAGGGGCTTGGGATGGAGTGCAACGCTTCAAGTGCTCGGGCTCAGATGACGACGTTCAGGGGCAGAGCTGAAACTCCAACTGGGGGCTGTTCCACTTGTGATTCGCCATGACATCCGCTTTCAAGCAACCGTTGGTGCGAGATCCTCTGAATATCCGAGGAGCCTCACCGTCGCGGCCATCGAATGCCCGGCCCATATGTCAAAATGCTCACACGGCTCATGCTTCAAAGACATCACGTTCTTCTGACAGAACGTTGACTACGACCCGCCAAAAATGCCCTGCAGGGTCCGGCGCTAAATCTGGACGAGTTCGGTAAGCACGCCGTTGCATGATTCGGGGTGGATGAAGGCGACACGCCAGCCATGAGCACCGGCACGCGACGTTGTGTCGATCAACCGCACCCCTGCATCAGCGAGGCGTGCGAGCGATGTATGGATGTCTGGAACCGCATAGGCGACGTGATGGGCTCCTTCCCCGCGCTTGGCGAGGTAGCGGGCGATTGGTCCAGCGGGGTCGGTCGGCGAGATGAGCTCGACGTAGCCGGCCCCGGAGTGGAAGGTAATCGCCTCGATCATCTGCTCGGGGACCACGAAGCGGTCTCCACCCGAGAATCCAAGCGCCTCGTAGTGGGCCTGCGCAGCGTCGAGATCGGCAACAACGATTCCAACATGATGGAGCACCAGCGGGCCGAGTGGTAGGGACGACTCAGTCATCTGCGTGGGCTGTCATTTCTGCCGGTTCGATCTTCCTGGTGAAGAGCCTGCGGTCATCGGAGGTCAGGCATTCGCCAGTCTTGATATCGAACTGCCAGCCATGCAGGGTGCAGGTCATGACGCCGTTCTCGACCTCTCCGAAGCGCGTCAGGTCGGCCTTCAAATGCGGGCAGCGCTTCTGGATCATGTACCCCTCGCACTCGAAGAGTTGCTGATCGGGATGCTGCTCGGCGTAGTAGCCCTCGGCATACTCGACCCGCTCGACCGAGAGCAGCTTGAAGAAGCTGTAGAGGAACTCGTTGTACTGCCCCTTGCGCTCCGCCTCGAACCGGCAGGAGAGGAAGATATGGTTGACCCAGTCCTCCTCATGATTGATGACGCAATATTCCACGAGACCGGGCTGGATATGGAAGGCATACCGCGTCGGCGTGACGCCATCCCACGCGTAAACCTTGCGCTCGAGAAAATCGATCACGATCTGTTCGGACCCGCAATCGAGGAGAAGCAGGTCGTCGATGCCAACGCAGGTCTGGTCGGCAAGTTCCAGGATTGGCTCGAACCATTCCTTGATGGCAGGCAAGATCTCAACCTGCCCGACCGGCCACGAGGCGCGGATGGCATCGATTTCCGGCTGCTTGCGCTCCTTGTAGGCCATGACGTGAGACCGTTTGTCCTTGAAGATCGCGTCCACCTCGCTATCCGGAAGGGGATGGGAGACGTTGACGGTGCCTGTCATGATCTCCAGCACACTTCCCGGGATGGCAAGGTGACCGGTAGTGAAGTTGGTTTCCTTGACGAGTTCCAAAAAGACGGAAGCATCAGGGAAGATGTTGGCGGGATCACGATCAAAATCGTTGAGATAGAGCAGGTCATCGTCGAGGAAGCACGGTGGGCCGGCACTCGGAATGATGTGCGGTGCGCCGATCTGCCTGGCATAGCGGAGGGCGCGTTCCATCTGGGTGGTCCGCTTTTTCGAACTGAGCGCGTCTTTCATCTTCTGCGGGAAGCGGTAGACCATCGGGTACCAGATGGCCCCAGAATACTGAAGAAAATGGGCATCGTACGGGCCGAAATCGGCTAGTGCCTCGAAATCCACCGGGCGAGAATCGTTCTGATTGAAAATCTTTGCCACGCCGTCGTCGAGTGAAATGCCAGAGTCGCCGAGAGGACCATCAGCTGGCGCGATCAGCGAGGTGATCATGACCTTGAGGCCGTTGACTTCGGTCGGTTGGGCATTCTTCGTGTGCACGAAGTCGGTAAATCCAAGCTTCCGCAACCACTTCTCGACCAGACCGAGCGGATGATCCGCGAGCAACACCGTGGTGGTCTTGTTGACGTGCTCGAGCAGGAACTTCTCATCGAAGTGGTCGAGATGCGTATGGGAGAGATACAGATAATCGGGGTTCACGAACGGTGTGACGTCCAGCTGATCGTTGGCAGGATAAACCCACCATGAACCGAAATACGACGAGTTGAACACGGGGTCACACAGGACACTTCCGTGGCGGGTCTCAAAATACATTCCGGCGTGACCGAGAAAGGTTACCTGCACAATGCTCTTCCCTACGTGGATGCCGCCGCTACTGTGTGATTCGGTAGAGTGAAGATCGCCGAAGGTGTTCGGGGTAGCGACGTTGCTGCAATTTTACGTGGGGATCGCGAATGCCTGCAACGATTGAGCGCGGTCTGCCGTGCCTGCACCCGGTACACTTCGACCAACGTATGGCGACCAGCCATGACTCCTGCCGCCCCTTCCGCGCTCATCCATGATTTCGGGCCTGACACACGATGGTAGATTGCTTCGACCGTATTGCGGTCCAAATGACCGAGATTGCCCTGGAACCGGTACGCATGCTCAAGGACAGGAAAATGCTGTCCGCCGTGAGCCTGCGCACGCCAAGTGGTGGTCGCCGCTTCACGATCACGATCGAGAAGCGGTTCCCGGACGGGATAGACGAAGCGCCACGCTATAACTGGTCTCTGGTGGAGATCACCTTGGGGGGCGAGCCGGTTGAGAACGGCGGCAACGTGTCATCAGGAGCCACACCAGTTTTTCGCGAACCGGAGGATGCCTATTGGGGCGCGGTCGATGCGCTCTGCGCCTTCCAGAAGGGCCGTTCATGATCACACACGCGTATCCTTGATGCGGTTTCCGCGGTTTGATGGTGGGACTGCAAACGTACGCTGGGTGAGACACCAATAAACCGCAGATTCGATGGGCGCGGTTTATTGCTTACCTGCTGCTTAGCCGCAGAAGAATCACGAGTGACACCCCTTGGGGAATGGACATCGCTTTGGAGTGGAGATCCCTCTTGCATCGGGATGATGTGTCCAGGCGGTAGTCGTTGACCCTCCCCGCCACAGGAATCACGACGGGATCGGGAGGAGTGACCGTCAGCTTGTCAGAGGGATACTTTTGTCATCATTCCAAGCCTGTCGAGAAATCTCTCGTGCACCGGCCCGTATCACTTGCACTGCATCTGAGCCGTGACAGAACGCTCGTACGAACGTGGAGGTCAAGATCCATACGCCCACATTCGGCAGTAGGAGTTCAACGCATGCCAGATGCAGTGGCTGGGTATCGTCAGTGGTGGCAGGTATGGCAAGCATCCAATGGCATGCCCGTCGCTCCGGGAAGATGATCCCCCATGCGTCGAGACAACGGGGGAGACAGGTGACGATGCTGCCTTCCAGTCCCCACGCCGGGCAATCGCAACCTTGTCCGATGCTGTCTTCCAATCCCCGTGCTAGGTAATCGGGAGCTTGTCCTTGGAAAGGACGGCGCCACGGTCACGCCTGCCCGTAAGTTCCAGATAGGCGCGGATAACGGCGTCGGCGACGGGAACGGCGAAGGTAGACCCTTCACCGCCGGCCTCGATCACCACCGCGACGGCGATCTCCGGCTTGTCGAATGGTGCGAACGCCGTGAACAGGCCGTGCGTATCACGGGCGCCGATCTTGTCGACCTCGCCGAACTCGGCGGTGCCGGTCTTGCCGGCGACCACAATCTTGTCCGCTCCCTCGGGGTTGGTCAATCTCCACTTGGAGGAGCCATCCCCATTGGCGAAGGCGGTTCCAGTCTCGTTGTTGCAGACGCGGCGCATGCCCTCCTTGACGACATCGATGTGCTCCTGCCTGAAGCCGAGCTTGCCCGCTTCCTTCGCTGGGTTGGAGGTAACCTTGCCGGTGGCATCAAGCGATTCGTGGACGAGGCGAGGTGTCTGGAAGACGCCGTCTGCCGCAAGTCCGGCGACATTCATCGCGATCTGCAGGGGAGTCGCCTGTGTCTCGCCCTGACCGATGGAGACGTTCAACGTATCACCCACCGACCATCCCTCGCCGTTGGTGACCTTGGTCTTCCACGCTTCGTCGGGAAAGAGCCCAATCTCCTCGTTGATCTCGATCCCGGTCTCGCGACCGAAAAAGAACCTGGTCTTCATGTCCTCGGCAATATGGGTAATTCCCTCGCCATCGAAGACATGGTGGGTATTGTTCGTGATCTCGCCACTCGTACCCAGATTCAGATTGTAGTCGAAGTAATAGGTCGGCTCGACCGCATCCGATGCCTGGCTCTTGGATGGCGCCACGTTATAGAAGAAGACGTCACACGATTGCTCGAGCGCGCTATACACGTCCATCTCGCCATGTGGACGGCCATTCGTGATCCACGCAACCCAGCAGGCCCATGAGTTGCCGTCGGCCTGGTTGTAGGTCGATGGCACCTTGATGCCACCCGCGCAGGTATGGGTCTGCTTGGTATCGAGGGTGCCGCGATGCAGGGCGGACGCTGCCAGGAACGACTTGAAGGTCGATCCTGGAGGATAGAGTTCCGATGTTGCGCGGTTGACGAACGCCTTGCCCCTAGTGGGGTCCGAATACTCTTTCCACTTGCGGCTCGAAAGCCCGGTCACGAAGAGCGAATTGTCGTAGTAGGGATAGCTGACCATCGCCAGCACCTCACCGGTACGAGGATCGAGCGCGACGACGGTGCCGGCATTGGGAATCGCCCAGGCCGGTTTGCCGTCCTTGGCGCGTTGCTCGTTGACCACTTTCTTGGCCGCCGCCGCCTTGTCGATCTGTTCCTTGAGTATCTTGCCGGTAGCGTTCTGCAGTTCGAGATCGATCGTCAACTTGACGTTCTTGCCGGGCACCGCCGCAGTCTCGCTGCCCGGAATGACGCGGACCGTGACGCCATTGTTGTCACGCTCGATGGAGCGTGCGCCCTTGACGCCGCGGAGATCGTTCTCGAGTGCGACCTCGAGGCCGGACTTGCCGATCAGGTCGTTGAGCGAGTAGATCGGCTCTCCCTGGCGATTCTTGTTGCGGATGTCGTCAAGCTGAACAGAGTCGATCCCCTGCACGTAACCGACGATATGTGACATCACCTCGCCGCCCTTGTACGAGCGAACCAACGCACTGTCATCCAGGATCACGCCAGGCAGATACATGCTGTTGGCATCGAGCGTCATGGCGACTTGACGAGGGACGTCGCTCTTGATTTTGATCTCGAGATTCTTGTCCCAGATGTTGGTGACGAGGTAGTCGAGATCGTTCATGACGTTGACGCCCGGCAACTCGGCTTTCGCCGACCGGAAGCGGGCAGCATCATCGATCGTCAGATTGCTGACCTTGACGAGCCCGTTCAAACCCTGGCGCGTCCAGCTGGCGACGGTGTCGTCGATGTCCTTGGCGTCATAGGCGAGCATCTTGGCGACACGCCGGTAGACGATATCGGCAGAACCCCTGGGCACGGCGTTGGGATCGATCACCAGGACATCTTCGAGTTGGAGGGCAGAAATGAGGGAATCCAGAACGTAGCGACGCTCGTCCTCATTCTTCGGCAGATTGCCCGGCACCATGCGCACTTCCCACGAGCGGCGATTCTCCGCGAGGGTGCGCCCCTGGCGATCGAGAATCATCCCACGCGGAGCGGGAAGCGTCTGATCCGCGATCACGTTGTCCTTCGCGCGGGCCTTGTAGCTCGTCCCTTCGATAAGCTGCATGTAGCCGAGTTTTCCCGCGAGGACCGCGAACGAGCCGACCACGGCTCCCTTGGCGAGCAACAGCCGACGCGAGAGAAAGATCTGATCGGCACGCAGCCAGCCATCATAACGGCGCCGCCGCTTGCGGCTTCCGGGGGGATCGTAGGGAATGCGCTTCCGTCGAGCCATGAATGAACACATCCTTGCATCTGCGACACCCAGGGTCTACAGCGAGGTCAGTGCTCGCGAGCCATCCTGCGCATGAACAGATAGAAAATCGGAACGAGAAGGGCATGGAACAGCGCCTGATACAGAATAAAGATGCTGAGTGAGGTTCCACGCAGGGTATAAAGCACGAATCCGTGAATGAAGGTGGCGACCACCACGAGCATCATAGGGACGATGACGTTCGACTGGAGAATGCGCTGCTGGGCAAACCAAGCCAGAATCACGATGCAGGACAGGGCCAATGCATTCGTCCCCAAGGCATCCAAGCTGAGAATGTCGAGGAAGACGCCGGTCACGAAGATCCAGAGTAATGCCTCGCGTGGACCGCAAAACGTGCACCACATGAAAAGCAGCACCAGGACCAGATCGGGAGTGACCGTCAGGGGATTGATCTTCGGCAGAATCGTCGCCTGCGCGAAGATCGCCACGAAGAGCAAGAGCCCGAATATGATGCGCCTCATGGATAGGGTTGCAGTGCTCCATAGGATTGTGTCCAACCGGAAATCCGGAGAACGCCGCCGGAAGCAAAGTCCACCAGCGTACTGGTGCCGGCAGTCCCGGTACTCGATCCGGGTGATTCTGTCCTTTTCCGGACGCATCGGCCGGAGGTTCGCAGGCCGGGTTGCCGCGGGGCGAACATCGTGGTTGGAGTGTACCACGGGCATCTGCGGACACCGACTCGACGAAGATGATGCGGCCGGAGCAGGCAGGCGCTGGCGCTCGATATCGACGATGATACCTGCATGCCTCGAGCTGTTTCACGTTCATCCGCGTTCGACGAACAATCGAAGGAGCGTTCAATGTCTTCCTCTTCCGTCCCCATCGTCGATGTTCAATGGCTATCCGGGCATCTTTCCGATGGTTCCACGCTGATCGTCGACGTGCGGCCGTATCCGCATTACCAGGCAGCCCACATCCCCGGTGCGATCTCGCTTGATGTGGCCTCCCTGAGACTCCCGGCTTCGGACGAGCAGACGATCGCGGCATGGACCACCTACCTGCAGAAGGGTCTGCGTACGGCAGGAATCACCTCCGAGGAGCGCGTCGTCTTCTATGAAGACGTGAGTGGCTCGCTCGCCGCATTCGGCGTGTGGCTACTCGACGTTGCGGGCCTCGGGAACGGGGCATTCCTTGATGGTGGACTGCGTGCCTGGCTTTCAGAGGGACAGCCGACAAGCAGTCAGGCGATGAGGCCGGAGCCGAGCACCGTCGAGGTCACCCTCGACCGGCAGATACTCGCGACGGCGGACGATATCCTGCACGACCTCAACACTGGCACCCCAACCATCCAGCTCGTCGATACACGCGGGACGGGCGAATATCGCTCCGGCACGATTCCAGGTTCGATTCACCTCGAGTGGACCAATCATCTTGATCCGGCCACGGGGAAACTGAAGGACAAGGATGCGCTGCTGGCACTCTATTCGGAGCGCGGGGTGACTCCCGATCAACCTGCAGTCACCTACTGCGCAGGTGGTTTCCGTGCCGCTCATACGTACGTCGTGCTGAAGTCGCTCGGTTTCACCGACGTCAGCTCCTATGCGCCATCCTGGGCCGAGTGGTCGCAACGAACCGACGCGCCGGTCGAGTCTCCCACCTAGCGCCAGCAGGCACAGATTCCGAGATGAAGGAGTTGATCGAGATACGCTGTTGTCGGCGCGCCCGATCACGCTTCAACACACTCGTTGGCTCAGTCGAACTTAAGCGTGCCCGATCGCGAGGCAGTATCCCTTCGATGTGCAACGATGCTCATTCGAGCCATCCAGCGCGATGGGAGTTCGTCTCGGGTGCGGCGGCTGTCCTATTATTTCCGCGACATCGGTTGCGCGGGCTGCGGCTTGCGGACCCAGCAGATTCGATCTCCTCCTATTGTCGGTCTTCCTCGGCATCGCCATGGATCTCAGAAGGCAGTAAACGTGACAACCCTCGGACACGACGCACGACTCCCGCTCATGCAACCAAGGCGGGTGGTAATCACCGGCATCGGGGCGATCAGTTCACTCGCGCCGTCGGCGGAAGATACCTGGCGACGCATCCTCGCCAATGAGACGGGAATTCGGGTCGCTGCGAATCTCGACCCTGCGCAACACCCCTGTGTGTTGCGCGGAGATGTCGACGACTCCGGTGTCCGAAGCAGATTCCTGAGCGGCAAGGAAGCGCGCAACACCTCTCGCTTCTCGAAGATGGGCATCGAGGCAGCTGGTGATGCGTTGCTCGATGCCGGTTTCCTGGACGACGATCTCAAGCCGGTAATGGACCTCTCGACCGCCGGTGCCGCACTCGGATCCTGTATCGGTGGTATGTATGACGATGTTCTGCCGACCTATGAGACGGTGCTCAAACGAGAGACCTACTCGCGGGTACCACCGCATCTTCACGTCATGTTTCCCCATAATCTCGCAGCCTACGCGATTCAGCGTCAGTTCGGCATGCAGGGACCAAGTTCGACCGTGGTGACGGCGTGTGCGACAGGATCACAGGCAATCGGTGATGGCTTCCACGCCATCAAGTATGGTCACGCACCACTGATGATCGCTGGCGCGGCTGAGTCGACCCATCACCCGTTGTTCCAGGCAGGATTCGCGGCGATGCGCGCGCTCGTGACGGATTCCAACGACAACCCGGATGGTGCAAGTCGGCCGTTCGACGCAAGTCGTGCGGGATTTGTTCTCGGGGAGGGTGCAGGTATGCTCGTGCTCGAAGAACTCGAGCACGCGCTCGCGAGAAACGCGACGATCTACGCGGAGATCGCCGGATATTCGACATCCAACGATGCCTATCATCCAATCGCTCCGGAACCCGATGGCATTGGTGCAGCACGGGCCATCGAGATGGCGCTTGCCGACGCAAACCTCGACGCCAGCGATGTCGACCACATCAATGCGCACGCCGCCTCCACCCCTGCCGGAGATCTGGCCGAGGCGAAAGCGATCTACAAGGTATTCGGTGACCGCGCCGGGAGCATTCCGGTCACCTCGATCAAGGGTGCGATCGGACACTGCATGGCATCGGCGGGAGCGTTGGAGACGATCTCGGCGATTCAGACGATCCGTGACGGACTCATCCCGCCCACACGCAATTACCTCACTCCAGACGCCGAGATCGGTCTGGATATCGTGCACGGGACGCCCCGAGCACATCACGTGAACGTGATGACCAAGCATTCGTTCGGCCTTGGCGGTCAGAACGCATGTCTGGTACTGCGCCGGTTCGATGCCGCAGAATAGTCAGGCTGAACCGGATACGACAAAGGCAGAGAATGGGCGGGAACCTCCACATCAACCGCTGACGATCGGCCTTGTGCGGTTCGCGCTAGAGATTGCGGCAATCGGGGGACTCGGCTGGTGGGGATGGAGTCTCGGCGATGGAGGTATCGACGGGACGTTGCTCGCGTTGGTCGTCCCGGCCATCTCGGCCGCGATCTGGGGGGTATTTGCGGTTCGGGACGATCCGTCCCGCAACCCGAATCCACCAGTGGCAATTCCCGGCTGGTTGCGGTTGGCGATAGAGTTCGGGGTGTTCGGACTTGCCGCCTACGGAATCTGGACGAGTGGCTCGCGTGCGGCTGCGGAGACCTTGCTGACGGGTGTCGGCATTGTGTACGTCGTCTCGTGGGATCGTCAGTTGTGGCTGCTGCGCCAGCGCTGAGGCGGCACGTGTATTCGACAAGGGACCGAGACGGGATAGCGCCCTTCGGTATGGCGATGGGATTTCTCTCGCGATCGTACACCCTCCTGTCATTGCGGTTGGCTGCTGACGAAAAACAGCGTGGAATGGGCCGCAGGTTCAATCCGTACGAAATGATTGAGAATGACCATGACTTCACTTGCAGGCAAGCGCGCGATCGTCACCGGCGCCAGCCGACGGATCGGAATCGGGGCGGCGATCTGCCGAACTCTGGCCGCCGCCGGGGCAGAGGTTGCATTCACGCACTGGACGCGGTACGATACAGATATGTATGGAAGCTCGGCAGATGAGCCAGCTGAGTTGCTGGCAGAACTGCGCGGAATGGGCGTACGGGCAGAAGCAATCGAGTTCGACTTGTCCGCCCCCGACGCAGGTGTGCGACTGTTCGACGAGGTCGAGTCGCGGCTGGGAACAGCCGACATCCTGATCAACAACGCCGCCTGGTCGACACATGATTCGTGGGAAACACTCACGTCGGAGTCGGTCGACAATCACTACTTCGTGAACGCCCGTGGCACTGCGCTGCTATCAGTCGAGTTCGCCCGGCGATTCGCCAGCGACGATGGTGGCAGGATCGTCAATTTCAGCTCGGGGCAGCATCTTGGACCGATGCCCGACGAGTTGGCCTACGCGATGAGCAAGGGTGCGATCATCGCCTTCTCGCAATCAGTGGCACCGGCACTCGCCAAACAGGGCATTACGGTCAACGTGATCAATCCGGGGCCTACCGATACCGGCTGGATGACCCCGGAGATCGAAACAGCTGTGATTGACAAGACCCCGTCCGGTCGCATCGGCACGCCGGAGGACGCCGCGCGTTTGATCGCATGGCTGGTCAGCGACGAAGCGAGGTGGATCACCGGTCAGGTCATCAACTCGGAAGGCGGCTTCATTCGCGGATAGACATTCCGGATGGCACGGATGATTCACGAACAATACCTGAACGCATACCGTCATTTCAGCAGCTGCACCGGAGCCTGTCGAGAAATTTCCCCCAGAATACCCGTCATGAGAGAGATGTCTCGACTTCGCTCGACATGACGGGTTCCCAAAGGCCTCGCCACTCTAAAGATCTCCTCGAATAATTCGGGCTCGATCATGCTGGAGGAACCCATGGCTCGTCTCGTACTCATCAATGGGGCTCCGGGAAGCGGCAAGTCAACACTCGCCCGCCGCTTCGCGGAGGACCACCCGCTGACCCTCGTGCTCGACATCGACGTCATCCGCGGTCTGCTCGGCCGGTGGCTGGACACACCAGCCGAGGCAGGAGTCATCGCGCGAAAGATGGCGTTGCAGATGGCGTCTGTCCAGTTCGCAGACGGGCGAGACGTGGTCGTTCCCCAGTTTCTCGGTCGCATTGACTTCATCGAACAGCTTGAACACCTGTGCCGGGCCACCAACATCGAGTTCATCGAAACGGCGCTGGTGAGCAGTCCCGACGACGCAATACGTCGATTCATGCGGCGCTCACAGAATCCGGAAGACGATACCCATCGTGACGCGGCGGCACTGCAGCAACGCCACGGCGGGGATGAAGCAGTCACCGGCATGTATCAGGCGATGCTCGACACTCTTTCCCAACGGCCAAAGACCCGCTTTGTTGAAACGATCGACGGAGAGATCGACGAGACCTACCGGCGATTGCTGGATCGTATCGACGGTTCATAGCTACTCTCTTCTGGATAGTGCACGCTCATGGCACGCTGAATACTCGAACGTCGTCACACGTATAAGATGAACGACACTCGTCCGAAAGGAGAATATCCACGATCCTAGGTGAGCGCTACGGACAGGTGGAGGCTGCCAGAGAAATCCTGGAGCAGACATTCGGAGCGATTGACCGTACGGAAATCTTCCAGACATGGGGTCCGACCGTGGTGGTGGGCGCAACGCTGGCAAGCGGTCGCAAGGTCGTGATCAAGGCGAGTGCTCTTCAGGACGTGCGAGTCGAGGCGCATACGTCGTCCATGGCCTCCAGTTTGGGCTTCCCGGTGCCAGCGATGCTCGAACAGGGAGACGATGTGCGCCTACCTGGTGGGCATTGGTTTGCGATGGAACATCTCCGTGGCGTTTGGTGGCACAATGCCGACTGGAGTCGAGCGCAGCATCTGAGCATGCTGGCGGAACTGGCGCGGCATCTCGTCGCGCTGCACAGTGCGCGAATCGACGGCTACGGACCGCTCGACGTCAATGGCACAGGCATGTTCAGTTCGTGGCCGGATTGGCTACGATCGGGCTTTGAGCGGTCGGCAGCCATTCTTGAGGCGTCGGGTGCCATACCCGATGCCTTCACCGAAACGCTCTTCGATGTTCTCTCTGATCTGTCCCCAGAGCTTGGTCGTCGCCCCAGCGCGCTCCTGCACTCGGATCTGGGCGACATGGAGGTCTACGTCGATCCGGCAGGCGGTACGATCACCGGCATTGCGGATTGGGGCAACGCGATAGGCGGCGACCGATATTACGAGTTCTCGCGATTCGTTGCTGGTGGGCCGGCAGACGATCCTCGTCCCGGCTTGTACCGGCAGCCATTGCGCGAACTGTACGATCGCTTGTCACCGTCTCCAACCCTGCACAACTCAGCGATCGAGTGCCTCTACGACCTCCACAATACGATGCTCAACGCCGAATGGGCGGTCAGGGAAGCGCCCGATTGGGTCGCATCGCTCTGCGAGAACGCCGTCGTTCAGCTTGGCACGTTGCAGAAGCAGTGAGTGACGAATCGAAAGCCGCATGTCCTGTCTCTCGATAGTGAAACCCGTTATGTGAAGATCGTGTACCATCGTTCGAGTTTGCCAGGGTGTGGAGCGATCCATGCTGTCGGCCCGATTGCTCGACCAGTTCGCATCTCCCATCGGGATGCCGGAGATATTTTCACCATATGACGACATCAATCAAGGACCTGCTCGGCGATTCGTTCGCGATCATCTACCCCGGCCAGGGCAGCCAGGTAGTGGGAATGGGAGCAGAACTGATAGAGATCTCCGACGGGGCGAGGAACCTGTTCGCGAATGCGGACGAACAACTTGGCGTTCCCCTGTCCGACCTGATGTTTCACGGTCCCGACGAGGAATTGGCAGATACGTGGAATGCGCAGCCAGCGTTGCTGACGCACAGCCTCGCCGCACTGCTCGTGGCAGATTCGATCGTCAGCCGCGAGGCGCCGGGAACGCACCCCTCGATGGTCGCCGGACACTCGCTTGGCGAGTTTACGGCGTTGGTGACGGCCGGTGTCATGGACTTCCCAACCGCGCTGACGCTGGTCCGGGAACGCGGACGACTGATGAAGGAAGCCGGCGTCAAACGCCCGGGAGGGATGGCGGCCGTGCTCGGACTGACTGACGAGCAACTGACCGCGGTGTGTGCAGAGGCGTCGAGTGAAGGCATTATCAATATCGCCAACGCGAACTGTCCGGGTCAAACCGTGATCTCCGGGGAGGTTTCCGCGCTCGAACGGGCGATGGTTCTGGCGAAGGAGGCCGGGGCCAAGCGAGTGGCCCGATTGAACGTCAGCATCGCCTCTCACTCCCCGCTGATGGCCGAGGTCTCCCGGGAATTGGACCGGTTGCTGCAGGATGTCGACTTGCAGACGCCACAGATCCCGGTGATCGGTAACGGTAGCGGCACGGCGATCACCACCGTGGGTGGCGTGCGCGAAGAACTCCGCCACCACGTCGAACAGCCGGTCGACTGGACGAAGTCGGTACAAACGATGATCGATTGCGGCGTCACGACATTCGTCGAGCTCGGTCCGGGCAGTGTGCTCGGAGGCCTGATCAAACGCATCGACCGTAACGTGAAGACGATCGGCCTGAAGGATCTGATGGCCGCGAGTGAAGGGACTACGCCAAGGCCGACATGACGAAAATCTGGCCGCTTCCCGTCATGTTGCCAGCGGCACCGAGCAGCGCGCCGAAGGAATGTCGAGGCACCGAGCAGCGCACAGAAGTTGACGCTGCCAGCGGACCCTCCACCGCGCTGAAACCACGGGGGACCACTTCGCAGCGCGGTGGCGGGTCAACACGGGGTTGACCCCTACGAAACGGGCACAAGTTCAGAGAGTTGCTCTAGTGGTCTGTCACGTATGGTTTGCAGGGCCACTTCCCGCCACGCACTGGTGGTTCTGTCGTCATGTCAGCAGCGCGTCGAGCAGCTGTGCCGGAGCGAACGCCTGCCCTTCGTCATGTCAGCAGCGCTTCGAGCAGCGCACCAGAGCGAAGTCGAGACATCTCGCCGTTGACGCGCGCTTCCGAGAGAGATTTCTCGACAGGCTCGAAATGACGGTATCGGCTCCAAATGATGGCACCTCGTGATGTCGAGCGAAAGCCTGCCCTGATAGCTATATCGCGCAGCGCGGCGGAGCCCATTCAGCGGAGTTCATCGTGAGCGAAGCCGAATGGGCGCGTTCGCGCTGCGAGGATAAACTCCGCCGAATGAATCGAGACATCTCGCTTTTGCACGCCGCTCCTACCCGCGATCGTCATGTCGAGCGAAAGTCTGCCCTGATATCTACATCGCGCAGCGCGGCCGAGCGAAGCTGAATGGGTCGAGACATCTCTCCGCTGGCGAGCTTTCTGAGAGTGCTGTTTCGACTGTCTCCGATGCAGGTGCTCGGGGCACTGCCGAAAAGACGAGTCGCGAGCCGGAATGGTCCTTGCCAGTCCGTATTCGGTGGCAATCCGGGCAAAAGTGGGAGTTGCGCGCAAACGCCTGTAAAATAGGGTGATAGCGTGTACATCGCGCAAGCACACTGTTGCTCACCGAAGAAACCTGTCGGTGCGATCAGGCATGGTGCCTTCGATCGGATCACCTCCTGAGAAGAGATAGTCATCACATGATTCCCTGTTCAGCATTGACGCAGGCGAAAGGACAGACATAGTGACGCGAGTGGTCGTAACCGGTGTGGGCGCTATCACGCCACTGGGGATAGGTGCCGAAACACTATGGAAGGGCCTGCTGGCGGGCCGATCCGGCATTCGGACGATTCAGAATTTCGATGCAACAGGGTTTGAAGTCCAGATTGCCGGCGAGGTTCCCGATTTTGTGGCGAAGGATCACATGGACGCGAAAGCCGCGCGCCGCATGGATCGTTTCTCGCAGTTCGGCGTGGCCGCCGCACGCGAAGCCATCGAGAATGCCGGGCTGGAGATCACCGACCAGAACCGCGAGCGAATCGGGATCGTAATGAACACTGGCGGTGGCGGCATCCCGACCATCGAACACGATGTAAACGTGATGCGGGAGAATGGACCGCGGCGGGTCAGCCCATTCCTGATCCCGATCTTCGCACCGAACATGGCGAGCTGCCAGGTTTCGATCAATTTCGACATCTGGGGACCGACAGTCACATCGGTCGCAGCTTGCGCCGCCGGGGTTCAGGCAATGGTTGATGCGGTCTACATGATCGAGCGCGGCGATGTCGACGTGGTAATCGCGGGCGGCACGGAGGGTGGCATCACCCCAGTCGCGATCGCGAGCCTGACCAACATGGGGGCACTATCGAAAAACAACGCCGACCCTGCAGGCGCAAGCCGACCGTTCGATATCAATCGTGACGGCTTCGTGTTCAGTGAGGGCGCAGGCGCGGTGATCCTCGAATCGGAGGAACACGCGGCACGGCGTGGCGCCAATGTGATCTGCGTCGCGTCTGGCGGGGCGTACACGGCCGACGCCTATCACATTACGGGCAATCGTCCTGACGGGCGCGGGCAGGCAGCGGCGATCACTCGAGCGATCAGCCGCGCTGGCTTGGTGCCAACCGACATAGATTATGTCGCGGCACATGCCACCGCGACCAAGATCGGTGATGTCGGCGAGACGGTCTCACTCAAGCGAGCCTTTGGCGACCATGCCCAGAATCTGGCGATCTCTGCGAACAAGTCGATGCTCGGTCATCTCCTTGGTGCAGCGGGAGCGATCTCATCGCTGGCATGCATTCTGGCAATTCGCGACGGTCTCATTCCGCCCACGATCAACCTGACCGAAGCAGATCCGGAGTGCGATCTCGACTACACGCCAAACACATCGCGTGAGTTGACGGTGAAAGCTGCCGCCGCCAATGGATTCGGCTTCGGTGGTCAGAACGCCTGTGCGGTGTTCAAGGCGCTCTAGATTGATGCCCTGAAGGGATGGAGTTACACCCTTTCGTATGCGCAGCAAGGACGGTTCCAGACTTCTGGATCCGTCCTTCTGGTGACAGTCAGATGGTGACTTGGGTATCGGTGCCGAGCGCATAGCTACCCCTTGACGCTGGACATCGTCATGGCCTCGACAAAGTTCCGTTGGAGAACGAGGAAGACGATCAGGACCGGGAGCATCGCCAGCAGCGCGACCGCCATCAGCTGCGGGTAGTTGGTGCCATAGGAGCTCTCGAACAGGGCGACGCCGAGCGGCAGGGTGCGATATCTGTCGCCGGTCGCGACCAGCAACGGCCACAACACGCTGTCCCAGTTCCACATGAAGATGAAGATCGCCAGCGACGAGAGCGCCGTCTTGCTCATGGGCAACACCATCGTCAGGAAAATGCGGGGTTCACTCGTGCCGTCGAGTCTGGCCGCATCCAGCAGGTCGTCAGGGATGGACATCATGTGCTGGCGCATAAGGAAGATGCCGAACGCACTGGTGCCGGCGGGAATGATCAGCCCGTAATAGGTGTCGATCCAGCCAAAACTCTTGACCACGAGGAAAAGAGGAATAATCATCGACGAGAGAGGGATCATCATCGTTGCCAGGACGATCCCAAACACGATGTTTCGTCCCGGATACGTGAATTTCGCGAAGCCGTACCCGGCAAGCGAACACGTCACCAGATTGAGCAACGTCACGCTCGTCGAAACGAACATGCTGTTGAGGAAATACCGGGCAATCGGATATTCATTCAAGGCATCCGAGAAATTGTTCCACTTCAGGGTGGACGGAATCCACTGCACGGGAGTCGTGAACACCTCGCCCCGGGTTTTCAACGACGTCGAGATCATGTAGGCGAACGGCATGAGAATCAGTATGCCGAAGATGATCACCGATACATAGATCGCCAGATACCCCCAGCCGAATCGTTTTCGATGATGAATGTCAGATGGCGAGACTGGAGTTGCAACCACGGCAGATGCCCCTTTGCGGTCGAATGCGGTCGAGCATCGCGGTCAGGAATCGTTGCCGATCCGGTTGAGCCAGAATTGAAGAAGCGTCACCGACCCGATGATCAGAAAGAGCACGACCGACATCGCAGCGGCCTTCCCGCCCTGAAGGAAGACGAACGCCGTCTGGTAGATGTTGAGCGACATGACCAGCGTGGCGTTGACCGGACCACCGGCGGTCATCACCCACTGGGGGACGAAAACCTGCAGTCCCGTGATCATGCTGATGACGCTTACGAAGAGAATGGTGGGACGAAGCAGTGGCAAGGTGATGAATCGAAAGACCTGCAGTTCGTTCGACCCATCGACCTTGGCCGCCTCGAAATAATCGGACGGTATGCTTTGAAGTCCGGCGAGAAAGACAACCATGAAGAAGCCGACTTCTTTCCAGACACTCATGATGACGATCGCATCGGGAGCGAAGTTGACATCCGTCAACCAGTTCTTGGGTGAGATGCCGACGGAGCCGAGAAAGAAGGTGTTCATCAATCCCTGCCGATTGAAGATCAGCTTCCAGATGGCGGAGACGACGACCCAACTCATGACAACTGGCACAAAATAGACCGTTCGAAAAAACCCACGCCCCCGGATTCTGGTATTCAGAGCCAGAGCGAGTAACAGGGCAAGGATAGACACCGGCACATATGTGTAGAAGACGTAAAGAAAGCTATTGATCAGGGACGCGTGAAATCGACCGTCGCCAGCAAGTCCCCGAAAGTTATCGAGTCCTGCATAGACCGGCTTGTCGACCAGGCTGAACGCAAAGAATGAGAGGTAGAACGTCCGCAGTATGGGAAAGATGGCGAAGATGACGAAGAACGAGAGCGCCGGAACGGCGAACAGAAACCCCCAAAGATTCCGCTGCTGCATGTAGGTCAGCTTGAACCTGCGATGACGAGGGCTGACGATGTCAGCGCTTTCCGGGCCGCGTAGCATCGTGTCTCCTTGCCGTGCGTGATACGTCATTCGGCGGCAACATGTATCAACCGCCCAACGATAAAATCCGTCGATGCAGATCTTGTGTCAGCAGCTGCATCGACCATTGGGCAACGCTCGTCAATGCCTGCCGGAATGCCCACGGACGGAATCCAGACATCGACCGTCATGTCGAGCGAAAGCCTGCCTTGGTAGCTACATCGCGCAGCGCGGCCGAGCCCATTCCACTTCGCTCGTTCGCGCTGCGAGGATAAACTCCGCCGAATGGGTCGAGACTTCTCTTCCGGAACGAGCGATTCCCAGAGAGATGTCTCGACAAGCTCGATATGACGATAAATGCCGCTACTGATATGACGAGGTGACGCGGCGCTACCTACTCGCGATTGCGGCTTCGATCTGCGGCTTGACAGCATCGAGCGCCTGCTGCGGTTCCTCGCCTGAAAGGAGGGATTGCTCCAACGCAGCCTTCATCAATGTATCGACCTGCTCTGCGGCTGGCACGATCGGCAGAAACTGGCCCTTCAGCATTTCGCTCGACCAGACAGTGAAAAACGGAAGGTCGGCCGCTTCCGGCGACGATTCCCAACCGGCCTTGGGCTGGATGAAACTGGCTTCCTTCAACCATCGTCCCGGATATGAGGAGAGATAACCGATCAGCTTGAACGCGGCAGCCTTCTTGGCGTCGTCTGTCGTCAACGCATTGACCGCCCAGTAATAGGCGTAGAGTGGGGTGACTGGCGCGGCACCGGTCGCAGGGCTGGCCTCAGGAGTGGCGTCCGCTGCGGCGCTGGCTGGGTGCAACTGCGGCAGCGGTGCGACCGACCAGTTGTCGAAAACCGTCGTGTCCTTGGTGATTTGCCCCATTCCCCAAGGATTGAAGGGCGTCATCACGACCTTGCCATCGAGGAAATCCTGATAGGGAACCGTGGCATCCTGATTCGCCACGTTCGGATCGGCGATTTTGGCCTTGTAGATCAGGTCGTACCAGATTTGCAGTGCTGCCACGGATTCCGGATCGGCAACGGTGACGGTCGTGCCATCCGGAGCGACGTAGCGACCACCGGTCTGGAGCAGCAGCGTTCCGAAAAGCTGGTGATACCATCCCGAATGCAGGTAGACGAAGTCGAAGCCCCGGCGGGTGAGCGTGTCGCCGTCCCTGGTGACCAGCTTCTCACCCTGCGTGTTGACCTCGTCCCAATTGACAGGCGGCGTTGCAGGATCCAGCCCGACTTCCTTGAACGCGGCATCGTTGACGGCCATCGCCGTGACGTTGAACTCGCTCGGAACGCCATAGACCTTGCTGTCGATGGTCGAGCCTTCGAGCGCGGTGGAGATATAGGCGGCTTTCAACTCGTCAAGTGAGCCGTACCCCATGCTGGTGGGGTCGACCTCTTGTACCAATCCTTTGGGGATATATGTCGAACGCAGTTGAGAATCGTCCATGTTGATGATGTCTGGACCGGTGCCGGTGCCCATCGACGCCAGCATCTTGGTCGCGAAATCGTTGTTCGGAATGATCTCGTACTGGACCTCGATGTCCGGATTCGCCGCCATGAAGTCCGCGATCAGCGACTTGTTCAACTCCACCATCGGCGGGTGCGTGTGGGTCCAGAACTTGATCTTGACTTTATCCTGAGCGCCACTGGCGGCGGCATGATTCGCAACGCCAAGCGCGACCGCGGTCGCCGCGATCCCTTGGGTAAACCGGCGACGGTCGACTCGATTGGCTTTCGATTTGCCGTCGACAACGTTGGAAGAATGGTGCTCACTCATGCTCAAGGGCCTCCTGTATTGCGTGCAGCCCTCGCGGAACGGCACGTTGGAAGTTCGACATGGGACCCGACTCCTGAGAATCTAGCACTTGGCTGAACACTTGGGAAGATGCTCGCAGGTGGGAGACCGGTGTGACAAGCGATACCGATGGGTCGCATCATGAGATCCGCACAAGCCGATTGACGCCGGTCTGGCTCACCGGTCTGGCTAGTAGAGGCTTTTGATCGCAAGTTCACCGCGGGCAAGCGCAATGGCTATCTGATTGTGACGTTTGACCAGTGCCGGCAGGTCGAGCCCGACGATCTGGCCATCGCGGACCCGGACATCACCGTTGATGACGCTGAGATCGACCTGCTGCGGATGGCAAAAGATGAGCGCGGCAAGCGGATCGTGCACGGCGGCACCGGCGAACGGCAGGGTGTCGACGCGGATGCCAATCAGATCCGCCTGCATGCCCGGTGCGAGATAGCCGACGTCATCGCGGCCGAGCACTTCGGCACCCCCTCGGGTCGCGATCCGCAGGGCTTCGCGGGCAGGCATCGGAGGCTTCCCATCTCCGGAGACGCGCTGAAGCAGCATTGCCTGCCGGGCTTCTGCCAGGAGATGGGAGCCATCATTGGACGCGGAACCATCCACCCCAAGGCCCACCCGGAGCCCGGCGAGCACCCAGTCCGTTACTCGCGGCATACCCGATCCGAGCCGCATGTTGGATGAGGGGCAATGCGCTGCACCCGTCCGCGAGGCGCCGAGGCGGACGACTTCATCAGCGGACGGATGCACGAAGTGCGCATGCCAGACATCTTCGCCCGTCCAGCCAAGACCTTCACACAGTTCGACCGGGGTCCTGCCGAATGCCTCCTGGCAATATTCCGCCTCGTCGAGCGTCTCGGCGAGATGCGTGTGCGAGTGCACGCCATAGGAACGAGCGAGGTCCACGCTCTCTCGCATCAGATCGGGCGAAACGCTGAACGGTGAACAAGGGGCGAGAACGACCCGAACCATCGCGCCCGGTGCTGAATCGTGGAATGTTTCGATCACGCGACGTGAATCGCGAAGGATGGCATCCTCAGCCTCCACCACGGAATCGGGAGGAAGTCCACCTTTGGATTCGCCGACCGACATCGAACCCCGCGAGGGGTGAAAACGCATGCCGATCTCTTGTGCGGCTTCGACCTGATCGTCAAGTCTCGCACCATTCGGCCAAACGTAGGTGTGGTCGCTGGCAGTCGTGCAGCCAGACAAGAGGAGTTCCGCCAGCGCCACCTTGGTGCTCACCTGAATCGCTTCAGGGGTCGCCCCGGCCCAGATGGGATAGAGCTTCTTCAACCAGGTGAAGAGGTCCACATCCTGAACGGATGGGATTGCACGAGTGAGCGTCTGCGAGAAGTGATGATGGGTGTTCACGAGGCCGGGCAAAATCACCATCCCGGAGGCATCGATCACTTCATCGGCGATGGCAGGAAGCTGATCGGCGGGTCCTATCTGTGCGATGCGGGAGCCCTCGATCAGAATGCTGGAGAATTCGAGTTCGAGCCCCTCGTCATTCATCGTTGCAACGAGGGTGGCGTTGCGAATCAACAGCGTGGGCTGCCTTTCGGAACTGGTAAGCGATTTCATCGACAACACATCCTGCGCGTCGCCGGAGATTCTGGCCCCTCCAGCAACGACGAGCGCGACCGCAATCGCTGCCGTTCTTTGGGTAATTCAGGTGGCTCACGCAATCAACGTCGATCGTGTTGCCGAGAAGATTGCGAGATTTCTTCACGATCTGACATCTCTCTTCCTGCTTCTGCAGGCGCCATTCAGGAAGATGCATCCGTCCGGGAACCTGGGACCCGAATGCGGTGAATCTATCATGTGCCAGAGGTCTTGGAAAGCACGCCCTTCCAAAGGAACCATCGAGGTACGGCGACGCTTCGATTCCGTGGGACACACATGTGACACGACTTATCGGGACTGGCTCATCCCCGCCAATCGATCGAGACAGGCGAAAATTGACGCCGATGCATGAAAAGATGGCGAGAAGTGTTCGGGCTGTGTAAGATCGCCCAAGAACCAGATGGCCACCAATGCAACTGCACCATGCCGGAGAAACAAGATGTCCGTGTCAGAAAAAGGTCTTCAAAATCGCGTCGCGCTTGTGACGGGTGCCGCCCGCGGAATCGGGCTGGCGATCGCTACCAAGCTGGCGGCGGATGGTGCGCGCGTTGCGATCGCCGATGTCGACAAGACAGCAGCTGATGCGGCGGCGGCCGAACTCGGATCGCAGGCAGTTGGTGTCACGCTCGATGTCACGAACCCCAAGCAGTGGATAGCGGCACTCGCCAACCTCGAGGAGTCATGGGATGCAGTCTCGATTCTCGTCAACTGCGCGGGCATCGCGGGACGGGCAGTTCCCTCCTGGGAACTCTCGATCGAGGAATGGAAGCAGGTCGTCGACATCGACCTGACTGGCGTGTTCATTGGCTGCCACATGGCGCTCCCGGGGATGATCGAACGGGAGTATGGTCGAATCGTGAACATCGCGTCGATCGCCGGCAAGGAAGGCAACCCGAATGCGTCAGCCTACTCCGCCGCGAAGGCCGGGGTGATCGGATTGACGAAATCTATCGCGAAGGAAGTCGCGACCAAGGGCATCATCGTCAATGCGGTCACGCCCGCAGTGATCGCGACCGAGATTCTCAAGCAACTGACCGACGAGCACGTCGCCTACATGACCAGCCGGATTCCGATGGGGCGGGTGGGGCAACCGGAGGAAGTAGCGGAACTGGTCGGATTCCTCTGCTCCGATTCCATCAGTTTCACGACCGGGGCCGTGTTCGACATCTCTGGCGGCCGCGCAACGTACTAGAGCGTTGTCAACGATGACGACACCGGCGCCCGGCACGTGGAGAAGTCCACGGTTCCATCAGGCGGCATGTCGTGCAGTCCGTGATTTCAGCAGTGGGGATCGCATCCGAGGCACATCGTGCGACTCCTGGTAGCACGATGCAGCTCCTGAGATCAGCTGCGCAGGGCCTCGGAGCACGAGCCTGCTTCTTCCTCCGGCGCCGTGGTGCCGCACCTCTAGCGGCGCCCTGCAGCTACCTTCAATACGGTGAAGTGAATCCTCCAGCACTAAACAATGGGACGATACGACCCGTTGGAACCCGCTGCGATGGCCCACGATGGCTGAAGTCTGTATGGAGCAACGCACAGAGACGTAGCCAAGCACGAGTTTGTGGTCACAAATATATATCGGTCGTATATATGCCACTGGCGGGCCCCTGGATATGGAACATCGGTCTTGTATGCGTCTCGTACTCCTTACTACGTTCCTTTTGCCAATGAACCCTTTCCGGACCGAGAAGATCAGTGTTCAGTACGAGCGGCGATGATGTTTGGCGCTCGGCTGTTGCCAATCAGCAGATGCCTCACGCCGACTCCGCCATTGAACCGGTCAGAACCCCTGAAAAAGCATTTGGAGACTGGAGACTTGCAACGTCCGACGAGGAATGCCGATCAGCGCGTGCATGTAGCTTAGCGGTACAATGAAAAACATTCTGACCGGGGAACAGCGCCCCGGTGCGAACACGAGCCGAGGTGGCAAAACGTCCATGCGGCTGGAGGCAACAGAGCAGATGGTCTTGTTCCCATGGGAATGGCGGCGGGAGAGACTCCGAAAAGAGATGGCCGTGAAGCCGCCGGAGCTTTTCTCCGGGTATCGTTTCGCGCTCAAAGGGTCACCACGTCACTTCGATGACGTCAAGGCCCTGATCGAGAACAGCGGAGACGCCTACGTCTACTTTGGTGAGGCGCTTGCATACGAACGTGGCGCCGGTGTTGCGCTGTGGCGCATTCGGTCCAAGGAATTCGGCTGGCTCCCTACCCTGTACGAATGGTGGGCCGAGATGGAGCGCACCGAACCGATCGAGTTTACCTTCCACCTCTACATGCCGACCGATCCCAAATATCCGGTCATGAATCTTCGCGAATTTACGCCAGAGGACGTGGCAGCGTACATCCGCGAACATGCTGTCTGGGAAGGTGATCGTCCCATCAGCGCGACGAATGAACGCCTTTCGCCCGGGCAGGCATCACTTAGTTCCCATTAAACCGCACCCCATGCAACGGCCGGCGACAGCATGAATATCAGTCAGCGGCCGTTGCATCCCCGTTGAGCTCAGCCTCGATCATCGCGATTCGCTCTGGATGCACTTTCCAGCAATCGAGCAGATTTGGGGTGTGAAGGCAGAGAACGACTTCGTCTTCCCCATGAACGGCCCAGCCCAACGAGCATCTTCCTGCGCGGAGGCCATCGCTGGCATGGAGAGCGAGGCGAGTACGCGTCAACATCGGACATCCGAGGTTGAGATGCTCGCCATCTCCGAGTTCCGAGATTTTGCGCATCGACATCGGCCGCAGAGGAACCGGAATCGGTACGCTCTCCTTCACCACCACTTCAGAGGCAACCGGGATCGGGGACGGCCGACGGCGAGGTTGTCGACGACGTTGTCGGCTCGCGGGATCTCCTCCCTGAGGTCGTTGTCCGCGCTCTCCAGCAATACGGTCGGCGCCACGTTCAGGTGCCGGACGATCATCGGACTGCTGGGGGCGCGAACGCTGTCCGCGCTCCTGATTCGCTGGTCGATCCGGTCCGGCCGAGCGGTCCTGCGGATCCCGGGGCTCCTGGGGACCTTGCGGCCCACGTGATCGTTGCCGGGAATCTGGCCGGCGACCACCCTGGGATCGACCCTGCGCCAGAGGATCACGAGGTTCTGCAAACGCAACTGGTGAGGCGGTTCCAGGTCGTGAAGGCGGGGTCGCGGTTGCTGATGTGCGGTTTTCCGGAACTGGCGCTACCGGTTGATCTTCCTGGTTGGACTCCGGCTGAGGAGCGTCACTTTCTCCCTGGCCGGGTCTGCGCCCTCGGCGTCCCCTAGAACGATTTCTGCTCATGGGTTGCTCCTTCCCGCCGATGCATGGATTGGCGGACCAAAGAGGAAACAGTGCCGCCCGCGCGAACAGCGACCTTGCTTCCAATCATCAACGTCTTTACCGCTACCGTGCGGACGAACAGCCGCACCGCTGCAAGATCGGTCTCGATATCTGCCGCCGCCACACCTGCGCGATCGAGATGAGGCGCGGCGATCGCTGCCGGGGTCGTGCGCAAGGCGATCTGAAGTGACCCCAACAGGACGTACAGGTCGTCGAGCTGACCGAGGACAGGAATAATGCCTGGCACTAGGTCAACCGCCGAGACGACATAGAGGCTACCGATTGCGAGCGACGCCTTCGCTTGGGCTGGTACGCCTCCATCGCGGGCAAGGGCCGCGGCGAGCCGGCTGGCAGTCGCTTGATTGCAACCCACAATGCCGATAGGACCGAAGGGTCCTTGACCTGCACCGGAACGGGGCGATTCAGGCCTCCACCCTTGGCAGAAACCGATGTGATCCCGCTGTTTGCTGCGAACGGGACGGTGACCTGCTGATTGTGTTCTCGCATGTAAAAATCGTCCCAATCAAAGGGGACAGGATGTTCGTTCATTTCAATCTCCTACACCAGCGATCTGAGTCGATCACCGCGTGCTGTGCCAAACCCATGTTCGCCTGGAACCGCGACGGCGGATATCGCCTCACGGTCACGACGGGCAGCCGTGCATTGCAGGATGGCTCGTTCATTGTGCCATCTGGCGTCCAACCCGTAACGTGAGCATGATTGGTGCGTTGTGCACCACCACCGGCGTACGTGCAAAATGGCGGCGATGAAATCCGAAATTGTGAAGGGAAGACGGGACGGCCAATTTTCGTTACAATAGCGATATCAGATCCTGTAACCTATCTCCCGGGAGCATCACCCGGTCACACTTTTTCTCGTCCGATGTACGCGAGGAGGCGACGAAGCCGTGGTGGCAGATACTTCGACTGTTGATCGCAGTACCAACCTGACACGAAGGCAACGAGAAGTTCTTCGCCTGCAAGCGTATGGGTTGACCTACCAGGAAATCTCCGACAAACTCGGATTGAGCATCTGGACCGTCAAGAATCATCACAAGCAGGCAATTCGATCATTGCATGCGGCACTCGGCGGAAGCACACGCCAACCAATCAGGACCTCGCTCGCCTGCTACATCCTCGGATTGATCGATGGTGGTCTCGCGCCCGCCGAGATTGCACGCCACTTGCGACTCGTTCAGCGCCAGGCGCGCGATCAAGAGGAACCCGATGTCACGGCAACGACGCGAATTGACCCGGCAGGTACCGCCGAACATGTCGACGACTCGTTCGCTGCCTGACCGTTCCCCCGACGCACGCACTTCGTGGTTCGGAACGTGATTGCAGCGTTCAGATCAGCGTGGTGGCGAGTACGTTTTGCCCGGAGTCTGCCCGATGGGCACCGCTAGCCGCGCAGCTGGCGCAGGAAGAAGAGGGCGTTGGCCGGACGCTCGGCTATTCGACGGGTGAAATACGGATACCATTCCGTCCCGTACGGAATGTAGACGCACATCCGATAACCATCGTCGACCAACTTTTGCTGTTCTTCGCGTCTTACCCCGTAGAGCATCTGGAATTCAAAACGATCGTTGGAGATCACACGGCCGCGTGCGTATTGCTGGGTTGCCGCGATCAACGCCGGATCATGCGTGGCGATCGCTGGAAAGTTGCCTCCATCGAGAAGAAGACGCATCAGGTGAACGTAGTTGGTGTCGGTCTGTTCGCGTGAGCTGAATGCGACCGACTCCGGTTCGGAATAGGCACCCTTCACAAGCCGAACCCGAGCACCGAGTTCGATCGCACGCTTGACGTCGGCTTCCGCCCTCCGCATGTATGTCTGGATCACGATTCCGACCTGCTCTGGAAAGCGCGCGTAGAGCCTTTCAAAGGTCTTCATCGTGATCGCAGTGTAGTCGGAACCTTCCATATCGATGCGGACAAAGCCGGAGACGTCTCTCGCGACCTCGAGGACCTGCACCAGATTGTCCTCGGCCAGTTGATTGCCGAGATCGAGCCCAAGCATCGTGAGTTTGACCGAGATGTTTGGCTCGAGGTCGCAATCCCCCATCTGGCGAAGGATATTGACGTACGAGGCGACCGCAGCAGATGCCTCTGCAGCCGTCGAGACGTTCTCCCCAAGCTGGTCGAGCGTGGTCGAGACCCCGCGTCGCGCGAGCTCGCGGCTGGCAGCGAGTCCCTCTTCCAGCGACTCGCCAGCGACGAAGCGATCGACCAGGTCACGGGCAAGGCGGTTGGATCTGAAGAACCGCTTCACTGCGCCATTATCGGACACGGCAAGTACAGTACGACGCATGACACTCATTGACGTGATATCTCCATCAGCGAAGGACTAACGTGGCGAGCACTCCTGGTGAATGGCAACCGACAATGGTGCACCAGGCAATCTGCTCGCTTGCATTGTCCAGTATCCCACCTCCATCACCCAAGTTCATCTCCCTTGCCAGGACGTTGCGCATCGCTCGCCACCCACGGCCGTCGTATGCTGAACCGAGAATGACCGAAAGGGCGTGACCCGACTGTCCCATGCCTCCACGAAGAGAAGATTCACGTGTCCGAATACGTTGTTGAAGGATTCGGCCCGACCGAGGAAACCGCGACCGTCGTGCGTGACGGTCTGTACGACCTGATACCGCTGACACAGCGAGACGTCACGTTGATGAGCACGCCGGCGTTTTTGCGGCTGGATCGTATCCAGCAGCTGGGGTTCGTCTCTCGCGTCTGGCCGGGCGCAAAGCATACGCGGTACGAACACTCGATCGGCGTGATGCACCTGACGCGGCAGGCGGTGAGACATCTGGCACGTTCGTCGGAGGGTGCGTGGATCACCGTCGAGGACGCGCGAACGGTGGTTGCGGCGGCCCTGTTGCACGATATCGGACACTATCCATTCTCACATGCGATCGAAGAGCTGGGACCACCGGTGCGGTCTCATGAGGAAGTCGGACGAACGATTATCGAACAGGGAGAGATCGCCGCGATTCTCGAGTGTGACTGGGCTGTCGACCCCGGTCGGGTGGCAGCATTGATTCATGCGGGACGGGAAACACTGCCAGAGTCCGACCAGATTCTGAGCGGACTTCTCTCCGGTACGCTCGACATGGACAAGCTCGACTATCTGCCTCGAGACGCCCGGGCCTGTAGCGTCCCATATGGCGGCGTCGATACAGTTCGCCTGCTGAGTTCTCTCGCGATAGCCGAAATCGGTGACATTCGATCCCGAAGAATCGTGGTCACCGAGAAGGGCGTTAGCCCCCTTCACTCGCTGATCAATGCCCGGCAAGAAATGTTCGACAACGTCTATTGGCACCATACGAACCGTGCCTGCATGATCATGCTTTTGCGTGCCATTCAGGACGCGTTCATCGCCGGTCACATTACGTCGACCAGCCTCACCGACCACGATGACGCGACGATGCTGGCGTTCATGCGCTCGCTGGGTATGCCGCCTTCGACGCGGCGACTGGCAGATGCCCTCGCGGAGCGGCATATACACAAGCGCGCGCTTGAAGTCAGTGCGCGAGCGACGGAGCTCTACGGTCGTCTTGGCAATCTGTGGTTCGATCCGACGGCACGTCGATCAGTGGAACTCGACCTCTGCCACGCACTCTCGCGGATGATCGGCGAACCGGTTTCGGAGACCGCCATCCTGATCGATATCCCCAAGCCCGAACGCTGGAAAACCGATGTCTGGGTGACCTTTGCCCAGCCCCCGGTCGGGTTCCAGGCGTTGATGCATTGGCGTGATGTGGTAGGTCTGGAAGACGAGGACTTCAAGCGCTACGAGGAGCACCGGCGGCTGATCCGGATCGTGACGGAAGAACGGTACCGGCAGATCGTTGCCGAGCAATGGGAACAACTTGTCTATCCGCTGCTCGGTGGCGCCTTTTGATCCGCACCAATACCGATCGCGTACAACCCACCCGCTGGATACGCAACCATGCGGGTGCTGAACGCCCCAACGCTCCCCACGGGACCGACGCAGCTGCTCTATGTGGCCACTGACATTGGATGCGCATTCGTTTGGTCGGTGTGGTGCATGGGTGTATCCAAGTCGGTCCCCTACAGAAAAACGCCTCCGTAGCAACCGTGTCTCCCGTCAAGGGTGTGAGGCGGGATGGACGCTTTGGTACGCCCGCGTTTCGGTCCACAGCAGGCCATCGCGGACCATCACGGACAGCAGCGTCAGCATCTTGTTCGCGACGGCAATCACGCCCCTCTTGTACTCCTTCCCGGGGCGGGCCATGTACGCCGTGACATACCGGTGGAAATAAGGATCGTGTTGGGCCGCCACTTTGATGCGGGTGCGGCGCCACGCCCGCCAGCGCGGCGATCTGGCGCCGGTCCAGGTCCCCCAGTTCCGGCAGCATCCCGATCAGCCAGGTCCTGCCGACCGGCCCAATGCCCGGCATCGAGCGGCAACTGTACCGCCCGCGCCGGCAACGCCGGATCCGCCTCCAGGAGTTCCGCGATCCGCGTAGCGAGCGCGACGATCTGCGTCTCACACCAGGCGATCATCTCGTCGCAGAATCCCACGATCTCCGCCGTGGGCGCACTGCTCGCCTGGTTCTGGTTCATCACCCGCATCTTCACGACCTGCTCGCGCCGACGCATCAGGGCCACCACCCGCCCCTGGGCGGGGGAGTGGACCGGGCGTCGCCTCCGGCTGTTCCTTGGCGCCGTAGCGGGCCAGCATCTGGGCATCGCTCCGGTCGGTCTTGCCATAGGTGCCGCGGCTGCCCGCATAAGGGGCGGTCCCGCTTGGATTCACCACACTGCTGTGCCAGCCCGCCGCCATCAGGTGCAGATGGAGTCCCACATGCAATGCCCCGGTGGCTTCCATCACGACACCGGTCGGCGGGTCGTCCCCAAACTGGGCAAGTATGGTCTGCCCGCCCGCCGGGGTAGTGGGCACCTGCCACGTCGGCTCCCAGGTCGCACCGGCGCAGTCCAACGTCGCTGTCGAGACATCAATCCCAATCCCGCCTGCCATGCGCTTGGCCTTTCTGGACCGTAACCGCTACGCTGGAGCCGTCACCACTGCCTCGACCTTGTGGGATATGGGCGTGTGCACCCAGGCAACCGTCTGAGGGACCGTGGTAACCTGCCAGCACGGGATGCCGGGACCGCAACTACAACATGGGTGATGGCCCAAGGGGACGAATGGTCGCCGGCATCTCGTCTCTCCAAGCTACAAGGGAACGATTTGCGGCGATTGACACATTCTTGCCTGAGCGGACTCGCCGCAATGTCCTCTCGCTGTGGCGGCCATCCCGGCCGAACATGCACCGGACGACGTGATCACTTTTTTGCAATCATGCCAGCGGAAGAACGTCGTTTGCCTGATGGCATTTTTCTGACTACTGGTCGTCAGTTTTACGAACGTCGCTCCCATCGACGCCGCGGCAGCTCGGGACGCCACACCTGCAGCTGACGCGGCCGGGGCGATCCTGTTCGGCATTCATCCCGTCGGAACGTTTCCGAACGGTTACTTCGACGTGACGTTGAAGCCAGGTGAAACTGCCTCACTTGCCGCGGCGGTAAGCAATGTCGGCAAGACGGACGTGCAGTTGCGAGCATTTGGTGCAAATGTGACAGATCCTCCCATCTGCCACGATCGAAAAACAGACCAAGAAGCTCGGTGATCGCCATGCCGCGCCTCCGCAGTTCACGGTTGACCCACTGGCAATCATAGAGGTCGTCGTCTCCAGTGTCAGCAATGGCACCGGGGCGGTGCTGGCGACCGTGCCCGTCGAAAGCACGATCGTGATTCCCTAGTTCGAGAGAACCTTTTACCGCGGGTGTCGCCTGCTTCATGGCTAACCAATTCCGCAAAGCCGACACCACCACAATACGCAGGAAGCCTGGTACGAGACACCAAGACACCCAACCGTTGTCACGCCCTGGCAGGAACAACGGCGCTGGAGCCGGCGGTCAGAAGATGTGCCTCCCTGATGTCTGCCCACTGGGCTGATCCACCGCCCTGCGGTGGAGGGTCCGATGCAGCTGCTTGATGAAGCTTCCGACATGGAGTCCGCAGCGCGGCGGCACCCCCTACGAACAAGCACAATTTGTGCATTCCACTGTAGCGGATCGCTGAGAAGCAGCACCGACGTTCCCTATTCTGGCATCGAGTGCAAGGTCTTCAACAACACCGACATCCCGAAGACCTGTTCTCCGAGGTGTTGTTACTGGATCTTCATTTCTTCACATCCCACCTGGTGATGCGATACCGCTCAAGTGCATCACGCAGCCGGTAGAACGCAACGTCAACTCAGGAATACTTGATCCAGTAAACGGCAATCGTCGCCAGAATCGCCAGCGGATAGAGCGTCCGAATAGCGATGTCGAGCTTTCTCACCCGGGCAAAGTATTTGGCCCTGAAACTGCGATCGACCGCAACGTTGAGCAGCACCAGCATCGCCGACAAGCCGATATAAACGTAAAAGCCCCATTCGATCGCGACGGTGTAGCCGATATTCGGCAACTGGTTCGAAATCGAGCCGAGCATGACGGATGACGCCAGCAGCGACGTGATCGAGAAGCCGATTCGGGTGCTGGCTTGCTCGGCCGGGAACCACAAGGCGATATAAGTCACGAGTGCGAGCAAGAGCAACGGGAGCAGGTTTTTGATCAAAAAACTGAGGACACTTCTACCAAGCTCGACCCCGGCGCGGAACTCGGAATACTGGACAACGCTGGTGATCTCGTATTGGTTGGCTAATGCCGTAACCGCGACCTGGGAAAAAGTCAGGTCGTCCGCGATCCAGCTCGGGATGCGGTTGAACGGTCGCGACCGATCAAATCCACTGGCCAGCCGATCGCTTTTCGACGTTGCAAGAATCAAAACATCCGGAACGTAGACCACATCTGTTTGAGTTAGCAGCAGGTTCTGGAAGCGAATGGTAAGGGTATGCCGGTCCCAGGGATAGCTCTCGAAGTTCATTGGTTCATCGAACGTTCCCTCGACACGGAAGAGCTTGTAGGTCAGCCCGCCCGACGCAGTCGATGATTCGAGCGGTTTGCCGATCCCAAGGCCCGCGTCCGTCGCATTGGAGAACGTGATGTTGAGCGGCGCGTCATCGCCCGAATAACGGAAGTAAAAAAAGAAATCCGCAGTGTAGGACTGGGCTACGGTGTCGAGGTCACGCAACTCGATCATCTCAAGGCCAACGTAGACCACGCGATATTGCCTGAATAGTTGGCCATGAATCTCGATTGCGCGCCCGCTCCTGATCTCCTCGGCAACGTTATATTCGGAACGGTTCGCGACAATCCGATATTGTGTCGGAGCACTGGAAAGGATTCCAGAAGTGAACTGTCCAACCGAGAAGCCCTGCGGGGCATCACCGTTGACATCGAAAAAGAGCATCCCAGTAAGACCGCGGAGGGCAACCTTTGGACTGTTCAAGGAGTGGAGCTGCATGATCACGAGCTTGCGGTCGTTTTCGATATCCGAGGTCTTCCCCGAAATCGAGGCATTCGAAATCGCCCAGATACCTGCGGTCACGGCATCGTAAGCCTTGGCGCCACGCCAGCCCGGCTGTATTCCGTAAGCCTTGGCAAAGTTCTGGTTGAATGCCAGCGAGTCGCCGCCCATGCTGTCAAAGATCAGGGGTGAGATTGCGAAGAGTCCCTCGCTAAAGAACCCGGGGGTCTCCTTCTCTTCTGGTTGGGTAGAAAACAACCGGGAAAATGACGTGCTTCCCATTGATTCACCCCCAATCATGCTCGGATCGAGCCCTTTATGGCGAATGGCGAGGAGGACATCATAGGCGTCCTGCTCGGTAAGGGCGAGGACGATCGTGCCGGAGTGGGGATCAGCGCCGATGCCATCGACGATTGCCTGGATCGACACGTCACGGTGGTCCGTGGTGAGTTGCCAAATATTCCTGACGTTGCCACCATGTGCGTAGTCAATTGCCATGGCATCAGAAAGTGATTGTTCATCCAGCCCCGGCCCCGCAATCAGACTGATGGTTTCCACCTTAAGCACGTTCTGCAGATAAACAGTTAGTAGTTCTGCTTCAGTTTTGTTATCGAACACGGTCCGAAAGTAGTCAGGATTTTTCGAAAGTTCATTCGAAGTCGCTTGACTCGTGATTGCAGCTATCCCCGCATGCTGGTAGATGGGAGAAGCCGCGACCGAAGTTGTGCTATTGCCATGCCCAATCACCATCACGATTCGGGAATCAGCGACGATTTCATTTGCCCTCTGGACTGCGAGCGCTGGATTGTTCCTGTCATCCAACACGATCAGGCCAATCTTTGGCCCGACCCGATTGCGATTGTAGGCATCCACTGAGAGTTGCGCCCCGTGGCGCATCTCGTCACCGATGGTTTGGTCGGGACCGGACATCGGACCAACAACCGCAATGAATTTCTGCGGTCCGGTGTCCGAAACGTGCGAGATGGCGAACGCGCCTAAACTAACGACGATGGTGAGAAATGCGACCAGGATCAAAGCCCGTACCCATCGATGTTTTTCCGACCAGGTAATACCCTGCTCCCGTGCAACGGCTGCGGCGGTTCGAAGAGGATGGATCTGAGAAACGCGCAGACGAGGGATGACCGTGCGAACTGTTTGGTTTCCGGTAAAGCTGGGTGGCAGCGGTGGCTGTGCAACGTCGGCAATCTCCTGAGGGATCTGGGCTTTCGCAACGCTCAAGAGAGCGTTCTTCGTATTGCCGGCGGTGTCCGGATTGATACGGCGCGCCCGATCCAGGCAATACCGCTGCTCGCCGGGATCGTCGGTGACTTCAGAGAACCAGAGCCACCCGAGTTCGCTGGTCGGATCGAGAAGCAAGGCCTGAGCGAAATATCTTCTCGCCTCGGCGTTGTTCTCGTTCTGATGAGCGGCAATACCCCGGTTGATATACCCAAGTGCCGACTGCGGGTCGTTGTCCACGAGATCAGTCCTCCGAATAGAAACTGATGCGATCGATGGACGGCCACGATCGAGACGAACACCCGGCTCGGATCACAGAATGAACTGAGACCACCTTCCACTTGAAGTTGAGTCTGCACACGTTCTTCATCAGATGAGATTTTATGAAAATGAATGGACTTGCACAATGATTTTTACGATATCTTTAGACCAATTAAGCTAGCTTGCATTGGTGTCGAATATCCAAGCGCCATGGGTGACCGTGTAGCACCATGCATATTCGTTCTTCACCGCCACCGCACGAAACCCATTGTTGCGAGAACGCCATGCTGAATGGCGACGGATTGTTGTCGATTGCTCCGTGATGGCGAATCACTCGCTTTCACAGATATGGGTGCCCCGGCGAGGGATATGATGCTCTTGCCATGCGGGATAACCAACAGCACTCGTTTATCTGCAAGTATCTCTTCTGCCCGTTTGATGTCGAGTTCCGGATCATCCTGATCGTCGAACATCAGAAGGTCCAGGGCAGGATCCCGACCAGTGGCGTTTGGCGTCGACCTCGCCAGGTTGACCCCACGCACCACCTTTTGCCACTCTCACTATGAGGTCCACTCATCGCCCCGACGACGGCAATCTCACGCCTGGCTTGAGAGTTTTGTCAGACCCTTACGGCGACCACAAACACGCCGATCGACGCGAGAAGTGCCACGGGATCAGCTATCGGCCAAGCGGAAATCGGCTAGGTAGCTTTGGAAATCGTCACGGTCGCCCTGGCACGAAGGAAGGAGGCAAGGCGATCGGGCGGCGCGCTGAAGCCGACGCTCAGCCGCGGCATACGTCGAAGGAAGCAGAAGCAGTCGCATTTTGAAGGCCGTGATGACGTACGGATGTTTTGCAGGTTGAGAACTAAATCGGGGCCCATGCGGGCTGATGTGACGGTCTGGGTTGAAATCCCTGCATGAGAAGTGCTGTCGATTTTCCGTTGAGTCTTCACGCGACGCTGAATGCCATAATCGAGTGTTTTTGTTCAGTTGATCGACCAGCAACGTCGGTGCAAATGGCGCATTGCACGTTCAAGGTTCATTGCTTCGCATGCGAAGTGCCCACGGTTGCCATTCGCCAACGCCGACTGCAACTCTTCTGTCAGGTGGTGATTGCCTACGGTCACAGGGTGTAAGGGCCAATGTAATGCCTTCTATCTCGATATGGGCCAGGGATTCCATGCTCAACGTTTCCTGACTTGCTGGGAGATATGGACCCGATGCAGATGAGGGGTCGCATGCTCCGGTTCCTGCCCTTAAAAGCCCCACGAAAATCAGGACCCCTGAGATACTGTCCAGTTTCGCAGCAGCGTCGTTTCTCCCATCACCTGTGGGTGAAGGTATGGCCGGACGCATCAGCCTGGCTATTTGCCACTTACGAGATCGCTGTCTGAATTGATGGGAAGGCGCAAAGATATCGCCAACGGTTCCTCTCAATACGGTGTACGCTTCCGTGATTCCTGACCTGAGTCGAGGACCATGACGACAACCACACATACGGTCGCACCCACGATCCTATCTTGAGGAGGAGCGGAACGCATGAGCAGCAAGCAGGCCAAGCAGGCACGAGATGCCGAGGAAAACAAGGCGCGCCGCGTTGCCGCGAGACAGGAGCGAGACAGCAAGCGTACGTCCAACGCATCCAAACCCATCGCAACAAAGCAATCGGCGCACACCCTGCCCCGCAGCAGTCTCAAAAAGCCCAGCCCTCCGGTGGCAACCGTACCTGTAAACGATGTTCCCTTCGAGCGCGAGGATCGCGACGGAGGTCTGGCGATTTTCCTTACGGTCTGCAGCATGGCATTGATGGCGCTGTTGATTATCGCGGTCCTCAAGGCCGCCTGAGCCAGCGAATGAATTGCCTCTTCACATGCAGTAAAGAGACCCCGGCGAGGTATTCGCCGGGGTCTCTGTGTGATCGGGACGATTCGATTGGCTAGATATTGACGCGGGTGACCGCCCCCTCGTTCGCCTGCAACACGGTAGCTGCATATTTTGCAAGGACACCTGTTGTATACCGTGGCGCCGGAGCAACCCAGTCCCGCAATCGGGCCTGGATCTCATCGTCCGAAAGCTCGACGTTCAGCACGCGATTGTCGACATCGAGAACGATTGAATCGCCTTCCTGCAAGGCGGCGATCGGGCCCCCAATCTGCGCTTCCGGGGCAATGTGACCGACCATCACGCCACGCGTGGCACCACTGAAGCGGCCATCCGTGATCAACGCCACAGTCGCTCCCAACCCTTGACCCATGAGTGCGGCGGTGATGCCGAGCATCTCCTGCATTCCCGGACCACCCTTCGGTCCCTCGTAGCGGATGACGACGACATCCCCCTCGACGATCTGATTGTTCAGAACGGCGATTGCGGCGGCATCGGCGGAATCGAAGACGCGAGCCGGACCCTTGTGATAGGTACGCTCGTATCCGAACAACTTCACTACAGCTCCGTCCGGAGCAAGGTTGCCCTTCAGGATGTGGATGCCGCCACTCTTCTTGATCGGATTGTCGAAGGTGTGGACAACATCTTGTCCTTCGGTCTCGACCGCAAGCGCGGCTTCTTCGGCGAGTGTTCGTCCGGATGGGGTCGGACGCGAGCCATCGAGATACCCGGCGTTGACGAGACGCTGAGCGACGAGCTGAATTCCACCCGCCTTGTCGAGATCGGCGGCGGCATACTTTCCACTTGGCATCAGATCGGTGATCAGCGGCGTGCGGCGCGAGATTTCGTCGAACTCCTCGATCGACAGCGGCACGTTGCATTCGCGCGCGAGGGCGAGCAGATGGAGAACCGCGTTCGTCGACCCGCCACTTGCCGCGACCCCGGCGATGGCATTGTCGAAGGACGCCCGTGTGAGAATATCCAGAGGACGGACGTTGCGGCGCAGCAGATCCATGATCATCTCGCCCGCTTTGCGCCCAATCTCTTCCTTCCGAGGGTCGATGGCAGGCGCAGATGCCGAGCCAACCGGCGAGAGACCAATGAACTCCATCGCCATCGCCATCGTGTTCGCGGTGAACTGGCCGCCGCAGGCACCGGCTCCTGGACACGCGACGTCCTCAAGCGACTTCAGATCGGCATCGCTCATCCTGCCGGCGACATTGGCGCCAATCGCTTCGTAGACGGACTGGACGGTGACTTCCTCGCCACGCCAGTAGCCTGGCATGATCGTGCCACCGTAGAGAATGAAGCTTGGGACGTTGAGCCGGGCAAGTGCCATCGAAAGACCTGGAAGCGTCTTGTCGCACGCGCCCAGCGCGATGATGCCATCGAACATGTGTCCACGACCGACGAGCTCCACCGAATCCGCGATCACCTCACGCGAAACGAGCGACGTCTTCATTCCCTCGGTGCCCATCGTGACACCATCCGAGATCGCGACCGTATTGAACTCGAGCGGCGTGCCGCCGGCGGCGCGAACACCATTCTTCACATGCTTCGCCAACCGGCGAAGGTTGAAGTTGCATGGCATCGTCTCGATCCAGGTATTGGCAATTCCGATGATCGGCTTCTGCAGATCCTCGTCGCTCAGCCCTGTTCCCTTCATCATCGACCGGGCACCGGCACGACTCGGACCGTCATAAAGCGTCTTGCTGTTGAAGCGCATATCGAACGGCGCGGTGCCATCGTCATTGGTATCGTTGGACGTTGAATCGGAAGCCATATTTCCTCCAGCTATTCGCGAATGACACAGATGGTCAGAGACCAGGCGGCATCAGGAATCGGGCCAGCAACCCGAACCACCTCAACGATGTTCTGTCTCATCGTCGAGAAATTGACACACGTGTATGCAGTTTCGGCTTCTTGCGACGAATTGGCAAGTGACGACGATTGCCTCACAATGGGGCCCATCCGACTCTTGTGTCCGACGATTCAATGAATGTGAGCAATCGATGCAGCAATCATCCTCTCCCCCGGCGTTGTCCTTTGGCCTGCAGACCGTTCAGACATGGACCTGGCCCGAAACGAGAGATCGCTGGCAGTGGTTCGAATCGCTCGGTTTCGACAGCCTGTGGCTCCCGGATCATTTCGTGCCGACCGCGCAACCGGATGGACCGATGCTAGAGGCATGGACCCTCCTCAGTGCCCTGGCGACCGTTACCGAGCGTGTGCGCATCGGCGTGCTGGTCAGCAGCAACACGTTCCGGCATCCTGCATTGCTCGCCAAGGAGGCTGTGACGGTCGATCACATCTCGAACGGACGTCTGGAGCTCGGGTTGGGCGCCGGCTGGTATGTCAGCGAGCACGAGATGTTTGGGCTCGATTTCCCCGCGACCGGGGAACTGGTGGATCGCTACGCTGAGGCGCTCGAACTTCTTCATACCTATCTCGGCAATGACGTAACGAGTTTCGATGGAAAATTCTACACCTTGCGAGACGCATACAACCGTCCCGCCTCGATCCAAAGACCGTACCCGCCATTGATGGTGGGAGCACATGGGCCGCGCATGATCAGGCTGGCGGCGAAGTATGCGAATTCGTGGAACTCGCGAGGCACGCCCGAGGAGATGCGACAACGCAACGAACTGATGGATGAAGCCTGCGTGAAGAATGGCCGGGATCCATCCGAGGTCAAGCGCTCGATGCTCTTCGTGCCACCGATGATGCCGAACGAGCATCCGTGGGACTCCGTCGACGCCTTCACGGATTTCGTGGGACGGTTTTCGGAGGTAGGCGTGCGGGAGTTCATCCTGCAGAATCCTCCGGTCGAAGAGTTCGAGATCGTCGAGCGCATCGCGCGGGACGTGATACCCGGCATGCGTGTCGCAACCTCGGGTGTCTAGCGCCGCAAGTGACGGCGGGACCCGACTATCCCGACTATACTGAAGAAAACGTATTCGTCACTTCACGGGAGTTTGACCGCGCGTGACGCGGTGGCTCACCCGACAAAGGGATCGTGCATGGGGTTCGACCTCGTCAATCTGATTCTCTGGATTCTGCAGGCGCTCAGCTTGCTGCTGCTGGCGCGGGCATTGATGTCCTGGTTCGACCCCAGTTTTCAATCGACTTTCGGCAAGGCGATTTTTAGCGTGACCGAGCCGATCCTGGCACCGATTCGACAGGTTATTCCTGCGATGGGGGTGCTGGATCTCTCGACGATCGTGGCGATTATTCTGATTCAAATCATCTCCCGGTTGATCTCCAGCTCGACCTAAGCGGATCACCTGTCTGATCTCAGCGTTGGCAGCCAACTGGACCGCTGACGATGAATCCCATACAGTGAACCTGATGAAAACGCGTCGGTGCGTTCACCTGGAGATACCAAGCAACCGGACGTTCGGTCGCAGGTCGTGGGAGCGCCGACTTGCAGGCCTGCCGGCCTGCAGGCCAGATTCGTGCCCGAGGCGGGTGCGCAAGGAGAGAGTGTCATGATCCTTCGATTGTTTCTGTTCCTGTCACTTATCGGTCACGTTGGACCGAGCGCGTCTGACAAGGAGCACAAGCCCGGTGGACGAGCAATGGGCAATGTGATTTCCATGGTCGTGGTTCTCGGCGTGATCGCCTTGGCAGTCGTCGTGGTGGTTGCGATTCTCGCGCTCACTGGACGATTCGAGAACAATCTGATCGATCCTGCGACTTGATCCTCCATTGGATGCAGAGCGACAAACACACATCAGGCCGGGCAAATAGCCCGGCCTGATGTGTGTTTGCTTCAAATCGATCACGATGCTTCGGCCGATACAAACGGGACAGTGATATTCGAGGACCACCTCCCGACTCCCACGTCAACGGTGCGCGATGTACGGTGCAAGGTACCGAACACTCGGGTTGGAGGTGGCAGCCTTCGAACACATCCCAGCGAAATGACCCGTCACGGTTTCTGCCGGCGGCACCGCTTCGAGCAAATTACTGGATCAACCAATCCTCGTTCACCGTGACTCCGATGCCCGGCGTATCTGTCGGGCGAATCATTCCGTTCTCTGGCAGGGGAGCGCCGTCGAGGTACGGGAAGAGCGGGCGAATCGGATTCTCCTCGCCGGGGTTGCCGACAACGACCCACTCCGCAAGTGGGCAGTTCACCTGCGACATGATGAAATGCAGGCCCCAGGGATGCAACCCGCCACCGTGTGGAATCACATCGAGACCCCACGCCGACGCCATCGCCGCGATCTTCTTCGCTTCGCTGATGCCACCGACCCACGCCACATCCGGCTGAAGAATATGACAGCAACGTCGCGAGACAAGTTCCTTGAATCCCCACCGCGTGTACTCGTGCTCACCGGTCGCAACCGGAATCAGTGACTTGGCCGTCAGTTCGGCGTACCCCTCGTAGTCATCCGGCGGCAGGCATTCCTCGATCCAGCGAATGCGATAGTCATCGATCAGGCGCGTCATGCGGAGGGTGTAGTCGACGTTCCATGCCATGTAGCAATCGAGCATGATCTCGCTGTCGGGACCGACAATCTCACGAGTCTGCTCGATCAACTCCACGTTTTTCTTCATCCCATCCCATCCGTCCGCGGGGCCGTAAGGCATCGCGAGCTTGAATCCTCGAAAACCAAGCTTGCGGTAGAATCCGACGTCGTTGCCTGTCGAGTAGACGGGAATGGCATCCTTGGTGGCGCCTCCCAACAATCTCCAGACGGGTTGTCCCAATGCCTTGCCGACGATGTCCCATAACGCGACATCGATCCCGCTGATCGCCATGATCGGCAATCCCTTCCGCCCGTACGGCATCGACGAGCGGAACATCTGGTCCCACAGCTTCTCGATGTCGAACGGATCGCGGCCGATCAGGAGATGCCGAAAATGATCCTCGATGATGCTCCGCGCACCAGCTGGAACAGCGCAGCCAATGCCGGTGATGCCATCATCGGTCATGATCCGGACGAGCAGTTCCGGACCCCATTTCGCCCCCCACGACGAGCGCTTGGCCTTGTATTCAGGATAGATCGACATTGGATTCGCGACGACCGATTCGGAGAGCCACGACTTGGGCTTCTCTTCGTCGGGCTTCACTGGGGTAACCGTCACGTCGGTGATACGCATTCCCAACACGCTGAACTCCTTGCTCTGGAGACAGGTGATCGGCGTCTCATGGGAAGACATTCCCCAATCACCTGGTCACCCGGTACTCCTCCGCATTGATTGGTTCGATGGGCGCCATCATATGGCGGGATCGCGACAAGCACAACAGAAAAACAGGATTCAATGGACGATTTGGCGAAGAAAAGCACCGATGATGCTCGAAACTGATCGCCCCAATTTCTGAAACTCCGAAACGCCCGTCCCGTGATTTCGACCACCGTTCAGACATCTCTCCATACCGGCCGGGCGCATCAGTCTTGGCGCAACGTCACCGGGGACCGGGAGTCGGTTCTTGGACGTCGAAACCGATCAACTCCATCAGTTTCAACGCATTCGTCGACGTCGCCAGACCAGGGCGCAGCCTATAGTCGAACGTCATGTCCGGGCCGTCTGGCCCGCGATGGAACGATTCGGCAAAGTGAACATTGCGCGCCACTTCTGCCAGTACATCCCCGTCCAGCAATCCGAGATCGTGACTCGAAACCGCGCCGATCGCCCGCAGGCGAGCGAGCTGTTGCAGCACCTGACGCGACGCGATCTGGCGCTCGGCGGTATTGGTGCCCTGCAAGATCTCATCAAGCAGATAGAGGACCGGACGCTCGGTAGCAGCTTTCGCGGCATCGACCACGGTCTTCAGGCGTTGCAGCTCTGCCATGAAGAACGAGACGCCGCGTGCGAGCGAATCCTCCACACGCATGCAGGTCCAGATGTCGACGATCGGTTGGCTCAAGGAGGCGGCGGCAACCGGCCCTCCGGCCTGGGCGAGCACGGCATTGACTCCAACCGCGCGCAGAAGTGTGCTCTTCCCCGACATGTTCGAACCGGTCACGAAGAGCAAGGTTCCCATCGGTCCAACCTCGACAGAATTTGGCACGGCGTCCGTCTGATCGATCAGCGGATGTCCCAGGGAAACGGCTCGAAAACGATCCTCGGTCGAGGTAACGACAGGATAGGTCCAGTCAGGATAATCGTGTGCGAGGACGGAAAGCGCTGCTACCGCCTCCCACTCTGCCGCCTCCTCGATCCACCTGCGGACATGGCTGCCGGCCTGCACCTGCCAGCGCTCGAGACCGGCGAGGACATGGATATCCCAAAGAAATGCCATCTGAAACGGGAAATAGAGCATCGAGCCACGAGGCAGCGCCAAACTGCTGGCGCGGGTCAGCTTGCGGATCTGCGTCGTCGCGCCATCAGGTCCGTCGCCAAGTGCCGTGTGGATCCGCACAAGCAATGGCACCTGATGATTGCGGGAGGTGATTGCGGCGAACACGTCACTGTATCCGGCGATCGATCGATGAAGGGGAGTCACGCGCGCGACCAGGTCGGAAGCGCGAGCCCCGATCAGCTGGGAAAGGATGACGTTGATGGTCACCGGAACGAGCCACCAGGGCCAACTCACGAGACCGTTGATCTGGGCAACGACCAGCGAAACCAACGCGAGCGGACTGATCCAGGAGATGACGATCAACCACGATCGAGTACGGAGCCAGATTGGTCCCTCAGCCCATGCGAGAAGGCCGGTCGGATCGCCGATGATGCCGCTATCATCACCCGGCAGTTGACCGGCGGCTTCAACGTCCTGCCGTTGGTCGATCTCGGCAGCAAGTTCCGCCACGGCGGCTTGACGTTCTGCAATATCCTCGGTTGACGCCGGTGCCAGCAGCCAGGAGCGCAACGTTGCCCAGCCGCGCTGCGTTGCCGGGGTGCCGATGCGCTGCTCCACTGACGCGCGGCCGATGATGTTGAGATCGTAGGCATAGGCATGCTGACGCGCAGTCTCGGCATCCGGAGGCAGCGGGAGTTCGTTCCAGGCGAGCGCGAGACGATTGCTGGCGATGGCGTTGACGTCGACCAAGCGGTTGAGCCGATCTCGCTCGATGCGGAGCCTGCCGTGGTAGAGCCCCAACGTCATAACCACCACTGCCACCGCAGCCGCCAAAACCCAGAGTGCGGCGGTGGCGCGAACGAATAGCACCTGCCACATGACGATGGCAAAGGCCACGAATCCGACCAGGCGGAGATTTGCAATCAGACTCCAGCGACTGTGTGCTCGGTCACGCTCGATGACGAATGCGTCGTGGCGCTGACGATAGGTATCTGCTGCGGTTGTACCAGAAAGGGTAGCGGCAGCTGGGGCTGCGGGTGACGATGAGGTAGCGATGAGATCCTCCGGGGACGAGAACGAGAGGGCAGTGGAACGAACTCGGTCCACTGCCAACCGAGATACCGCAAAGCGTACCCGACCGGCGCGATCACGTCGTTATCGCCTGATCATGCAGCCTCTCGTTCTCTCTGTCCCCAACGACGTGATTGCCTGCGGGAGCCGTGAAACCTGGATACCCCGGATGAGCGCTTGCGTGCAACTCTCGTGTGGGTGGCATGCGAAGGGCCGCTCGGGAACGGCGATGGCATTCGAGGATCCGTTTGCCGAAGCCAGATCGGCTCACGGGCAGTGTGGGCAACCGCTCGTACTGCGCAAACCGCGCTGGCCCGGGGGTCGTCATGCCTTATGACGGGCCGAGGCAACAGACAACATCACCGGTGTCTGAACTCTCCAGGCTCAGCACATGAAAGCCCTCTGAGACAAGCTCATCCCGAAGCGCATCAGCTGAAAGGTGCCTTCGATGAGGGATATGCCAGCGCCCGTCGATCTCAACGACTTGATCGGCAACCGAGCCGGCTGGAACCTCGCGGTAGCAGATCCCAGTGGACGCGTCATAGGAGCCAGGCTCATATTTGCGTCCTGGCATATACAACGCCGTTGAAACGACGTAGTAACCGCTCGGCTTCAGTCGTGCCCGGACGGCCGAGAATACTGCGCCGCGATCTTGGTCAGTGACGATGGACTGCAGGCAGTAGCTGTCCAGAACGAGGTCATAGCGCCTGGTCACCGGTTCGGATGCCAAGGCACAGATATCCGCCACGCTGAAGGCGACACGCACGCCCCGCTCTTTGGCCATCCGTCGCGCGAGCGTGATTGCCTCGGGGATGAGATCGATCGCGTCCACCTGGAAGCCACGAGCGGCGAGGAAGCAGGCCGCGGGACCGGTGCCACAGCCGTACTCGAGCACCGTTGTAGCAGATGCTGCCGGAAGATCGAGCCGCGGAATGACCCGTTCGAGGAACGTACGGTTCTGGAAGTAGTCATAGGTCCAGGCGCCGCTCTGGTCGAACAGGTCGTTCCACTGGGTATACCCAAGCCGTTCGATTTTCCGATACGCAGACTCATGCTCCTCTTGGTAGTAACGCACACCAACCTCCTCTAGGAACCTGTCCATGTGCGATCTGGCCCAGTGTGTCCCCAACAACGCCGGACGGCGACCGAATAATCGCAAGCCTTCTCAACCGGTACACATCCCGACACCTGGTTGCCCTCAGACACGGTCCAGTCTACGACCAGCAAACCGAGCGCCTCGCGCATCAGTCCTGGCCCGATCCCTTGGCCACGGTGCGATTCGCGATTCTGTGATAGCGATGATGGTGCGTTGAGCGGTGCGATGACGACCTCGACCAGAGTCGCGCTCCGGCAGGCGGACATGGAGTCCGCCCCTACGAGGGATCCTGAAACGAGAAGAAGAGGTTATTGAGACCTTCGGCGAGTGTTGGATGGGCCCAGATTCCGTCTCGCAACGTAGTGAACGGGAGGTCGCCGAGCATCGCGATCTGAAGCATGGCCATGATCTCGCCCCCGTCGAGACCGAAGATTGCAGCACCCAGAATGCGCTCTGTCTTCGGATCGACGAGCACCTTCATGACGCCGCGAGGCTCATCGACCTCGTAGGCACGAGCGACGCTGCTCATTGGCATGCTGGCGATCCGATAGACGATCCCTTGCTTCTTCGCGTCTTGCTCGGAGAGTCCGATCCGGCCCAACTGAGGCTCTGTGAAGACCACGTATGGCACCTGACGGCCCTCGATCGAGCGGTGACCGCCGTCGATCAGATTGGTCTGCAGAACGCGGTAATCATCGTAGGAGATGTGGGTGAACTTGGGTCCCGGACGAACATCGCCGACCGCATAGACGCCAGGGACGTTCGTTTCGAGGAAGTCGTCGGTCAGAATGTACCCATGGTCGTCGGTTTCGACGCCGGCCTTGTCCAGATCGAGCGAATCGGTATTCGGGATGCGTCCTGCGGCGGCGAGCAGATGCGTACCAGTGATGATTTCCTGCCTGCCATTCTGCGCGATAGTGAGTTCGATCGCGCCATCTGTCCCGCTGACACTGGTGGTCTGTGAGTTGAGATGGATTGTGAGGCCGTCTTCCTCGAGGACTTTCCGCATTTCCTCGGCAATATCCGGATCTTCTCGAGAGAGCAACTGCTTGCCGTGCTGGATGATCGTGACATCCGAGCCGAGCCGTCGGAACAACTGTGAGAACTCGAGTCCGACGTAGCCACCGCCGACCACGATCAGATGTCCGGGAACCTCGTCCAACTCCATGATCGATGTGGATGTAAGGAAGGGAACGGCCTCCGCACCGCTTGCCTTCAGCGGACCCGGTCGCTCCCCGGCATTGACGACGATCGTGTCGGCGGTGATCTGGCGATCGCCACCGTCGTTCATCGTGACATGAAGGTCCTTCGGTCCTGTGAAGCGGGCCTCTCCCATAAGGAGGCTGACGCCCTCGGTATCGTGGAGGCCCTTCTCGCTTCCCTCTCGCCAGATTTTCACATTCGCTCGCTTGCGATTCCTGATCTTCGTCATCGAGATCGAGATGTCGCCCGTCTCGACACCAAAATCGGCACCGCGCTTCGCCCGGTAGGCAATATCACCGCTGGCGATCATCGTCTTGGTAGGAGTGCACCCCTCGTTGACACATGTCCCGCCGACATGAGCACGCTCGATGATGACAGTCGATTTGCCACCGTTCGCAAAGGCCGACGCGAGTGGGCCACCGGCCTGGCCCGCCCCGATAATCGCCACGTCGAAATGCTCTGATGCCACGTTGTTCCATCCCATCCTGATTGCTTTTGAGCGATTGTTATCTTCATCGAATCGTTTCATTGCATGACCGCTGCCAGCCAGCCGGTTTGGTTGGCAACGACAGCATGGTACCCTTCGGGAGGGTCGATCCGGACGAAACCATCATTCAAATCGCCCGAAAACAGCCGGTGCCTGATACGTGGAACGAACGAGCATGTATTGCCAGCGTTGCGGACATCCCACCGAAATGCAGCTGCGTGATGGTCACGAACGTCCCGTCTGCATGCAGTGCGGCACGGTGACATTCCTCGATCCGAAAGTCGCGGTGGCCGTAGTGGTTGAGCGAGACCGCAAGATCCTGCTGGGACGACGCGGCGAAGGTACGAGAGAATCCGGCAAGTGGAGTTTTCCGGCCGGATTCGTCGATCGGGGCGAACAGGTCGAGGCGGCCGCGTACAGGGAAGTGCTCGAGGAAACCGGCCTGAGCGTTGAGTTGGGGCCTATTCTGGGAGTGTACTCAGCCGCTGGCGAGGACGTTATTCTCCTTGTGTACCCCGCGACCAACGCCACCGGAACGGCTCGCGCGCAGGACGATCTCATCACGATTGACTGGTTTGCTCCTGAAGAGTTCGCTGATCTCGACCTCGCGTTCGACCACGATCTGCTGATTCTTGACGCATGGACGACATGGTACGCTCGGCGCTCTGTCGGTTGATTCGCTCCCCCAGAGGAGGAATGCGCCAACCCGCAGTGGGATCTACCGACGATTTACCATAGTCGAGTCGCCCACCAGCGTGTTTGCTGACACCAGGTAGAGCCAGTGAAGACTCACACTCCTTGCCCCTACCCCTGCCCCGCTCGTTCATGGAACTACGTGGTTTTGAATCGATACAACACCGATCATCAACCCTGATTGCACTCGTGTTGATGATCGGTGTTGGGCGATCACGGCTTCGAACCAACAAGCTGGCAAGATCGATCGGATTTGCCATGGAGCCGGTCCAGGCTTCCGCAGATATCCGGCTGCTGGCAATCCCCCACGATGGCAACCGTCGCGCTCAGGATCGGAACCCGGGAGTATCGCCGGACCGTCGATTTTTCAGCTGCCGAGAGGCTACTTTCCATGTTTTCCACGGCCCCTCTTCTCGTTGCACGGAATCGGTATCTTCAAGCGTCTGGGCAATGCGATCCCTGTGCGTGATACTGCTGTAGGGACCCTGACATGGCAGCGGTCGAAGACCCGTCTGCTTTCTTCTGATTTGACGGTCTCTGAGTCATCAAGGGGAATCCCGCAGGTGCGTGGTGGCGGCGATTGGGGACGTTATGCAGCAACGTCCGCGATGAATGCTGGTCGCTATCCCTATGTCTCGTGATATCGGACGGGATCCAAACGATATGCCAGTTCAACTCGGGTGATGAAACACGCGATTGGAGACGGGCGGGCTCAATGCCAATCTGTCGATTGAACGAGCCACTGAATATACGGGGGAGATTCGGAATTATCTTTGTATTCGCGCGTTCTGTCGGATGTGAATGAGATACATGTATGAATGGGCGGGCAACGGTCACATTGTTTACAGGAACGTCACAGGGTTCCTTGAGCAAACCCTTGCCTGGCCGAGACATGATCGTTATCAGTGGCAAGCCAAGAGGCTGACGTCAACATCAGAGAAGGTCGTTCATGAAAATCCTGATCAAACACGGAGTGATTGCACTTATGCTCATCACCGGAGTAGCCGTCACCATACCCGTCGCCAACGCCGCGCAGGATGCAGCTGGTACGCCGGCAGAGGATACTGCGGGCATTCCGACGCCCGACGCGTACGGCGGAGAGCTTGTCAAGGAAGTGCTGTACACCGATTCGGCGGCGTCTGCACCTGGAGAAACGCTGGCGCTCGTCCGCTACACGATCCCGGCTGGCGCAGCGCTGCCGGTGCACAAGCACCCTGGCGTGCAGATGGCCTCGGTTGAATCGGGAACGCTCACCTACCATGTAGTCGAAGATGGCAGCGTGCATGTCACCCGCGCCGACGGCACGAAGGAGAGCTTCGGACCAGGCTCGACGGTGGAACTCTCGACGGGCGATTCGTGGGAAGAACCGGAAGGAATGGTGCACTACGCCGAGAATCTGACCCAGGCACCCATCGTGCTGATCTCGACCTCCTTGCTAGCTACTGACCAGGCCGCAACTATTCTGGTGGATCTCTCCACTCCGGCAGCATCACCCGCAGCAAGTCCTGCTTCCTAGCCGAGCAGATTACGGCAGACAGATCCGCGCGGACGATACCCGAGTCTCGTACGAGATTCGGGTATCGTCCGTTACTACTAAGCGCATTTTCCACCCCTCGACACATTTGCCGCCATGCGCCGTCACGGTGCTGAGAACCTTCCCAATTGCTTCACGCGCCTCTCTGAACAACTCAATACGATCCCACATCGTTACCTCCAGGCACGTCTTCGTCTGTTTATGCACTCCGCCTGTCACGAGGCAAACTGCCCGAACACTGTGCTGATGTGAAAAGATCGTGATTGAAAGACGACGGATTCAACACGGATTGCGAGTGACGCAGGCAACCGAGAACCTGACAAGCCGTCCTTACGCTGTTACGATCTTCAATAGTTCGTTCAGGGCGGGTCCAAGAGACGAAGGTTTTTGCCCGACCGACGCCGCGAGGAGATGGTAAATGGCAGGAAAAAAAGCCAAGGGCGAGGTCGATTCGATCCGCACCGAACTCAATGAACTTACGGAAGCGATCTACGCGCTTCGCGAATACGTCAGAATCGAGTCGGCAGCGACCGTTGCGTCGCGAGGCGCAACCAGCACACCCACCGCAAAGATGCCGAGGATTATCCCGGATGAAAACGGTGGGGAGGTCACCAGCTCGGGGTTTATACGTCTGATCACGACTGACGATCATCCGCTTACATTGCAATGGTCGTCTCTGGAGACACCGCTCGCGACCGTGATGAACGAGGATTCGGAGCAGGTAGCCCGGCTATTGGCGGCGATCGGTCACCGGCAACGACTAGCGATCCTCAAGGCAATCCTCGCCAAGCCACGTTCTGCATCGGAACTTGTCTCTGATCTGAGACTCGGCACGAGCGGCGCCGCCTACCATCACCTCAACGTATTGCAAGCCGCCGGTCTCGTCGTGCAGGAGGATCGCGGCATGTTTTCGATCCAGTCCTCAAAAGTCGGAACCCTGCTGAGTATCATGGCCAGCACGCACATAGTCACCCTGATCGACGACGTTCCACCCACCACTGATAATGCTGAAGCCGATGCGCCATCCTCAAAGTCCAAGTCAAAAAAGAAGGCCGGTGACGCCTGAGACATCCCGTCAGCGTCAAGCGTCAGATGTAGAAGATCAACGTTCCGGAGAATTGCTTATCACCCGGGGCATTGCTGTCCACCCTGAATGTCCCCAGCGGTGGTGAGACAATCGAGATCGACTGCCGTTCGCCGGGAGCCAGCGAGACATCAACGCTCAAACGTTCGATCTGAAAGGCATGACGCCGCATGCCGGTATTGACCAGCGTCACATGCAAGTCATGACCATTGGTGGCCTGCACCGACGAGGGATCAAACCCACCGTCCGTAAGGTTGATCGTCACCGAATCAGTCACGGAGACGTCTCGTTCCATGATGGCCGTTGGCGATCCCGCAGGCGAAGCGGCTGCCGATGCGGACGGTGTTGCTATCTGCCGAGCTTCCATGTGGGCAGCACTCGGAGCTTGAGAGATCGCACCCATAATAGGGATTGCAAACAGGATCAGGATCAAGACCACCATGCCCGCGTGTCTCCGGTGGAGCGCGTTCCAACCAATCATCCCCTCGCCCCCATCTCGACGAAAGGGAGTGCTGCGATCTGCAGCACTCCCTTCATGAGCTTCACCTATTGGATTTGTGACAACGCCGCTGACAACGTCACAAACCTCAGGCGTTCCAGCGCCGGTTGTCGATAACGCCACTCGCAGGAGTCGCGTCAGGGGTGCTGACCGGTGCGGTCTCGGCGCCGGCCGGAACCTTGTCCGCCTCGACTATCCGCCACACTGCGCCCTTCGGGTTGACGAGCGGGTCGTAGGCGTTTCCATAAGTGCACTCGCACGTCGTGACGTAGAGCTCACCATCGTTTCCCTGACCGGAACCTGTCACTTGTAGGTTCGTGTCGAGCAGGGCCTGATAGGCCCAGGCGCCGTCGGCACCCTTTGTCAATCCGTAGATCACACCGGAGCAGTAATCGGAATTGAAATAGATGCCGTCGAGACTCGCTGATTCCTGGCCTCGGTAGACGCCAATCCCGGTGATGGAACAGCCGCCAACCTTGTGGTTGTATTCAGCTACCGGAAGCGTCCCGATCTTGTCGCAACTCGTCAGGGTATCCGGATAGCAATTGGCGCCTTCGTTCTTGTCCCATCCGAAGTTATTCCCACAGGTCTGGTCGGCGGCCACAACGTTGACCTCTTCCCAGACGTTCTGACCAACGTCGGCGATGTAGAGCTCGCCAGTCTTCATGTCGAACGAGAACTGCCAGGGATTACGGAGCCCCCAGTTGCAGATCTCACGCTTGGCGATGGGATGGTAGGAACCGTCCTGCGCCATCTCGCTCGCTGCCGAAGAGAGAATCGGTACGCCAGTATTTGCGAATGGGTTGTCCTTGGGAATGCCGTATGGCTGGTCGCCATTGGCGGCATTGACATCGAGGCGAAGGATCTTGCCGAGGAAGGTATCGTAGCGCTGGGCATTGTCATAGGGATCGCCAGCCAGACCACCATCGCCGATCGCGACGTAGAGGTAGCCATCAGGACCGAAGTGAATCGTTCCACCGTTGTGGTTCACGAACGGCTTCTCCTGCGTGAAGAGCAACTTCCCGCTATCCGGATCGGCCACGTTCGGATTGTCGGCGGAGACCTTGTACTGGACGAGATTCACATGTCCATTTGTCAGGAAGTCGCTGTAATAGACATAGAAGAGGCCATTGGTCTTGTAATCGGGATGGAACGCAAGTCCCAGAAGCCCTTGCTCCAGAAAGTCGGTCTTCACAACATCGCTGAGATCGAGGAACGGATCCGTCAGCAACTTGCCGTCGGCGCCGACGATTCTGATCGTGCCGACACGCTCGACGATGAACTCGCGGTTCGAGCCGTCATTGGGAGCGGCGATGTTCACGGGATCTGCGAGACCGTCGGCCACCTTTACCAGCTGGACCGATGGACTTCCCGGCAATGTCCCTCCGGGTTGAACCGTATTGCCGTCCGACGGCTGCATGGCGGTGGGCGTGGCACCCTGCGCCGACAGCGACGGAACATACCCAGCAATCATCGCGAGACCGAGCAAACATGCAAAGAGCATGCGTAGACGAGCCATCTTCCTTTTCCCTTCTCTATCGGTGAACTGAATTCCCCACCGATACCCCAATACAGGATTCACATTCTGCATAATCTGGGCCACCATCAACGACGAGCGATGCGCAAAGGACGCCTTGCGGGCTCCGATTGGAGATTTCGAGATAGGAGCAGATGTCCAGCAGTGGGTTCGCATTGTCATCCGCGCCACTACGGACGCCACGGGAGACCCACCACCGACTTCGATTCGAGATGAACTTGTGGCAACTCAGTGTTCGTCTTCATCTTTCTAGTGGTGCATCTTGTTGTACACCCCAAGCGAGATAATTACTGCACTTATTGCGGCTCCGAAATACACAATCGACGTCGTTCCTGACCAGAGAACGTCCTCCGCGAGAAAGGAAACCGCCAGCAGCACGATGATGACACTCACCAGATGCGCCTTCAGGTCCTGAAGATCGCTCACCCGCATCCAGGAAGGAACCGCGATGTCATCATCGATAAAGAGCTGATACATCCCGATTGCAACAACATAGAGCACCATTCCGAGCAGGAAGAGATCTGTCATCTCGATGAACTCGACGGCGAGATGCTTCGCGCTGGTGACATCGAACTTGGCCACCGCAAACGCGTGGAAGATGATTTTCGCGACCACGATAAGCGCATAGATCAACATCGCGAGCGCACTCAAGCCAACACCCGCAACCGATAGGGTGATAAGGAATCGCGTGGCCCCGATCGATGACGCCGCACGGCCCAGCGTACGACGCGATCGGGGATCGTTTCTCCGCAGAAACGTCCGTGCTCCGTCCGCTCTGTCCGCGCCACCCGTTCCGCCGGAAGGATCGGCTTAATTGTTATGTTCAGTCGTCATGGTATCCATATCTCCGGCTCATGCTTCGAGCAACTGGTACGCCTGTATTCTTCCAGTGAGAACCGCCAGGAAGTCCGAATCCACGATATAGTCTCAGAAATCGCCATTCCAACCAGCAATATCAGCCGTACCAGCCGTACCAGCCGTACCAGCCGTACCAGCAGCACTCGAAACCAACGCCCGGCCCTGGCTCACAATGAAGCACACGAATCAGGACCGAGATGGAATCGATGAACCGCAGCAGGAGAACCAATCTTGAACTCGAAGACGGAGTACCGGTACAACCGGCTGACCTGGCCCGAAATCGACGCTGCCGCCTCGGACAATTGTGTCGTGATCCTGCCGACCGGGTCCACAGAGCAGCATGGCAGACACCTGCCGCTGGATGTGGATGTCTTCCTTGCTGAGTCGGTCTGTCTGGAAGTCGGCAAACGAATGTCCGATCGCGTGCTGGTTTTGCCGCCCATATCCTATGGACTCAACCTCCACCATATCGACTTCCCGGGCACGATCCATATCGAGCCGGATGTCTTCATCTCATTTTGCGTGAACATCACCAAGAGTGTTGCCTATCACGGTTTCAAGAAAATACTGATCGTGAACGGGCATGGTTCCAATACCTCCCCCATCGATCTCGTCGCCAGGCGAACCGTGCTCGAGACCGATGCCTTGTGCGCCGCCGTGAACTACATTCCGCTCGCGCTCGACGCCTTCAACAAGGTGAAGGACACCCCGGTCGTTGCTCACGCCGACGAGTTCGAAACCTCCCTCTACCTGCACCTCGTCCCCGAACGCGTCCAGATGGACAAGGCGGGCGCGGACAGTGATGTTGTTGGCAAGCATTTCAGTTCGGACAGCACTACTGCCGTCCGTTTCAATGATTACTGGAGTCGCTGGACCCAGCTCGGAGTGCATGGCGATGCAACAACGGCGACCGCCGCCAAGGGCGCGATAATCTTCGAAGCCGCCGTATCTACCTTCGAAGGCATCGTCGATGAGTTGCGTGATTGGCCCGTCGCCGAACGCACCGACATGCATCGAACTCCGGCGCGACGAGATCTGCGTTGGTAATCGGGCCTTCCTGGAGAACACGAGAAGGAATTGCGCTTTGAGGATTCGCGCGGTTCAGGCCATCGGCCTTCGTGGCGCTACCCCGGAAGGAGGTTGGAGTAACGAACTCACGCCTGGTACCTGCGTCCATACCCTGATCGCCGTGACGACCGAGAGCGGACTCACCGGTTGGGGCAGCGCCTTCACCAGCGCGGAGCTCGTCCGGGCCTCATTGGCAGTGCTTGCCCCACTCTGCATCGGCGAAATCGCACTCGAACCCGAACGTTTGAGCGAGAAGTTGCATCAGCACACCTTTTGGCAGGGACGCGGTGGAGCGCTGACGCACACGATAAGTGGGATCGATATCGCGCTCTGGGATCTTCTCGGTCAGGCGTCCGGCCAGCCGATCGGTCGATTGCTGGGTGGCCGCTACAGGGACCGGGTTCGTCCGTATGCATCAATCCTTATGGATGATCCGCAGCGACTGGCAGAACACGTCCACGAGGTGCGCGCCCGTGATTTCAAGGCAATCAAGATCGGGTGGGGGCCGTTCGGTCGCCAAGGCAACGCCATGGACGAAGCGATCGTACGAGCGGCGCGAGATGCCGCGGGAACGAATACCTTGCTGATGGTCGATGCCGGTGGAAGTGACGCATTCTGGCCCAACACCCTGAAGTGGGCTTTACGAACGGCGGACATGCTCGCGGCATATGATGTGTTCTGGTTCGAGGAGCCGCTGGCGCCCGATGCGCTGAACGACTATGTCGTTCTCCGGAACGCAGCCCCACTCTCAATCGCCGGTGGCGAGACACTTACCCGTCGCCAGTCGTTCCAACCGTGGTTGACCGCCCGAGCATTCGACATCGTGCAGCCGGATGTCACAAAGGACGGCGGGATAAGTGAATCGCGGCGGATTGGATGGATGGCGCAGGAAAACGGTATCAGGTTCATCCCGCACGGATGGAATACCGCGATCGGTCTCGCTGCCGACCTGCATCTTGCCTCCGCGTTCGCGGATACGGATCTCGTCGAATACATTTTCGGTTCGCCCTATGTCGACGATATCACAGCCGGCGGATGGACGCTCGATGCCGACGGCATGCTCGCTATTCCCGACAGCCCCGGTCTCGGTATCTCCATCGACATGGACGCGCTCGCCGAATATGCGGACCTGATGCCGGTGGATATTCCCAAGGGGTGATACAGTCCCCTACGCCGGCAACGAGAACGAGAAGGCACCGAGTCAGATTGGCCCGGTGTCTTCTCGCTGAAAGGTATCTTGCAGAACGACGCTCGCCTAGCTTGCGGCGCTGACCATGCCCTGCTTCTCGCGCTTCGTCATCTTGGCGCGCTCATCCTGGGTGAGGAATCGCTTGCGCAACCGATACGCCTTGGGCGTGACCTCCAGCAATTCGTCGTCCTGCAGGAAGTCGAGTGACTGCTCGAGACTGAAGAGGGTCGGCGGCGTCAGGCGGACCGAGATATCGGCATTGCTCGAGCGCATGTTGGTAAGCTTCTTGGCGCGGCAGATGTTGACCGCGAGGTCTGTCGGGCGAGGATTCTGGCCGACGATCATGCCCTCGTACACTTCGGTACCAGGCTCGATGAACGTGACGCCGCGCTCCTGCGCGTTGGCAAGCCCGAACGCGAGCGCGACCCCGCCTTCAGAGGCGACCAGGGCGCCGCTTCGGTTCTGGGAAATGGTCCCCATCCAAGGCTCGAAATCGATCAGTCGGGACGACATGATGCCGTTGCCCTTGGTGGCCGTCAGGACAGCGTTACGAAGGCCGATCAGGCCGCGCGTCGGGATGGAGAACTCGAGGCGCACGTGGCCACGGCCATCGTTGACCATATCGGTCATGCGCGCCTTGCGGCTGCCGGTCAACTCGGTGACACCACCAACGAACTCTTCCGGCACGTTGATGACCAGATGCTCGATTGGTTCGTAGATCTGGCCAGTATCGTCACGGCGAGTGATGACTTCCGGTCGTGATACCTGAAATTCGTACCCCTCACGGCGCATCGTCTCGATCAGAACCGAAAGATGGAGCTCGCCACGTCCCGCTACAGAAAAGACATCTGCCTGCTCGGTCGGCGTCACGCGGAGGGAAAGGTTGGTCTCGAGCTCACGGTACAGGCGGTCGCCCAACTGACGGGAGGTCGAGAACTGACCGTCGCGACCAGAAAATGGCGATGTGCTAACACCAAACGTCAACTTCAAGGTGGGCTCTTCGATTGCAACTGCAGGCAACGCCTCGGGAGCCTCGGGATCCGTGAGGGTCGAACCGATGCGGGCGTCGGCGAAGCCGGTGATCGCGATCAGATCGCCGGCAAGGGCTTCCTCGATCTCCTTCTTGGCCAGACCGACGAATGTCATGAGCGAGGACACGCGCAAACGCGGTGTTCCTTCAGCTTGCTCATCGACCAGCGCAATCATCTCGCCCATGTGGACACGGCCACGGTGGATGCGGCCAATGGCGATCCGACCGCGATGGGAATCGTAATCGAGAGATGTGACGAGCATCTGGAACGGGCCATCGATTTCGACTTCCGGGGCCGGCACCACTTCGAGGATCGTGTCGAGCAGCGGGATCAGATCGTCGGCGAGCGTGTCCGGTGTCAACCCGGCGCGACCGGCCCGACCGATGGCGTAGATGATCGGAAACTCGAGCTGCGCATCATCGATGGCGAGATCGAGGAAGAGATCGTTGACGAGCTCGACGACTGCCGGAATCCGGGCATCGGTGCGATCGATCTTGTTGATGACCACGATCGGGCGCAGGCCAAGCTGAAGCGCCTGGGCGAGCACCGTTCGCGTCTGCGGCATCGGGCCCTCGGCGGCATCGACGAGCAGGAGGCAGCCGTCGGCCATGTTCAGGACGCGCTCGACCTCGCCGCCGAAGTCGGCATGACCCGGTGTATCGAGGATGTTGATCTTGATGTCGTGGTATGCGATGGCGGTGTTCTTGGAGAGAATGGTGATGCCACGCTCGCGCTCGATGTCGTTGGAATCCATGATCAGCGTGCCGGCGGCATCTGGATCACGGAAAATGTGGGACTGCTTGAGCAGGCCATCGACAAGAGTGGTCTTGCCATGATCGACGTGGGCAATGATGGCGATGTTGCGGAGATCGGTACGGCGAGTCACACGAGAAGTCAGAGGCATGGATGGAAAACTCGATTCGTCTATGTTGGGCAATGTCGTGACCATCAGCCGGACGACCAGGGGTGGGCCGGGCACGCAACAGACTGCAGACGTGCAGTCTTGAACGACATCTGCCGGGAAACGGCTTCGGAACACGGGATTCACTGGAGAAAGATGGGTTGAAGCACACGAGAAGACCCGTGCCGTTGCAACACGGGCCTATCAACGCTCACCGCTGTTCCCTTATAGAATATCACATGACGATCCACGCATATTATGGAGATGTTTTATGGCGATTCAAAGCTGCAAATGACGTGCGTCCCGTATCGCGAAGATCATCACGGTCAGGTAGGTCAGGCAGGTCAAGCCGTGATAGCGCCGGATCACCAAACCGGAACGGATCGCGGGCGCCAGAATGATTAGTGCTCGACGGACTTCAGGGTTTCATGGGAGCGGAACGCATCTTCCAACGACGTATGTCTGCCGATCGTCGGATGCAGGTGTTCTGCGCATCATGGGTTCCCACATCGCATTCGATCGGCGAGCCGAGACGAACGTGTGAACTTCTGGCAATCGACCACCAACGGGCAAATCTTCTGTAATTCCCGCACAGCTCGTTTGAAGGTCGGTGCTTGGCACCAGGTCATTGACGAACTCCATCCGGGATCACGTCGCGAATACTATCTGGCTCGACCTCACGTGGCGTCATCGAATCGTGTCACGCGCGGGAATACGCACGGTGGTACTGAACGAACTGTCGGCACTGATGGTCGTTCGGGTCATCGATCATGGCGTCGATGGAAACACGATGCCGTTTCACGCTGACGACGCCTTCTCGACGGATGACGCCCTGGGCCAGGCGGCTCGCGGTTTGCGGTTTGCGGTTCGTGAGTTCAACATCGGGTGCAGGCGGGTCGGCAGTCATGTCAGCAACGGGCGCGCACACGGGTACCACCTCATCCCGAATGGCCGGCCCAGTTTGCAAGGCAAACTCGTTTACGATGATCTACACTGCCATCGAGGTCTGTACTGCAAATGAGTTTGGAAGAAGTCAGCCGTGAATAGAAGCGCGCTCGAAACGACCATCGCCAGCTATCCCTATCTTCAGGGTCTCTGGGCAATTCCCCTGGGCATCGGGATGGTGGTTGCCGGAATATCGAATCTGCAACAGGTTCCAACAGGCATTGTGTTGCTGGGAATCGTCGCCGGTGGTCTCGTGCTGGGCCTTGTGGTGTCTCTGCTTATCTCACGCTATTACAAGCAACACTATGGCGAGATCACTCCCACCAGAAGCCGTCAGGCGAGAAATGCCATCGCCATGGTAGCGTGGGTAGTCGTGCTCTTCGTCGCAGGAAGCAAACACCTGTTTTGGTCGCCTGATTCGCCAATTTGCGTCTATGCGGTGGCGTTTGCCCTTGCCACGCTGACCTACTACGCCATACTCGTGGGCCTGAGAATCCATCATGTCGTCGTTTGGGGGGCGGTCGTGGTAGCCGGGCTCATGCCGATTTGGGCGAACCTTGGCCCGGATAGAGACCCAGTGGCAATGATGCTTCTGGGTGTCGTGCTAATGTTATCGGGCGTCCTCGATCAACGTCTCCTTGCGCATAGCTTCGGACCCGCTCTTCATTCAGACTTCGAGCACATCAATGTCGGACGGTAATCGCGACGTGTTTCTCGATCGGCTGATCCACGAACCCGCACGGCTGACGATCATGACCGTGTTGTCTTCAGTGAAAGCCGCCGATTTCACCTTTCTCCAACGCGTGACAGGATTGACCAAGGGCAACCTGTCCAGCCACCTGGCAAAATTGGAAGAGGGCCGTCTGGTTGAGATCGAGAAGCGATTCGTGAACAAGAAACCCAATACCAATGTCGAACTGACGCCGGTTGGCAGGGAGCGAATTGCGGAGCACTGGAACCAGTTGGAACGATTGAAGAGCCTCTCGAAGGTCTCCCTGGAACACTAACACCAGACAGCACTCCATCCAGAACCTCTAGTCAAGTATATGGGGCGGAGGAAAAATCGCCATTGTGGCTCATATCCCCCTGTGACGCGTGAGCAGGATCACGTGTCACAGTCACAAAGCTTGAACCGGGTCAGATAACGGGCACGTCAACCTCAACCTCGCGGCGGAGATCTGCGGAACGATAGAGCGCGTCGACGATCGATTGCACCTTGAGCGCTTCCTCAACCTTGACGAGTGGCGTACGTCCGGCGCGGACCGCTGCCACCACGTCGGCGATTTCAGCCACGACCGACGGTCCCCAATCGCTCATGCCGGTCTCGTTGGCGGGCACGCCGGAAGGTGTGATATCGACTGGCAATCCGTCTCGCTCAGCCACGATCCGCAGCGGAGCGAACTGGACGGTTGAGGCATCGCCTGCCAGTTCGAAGCTGTAGGAATATTTGGGCTGATCGGCAGACCAGGCACCGGATAGCTCCATCCACGTTCCATCATCGAAGCGAACGTGCCCGCTGAAGGTATCCTCCACGTCAAAGGTGGCAGCCGCCTCCGGCGTGGGCGCGGTCACGGCCCGCTTGCGCGGAAAGACCCGATTCATGGAAGCCGACACCGTCGTCGGTTGGGGTCCACCCGAGACCCACATCGCGAGGTCGAGAATATGGACGGCGGTCGAGGCGAGCACCCCGCCCCCGGAAATCTCCCTCACATAGTGCTTGCCCCACCAGGGAATATCGGTCGCAACGGTCCATGCGCGTGACGAGATCAGCGTCCCAAGGTGACCCTCGGCGACATGGTTGTGCAGGATCTGGGCACCCGGGAGAAATCGCATATTGAAACCGAGCGTGAGAAAGCGGTTGGCATCCTGGGCCGCGCGCGCCATCGAAATCGCCTCGGCAAGGTTCAGAGCCATCGGTTTCTCGCAGATAACGTTGGCACCGCGTGCGAAGGCAGCGACGACCATCTCCCGATGGCTGACGGGCATCGTGCAGATGCTCACGATATCGTAGGAGCCCGCCGCGAGCAGATCCCGGTAGTCCGCAAAGTGGTTGGGAACGCCGTATTCCCGAGCAGCTTGCTGCCGGCGCTCGTCGCTCAGATCGCAGATAGCAACGATTTCCACATCGGCATGAGCGCGATACGCCTTGAGATGATTGCGTCCCTGAGCCCCGCAGCCGATCACGGCGACGCGGACGTTTGACTCCGACATTCCTTCTCCCTGTACTTCCAAGCTTGTTTTACAGCGACACGATCAGTGAATCGATGGTCTTCGGGAAGGTGGTCAGAAGGTCATGACCCGCGTCGGTGACGAGAACCTCGTCCTCGATGCGAGCGCCGCCAATCCCCTCCCGATAGACGCCTGGTTCAACCGTTACACATTCTCCGACACGCAGCGGGGAATCGCTTCCCGGCCGCAACAATGGGAGCGAATCACCCACCATCCCGAGTGAATGACCGGTGTTGTGCAAGAAACCATCTTCCCGGCCAGCACCGCGTACCACACGGCGAGCCACCTCATCGACCTCGTGACCGGTGACCCCGGCCCGAACCTCCTGCAGCGCGTCGGCCTCCTGTGCCGAGAGCACGAGTTCGAGAATCTGGCGCGTTTCGATCAACGGTTCTCCGATCGAGAACGTTCGGGTCAGATCTCCGAAATAGCCTTCATACGCCGGGCCGATGTCGATCAGCACGAGATCTCCCTCCGCGAGCCGACGCTCCCCCGCATAGGTGCTCGGCCAGGCGGAACGTGGACCACTCTCAACCTTGGTTTCGAAGATCCGACCGTCGCTGCCCATCGCCCGCATCACGCGTTCCGCTTCAGAAGCGACGTCGATCTCACGCACGCCCGGTCGAAGAGCAGCGCGCGCCGCTGTCATTCCCGCCTCGACGATCTCTGCGGCGCGCCGGATGATCGCCATTTCCTCCAGCTCCTTGACGCGCCGGAGATCAGACGTGAAGCCGGGAGCGATTACGACATCCATAGTGAAATCGCGCAAGGTGTTCACAAGCGACGATGAATCGGACATCGAGAGGACACGCATCTTTTCAGTTGAGAGAGCCGACCGCATGAGCGCAATCGCATCACCACCCGGCCAGAACGTGAGAACAGTGGTTTCAACGGCCTCCGCACGCGCTTGCGGAGCATCGTGCGCGTTCGTGATCAGAATCGCCTCGCCGGAATCGGGTATCACAAGGTACCCAGCTGCATCCTGGCATCCGGTAAAGAATCGGATGTCCGGCTGTTTGTCCGAGACGAGGAGGCGGGCATCCCGGCGTGTCATTTCCTCTCGGAGCCGGCGTCGTCGCTGCGCGTAAGGGAATGCCTGATCCGTCACAGTGGCAGGCTGACCGGCAGACCGGTCCGCGAGGATTCATAGATTGCGAGGATGATCTCCAGCGACTTGCGGGCTTCCTTCCCTGTTACGGCTGGCTCGCGGTCATCACGCACCGCCCGCAGGAAATCGCGAATCTGGGCCTGATGGAATTGAGGAAAGCCCCGGATGCCATCGTCTTCCTGCAACCAGGTTTCACGCAGAGACTCCTCGCCGGGAATGCTCCACACATCGTTGACGCCGAGCTCCCCCTCATTGCGTTCCCACATGCTGACCGCCGCCCCCTTGTCTCCATGAACGGCAACGCGGAAGCCGAATGCCGGCTGGAACGTGGAACTCGCCTGCAGGACGCCGAGCGCGCCGTTCTCGAACACGATCGTTGCGACGGCGGTGTCCTCGACATCGATGTAGTCACCATGCCGAAGGGTCGCATACTTGCCATAGACCTCGACCGCCCGGCCCATGAACCACTGGAAGTGATCGATCGAGTGAACTGCCTGGTTCATCAGGATGCCGCCGCCTTCCGAAGCCCACTTGCCGCGCCAGGGATCGGCTCCAAAGTATTCCGGCCCCCGCCAAAGCCGAACCGTACACTCGCCAAGCGTCAGGTTACCGAGCTTGCCGGCGTCGATGGCAGTCCGGATGCGCTGGGCGGCCGGCCAGAAGCGTCGTTGAAAGACGACGCCGAACTTGGTTCCCGCGTTGTCAGCCGCGTCGATCATGCGATCGGCCTCACCAAGCGTGGTGGCAACCGGTTTTTCACAGAGCGCGTGGATGCCCGCATTTGCCGCCGCCACAACAACCGCCTCGTGAGCCGGGTGGGGAGTGCAGACAAGGACTGCTTCGACGAGCCCGCTGGCGAACAACTCTGCAGCATCACCGAAGACCTGCGGAACGTCGTATTTTGCGGCCATCTCGGTGGCGCGCGCCACATCCCGATCACAACATGCAACCCAATCCGCTTCGGCGAGCGAACTCAGCGCGAGCGCGTGTGTCGCGGCGATCTTTCCACACCCCACCAATCCGACGCGCACCTTGCGGGTCGACGGGGTCGTTTGGTCTGGTGATTCCGACGGATCCGATGTCATGACATGGTCCTCCGAGGTAACCGACAACTGGTCGGTCGATACACGTCGATGCGGTGTCACGCTGGTACTCAGATAGGTTTGGCGACGGCGATTCGTCCCGGAAGCAACTGGGTACGCAGGTAATCGGCGGCCCAGCGAACTCCTGGTGTGCCGGGGCACAAGGGGTCCTCGTTCTCGATCGCAATGATGCCGTCGTATCCAACGTCACCGAGCGCCGAGAAGATCGCCTTCCAGTCTAGGGCACCCAGACCCGGGAGGCGGTAGCGCCACCAGCCGTTGCCGAGGATGCCGTGCCGGGCAAGCACGGTGGGGAGAATCTCGGTGTCCTTGGCATCGAAGTGGTAGATGCGGGTGCCGAATTCGCGAATCAGATCGGGGATGTTCGGGATGTTGAGCCAAACGAGATGAGAGGGATCGAAGCTCAACCCCAACGCCGGAGATGGCACGGCCTCGAACATCGCGTCCCAGAGTGCAGGATTGTGTGCGAGATTCCCTTCGCCTCCACCACGACCGGCGGTCTCGAAGGCGATGCGGACACCTCGTTGCTCGGCATAATCGGCCATCGGACCGTATACCTCGCGGAATACCTGAAGATTGTCCTGCACACGATTGGTCGTGTGTCCTTCCCCAACGCCCGGCAAGCCATAGAAACTCATGCCATGCGCGGAGCCGGTGAAGGTGACGACCGTGTCAACGCCAAGCTGAACACTGGCATCGATCGCGAGTCGGAACTCGGTGGTTCGCGCTTCCCGTTTGACGAGATCGGCGGTGAGCAGATTGACCATCGGCGCCAGCGAGGCGATTTCCACACCATGTCGATCCATCATTTCCGGAATGTCACCGGGACCGTCGCGCGCAATCTTGACGAGATCGAGGTGACCGGGGAAATTCGACCCGGGGATGGGATGATAGTTGGACCCGACGTTGACTTCGATCGCGTCCAGATGATTGGCAGCGGCCCAGCTCACGAGGTCTGAAAAGGGCATCGGTTCGACACCCACGAGTGACGCAAATCCTATTTTCATGTTGTTGACCATCGCACTTGTTTGTACCCGCGAGGGAAGGGTTCGGATCGACTGTATGGAGTTGCCTGCATGGTGCTGCATTGTCCGCACTTGTCCGAAAAAAGCAACACCTTTTGCCAGATTGACCTTGAAAGGAACGATACCTGGTGAGCGAGAGGCAATGGCAAGAAGGTCGAAATCCGAGGGACGAGGTAGCCGCGCCGGCGCCACTCGACCAGCGGAATCGGTCAGGAACGACGTGCTCCTGCGTGCTCGCCGATGAGATGACGTCGCTGGAGCGAGTCCTGAAACGACCGTTCCAGACAAGATTCGTCAATCGATCGCGATCGCGACCGCTCAAAGTAAGCGTCGCTATCGCAGCGGGATCAGATATCTTCCCAAAAAGAAATATCGTAAACCGGTAATCACTGAACGCCTGAACGACTCAACGAGCTTATGCCAAAATTGGCTTTAGGAGCTAGATACGCATTGACTGCTCGTCGTACGCGTGGATTCGAATCGATATCTCTCATGGCGACCATATCGATGGTTCCGGGGTGAAATTGGTTATTCATGGTTGACATGTCCAGCCCCGACCTCGAAACCGGGAACCGCGCCTGTCATAGCGGGAGGCGCGGTTCCTCTCCAGTCACCCCACCCAAGGCGATTCTCAGCCTCGAGCCTCGAAAGGCTTGCCGCTCAGGGAATACCTCGATTGATGATGATGCGAAATGTCTCGTGGGGAGAGTGCATGTCGTCGTGAAAAGCGAGACGCCTTGGCCGAACCTGCAGCTAACCGACGCATCTCTGTACAACCTTGCCAAGCGACACGGCGCGACACTGATGACGCGTGGCAGGCGGTTACTATCCAATGACCTGGGAGCAAGCGTTACCCCCCATTTACCTTATTTCGTAGATACATGTACTTATCGACCATTACGGAACCAGCGGCATCTGCGTGGAAATGCCGCCGCCTGATGCAATTCGCGAGCGCCGTCATCCGGGAATCCGGATCAGGTCGAGGGCGTGGCGGCCGGTGTACCCTCAGGTGCGCCGCCGGATGAGAGCGCTGGTGCGATGACCATCGTCTTGCCCTTCGACAGGCTCGCAAAAATCTCGGGATCCACCTCAAGACTGGCGGCAAGAACCTCCGCCGGGAAGTACCCGGTCAAAGTCGACAGGTCGATGCGACTGGGAGCGATGTTGTCGAAGAATGCCAGGAGGACGAGCGGCTCGTCGCTGACGCTGGCGATGTAGTGAAACCAGTTGTTCGGGATATAGCCGACATCACCTGGTTCCACCACGAACGTCCACGATTCGCCAGTCGGGCCGACGATGCCGACCTGGGCGCGTCCGCTGACGCAATAATTGAGCTCGGATGCATTTCCGTGCCAATGAGGTTCTCTGAGCGCTCCCTCATCGATATTGAGCTTGAGCAGCGTGATCCCCTCGAGCCTAGCAATATCGTCGAGGCGGAGCGGTTGGACACTTCCACCGCCGAACTGCTGTACACGCAAGGTGTCGATGTGGGTGCTGAACGGCGTCACCAAGCTCTGGACGCCGCGATCCGACGCGTTCATGTTTTCGACCGGGACAATCGTACCGTCCCCGCGTGGTGGAAAGTTGGGGAGCAGGCCAGGCGCCACGCCGAGAGTCTGGCCGATGAACGCGGTGGGCACCCACGGCATGACCTGAGAGAAATCCAGATGCTCGGGATGCTCATGCGAGAAGCCAATCAGGAGCTGCAACGGTTCCGATCCCGTGTTCCTGATGTAATGGGCATCGCCGACGGGCACGAACGTGATCGACCCAGCCGTGATTGGAAAGGTGGCTGGGTCTCCCGATGTCGAGAGAATGCCGATCGTTCCCTGTCCGCCCAGGCAATAGTTGATTTCGGAAGCATTGGGATGCCAATGCAGCTCGCGCACCGACCCAACATCAATCTCCACGGTGTTGATCGATAATCCGGACAAGACGGACATCTCCCCGACCGTCGCCGTGCGCGCATGTCCCGCAGGGAACGCCTTTGGCTCACTGGCGCCAAGCCGAAAATTGAACGGGGTGGTGCCGTCGGGACCCGTGATCTGCGAACTGGGTGTCTCGTTCTGCGCGAGCATGTCATGGGGCAACGTCGCCGAGAGACCGGTGGCGAGTCCGCTGACGGCAAGCGTGCCGACAGCACGACGCCGGGACATCCGTCCAGCGAGAGGATTGTGCACTGGCTCCTGCGAGTTGCTCACGAGCGCATCTTTCTGTTCGAGGAAAAAGTGTTTTAGGACCCATGGTGATTCTCTCACGGAGCGAGGCAGATGCGAAGGCATCTGCGCGAGGACGACCCTTGCAAGCGCAAGAATGTACGCCTCCGAAGAGCGCTGCAGAGTCCGCAACGCAGCGGATCTTCGACCTGGGTTGCCGCCGCGTCAGTGCCGCCATCATGTGGCAACGGCGGCGTCACTTGGAACGCCGCGGTTGCTGAGTTGCCAACTTGCTGAATTGGTGACTTGTCGATGCTCGAAGGTTGCTCAGGCAGGTCGAAGCGCCGTCAGCTGCGCATCGACGATCGTGCGGACATGATCCACGATCTCATCGATACCAATCAGATCGCTCTCGGTAGATGTGCGGAGACGAAGCTCCACCTGCGCATTTTCGAGCGTTCGCTTGCTGATCGAGAGGCGAATCGGATTGCCGATCAGGTCGGCGTCGTTGAACTTCACACCAGGTCGATCGGCGCGATCGTCATAGAGCACGTCGATCCCGGCCGCGGTGAGATCGGCGTAGAGCTTGTCGGTGGCAGCGATCACCGGCTCGTCGGCACCGATCGAGATCAGAGAGACGTGGAACGGCGCGATCGAGATCGGCCAGATGATGCCGCGCTCGTCGTAGTTCTGCTCGACCACGGTTGCGGCAGCACGACCAACACCGATGCCATAGGAGCCCATCACAACCGGACGAGATTCTCCCTCGGCATCAAGGAAATTGGCAGCGAGCATCGCACTGTATCGTGTGCCGAGTTTGAAGATATTCCCGACTTCGATGGCGCGGACAGCTTTCAATGGGGCTCCATCGACCGGGCAGGGATATCCCTCCGCTGCCGCCGCGATGTCGTCGATCAGGTCGGCCTCGAAATCGCGTCCGAGATTGACGTTACGGAGATGCCAGCCGACTTTGTTTGCCCCGGCAACGAGGTTGGGAGTATCCCGGATGCTCTCATCGACCACGATGTAGGCGTCATGGACGCCGACTGGGGAGCCATACCCAGGCTCGGCACCGATCGCCCGGATTTCCTCGACAGTGGCCGGTGTGATGGTACCTTCGCCGATTGCGTTGCGAAGCTTGGTCTCGTTGACATCGAGATCACCGCGAATGACCGCGAAGATAAAGCGGCCCGATCCCGCCTTGAAGAAGACTGCCTTGGCTGTCCGGCTGAGCGGGACATTCAGAAACTCGGCGAGCGCCTGGATCGTGGTTGTCTTCGGTGTTTCGATCTCCTCGACCGGGAGCCGATCTTCGGCCGGGACCGGTTCGCGACGGAACGTGGCAACTTCGCGGTTGGCGGCATAGTCGCCATTCGGGCAGATGAGGAGGATGTCCTCGCCATTCGGAGAGAAACCCATATATTCCTCGGATTTCGATCCACCCATCATCCCGACATCAGCACCGACACGGATGAAATCGAGACCAAACCTGGTGAAGATCCGGCTATAGGCAGCAGCATGCTGTTCGTAGGAAATCTCCAGTCCCGCCTCGTCGGCATCGAGACTGTAGGAATCCTTCATCGTGAATTCGCGGACACGGACCAACCCACCCCGAGCGCGCGGTTCGTCGCGGAACTTGGTCTGCAGGTGATAGATGATCTGCGGCAACTGACGATAAGAGCCGATCTCGGTGGAAGCTAGATCGGTGACGACTTCCTCGTGAGTCATCGCCAGCACCATATCGCGATCGCTGCGGTCCTTGAGCCGAACCAACTCCGGACCAACAGCGTCGAAGCGTCCGGTTCGTCTCCAGACGTCAGCCGGATGCACGAACGGCATCAGCATTTCCTGGCCGCCAATCGCATCCATTTCCTCGCGGATGATCTGCTCGACCTTGCGGATGATCCGGTAGCCGATCGGGAGCAGGCTGTAGATGCCAGTGCCCAGAGGACGAATCATCGCCGCCCGCACCATGAGCTGATGGCTTATCAGCTCCGCGTCCGCCGGCGCTTGTCGCAATGTTCGCCCAAATAGATGCGCCATCCGCATGTCAGTGTCCGCCCCCCATAAACAAGCTTTTCGAAAATGCGTGCCCTTACAACCGGAAAAGCCTACTCGCGATCAGACGTCTTCGCCAGTCTCGCCACGCCAGTGACGTGGATGTCTTCCGCCCGCGCCAGGATGAACAGGAGCGAAGAGAGGCGGTTCAGGTAGCGCAGGATCTCGGGATTGCCGATGTGCCCGGCATGTCGGAGCGTCACGGCGAGCCGTTCACCACGACGTGCCACTGTTCTTGCGACATCAAGCGCCGCTCCGGCCACAGTGTCACCCGGTAGCACGAATTCACGCGGCAAGGTGACTGAGGAGGATATCTGCTCGATCTCCTCTTCGAGCCACACCACACGTTCGCGAGGAAACCGATAGGCGTCCGGCCGAGTCGCATCGGTGAACGCGAGTTCTGCCATCATCTGATATAAATCGCGCTGCACCTGCACGAGCCGGGTGCGCGTCCCTTCCTCATTGGCATGAGCGCGAGCGAGCCCGATCGTCGATGTTGTCTCGTCCAGTTCACCGAGCAGTTCGATTCGGGGATCGTCCTTGCCGACTCGCTCGCCGAGCAGGTCTGTCTGCCCCTGATCGCCCCGCGCCGTATAGACTTTCATTGTTGTTCTCCTCGTGCCGCGCTCCGTGGCGTAGGATTTGGTCCGTCATTTCCCGAATGACCATCAGCAAATGGTGAAGGTAAACGTGCATCGTGCCGAAGTTTCCAACGCGGAGACAGCGGACGCCCTGTGGTAGGATGAGAGGCCGATTCTCGTCAGGCGGTGACAGCTCACGTACATGTCATTGTCCACGTTTTACCCCTCCCGCGAGACGAGATACCGCATCAACATTGAACCTGACCATTCCTCCCGAACGCCAGACGTTCGTCATTTCTGGAAGAAGCGTCCGCCCATGGCCTTGTCGTCCTCGCCCCGTCTGGGGCGCGCTTACCGAGCGAATCCAACCATCTCACATGACGGACCGATCCGGGTCGCGGTAATAGGACTCGGCTTTGGAAGTGCCGTACACATTCCTGCCCTGAAATATCTGGATGAGACAGATGTAGTCGCCGTCTGCGCGCGCCGGCAGGAACGAGCGCAAGCCGTTGCCGCACGCCACAATATAGGAATAGCCTCCGACGACTGGCGCGACGTAATCAACCATCCGGACGTCGACGCGGTCGTCATCGCGACTCCGCCGTACCTCCATCATCAGATGGTGATTGCCGCGCTGGAGGCGGGAAAGCACGTGTTGTGCGAGAAGCCGCTCGCTCGAAATCTTGCAGAGACCCGAGACATGGTCAAGCTCGCCCAGGTCGCAAATGTGGTCGCCATGGTCAATCACGAGTTCAGGTACCTGCCTGTCCGCACCAGAGTCAAGGAACTCATCGACGAGGGGTACATCGGCGAACCACACTCCGCCTCGACGATCGTTTTCCGGTCGAGTCTTGCAGATGCCAACGACCGGCCCTATGGCTGGTTGATGGAACATGACAAGGCGGGCGGGATGCTGGGAGCATCCGGTTCACACTACATCGATTCCCTGCGCTGGTGGCTGGGTGAGGTGCATGCCGTCTGCGGCACCACGAGCACGATGGTGACACATCGCAGATTGCCGGAATCCTCGAGCATGGCACGGGTCGATGCAGACGACAACTTTGCTTTTATCCTGCGATTCGCGAATGGCGCGATTGCGACCGTTCATTTCTCGGCGACGGCTCCGACCGATGCCGGTGAGGAAACGACGATCTCCGGATCCGAAGGCATGCTGATCGTTCAGGGTGATGGACAACTGTTCGGTGCCCGCAAGCGCGATGTCTCCTTGCGAGAGATCCCGATCCCAGATCGCCTGAAGCTCAAGCTTCCCGAATTCGGTCACTACCTGACCCGCCCGACGATCATGCTGATGAAGGACTGGGTCAAGGCGATTCGAGCTGGAGACGGTGCTGCGTTCTCACCGTCGTTTGCCGATGGCGAGAAGGTACAGGAGATCATCGATGGTGTCTCGCGGTCCAGTGCCCAGGGGCGGTGGATCGACACGAGCGGCACTCGGTGGCCAACGGCGGCAACGTTCTAGCCATCTGCCGGTTTCTTCGAAGCGAGGAGCAAACCGGCACAGAAGGCATCCCGCGAGTCACCGTCTTCCCACTTCGTTGACGAGCAGCATGACGCCCGTCACCTCTTCATCCTGAGCGTCGCCAAAGATCTTCGTGCGAAGCCCATCGGCCGTGGGCCGACATCCGCACGGCGATTGGACCCACCCGCCGAACGGATCCCTCGCGGTGCTCGGGATGACGGGCGGCGCTCGGAAAGCCGCAAAGCCCGAAGAACACCTGTGGACTACTTCCCCTGCATCCTTGCACCCTGTGTGACGAACCTCCCTAAACGATTCACTGCGCGCAGCATGTTTTGCGGGAAATCGCTGCGAGTGCCAGAATGACCAAACGCGTTCACTCCTGCACGCATATACGATGACCAACCGCTACCCCTGAATTGCTCGTTCTGGAGGAATCCCGCCAATGGCCGCGACCGCTCTCGCATCCGAACTCATCCTTTCTCCCTCCGCCGAGATCGATACTCCGGCGCTGGTGGTTTCCGAAGAAATCATGCATCGCAACATCGCGGAGATGGCGTCGTTCTCGAAAAGCATCGGCGTCAATCTTCGTCCGCACATCAAAACGCACAAGACGCCGCAGATCGCCCGGTTGCAACTCGCTGCCGGCGCGATCGGGATCACCTGCGCGAAGGTCGGCGAGGCCGAAGTCATGGTCGATCAAGCCGGGGTCGAGGATGTGCTGATCGCGTACCCGACGATCGGCGAGCAGAAGTTTCAGCGGATTGTGGCGTTGCGGGAGCGGGCACGAATCGTGATCGCGATCGATTCGATCGATGCCGCCAACGCGATCTCGCGCTCGATGCGGAAGTACGATCGCATTCTCGAAGTTTCGATCGAAGTCAACACAGGCCAGAACCGCTCGGGAGTCCGTGCTGGTGACGACGCCGTGAAATTCGCACTCGAGGTTGCACGGCTCCCGAACCTCCGGATCGCCGGGATCATGACGCACGAAGGGCAATCCAACAGCGCAGCGCCCGGCGAGATGGAAGCAATCGCTCTTGCGGCCGGTCGCGACATGGTCGAGGTCGCGGAGCGGATTCGATCGCACGGCATCGAGGTACCGGTGGTAAGCGTGGGTTCGACTCCCGCAGCGATCTACACTCCAACGATCGCGGGCATCACGGAGATGCGTCCGGGAACCTATGTCTTCAATGACAACTCCGTCTTCCGGCATGGGCGAATAGGCGTCGAGCAATGCGCAGCCCGTCACGTCGCGACAGTCGTGAGTCGGCAATCGCCGACCCACGCGGTGCTTGATACCGGGCAGAAGTCTCTCGGCATGGATCTCAGCGCGTCACATCCAGGACACGGCTACATCGTCGGTCACCCTGACGTGTTGATCTCGAAGTTGAGCGAGGAGCATGGCGTCTGCGACGTGCCCGAGGGCGAAACCGGTTTCGACGTCGGTGATCGTGTCGAGATTATCCCGAATCACATCTGCCCGACCGTCAACCTGATGGACGAACTCTTCATCGTCCGCGATGGAAAAATCATCGACACCTGGACGATTGCGGCCCGTGGCATGGTTCGCTAGATGTTGTATCCGGAACTCTCCGCGGCAACGACCCTGATCGTAATCGATGTGCAGCAGGGATTCGACGACCCGAAATGGGGCCGTCGCAATAATCCCGACGCCGAGCTGCAGATCGGCCGGCTCCTTGCCCGCTGGCGAGAGACGGGTCGGCCGGTCATCAATATCCAGCATCGCTCGATCGAAGCGGATTCCCCGTTGCGTCCAGGGCAGTCCGGTTTTGATTTCAAGCCTGTCGCCGCACCGCATCCTGGAGAACCAATTCTGCAGAAAACAGTCAACAGCGCGTTCATCGGGACCGATCTTGAAGCCCGAATACGGAGAACCGCGACGGAGCGCGTTGTAATCGTCGGGCTGACCACAAACCACTGTGTCGAAACGACAACGCGCATGGCCGGCAATCTCGGCTTCCGCCCGATCCTCGTTTCGGACGCCACCGCTACCTTCGATCGGACGGGACCGGATGGACGCATGTGGTCAGCGGAAGACATCCAAGCGATGACACTTTCCAACCTTCATCAGGAGTTTGCCGAGATTGCCACAACCTGGCAGGTTCTGGATATGGTGTCTGATGCAAGACGTGCGGCGATCACCCACCTGCCATAGTGGCCAAGTGTGGAACGCAAACGCCGTGGTGTCATGCATGAGTGCGTTCTCCGATATCGAATTTCCGTCCTCCCCATTCTCCGACGACCGGAGCAGGGTGCCGCAGCAGGGCCGCTCGTCCTGCCTGTCGGATCCCCTGGATTGTGTGGGACCGGCTTGCATACGCTACCGGAGAGCACCCGCTGGCAACGTTGCCGGTCGTTCCCGGACATGGATATACCGGTACGATCGTCGAGATTGGAGCGGGTTCATGGCTGGCTAACGGTGGGTGGTGGAGCGCACCAACTCCTGGACCAATGATCCAGGAAGCTGATCTGGTGCGCCGAGAGCCGGGGGTAACCGCGTTCAGGCTGGCGTTTTCGGCGGTGATCCTCATCGTTGGACGGCGCATCCGCGAGGCGTGGACTCGTCATAGCGCGGACTCGAGGCTACGTCGAACGTTGGAACAAATGCCGTCATCCCTATTGGCAGAGCTTCCTGATTGCATGCGGCTGGTCTCAACGGTGTTGCCGATCGTGTGTGCTCTTAAGTCATCTATATATATAAATAATGTGGTGCGCAGGTTTCTCAGTCGACAGCTGGGCCAACCGCAGGGGCGGGTTGTCCAGGGCGGCATGGAGGTACAGGGCAAACGTGTGGCTGAGCACTTCCCTGCTTACGGTGATAACGCTCCACCAAATCGAAGGTTTTCTGGCGGAACGGTGCCGCCAGCACAAGACCATGCGGGGCACGCTCCTCACTCCTCACGGGCGACCAGGAGGTCCGATCCCCCAGCAGGGTGCAATCGTCTGGCGGCACGATCTCCGGCACGACCACCAGGTCGGAGCAGTCCGCTCCGGCCAGCGCGATCGCTGCGATCCGCCAGACCTGCTCCGGCTTTCGCCTGCATGTCCGCTGCGATCGTTCCGATCGGATCGTAGCGATCGCGCCCGCAGGTGGCCGTGTCGCCGAAGCACCGTCTCCAGTGGGCGCGGGCAAAGACACAGACCGGAATCGGGAGCCTGTCGACGAGGCAGACCGGGTCGGCCCGTTCCCGTGCGGCAAGCTGGTGCCGGAGCTGGTCCTTCAGCGCCCACGGACTGGCGGCCTGGCGGACACACGCCGTGCGATGGACGCGGTGGAGTGCGAGGAAGAAAGAGGCACGGTACCGCTGAACATACCGATACATGGCCTGATCCTGGTCGTCGCGGAGGACCTCACCGACGACCTCCATAGGCAGCACCTCACGGTGGGGGAGGATGGGCTGCGGTCCCCTCGGGTGCAGCCGACGACCACCGAGAAGGGGGAATCGTCTCATCAATCAGGCAGGAGGTCGTGACCATGAAATCATCCAGGTTCCCGGGGCACCTCCATCAGACAGCGGGTCAGCACCGCTCATGGGAGTCCCCGGGACCTGGCCCCGAAAACCTGCACATCACGTTGATTAATTATTTCTGCTGACAGGTTCTGGCACGCCGTGGATGACGAAGCGGCTCGGGCGAACACGGGGTTCACCCCTACGCAATCGTTATCGTAGGGGTACCCCCGTGGTGACCCGCCTTTCCGTGGTGACCCACCTTCCCTCGTCTACAGTGGGAGCGGAGTCGATGAGGGCAACCATGTGATACGTCACGCCATGGCGAGGATGGGACGTCGTCAACCCAGGCAGTTCGCGCAGGAGACAAGATCGTATGGCTCGGAGCTGCGTCGCCGGATGCGCCCGTGGCCGCCGTCCACAAGCGACCTTCCAGCGCGACATCACCATCCGGGGCACGGATGCCAACCCATTCACGACAGATTGCCCACCACCGTCGAGATCCCGTGAGAAACGCGGGTCACGCACCGGCTCCCATATAGCCGATCTTACGAACGTGGGGCCCACTTCCGGAGTCTTGGACTGAAGATGGGAATGGAGTGCCAATCCATCTCATGAGCTGTCATTCGATCCCAAGCATGGCACGGTTCGCGCGAAGAGGATCGCGGTTCCGGAGGTAACACCCAATCCCGAGAATCCAACGTATATCGCGTAGGATGCGTTCGGCGTTCTGCCATCGCTAGGGCCCCACCATGCACGACCTCGCAGTTCTCAAGCATCTTATCCGCCACCGCCTGCCCGACACGTCTCCGGTTGGACTTCTGAAAACATTCCCCGGAAGCATTCTTTTATTTTCAGTCGTCGTTTCCTGCGGACTGTCGACAAGGCATCTCTCGGTCGAGCAATATCGTCCGATCCTGAACAGGTTCGGGCTCGATTACGATATAACCCAAAAATCCCACGTCTTGCATATCTTCACGCCACTTTTCATTCAGCCGTCGCCGGGCATAGGCTGGAAAATGATTTGCATGATCGCGTTCTCGTGTGTCATGTGCGAGTTGCTGGCAGGCAGCAAGCGCATGATCGTCACATTCTTTCTGAGCGACTGGAGCGCGACGATTCTTACATCGTCCGTTCTCGCCCTCATGTCGCACTTCAACGTCGAGCGTGCAACCGACGCGATCCACATCACCGATGCTGGGACCTCCGCTGCTGCGGTAGGTGCCCTGGCCGCCGCGGCGGCCCTTCTGCTCCCTCCCCGGGTGGCGTGTTTCGCCTATGGCCTCGTGATCATCGCCACGTTCACGTTGATGGACGTGGAGGAATTCGGTCCAGCGGTGGTGCACCTCTCGGCGATCGTCGTCGGCGGCGCGCTCGGACGATTCGCATGGCGCCCATACGTCTACCCAGCGATCCACCGGCACCTGACTCTGCCCTTCGCAAAAGCTCTTAGACCATTCGCGCACGACGGATAGCACGCCCCTTTTTCACAACGAACACCCGAGCGGACTGCCGTAGCCTGAACCCGGCACCAGCGACGTGCCGGTGTTTTCGAGGCGGGGAGACTGCGGGGGAAATGCGGTTTGGCATTGTGTGCAATGAACTGGCATGATGCCTGTGCAAAGTGGGCAGTTTCCTGCCCGATTCGAGATTGTGGCGCGGGGTTGGAATGGCGGAACACGCGGATATTACTCAATCCAAATTGAAATCACGTGCAGGACATATCGGACCTCATCTGCGCAAGCTGTTCCACCGTCTCCGCCAGGTAGACGGTATTGTATGGGGAATCCTCCTTGTCATCCTGATCGGCGTCTTCGTCTGGCAGCAGCGTGGCGAAGTGCACTCCATGATGCGAATTCTTCGCGGGGCCAAATTAGGCTGGGTTCTGCTGATGTTCGCGGCGGCAATCGGGCTCCACCTCACGTTTGCCATGACCCAGACGTCCCTCCTCGCGAAGCTTGGATACAGGATTCCCTTCTGGTCGTCAGTCTCGACATACGCCGAGCGCCAGACGGTGGCGACCGTTGTTCCATTCGGCCAGGCACCCTCGTTCGTGGTGCTGGTGAAGCGCTTCGCCAAGTTCGGAGTGACGAACGATGACGCGGTGTTCTCGGTCCTTCTCTACAGCATCATCGGATACGCATCCTTCGCCACGTTCCTGATTCCCGTTCTCGTCTGGCTCGGCATCCAGGGGACCGTGACGCGGGTGATCCTGCTGGCGGCCGTCGCACTCATCATGGTCGTGATCGCGATCGCTACGATCTTCATCCAGGTTCTACGCGTGGGCAAGCTTCCCGACTTGATCGAGAAACGGATCCCGGATCGGGTCGGAACATTCATCGCCACGGCGCGGGAGCACAATCTGAATTTCGTGCACCTGCTGCCGTCAGTGGCCCTCGCATTCCTCGGCGATGTGGCCGGGGTCACCTGTCTCTTCCTCGGATTGAAGGCGGTCGGTGCGGACGCGACGATCGGCATGGCCGTCGCTGGCTACACGGTTGGCACGCTGTTCCTGCTCGTTGCCCCACTCTTCCAGGGAATCGGCGTCGTCGAACTCTCGATGACGATCCTGCTCCAGCAGTTGGGAGTACCGGCCCCGCAGGCGTTGGGGGCGACACTTCTCTATCGTCTGGGTGAAACCTGGATGCCGGTTGTGATCGGCATCGCCCTCCAGGCGCGACATTATCGAGGGATCGACGGCACGGCAGTGAAGCTGCCAGCGATCTGGACCGGTGTCAACGGGATCATCGCGATCTATTCGGTGACGGCCCATCCGATTCGCCGCCACCTTCGTCCAGAACGCGGAGTGGACCAATTCCAATTGCTCACCTTGAACAATGCCTCGCGGTCAATCGTGCTGGCGATCGGGTTTCTCCTGATCATGCTCTCGGTTGGGCTGTGGACTCGGCGAAGGGCAGCCTGGCTGGCGGCGGTCATCCTGACGGCGGTGATCGTCGCACCGCATATCATCAAGGACCACGACCATCTCGGCGCCATCATCGCCGGCATCAATCTCGTTTTGCTCTTGATCTATGCCAACCGTTTCAAGGTGCGATCGGATCGACCTACGGTCGTCAGCGGTTTGGCGGTGTTCGGCGTGGCCTTGCTGTTGGCGGTTGTCTACGGGACGTTCAGCCTGTGGCAGATCGACCAGCGTCAGTTCGGTCAGGATTTCTCCATACTATCGGCCCTGCAGCAATCTCTGAGTATCTATTTCAGTTTCGACAGTGCTGGTCTGGAACCCAAAACCGCCTATGCGAGCTGGCTTGTCAAATCGTTTCATCTGGTCGGGGGGCTGACGGTGTTCATCGCCGCTTTCGCGCTCCTGAGACCACTTGTGTGGCGACATCGCACCTTGGCGACCGAGCGCGCTCGTGCGTTCGATCTCATCACTCGCTACGGTGATTCCTCGGAAGACTTCTTCAAGTATTCCACGGACAAGTTCTTCTTCTTCCCGGCTGACGGTCAGGGCGTTGTCAGCTATGGAGTCTCGTCTGGTGTCGCGCTCGTACTGGGCGATCCAGTGGCCGTGAATGACGAGGCGTTCGATCGAACACTTGGCGAGTTCCTGGAGTTTGCAGACAACAACGGATGGCAGCCCGCGTTTCATCATGGCACTCCACGGCGAGCGACTGCCTATCGAAAATCCGGACTCGTGGTTCTCAGGATCGGCGCCGAGGCCGTCGTCGACATCGACAGCTTCTCGCTGGAAGGCAAGTACGGAAAGGGATTCCGTAACCTGATGAGCCGTTTCCAGCGCGATGGTTGGAGGCTGGTCGTGACCGAACCTCCACAGACGGACGAGAAGATGATCGAACTGCGCGCCGTCTCGAACGAATGGCTATCCCTTGAAGGTCGACGCGAACGCGGGTTCACACTCGGTCAGTTCTCGGACGACTATGTCCGTGAGTCGACGATTCTTTCTGTCGAGTTGGAAGATGGACAGGTCGCGGCGTTCGTCAACCTGATCCCGGATGGTGCCGACGGCGAGTTCACATTCGATCTCATGCGTCATCGCATCGATGCCCCGAACGGATCGATGGATTTTGTGATGCTCTCCCTGATCGACTATGGACGGGCGCACGGCTACAAGCGCATGTCGCTGGGAATGGTTCCGTTTGCAGATGTTGGGAACGAAGAAGATCCCCAGTTGCGAGAGCAGGCATTGGCACTCCTCACCCGCAACTTCAATCGCATTTTCGCCGCGACCACACTCTTCAATTACAAGGACAAATTCCACCCTACCTGGTATCCGCGGTATCTCGTCTATGCCTCGGATGCCTCGCTGCCTGCAATCGGGTTGGCGATCACGCGACTGACTGAGCGTGTTCCGGTGGACACGCCAGCGATGACGCCTCCCGACGCAGCCCAGCAGAAACGCGAGCAGGAAAAACCGGTTTGATGACGAGCACACTGCAGGAAACCAGGCGACTTCTCCGGGTTCGCGTACCTGATGCATCTCTCATCGGCCTCCTGAAAACATTCCCTGCCACCATCCTGATCGTCGCGCTGGTCGTGACGATTCAGCTCGCGACCAATGGTCACACGCCTGCTCAGCAACTTCCCCTGCTCGAGAAGTTCGGGTTGGACTGGGATCTCCTCGCGAGTGGGCGCCTTTGGCACATCTTTACTGGAACATTGATTCAGTCGAAACCAGGATTCCACTACTCGATGGTCCTCGTCGTGGTGTCGGCGGTGGGAATTCTGGAACTGGTCGCCGGATCGCGGTGGACACTGATCGTCTTCTTCGCCGGCGACTGGGTGTCATCGGTCTGCGGCAACATCCTGCTCAAGATCCTGTCAGTCAACGGGTTTGCCGAGGCCACGTCACTTCTCTCGTTTCCGGACGCCGGGACATCCGGTGCGGCGCATGCGGCCTACGCGGTGGCGGCCACGCTGTTCCCGAAGCGGCTTGCAATCGCGCTATACGGGTTGATTCTGGGGGTAACGCTCGCCTTGCTCTTTTCACAGGAACTTTCGGCGGCGGTGACGCATCTCTGCGCGGTGCTCGGTGGAGGCGCGTTCGGCACGTTCTACCTGCGACCGCGCATCTATCCCGCCGACATCACTCCCCGTGAGGCATCCTGAGAAACAGAGGGCCAGGTCTACGCCTTGTTACGAGAACGCGGATCGAAGATGTCCCGGAGGCCATCGCCCAACAGGTTCGAAGCGACAACCGTCAGCAGAATCGCCATGCCGGGGAACGTGGAGAACCACCACGCGTCACGGATGTACTTCCGTCCCTCGGCGACCATCTGACCCCAATCAGGATTTGGCGGCTGGGTGCCAAGCCCGATGAAGCCCAACGAGGCCGTCGTCAGAACGGCGAATCCAACATCCATCGACGCCTTGACGAGGACGGTTGGAAAGGCGTTGGGGAGCACGTGCCGAAACAGGACACGGCTTCGACTTGCTCCCAGCGATCCCGCCGCCTCCGCGAACTGCGCGCCGCGCAGCGCGATGACGTTGGCCCGTACCAGACGGCAATACCCCGGCCACCAGGCAAGCGATACCGCGACCATCACATTGAACAGACCGGGACCGAGTGCCGCGGCGAACGCCATCGCCAGAATAAGTTCCGGAATCGTCAGGAAGATATCGGTGATGCGCATGATGATCGTCCCGATCCAGCCACCGAAGAAACCGGCGATCGCGCCGAGCAGCGTCCCGACAGTGACCGCCAGCAGGATGACCGCGACACCGGCCAGCAGCGATGTGCGGGCTCCGACGACGACCCGTGTAAAGACATCGCGTCCAACCTGATCGGTGCCGAACCAGTGACTCGCGGACGGAGCTCGCAACTTCTGTGCGATGTGGACGGCTCCATGCGCATCCTTGGGATATGGGACCAGCAGCGGGCCGAAGATGGCCACAAGGACGATAATGGCGACGATCACCAATCCGGCGACCGAGAGTGGGCTCCGACCGAGCTGCCGGAACGCCTTGCGCACGCCGGGACCAAGGACCCACCAGCGCTTTCCCTGACCAGCAAATTCGGCTTGCGCCAGAGTGGCAACACCCGTCTCACTCATGAGACCTCCCGTTGGTCGAACATGACGACCCTGTGCAACCTATGCATGACTGACTCTGGGATCGAGGAAACCGTAGCTGATATCGACCAGGATATTGATGAGGCTGAAGACGATTCCATAGAGCAGGGCAATACCGATGATGGGCATGAAATCGAGCGTCAGCGCGGACTTGGTCGCGTAGAGGCCAATCCCCGGCCAGTCATAGACCGTCTCGACGAGCACCGATCCGCCCATCGACCAGCCGAAGGAAAGCCCGATCATCGTCAAGGTGGGAATGAAGGCGTTACGAAATGCGTGTCCCCAGATAACGCGGCGTTCGCTGAGCCCCTTCGCCCGGGCAGTTCGCACGTACTCGTTGCTCAGCACCTCGAGCAGACTGGCGCGCGTGAACCGGGCGATCGTCGCAAGCGAGGCGAGACTGAGCGTGACCGCAGGAAGCAGGATATGCGACGCTGCCTCGCCGAACACCGGCAAGTTCCATGTCAGCAAGGAATCAACGAGGTACAGACCGGTAATGTGTTCTGGTGGCTTGGTCATCGAATCAAGCCGGCCACCAATCGGGAGCCAATTCAGCCTCAAACCGAAAAAGAGCTGGAGCAGGATGGCGAGCCAGAAGGCTGGCACGCTGACCCCGATGAGTGAGATCAGGCGCGACACGTGATCGGCAAACTTGTCCGCCTTGACCGCCGCAATGATCCCAAGCGGCATACCGATGAGCGTCGCGATCGCCATTGCCATCAACACGAGCTCGAACGTCGCAGGCCAATAGATCTTCAGGTCGGAGAGGACGGGGCGCCGCGAAAGAATCGAATTGCCCCAGTCCCCATGTGCAAGCCCGGTCAGATAGGTCCAGTACTGGACTGGCAAGGAGTTATCGAGTCCATACTCTTGCCGGATCTGTTCGTACATTGCCTTTGAGGCTTGTGGACCCGCGGCGAGACGGGCGGGATCTCCGGGCACAATGTGAGAAAGCGCGAACGTGAGCAAGGTCACCCCAAGGAGCACCGGAATGATCAGCAGCATGCGCCGTGTGATGTACCTGGTGAGATTCATGCAGTACTTCCTACCCCGGTGCGCCAATCAAGGCGTATGCCTCGACTGGCGCACGGGCAACGGAAATCTTCGGCGACCCTAGCTGGTGTACTGGATCATCCGAATATCGGACCAGGCGTCATTGGGACCGGTCTTGCCGAGCTCCTTGATCCAGGCTTCGTTCGGGATCTCGTTGTAGACCCAGATCTCGACAGCCTGGTTGACCAGCATGGTTTGCGCCTGATCGTAGAGCGTCTTGCGCGCAGCGGGATCGACCGTTGTACGAGCATCGACGATGAGTTTGTCGAAGTCCGCATTCTTGTACTGGGACGCGTTCGACCAGGAGCCGACCCTGCTCGAATGGTAGGCAGACCACAGGAAATTGTCCGGATCGATGTAGTTGGCACTGCCGTACACCGCCAGCATGCCGGGTGAGGTAGCAGGATCCGCCGCTCGGGCGACGAGATCAGGCCAGACGAGTGGGGTGATCGTGAGATTGATATTCATCTCGGCGAGCTTCTCGAGCAGGATCAGCCCGACCTGCTCTTCGATGTCGATGCCGGTCACATAGACATATTCGAGATCGAAGCCGCTCGCGAACGCACTCGCAGCGAGAAACTTCCTGGCGGCGTCGAGATCGTATCGAATGACTGGAAGATCCGTCTTGTGCCACGGCGTGAGCTGGACCGGGAGTGGTCCCTCCATCAACTGTCCACGGTTCGATACGGCGGCGAGCACGGCGTCATAATCGAGGGCCGCCGCCAACGCCTTCCGAACATTGACATCTGCAGTGGGTCCGGCCTGATTATTGAGCTTGACCGAGAACGGCGCGAACGACGCGATAGAGTCGAGGACGAAGCGTCCGTCTGCCTCGGCACCAAGCGCCACGGCGTCTTCGACCGCGAGCACGTCACCGTACTGAACCTCGCCCGCCTCGATCGCAATGCGCTTGGAAGAGGATTCACGGATGATACGCCACACAAACGTGTCGATAGGCTTCGTGATGCTATCGATCGAGAACCAGTAGTCAGCGCGACGGTCGAACTGATAGATGCTGCCCGGCTCGAACCGGGAAATCGTATAGGGACCACTGCCCGCCGCATTCTCGAGCAACCACTTCTCTCCCATGTCGTCACCGCCAGCATCATGCTGGGCGACGAGCGCGGGGTTGGCGAGGAAGAGCCATGGCAGGATCAGGTCGAACGGAGCGAACGGCTTGGTCAGGGTGATCTCGACCGTTGCCGGATCGACGATCTTGACCGAATCCGGGGTCATGACGTCTGCGAACATCCAGGAGACGCCCTTGTTCTTGGCGAGCAGGCGCTTGAAGTTCCATTGCACGACGGTGGCGTCGACCTTCGAAGCATCAGGAAAGACGGCGCGCTCGTCAAGCTTGATAGTCCAGGTCAGTGCATCGGCGGAACCGGTCACTTCCTTGGCGACGAGCGGCTTGACGACCGGAGGTGTGCCCTCGAAACGGAGCAGGCTGTCGTAGGTGGCACGCTGGCCCCAGGTGATCGAATAATCGTTACCCGTATGGGGATCGAGGTTGCTTATGTCCTGGCCACTCCCGAAGATAAAGGCATTCTTTTCCGGTTGGGCCATCACCTGACCTTGACCGGGCAGGGCCTGCGACAGGCCTGCGGCGAGAGCAGCAGCTCCCGCGATCTTCACGAGGTCACGCCGATTGACGTTCGCACGCCCGGCAGAATCGACAAGATGCGCGAGTGGGGGAAGTGATGAATTCCGAGTCATGGACTGTAACCTCCACGCTGGGTCAGGGTGACGCCAGCATTCCAACGGGCCCGATGAACCCATCTTCACAAACAGCAAGTGAGATCGATTCATCGGAAACGACGACGATGGGACCCATACGCGTAAGCGAGATGTGCAAATGGAATCGTCGCCGCATCGTTGCGAGAACAATTCTGGTTGCTACCGGTTGGCAGCGGAGTGAGGGTCAGGATGCTGCGGCGCATCGAGAATGGAATGGAGTTCGTTTTAACACAATTCGCAGATGCTCGCTGCAGCGTTGCTTATCTGGCGGCAAGTGATCGAACACCCATGCCGTAGATTCCGGCCAATGGGGTGTAAACCACCTCCGGATATCCGAAGGCCGCAGGTCCGACGATCTCAAGTGCCGCCGGCGTCGAGATCATGGCGGGTGCGGGAATTCCCAGCACCGCCACGCGCAATCCGTATCTGAGCACTTCGGTGGTGATCGGCTCCGCGTTCTCGGCATCGACGATGCAAATCAGATCCGGCACGCTGCAGAGAACGCGTCCGTTTTCATCGCGGGCAACGAGATTCTCGTTCTGGAAATCAATCACCAGGCGTCGGCCTGCATCGGGACCAGAGCCATCCAGGTTGACCCGGCCGCGGGCAAAACCACCAATCAGTCGGCGCCCGACGTCCGTGATCTTGCCCTCGAACAGGCGTTCGCCGCCACTGATCGAGAGTGCCGCCTCGATCGCGTTCTCATGCACCTCGCGGGCGGCAATCACTGCCTCGCCCATGCGAATCGCAAGGCTCAGCGTTCCGGGAATGGCAGTGCGGCGGGCGTCGAGGCCCGAAAGCAATGGACCCGCACCTCCGGCGCCACCTCCCATCTGAACGGTCACGACCCGCACGTAGCGCTCGAGTACGCGTGCGTCAGAGATGTTGTCATAGATGGCGATGTGACCGCGAACGTCGGCAATGGCGTTGGGCGTCGGCGAGATACCGTAGATGAAAAAGGTATCCATCTGCAGTTCCGGGAAAGCGCGGCCCATTCCATCACCGTCGACCACCGGCAAACCAGCCTTGGCCGCAGTCACGATCGGCGCGAGGGCGTTACTGCCGCCGATCTCGGCGGCGATCATATGCGTTGCCGTTCGACCAGTGTGATGCTCGAGCGCCCGCATGGCGCGCAAAAATTCGGATCCCTCGGTCAGGCGTTCGACGCCTACGGTTGGGGAACCGATGCCACCGACCGAGACCACCACGGCATCATCCGGAAGGTTGGCGAGAGCAACGACCGGAACAGTCCTACCGCCCTTGAGAACCTCGCGAGCGTGGATTTTGCCGAGATAGGGGTTGCCGCCTCCTCCAGTCCCGAGGATGCCGGCGCCAATTGCAAGTGCTTCCAGATGAGCCGAGCCGAGCCGGCTCAATTGAGCCGAATGATGCGAGACAGCCGATGCTAGAATTTCTGCCATTCGTCCTCTGTGCTCCGAGACAAAACCGACCAGCTCACGAATTGGTCCCGAGCCATTCCTGACTCAAAGAGTAATCCTACACACCTTCGCGCCGAATGCACTTGGGCACCGGGTCCAAATCCATTGTGCATCTTCACCAACGCCGGCGCCCATGGCGACGCCGTATGATAGCGATTGCAATTGGGTTTGAGCGGATTGCCCATGATGGAGTTTTTCCGTTCAGCGCGCGATCACACCTGGGTGGAGATAAATCAGCATGAGTTTGCGAATCGGCGTCGATGTTGGCGGTACGAATACGGACGCGGTGTTGATGGACAACCGCCGCGTGATAGCGAAACTGAAAACGCCAACCACCGAGGATGTGACCACCGGCATCACGACGGCAATCAGAAGCGTGCTCGAACAATCGGGAACCGCATCCGATGCCATTGCTTCGGTCATGATCGGCACGACCCACTTCACGAACGCGATTGTCGAGAGGCGCCATCTGGAGCCGGTGGCAGCGATCCGGTTGGGACTGCCGGCAACCGCCGCACTGCCTCCGATGGTCGACTGGCCGGAGGACCTGATCGCGACGCTCCCCCACTACACCTACCTCTGTCACGGCGGGCATGAGTTCGATGGCCGGATCATCTCCGAGTTCCAGCCTGAGGAAATTCGTGCTGCCGCGAGAGACATCGTCGCTCACGGTGTGAAGGCCGTTGCCATCTCAAGCGTCTTCTCTCCCGTCAACGCCGAGATGGAGAACCTCGCGGCGGCGATCATCCAAGAAGAAGTCCCGGGCGTCACGATCACGAGATCCAACGAGATCGGACGTATCGGACTGCTCGAGCGCGAGAACGCGGCGATCCTGAACTCCTGCCTGGGAGCCCTCGCCGAGCGTACGATTGCCGCCTTCCAGCGCGCGATCTCCGAACTCGGGCTGACCGCACCGCTCTACCTGACACAGAACGATGGCACGCTGATGGCGGCCGAGTTCGCTCGCACCTATCCCGTGCTGACGATTGCCTCCGGACCAACGAACTCGATGCGCGGAGCGGCATTCCTGTCCGGACTCACCGACGCGATCGTAGTCGACATCGGCGGCACGACGACGGACGTCGGCATGCTGTCGCATGGCTTTCCGCGCGAAGCGTCGGTGGCCGTCGAGGTCGGTGGTGTGCGCACGAACTTCCGGATGCCGGACGTCTATTCGATTGGCCTCGGCGGCGGGGCCCATGTCGATCTCGTCAGTTTGCAGGTCGGACCGCAGAGCGTCGGTTACCGGCTGACGAAGAAGGCACTGATCTTTGGCGGCGACACGTTGACGACCTCGGATATCGCGGTTGCGGCAGGCATCGTCGACATGGGAGCACCCGGAAACGTGGCGCATCTGGATGCTGCTGAAGTCGGCGCCGCGCTCGAACGGATCCAGCAGATGATTGGAGCGGCGGTCGATCGCATGAAGACGAGTTCCGAACCCATCCCGGTCATCATCGTAGGTGGCGGGAGTGTCCTCGTCTCGGGAGCGGTAGAGGGCGCATCGGAGATGGTGAAACCCGAACACTTCGAAGCCGCCAATGCAGTCGGCGCGGCGATTGCCCAGATCTCGGGTGAGGTCGACCGGGTCTACGCCCTGGAGGGCCTGACGCGAGACGAGGCGGTTGCCTCCGCCAAGGCCGAGGCATCGGAGCGCGCGATCGCCGCAGGTGCCGATCCCGCCACCATCCAGATCGTCGACGTCGAGGACGTACCGCTCGCCTACCTGCCCGGGAATGCGACCCGTATCCGGGTGAAAGCCGTCGGTGACCTCACGCTCGCCTAGACACGACGTGCTGGTTCACGATCACCATTTCGTCCAACGTCGAATCGCGCCATCCCTCGGTGGGATGGAAGGCGTCCGAGCGGACGGGAACGCCGCTGTTTTGCGAACTGCGGGCAGGTGCCCGCTGTCAGGCCTGTGCTGGAGCATTCGATGAGAGAAATAACGATCGCGCAACTTGATGACATGGCGATGGGGGCCGCCGTGCTCGGTACCGGCGGCGGGGGCGACCCCTACATCGGCAAGTTGATGGCTCGATCGGCAATGCGAGGTCGCTCACCGGTCCAGTTGCTCACCTTCGATGAGCTGAGCGACGATGATCTGATCGTCCCGACGGCGATGATGGGGGCGCCGACCGTCATGGTCGAGAAAGTTCCGTCCGGCGAAGAGATCATTGCCGCCTTCCGTGCGCTGGAAGCCTATCTTGGACGGAAGATCACCGCGACGATGTCGATCGAAGCCGGTGGCGTGAACTCGATGGTGCCGCTCACCGTCGCCGCGAGGCTGGGCATTCCGCTCATCGATGGCGATACGATGGGCCGCGCGTTTCCCGAAATCCAGATGGTGACGGCCACCTTGTGGGGCGTCACCGCAACGCCGATGGCGATTGCCGACGACAAGGGAAACAGCGCGATCCTGAATACCGTCAACAACCAGTGGACGGAGACATTCGCGCGCGGAATCGCCGTCAACATGGGTGCGGCCGCCTATATCGCAAATTACGTGATGACCGGGAAGCAACTGAAGGAAGCCGCGATTCCCGGCACGATGACGCTGATAGAACAGATCGGGACCGTCATTCGCGAATCGCACGAGCAGCATACCGACCCGATCGCGGCGGTCTGTCAGGTGACGAACGGGTATCCAATCTGGAGTGGCAAGATCATCGATGTTGTCCGCCGGACGGTGGGCGGCTTTGCACGTGGAACAGCCAGAATCGACGGTTCGGACGCCTACCTGGGACGCACGCTGGAGATCGACTTTCAGAACGAATTCCTGATCGCGCGCGACGGCGACGATGCGCTGGCAACGGTTCCGGACCTGATCACCGTGCTCGATGCAGAGACCGGCGAGCCGATTACGACCGAATCGTTGCGGTACGGTTTCAGGGTCGTCGTACTCGGTATTCCAAGCGACTACCGCTGGCGAAGCGAAGCGGGACTGAACCTGGTGGGACCGGGCTATTTCGGCTACGACGTTTCCTTCCGACCAGTGGAAGAACGATACGGGTAACCCGATTCGTACATAAGGCACTTGAATGGCATCTTCTTCGGTTATGTAAATACCATGCGCTGAGGGTCTGCACCAGCTGAATGTCTACCCCTTACGTCAACCTGAAACCATAAGAAGAGGAGCGAACGCGAGCGTTCGCTCCTCTTCTTATGCATTCGACGAGGTTCTCCCTCTGGCGGCGGAGGCGTCACCGGTGGAGGTGGCTACCGAACGGTTGGTTCGGTAGATTCGGCGTCGATGTCCAGAGCTACTGGAAAGATGCCTGCCTGCGCGATACATCATTCCCAATGGCGAGCCACTGTCGAGCGTCGACCGAAGATGCCTGAATTCTGGTGATGTACGCAACAGAGACGAATCCTGCCTTGCCCGCGCATATGACTGGCTGCCACCCGTTCGTCGCGGTGCCATTCAGTTTCACGACCATTCCTTCTGGGAGTACGGTGATAATCGTGCCGCAGCTACTGGCCGTGGCGCGACAATTGACGCCGTCTCCACCGGTGCCTGTTATCTTCCCATTGCCCGATGCGGTGGGCGTGGGAGTGGACGTGGCGGTTCTCGTCGGGATTGCCGTCTTTACTGTTGTCGCGGTGACGGCTGGGGTGGACGTCTTCACGGGTGTCGATGTCCTGATAGCCGTCGGAGATGGTGTCGCGGTTGCGGCTACGGTCGGGGACGGAGCGACAATCGTGAGGTACTGGGATGAGACGAAGCCAGCCCGGCCGAAGCAGGTAACCGGTTGCCAGCCATTGGCCGCGCTTCCTGTCAGGACCACGGTGGATCCTTCACCGATCACTCCGATGACGGCAGCACTGGAGCTGGCAGCAGCGCGGCAATTCACACCCGCACCACCGGTACCGGTTACCTTCCCGGTGCGGGTGGAAGGAGTGCTGGTTGGTGAGATGGTCGCTGTCGGGGGTTTTGCCGGCGTTGCGGTCCGGATCGCAGTCGGCGACGGAGGTGGAGACGGAACGACCGTGGTGGTAGGCTTGATTGTGGGAGTGGGAACGATTGTTGCCGTTCGTACCGACGTAGGAGAGGGTGAAGGTGCGGGATTGACGGTACTCGTCATCGTCGCCGACGGGATCACCGTGGGCACCAGCGTTCGCACAGGCTCGGCAGTAGGTGAAGGTCCGGACGTCGGGACGAGCGTCATGGTCGGCGTTGGCGAAGGCTTCGGTGTGAGTGTTGGTGCTGGTGTCGACGTGGGTGTTGGCGTGGGAACGGGGGAGGGGGTCGAGGTTGGCGATGGTCGCATTGTGGGTGTCGGAAGAGGGGTTAAGGTCGGCAATGCGGTTGGCACTGGCTGAGGTGTTTGCGTAGGCCCGGGACCGCACTTGAGGGTGAACGTCTGCTGCCCGCTCTGCCCGGAAACGGTGTGATAGCGCACCCTGAGCGCGTCGACAGGTTTCCCGCCATAAGTTTTCGGAAACGTCACCTGGAAGGTGATATACCCGGTGTACGTCGAACCTGATGCCAAGAACCAGTGAAAGTTGGAACCGATCTTGCCCGCCGCATTGGGGCGTTCGACCCATACATCGACCGCATCCGACCACGAGAAGTTCTCGAGCGAGAGCACACCATTCACCAGTCCGAGTCCGGTGTCTGTGGCACACGTATAGGAAGACACCTCCCACCAGACCACCCACTGTGTCGCCGCTGCCTGCACCAGGGGTTGCCGGGTCTCGGCGGTGGTTGATCGGGAAGCCGGCGCGACGGACTCGGAGGGAACCACCGAGGGCGACTCCTCGTCACCCGCCGTTTCCGGATACGGAATGTCGATCTCTGTTGGCTGTGCGGGTATCGGGGTTCCATCCGCTTGAGCACCCGCTCCGGATATTCCCCCAGAGAGCGCAACGAGCAGCGCCATGAAACCGACCCAGGCGAACATGCGGGATGCTCTCCGTCCCTGGAGGTGAAACGTGCGGGTCGAAAGCATCGGGAGATGTCCTTGTCGCTAGGCACAGCTATCCGCAGCAGGCGCTGCATCGGCGATCATGGTGTATTGGGGAACACTCTGCCGATAGTACCGGGACCAATGGTCTGATGGCAAGCAATCGGACGAATACAGGCATATAGGCAGCGGAAACAATCGTTCCCGACCCCCTGCATGCCTGTTGCCTTGCTATAGCCGGTTGCAGCGCCACGATACTGACGAATTTCGTCTGGCCGGTTCAGCTCCCGCAGGCACCTGTCTCGGCCGAACCCAGACACCTGAACAATGGGTCGAGATAGGAGCGAGCGGTGGCGGTGTCGACCGATGCGGATGGGTCGTTGTATCCGGCCGACACGAAAAAGACCCGACCGTCATCGCGCTCGAGTACGAAGGTCATGTTGACCACTCCCGACTCAAGTCCTCCCTTGTACCCGGCTCGTGGCCACGTGGTGGTGTCCGTGATCCCGAACCGGTTGCCGGAGAGGATGTCGCGAACCGATGCGAGTCCCGGTTGCGCTCCCATCGTCCAGAGTGACGCCATCGCGCGGCAGAGATCGGATGCCGAGGCAAACCATTCGATGCTGTCGATTGCCGTTGGGCCGTCCCACTGCCCCCAGCCACCGGTGGGATCCACAGCAATCGGATCGATGTCGCGTTGGAGCATCGCCAATCGCTCATTCTCGGTTGAGGCCTCGTAGAGGGCCATCCAGGACGCCGACTGCCCCATCTTGATCGCAAACATCTCGTGTGTCAGCAGCAATGGAGCGTTCAGCGTGTTGTTGCCATGCCCATAGCGAGCGAACGCGCGCTGCACGTCGTCGCGCCCGAGGCGCTGGATCAGATGATCGGTGGCCGTATTGTCGCTGTTCCAGATCATCGCCTGAGCGAGATCCTTGAGGGAAACACGTGTGCCGGCCGGGACGAACGCATAGTCACCAGATGGCATGCTGCGCATGTCGGCACGCAACGGAATCTGCTCGTTCCAACTCGCCTTGCCAAGCTGTATCTGACGCGTCAGTTCACCGAGCACATACAGTTTGAACGTCGACGCGATCGCCAGTTCCTTGTCCGCATTGCGACCATGAATGGCGTCGCAGGTATTCCCCTTGAACTCCGCGACCAGAAAGTTGCTCTCGGGCGCCATCGACGAAAGGGTTTGATCCAGCAATGCGAAGAGGGCCGGTGCCGCACCAGCCTGCGGAGTGCTGCCCGGCCAAAACGATACGACCATGCTCGCGATGACGCACCAGATCCAGGTTCGATGCGTCACACGACCTTTACTTCGAGTCTCGACGGAGATGTTCCTTCTCATGAGATCTCTACCTTCAAGAACGATCGAGGGAGCGGAATACTAATATCCCCAGACGAGCAGCGACGAAAACCATGAGGCGCCATTCGCCAGAAAGCCTGGTCGAGACGAAACCGGCGCGGATCTCAGGCGTACGACGTGTCCGTACACTCGCATCACCCGACAGAGCGTACTCTCCCCCGAACCCAGAATCAATATTTGCCTCTTTGTCACAGCAAAGAGAGGCAGACACGTTTCGGAATTACTCAAATGGATACCGCCGAGAGCCGACAGATATACTGTGTTCACGTCCTTCGTCACTATTCGCACGAAACGGATCGCCCCATGTCCGATCTTCAGAACGGCCCCGCTTCACCATCCAATCCCGAGCTGTCAGAACCGGAAGACGACGTGAGGGAACCACTTCCGCCACCACGATCACCGTTCCTTCGCGAGATCGCGAAGCTGGTGCTGATCGTGGTGATCGTGTTTGGAGTGACCCGTCTCTTCTTGCTGCCGTATCAAGTGGATGGGGCGAGCATGACGCCGTACCTGGCGAACGGGGAACACCTCTTCGTCAACCGCACGGCCTACGCGCATGTCGACCTGAACAGCATTCTCAACCTGTTTCCCGGTGAGGATCGCCCGGATGGAGACGACATTTATCCGTTCGGCCAACCGCACCGTGGCGATGTGATCGTGCTGACGCCACCGACCGAATCCGTCGATCCCTATGTCAAGCGGATCATTGGTCTGCCTGGCGAGACAGTCACGTTTCACGCGGGTCTGGTATTCATCGATGGTGAGCCGTTGACCGAGTCGTATATCACCGGCGCGATCTCGGAATGCAGGCGTCATCAGTGGTGCACGGTGAAGGTTCCCGCCGATAGCGTCTTCGTGCTTGGTGACAACCGAACCAACAGTTCGGACTCGCGGACGTTTGGACCGGTCAAGGAATCGGCAATCATCGGCAAGGCGATATTCAGCAACTGGCCGCTCGAGAAGCTTGGCCCGATCGATCATCCGGATTATTGAGGCGGTTCAAGGCCGACGCTCCTGTCATTTTGGGAAACGACGTTGCCGCCCCGATGCCGCTGCCTTCATGACGCAAGACGACAAGGTTCGGCGCAGGCCGGAGTGACAGAGAACACCATGGCAGCACGGGTGTCTCTCGCGTTGTTCCGGTGCAGCTGGCCAAGATGACAAGGAGCGTGCGTCGTGCAAGGAGGCGGGCAGCGCCGGGCAGGCGGGTTGCGCAAGGAAGGCGGATGGCACTCGAAACATGCGTTGCGAGAAGAGGTCCACATCATTCGGGCCTTCTCGGCATTCACGGAGACGGCGACCGCTCGGCTGAGCTCAGCCGAGCACAATCGCTTCGCCTGGCACGTTGGCATACTCAGTGAATGGCGATGCCAGCAAGCGCTCCGCCGCAGATTCGCCAGACGCGATGCAATCCGGAATGCCGACGCCACGAAACATGTTGCCGGCGATTTCAAAGCCAGGCAAACCTTCGATAGCCGCCTCGATTCTCTGCACGCGCTGGAGATGACCGAGCGCGTACTGGGGCATGCCACGCTCCCACCGATAGACGCGTTCGAGGGTGGGGACGGTCCGGATACCAAGCACCTCTCGGAGTTCTTTCAGCACGGCATCAACGAGATCGTCGTTATTTCGGGTGAAGACCTCTTCCTGGCCGGCTCGTCCGGCAAAGGCGCGGACCAAGACCTGTCCATTCGGGGCTCGTCCCTGCCACTTCGACGATAGCCATGTCATTGCCATGATGTCGCGATGCTCGACGCGCGGCGTGAGATAGCCGAACCCGTGGAGCGCGCCGGGCGTGGGCAGGTCCCGAGCCGGGAACCCGATCGCGACCAGCGCGGTGGAGACGTGGGGGATGTCGGCCAAGGCCGTTGAGGCATCCGCAGCAAGCGCCTCCATGAGCGGCGCTGCCGCCCACGCAGGGGTCGCCAGAATCACCTGATCGACTTCGACGCGTGACTGTTCAGCATCCGAGGAAAGCGATAACGCATAGCCGCCTTCATGATCGAGGCGCCGAATCGACTGGACACTGGTATCCGTGCGGATGTCAGCGCCAGCATCTTGCAGCCGGGTCGAAAGCGCGTCGATCAGCGTCGTCATGCCCTCGTCGAAGCTGAGAAAACCCGTGCGCGGAGGCTGGTCGACCGGATGCAGGACCAGATTCTGTTCGGCCAGCCGCCGCATCGCGATGACTCCACGGATCAGCCCTCCATGTTCGCGTTCCGCCTTGCGCAGTTGGGGGAAGGTAGCCGCCAACGACAACTGATGTGCGTCACCGGCATAAATACCGGCCATCAGCGGTTCGATCAGGTTGCGAACGGCCTCATTTCCCAACCGTCTCGTCAGGAACGATGCAAGGGATTCATCCGAGTTGGCACGGCTGGCGGGAAGGACGAAATCCATCGCCATCCTCGCCTTCCCGGCAGGAGATATCAGCCTTGTCTCGATCATCGGGCGAAGTCTGGTCGGAACAAGCCCTGTAAGCCCCTCCGGCAGCGGATAGAGCTTGCCCCGCCGTAGCGCGAACGACCCGCGATGACGCTGGTCGGGCGCGACCAAGCGATCGACAAGCCCAAGCTCTTCGCTCAACCCGACGCCACGCGGCTTGTTCGCGAGGAACGCATCCGGCCCACCCTCGATCGTAAATCCCTCGACCTGCTCGGTGATGATCTTGCCCCCGAGGCGACTCGAAGCTTCGAGCAGGACGAGCGAGCATGAGGGATCACGCACGAGCATGCGCCAGGCGGCAGCCAGACCAGTGATACCGCCGCCAATCACCGCAACGCGCCGTCGATGGTGTCGTATCACCGGGTTGCCTGACTCGCCCCGGCGGTGTCTTCGACGAGCCCCGCTTCCATGGCACGCTCGCGAACGAGTCCCGCCAAGCCTTTCAGCATCGACGGATGGGCGTTCAGCATCTCGATCCGTTCGAGGTGAACACCCAACTTCTCAGCCAGATGCTGATACTCGACATCTATGTCGAACAGGATCTCGACATGTTCGCAGACGAAACCGATCGGGCAGATCAGGATGTTGTCGTGCCCCTCCGTGTGCAGGCGCTCGATCACGGACCCGGCGTCCGGCCCGAGCCAGGGGTCGGGCGTCATCGCGGCGCTCTGGTAGGCCCACGTCCACGTTCGACCGGGGAGGCGTTCGACCAGGGCGGCGACGGTTTCCTGAAGAACGTGCGGGTAGGGATCGTCCCACTCCTGGATCTTCTCGGGCAAACTGTGTGCGCTGAAGATGATCGGCACGTCGGCGCGGACATCCTCCGGGAATTTCTCCAAGGCATCGCCGATTCGTTCGATGAGCGCATCGAGGTACCCGGGCAGCAAATGCCATTGATTGACCGGAATGACCTCGATCGGCGACTCGGTAGCCTCGACTCGCTTGTAATAGGCTCCGATGCTCATCCGGGAATAGTGGGGCGCCATGACGAGCCCGACCGTCTGCGTCACGCCGGCCTCTTCCATCTCCGCCATCACGTCCTTGATGAACGGCTTCCAGTGCCGCATCGCGACCCAGACCTTCCACCGCTCGCCCGGTGCCGCCAGGTGGTTGAGCTCTTCCTCGATACCAGCAGCTTCCTGCACGGTCAACTCGAGGATGGGAGACCGGCCACCGATCTGTCGGTAGCGACCTCGAATCTCCTCCGTGATGTGATCGGGTGTCGGACGATAGTTGCGTACATCGAGCAGGTATGGCGCGACATCGTCGAGCTTGTCCGGTCCGCCGTATGCCATCACCATGAGGTGATTGGTGATAGTGCCCTGATCCGTTGGAAGTGTCATGTCTCCCCCTACTCCGTTGGGTGGGAATGTCGTGACCCGTGGCATTCCTGTAACGATTCACCTTCGATGATTCGATCTCGCGAAAACAGGCATCAATGCGGCACGACGCGAACCGCCTGGTGAATAGGTATCACATGGACATGAGTCCTTGTGTCGGGAAATGTTCGCAATCTCAACCGCAACCGCATGGTCTGGAACTCGCCACGCCCGAATGGCGACGGGAAGCGACCGTGCAGAAGGAATCGCACGACGCGATCCTCGAATCGACGGGAGGCAGCGTGAGGGTCGATACGCTAGGATGGTGCCAGACACCCGCATGGAGTGGGCAAGAGTCCCGTCACCGATTCCATTATGTGGAGCAGGGAGGATCGGATGGATCCGATCGATCAGCATCGAGATGCATTTCTCACCAAGACCGACCTCATCACGATCGGCATCGTCGCCGTCATCATCATCGCGATGACGGCACTGCTTCTCCTGCTGCTTTTCTAGCAATTCCATGACGCGCGACTGCACAATGCGTGCGTACCCCAGAGGTCATTCCATGAAGAATCCACAGGAACCTGAGACATCCCGGTCATGGTTTATCGGCGGCACGATCGCGACCATCGCGCTCCTCGTGCTCCTCGGCTACCTGCTCTTCGCATACACTTCGATCCCGCTCCAATAGACCTGCGGCCTCCAGAGCGGGCTCTCCATTCCAGGCCCGCACCATACGTTACCGATAAATACGCACGAGCAAATGACCTGGCTGGCCATTCGCCGGTTGCGAGGCGGCCAATCCCGGCTTCTTCTCGCTGTAGGCATTGGCGATAACAATCGTGCTGTCGGTCAGCGCGCGCAGAACGACAGAATCGTTGCGCTCGGAGAATGAGTCTCGCACGTCGAGTTCACCGCGCTGCTTGATCACAACGTGCTTGAAGAGATTGACGGGATCGGTCACGTCGGCATTCTCGAGCCCTGCCTCGGCGGCGGCCTCCTGAAGACTGTCTCGTGTGGAAACCTTGGACTTCACGGTGCTGGCCGTGTCCGCTTCGATCGGAAGCGCAGAAGTCAGCAGATCATGCCGGCCAACGCTGTCGTCGACCAGTTCGAAGAGCGGCGTGCCCTTCTGCGTGTAGAGTTTGTCACCGGTCTTGAGCACGAGCGAGGCGTTCGTGGTGATCGTGACAGGCGTCGAGAGATGTTCCTCGTTGTGATCACCGGTAAACGCGGTCAGACTGGCAACCTGCTTGCCCTGCAAATCAATTATCTGAAGCAGCTGGCCTGCCTCTGCCTTGAACGCCGATGCCGCGCCGACCGCCAGCTGCTTCGCTGCTATCGCCCGATGCCCGACCAATACGTTTGCCATCTCAACCTTGCTTCCTGCTTTGCGAGAGAATGATGGGTACGCACCCATGCCACACCACGCCTGTTGCAGGCTATTTTCGCAGGGTCGATAGGCTTCGGTCCAATAGATGCCCAGACAGCCCTGACTGTGCGCCATAAAACCTCCTGGAAGTGAGATGCACGCCGCCGAAGGTCGTCTCAACCGGTCAACGCACCATCCTGCATCTGTTCGGAAAGCTCGCTCGCCTCGTTAGCCGCGATACTCGTCGTACCCGATCCTTTGCCGGCTATCCCACGGCGACCTACAGAAATGAACGTCTTCATTCCGTCTGCGGAATCACTGGAACGATTAGACGGCGGGCATTTCCGGTCCCCAATGCATCGCGCAGCGCGCGTATGCCTGGCACGTAGGACGCCGGAAAGGAGCCCATAAGCGGATTGCGCAGCGCGAGCGAACGACCCGCCACCAGCAATCGCACCGAGTCGCCCGCATGGAACAGGGTTGAGGACGGTCCCAGCGCGATCTCAAGCGGGACGACCTCGCCAGGCATGAGTAGCTGCGTGTCGAGGAAGGCATGTACGGGCTCGTGGAGGGTGGAAGCCGCGATATACCGCTCGCGCCGGCGTGAGCGTGCAGACGCTCTTCCTGGCGTGGGGAAGCAAGTGTAAACGTCTCCGGGCGTATCTGGAGAGCACGCTCTTCCCTGGCGGCGCGCCTCCCGCAGAAAAATCCGCGTTGCTGCTCCACGCCGCCGACCCGGTGGATGTTGTCGGGCAGATCGCCCGGATCTTTCACGAGGACTGGCAGCGGCTGCAGACCCCGCGCCCTGGCACCTTCGAAATCCTCGTCGCGCGCATTCCCGGCACGGCTCTCCGACTCGCGCGACCGAACGCCGTGGACACCGCACGGGCCATCGCCAGCCCCGCCATCTACGACCTGCTCGTTCGACGCGCGGGCTACTCGCTCGATCGCTTCGAGGAGTGGATCGCGGCCACGCTCCGCGCGGCGCTCCTCGTGGAAGAGCAAGTGATGATTCCATCGACTGGGTGGTGAAAGGAACCGTTCAGGTCCGGCATGTCAAGATGTGACCATAGTGCAGACTCACCCGATCGGGCCGGCGATATTAAAATCTTGCGAAACGGAATCCCCAGCCTCGACAGTGACAGGGCAGCATGCGATGGTGGGATTCCCGCTCGCGTCGGCGACTGATTCACATGCTCATCAAGGACAGATGGATTTCATGGCGCAGGATGTTCCGGACCGGTTACGAGCGGTCGTATTGCTCGCATTGCAGTTGGGAATCACCGCGTTTGGTGGCCCAGCAGCCCACATCGCCATGCTCCGCGACCACGCGGTGTCGCGCCGTCGATGGCTTTCCGACCAGGAATTTCTGGATCTGATGGGGATCACCAACCTCATCCCGGGTCCGAACTCGACCGAGATGGTAATGCATGTCGGATATAGACGAGCTGGTTGGCGAGGGCTTGTGTTCGCCGGCGCCGCGTTCATCCTCCCGGCGGCGACCATCACGCTGCTGTTTGCCTGGGCGTATGTTCGGTTCGGCGCCACGCCGGAAGGTGAATGGATCCTGCGAGGAATCAAGCCGGTCGTCCTGGCGGTTATTCTGCAGGCGGTATGGAAGCTCGGCGGCACGGCGGTCAAGAACAAACGCCTTGCCGCGCTCGGCGTCGCGGTCTTCGTCCTGTATCTGCTCGGCATCAACGAGATCGTCCTGCTGTTCGGGAGCGCGCTGGTTGTGGCCGGATCCGAATGGCTGAGCAAGCGCACGTCCCGGATCGCTGGCCAACCGCCGACGGTGGCGCTTTTCCCCTTCCCGCTGCTCCTCGGGGTGCACACACTCGCACAGAATGTCGATGCCAGCATCCCTTACAGCGGAATGCGGCTATTCATCGGGTTCCTGAAGATCGGCTCCTTCCTGTATGGGTCCGGATATGTGCTGGTCGCGTTTCTGCAGAACGAGTTCGTCGAACATCTGGGTTGGATTACCGAGCAACAGCTGCTCGATGCCGTGGCTGTTGGCCAGTTCACGCCCGGGCCCGTGTTTACGACTGCCACATTCGTGGGTTATTTGGCAGGTGGCGTCCCGGGTGCGGTGATCGCCACGGTTGGCATTTTCCTTCCCGCCTTCATCTTCGTCGCGATCATCCACCCGTTCATGCCGCGTCTGCTCGGGGCAACCTGGATCCGGCCACTGCTCGATGGAATCAACGTGGCGGCGATCGGTCTGATGGCGGCGGTTTCACTGATCCTCGCGCGCGACGCGATCATCGATCCGTGGACAGCGCTGATCGCAATTGGGGCCCTCGTTCTGCTTGTGCGATTCAATGTCAATTCCGCCATCCTGATCGTGGCAGGAGCAGCATTGAGCGGTGGATGGTCGCTTCTGGCATGACATTTCCCGCTGCACCAGGGAAACGGACTCGACACAGGGCCGGGACACATGCGATTGTTTTCCTATCCGAAGCAATCGGGACGTTTGCTCGTGCAATCAGCGAAGAAGACGCGTGCCCTTCGCTGCGATCGCCAGCGATCAAGGCGCCGAGAAGGCCAATCGCCTGACAATTTCGCCGAACGCCGGCGTCAAGGGGAGTCATCATGGAAACGTGCTCAAATTGCGGTGCCGTCGCTCGACCCGGAGCCAAATTCTGCACGACGTGCGGTTCGCGCCTGACCGCTTCCGAGGCTCCGGCGGCGGCTGGAGGCTGGCAACAACCCTCACAGACTGTCGACCAAGGGCCGGAGACGGCGCCTGACGTCGTGGTTGTCTCTGCGCCTCGACAGGCAGGCGAGACTGAAACCGGGACCGCCGCGAGCAATGCCGAGACAGGCGTCGCGGCCGAACCGCAAGGCGCCAGCTCTTCAGCATCGTCATGGACATGGGGTTCCTCGACCGAGGAAGAGCCAGATACGCGTGAGGATTCTGGTTCCGGTGTCGGTGCCAGTTCCGATGCTGACGCACAGGTGGAAACGACAGCGGCAACGAATGTGACTGCCGTGGGCGACTCCGTTCCTGTCGCATGGTCGTGGAATGCACATGCCGCCGATGCCGGGTCCGATGAAGTCATCACGCAGGACAATGACGCGGCAGAGACAGGCGACACGGAAGACGTTGGAACCGTGAAGCGTTCCGCCCAGTCGATGTCGGACACGGTTCTGGCGGATGAGCTGTCTGGATCGTCGAAGCCTTGGTCATGGGGAGCATCGGAGGCGGAACCTGCATCTAATTCGGCGTCGCGGACCGATGACGCATCGTCAAGCCAGTCAGCGACTGGCAACGATGTGAGCTCCGCCAGTTCTGGCAGAGCCGACAGCTCGTCCTTCGAGTCGACGCAGGCTCCCAATGCACCGGTCGACATCGACGTCTCATCGGCATTCAACGATCCGAACGACGGCGACGAGACGCTATCGTCCTGGGCGGCGCGATGGAATGAAACGGAGACCGAATCTGAAGAATCTTCCAAAGAATCGACCGGGGAATCGGATACCTCTTCGCCACAGGACGCCGACATCGACTTCACCCAGCGTTCACCACTCGAAGGCGCGCCAGGCGGAGAGCTCGCTGCCGACGACGTGACCAAGACCGAAACTGATCCTGCAATCGACTACGCGATCGAAGGCGCGCCGGGTGGGCAGGTGCAGGTAACAGAAACCAAAGATGGCGATGAAGCAGCAGCACCGGCTGCCGATGACACGGCATTGGACGCCGGGATCGAAGGCGCTCCGGGCCGCTACGAAGAGCGTGATCAGACATCCGACGCTGGCATCGAAGGCGCTCCAGGCGGATACGCTCAGGATCCCGCCGACGATGTCGCTGACGATGTTGCATCGGAGACAACGTTTGAAGACGCAGTCACGTCAGCGGACCAGGACGATGAGGTGGCCAGAGATCAATCGGAGGAGCCCACTGGCGCCTTTGGAACAGAAGTGACACCGGGTACGGATTCCGATCTCGTCGATCCGCTGGTGGGGATGGAGGTCACACCCGTGGCTGCCACACCACCTGTCGCCGTGGAATCCTTCGAACGCACGGCATTTGAAACCGACGCCGCTCCGGATTCGAGCGCGAACGGATCATTGGCCACGAGCGCCCGCGAACGCGCAGAGCAGCTCATCGACGAACTCCGGGGATTGATCCCGAGCATTGCCGGCTCGGAAGCATCGCCTACGGAACCTGAAACCGTCACAGCCGGTGGTCCGGTCGTGCAGCCCACGATCGATGAGCTGGAAGCTGCACGACCGTCAGCTGGCCAGTTCGACGAACTCCGGACGGCGCTGGAGAATGCACGCTCGAACCGACGGGATGTCGATACGATGCTCGACCTCGTTGGCCGCGTGGATGATCTGATCTCGCTTCTCGATGCTCAGGACCGTCTGGATGGCGCGGTTGGTCATGCGATCGGCCAGCTCAAGGGCGACGTCACCAGCTCCGACGACGCATAGCGTCATCTGACAAAATGTGGGAGCAACGAGAGACGATGCATGAATGCATCGTCTCTCGTTATGTTTACTCGCACTCTGACTATGAGGGCAACCGGTTTCAGCCGACCGGACGATAGACCGTCGGGCGCCACCATACGGTGCAACCCGAAACAATCACCCGGCAAACGGCACGAGGTCCCGATTGTTGACGAGTTGTAACCAGCGGCTACCGGCGCCATGCATCCCCGCATCGAAATCAATCGCGGCGACCGTTTCGTCACCAGGTGCCACACCGACCGCGACACGGGTCATCAGCTCAGCATATGGCCTATCGACCAACGGTGAATCAAGGTGGTCCCATCGCCATGCCACAACCTTCGCTGCCTGTGCGGCATCGGCGGCGGAACCGGCATGCATCCTCGCCTCCACGAGAGGGGCGACCGTCGTTGCTGCCGCCTGATCGACGCGAGGTGTCGCGGACGGGGAGTTGTCATTGAAGACCGTGACGGGAGTCGCACCCGGATCCACCACAAGTCCAACCGCTCCGGCCTCGACGGCAAACGCCATCACATCGATGCTCGGCATCTTGCCAACCATATCGTCGGATTCAGCCAGCAAGGCGACCAGCGCGTTGCGCTCATCCGGAGTCATCGTGCGAGAGACTGTCGTCGCGAATCGACCCGTCACGCCGATCGCCGACACCATCCAATCGGAAAGCGTCGAGACGACCGGAGAAACCCCGGGCAGATCGGCAAGCGACGATCCATGCCCCATTACCCGCGCGACAACTCCCTTGATGAGACTGGCGGTGCGCGCAAAGATGAGCGTATCATCGTTCAGAATAACCGCATTATTGAGCGCGCCGACACCATAGCGAGATACCGGTGACGAGAAATCAATCTCGCCATTCTCGCCGGCAGACCAGAACTCGACACCCTGATCGGTCACCTTGGGCGCATACCCGCTTGCTTTCCACGCCGCCACAAGCCTGTCCGGATCGATACCTCCCTCGAATATCGAAATTTCCCGTGGCGGGACGCCGACGAACAGTGTGCGATGAGTGTCGTACGGGTTAAACCCGAACGTCACTCCGAAATCTGGAGCCATGGCATACTGGAACGCCTGCGAAGCAAGTGCGAGCGGATACAGCGCTGCAACCAGATTTGCGCTCTCGAACGAGCCATCCTGCGCGATGCCTAGCGTCTTCAATTGCGTCTCAAGATCGGCGTAATAGAAGAGCACGCCATCATCCGCATTGCTCGCCGATTCCGTATCCGGGACCGTCGCAAGCAGTGCACCCAGTTTGCCCCCGGCCGTTGCCGTTGACCCCGGCGAAGCGAATGGTGTGGCGAGCGGAGTGGCACCGGGCGTCTGCGCCGTCGCAATGCCAGACGCCGCGAGCGATCCGAGGGTTCCGAGGGTTCCGAGCGCAAGGGTGGATGCGAGAGCGGTCGAACCAGCCAGCAATTGGCGGCGATTGATGCGCGCTGTGGTCGAATCCGTTCGACGGACAGGTGGACGCGTAAAAATGATTCCTGCCAAAATCTTCTCACTTTCCGATGCAGCGCCAAGGCGTCTGCGCGATATCCGAGAAGTTTCCGAAGTGCGCGATGTTTCCGACTCAGGGAGATTGCGACCAGAACGCGAAGCCGAGATCGCGTGTCTCCACGATCGAGACCCAGTCGTCAGGGCCGTCGATCAGATTGGCACGCAGCAAGACCATATTCGTTCCAGCGCCGTCAGCCGTAATGTTCAGTGACGTGTCGTCCAGACGACTGGCGAACAGACGGCCGGTTACAGTCGACCGCTCCCCCGCCAGCCGATCCTGCATGACGCGCTGTGCGGCATCCACGTCATCGTCATCCTTGAGAAGGAGGATCATGACCATCTCTCCAGGACGAGCGTTACGCACCACCGTCGTCACCGCCAGTGACGCCGCCAACGATGATGGTGCGGGTGTTGCTGCCGATGCCGGCGTCGCGGTTCCCACTGCGGGATCGAACCGTTGCAGACCGATCAGGACGAGCTTGACCTCGGGCATCTGCGCGGCCGTCGTTGGTGTTGACGCTGCAGGAGTGGATTTGGTTTCATCGACCGCCGGGATGTTGGTGCCGTTCCCCTCACCGTCCTTCGACTTCGGTGCGATCGTTTCGAGGAGATCACCCTTTGCGATGATCGCCGAAACAAGTTGGTCGGGCATATTCGACGGCGACAGCAAGCTCTGGACGTCGTCATTCTCGCCAAGCGACGATTTGTCGCCGTTATATACCTTGAGTGCGGATTGCAGCAGCGAGAGTTTCGCGGCGACTATCAGGGTTCCATCATTCAACAGCACCATATTGTTGAGACTACCCAATGCCGGCCGACTGGCGGGTGCGGAGAGATCGATTCGATCCTGGGGGAAGAGCGACCAGACGGTCGTGTCTTCGACCCTGACCGCCTGATAGCCACTGCCAGACCAGGCATTTCGCAATTCCGTCGAATCGAATGCGCCCTTCAGGATGATGACGTAATCGGGAGCCTGACCGACCGTCAGGACTTGATCGACCTGGGTGAGGTCGAAGCCGTACGTTGATTTCCAGAGGGATTCCGTGCCACGGGTTGCTAAACTGGTTGGCAATGAAAGCGCACTCAATTGCCTTTCCCATCTGGCGAGGCTGGGGTCGGAAAGGCTGGTCGGTTTTGAGATTCCCTGCATTGCCATCCACCCCGAGATGTCGGCGTAACTGACGACGAATGGCAACGGCAAGCTGTCATCTGCCAGCCGATCCGGAGCGTATTGCAACAGATCCTGAAGGCTGCCGGCTTTGGGACCTGCCTCACTCTGCGAAGTGGGGCTTCCGGATGCCATCGCCGTTGCCGACACCGTTGCCGACGCTGATGCCGTCTCGGCGCTGCCGGTGGACGGTTCCCGTTGCGCTTCGGTCGATTCGGTCGATGCGGTGGGGGATGGAACAGGTCCGTCGTCTGAATTGTCGCGGAGAATCCACCTACCTGCGCCGACACCGAACAGCATGAGCACGACGACGGATATGACCACCACCAGCCTGCGCCGGTTTGGACCTCGAAGCAGGCCCGCCATCATCCGCGGGCTCCTTCGAGACGTTGGTCATGCGTCAACGGGATCAATGAGGAGTCACGAGGGAGAGTCGAATCTGAAATGCTCCAGCCGCCTTGTAGGCGGTCGACACGCTTGAACCGGCATGGATGCGTTGAATCGCTTCTCCCAAAAGAGGAGCGACCGAGAGCACCGTCAGGCCGTCGAATCGCTTTTCCTCTGGGATGTCGATCGTGTTGGTCACGACGACTTCCTGGAACGGCCCGGACCGCAACCGATCGACCGCCGGCCCGGAAAAGACAGCATGGATGCAGGTGGCATAGACCTCGGTGGCACCGTTGTGGAGACAAACCTGGGCGGCATGCGAAATCGAGCCAGCGGTATCGATCTCGTCATCGACGATCACGGCAGCACAGCCTTCAACCGACCCGATCAGGTTCAACACTTCCGACGTGCCGGCGTTCCCGATCCGTCGTTTCTCGATGATCGCCAGACGCGCATCGAGGATCTCCGCGAAATTTCGCGCTCGCTTCGTATTGCCGAGATCCGGTGATACGACCACGGGATTCGCTAGTCGCTTGTCGACGAAATACTGGGCGGTGAGATACATGGCGCTCATCTCGTCGACCGGGATGTCGAAGAACCCCTGGATCTGGCCGGCATGCAGGTCAACGGTCAGGGCACGGTCGGCACCAGCCTGCACGATCAGTTTCGCGACCAGCCGCGCCGTGATCGGCACCCGAGGCTGATCCTTCTTGTCGGTTCGTCCATATCCATAATAGGGAATCACTGCGGTGATTCGACCGGCGGAGGCCCGCTTCAGCGTGTCGATCATGATCAACAGTTCCATGATCGAGTCGTTGACCGGCCGGGTGAAGGATTGAACGACATAGACATCGTTCTGGCGAACGCTCTCGCCGATGCGCACGAACGTGTTGTCGTTGCTGAACTTGAAGACCTCGGCACGCCCCCGGGGAAGGCCAACGTATTCGCAGATCTCGTCGACGAGTGATCCGTTCGAATTGCCACCCAGAATGGTGATCTGGTCATATCCGCCCGCCATGGCTACCTATCCTTCCCGCTTGCCGGAGCCACGCAGGCGCCGGCTGATGCGGCTCACACCGGTTCCGCCTGCCATTCGCAGCACATGGCGCTCCTTCAACAAGCGGGCCATCGTATCCTGGCGAATATCGATGTCGATATCGGTGGAGACCTGTTCGGGCAGCACGCGCTTCGCTTCGCTGCCGGTGACGATCCCGGGTTCGATCGCGACACCTAGTCCAACCAGCGCCTTGGCCGCTGCCGATTGTTGCGCCTCACGCTTGCTTCGCCCTCGCCCGATCCCGATGTGCTCACCGTTCAGAACGACCGCGACCGTGAATTGCCGGGCGTGATCCGGACCTTCGGCGACGAGTGTTTCATACTCGGGCGGAGACCCGAAACGTTCCTGCATGACCTCCTGCAACGTGCCCTTGGGATTCGTCTGCTCCTCGTTGGCCAGAATCCGGGCGCCATCACGTTGCAGAAATCCCATCACAAAACGTTCGGCCAGATCCCGGCCGCGATCCAGATAGACCGCTCCGACCAGCGCCTCGAAGCCACCCGCCAGCATCCTGTCGCGAACACTCTGGGTCACGCTCTCGCCGGTGCCAAGATACAGATGACTGGACAATTCAAGCTCACGCGACCATAGAACGAGGGTCTCAGCGCGAACAATCGCCGCACGTCGACGTGTCAGCGTTCCCTCGTCAGCAATTGGATCTGCCCGATAGAGGAACTCTCCCACTACAACTCCGAGCAGCGCATCCCCCAGGAATTCGAGTCGCTCGTTGCTCTGCAAGGTGGCATCGATATTCTCGATATTCAGCCAGTCGTGCAGCACCGAGCGATGCGTCAGCGCCAACCGAAGCAGCAACGGATCCCTGAAGTCAATCCCCATGTTGCGCGCAAAGGCCCGATCCGCTGCAGCATCGGGAAGCCGGTATGGCGTCGGCCCGGATGACGCAGGAATTGCCGATGGTTTGACAGGGCCTGGAGAAGAAGTCATCGATCTCTTTTCTGGCGTCCGAAGGAAGCGGGACGTGCGGAGGGACGTTGGCGGGGGCCATCCTCGCGATACCGGTCAGGATTCAGCGGGTTGCTCGTTGGGACTGACGATCAAGCGCCTTGTCGAGATCGACACCGGCGGCCAGCGCCACGTCTCGCAATGTGGGCCAATGGATCGACACATAGTAGGTATAGGTCATGGGCCCGGTCTCCTCGGTGCGAGAGGAGGCGAGGTCGTAGCTGACGAGAAAACGGATCAGGGCATCGGCCATCGAGTTCTCGTCCGGCTTGCGATCATCCAGCGACAGCTCGTTGCCGCCGACCGAGAAGCGTTGCCACGAGCGGACGAGTCCCCGCTCGAAATCGTCGGCGAGACGGTCGGCACGGTCCACCTCGCGTTTGGCAGCCTCCTGCTTCTCGTCCTCTGTCGGGGAACTGATGGTCACCGGCGCATCACGATCGATCGATCGAAGTTCGTCGTCCACCACGTAGCGGCTCACGATGTAATCCAGCACCTGACGCAGTTCGTCCGCCACGTTCCCCTCGTCCCTGTTCGATGCTCGTCGCACCATCGGTCACCACGGTCCCGAATGCTGTTCGCTCGACACCTCGCTTTTGCAGGTCACGCAGAATGCTGCTTGCACGCTTCCGCGTTCTGGTGCCGCTTCAAGTTGGAGCGGCACCCACACAGGGCAAGATTATACGCGCTTCCAGTCATCTCCGGAATCTGCTGACGGGCAATATAGAGAGAAGTGAGCGCAGAGAGATCGTTCTCGTCTAGCGATGGGAACGATCTCTTTGGGTCTTGGCGAACTCCTGCTTCTACCCTTCTGGTTCTATCACGGGGGATCGTCACTTCCACCTGGGTCGACCGCGGGAGGATCTCCCCCGGTCGAATCGTCCGATGCGGGAAGAGTCTGGCCAGCAGGGGGCACTGTCTCATCTGGCGATGGCAAATCAATTTCTGCTGGTGCGGAAGTCACGGACGGAGTCTCTGACGGCAAGGGTTCCGGTGTCACCGGTGTTCCCAATGTAGCAAGATTTGGAGCATTCCCGTCTTCGCTCGCCCAGACCGACACCTGCCGGATTCCGCCGATTTCCGCGAGGCCGGACTGATCGGCATGCGGCATGCGGCACGACGATCCTGATGGAACTGGCCCGGTACCCCAACGTGATGTCGTAGCTGGTATCGGGCTGGAGTGTCGAACCGTCGACAGATGTGACGTTCCACCAGGTGACGCCGTCTTCCGAGAGCCAAATCTCCGTTTGCGGAAGGGTATTCCAGGTGCTCATTTCGAACTGGAGATGATCGACGGGCTGCACTCGTCCCAGATCGAGCGTGAGTGTCACCTGCTGCAGTGATCGCGATGGCACGACCGATTCGATTTTCGAGTGAACCTGCCTGGATGCCGTGCATCGGGTTTTCGCTGGAACCAGTCAATATGATGTTCCAGAACCTGGGCTGGTATGCACTCAAGGAGACGTTGATTCTGAGGTAAGTTATGAGGCGGCGATATCGGGATAAAATCGTACTTCTAGGAGTGTAGCCACCAAAAGGACCAGCAACGTTCGTTTCTGAGACAGGCCAGTGGGTATGGCAAGCGTGATGGTCCTTGTGCAAACGTTAGATGGGGTCATTGGATCCAGAAGAGCTGACTTTCGATGACGTCATCAGTCTATCTACGGCTCAAGAGCATGAACCGTCTGCCCCCTCCGTTAGCTGTCTGCTCAACGTTCAATTTTGCAGCGGTTGCTTCCAATTTCTGAAGAGCATCAGCAACTTCTCCATCGTATCGGGGGCAATGGAGTTCACCGTGAGGGTCCCGATCAGTTTCATCGTCAGGCGCATCTGATCCAGATAGAGTGGACAGTCATCACAGGTCTCAAGGTGAGCTTGGAAACGTAACCCCTCGACCGGCGATAAAGTGTCTTCCAGATAGGCGGTGACCAGTTCGACAAACTCCTGGCACGTCAGGCCCGCCTCCTGTTCTGTCATCTTAAGCTTCCTCAAAGTAGCGTTCGAGTTCGTGCCTGACATACGAGCGTGCACGATGCAAGCGAACGCGCTGATTGGTCTCCGAAAGGCTCATGAGCTCGCAGACTTCCCCGGCGGTCCAACCTTCTATATCACGAAGGAAGATCACCATGCGCTGGCTTGTCGGTAAACGGTCGATCGCTCGCCGAACCTGTTCACGTGTCTCGATTGAGAGCAATTCCGTCTCAGGAAGTTGCCGCCAATCCGCAAGATGCGCCGCCCAGTGGCCACTCCACGCAGCATTCGAAGGCAGGAAACGCTCTTCTTCCACGACCGGCCCGAATTGGGAATCGTCCATAGCCGAGAACGAAATGCTTCGACCTTCTCGTGCGCCTCGCCGTTTCGCCTGGTTGACAAGAATACGAAACAGCCACGTCTTCAGAGAAGAGCGTCCCGCAAACTGGTCGATGCCCCGCAACACACCGAGCCACGTCTCTTGGACGACTTCCTCAGCCACCGCCGGACTGCCAACGAACCCTACGGCAACACGCAGCATCGACTGATGATAACGATCGACAAGCACTGCAAACGCTCGTTCGTCGCCCCGGCGGAGCGCGGACACGAGCGACAACGCGTTGTCATCTATCACGACAGAGAGATCGCATTGCTCCCTGTCTTCCTCGCTCACCATGCGCCACCGGTCTCCCTCACGCAAATCGGCGTCATACGCATCCTCCAACCCGCTGATGCTGGCCATAGGTATCTCCCGGCGGATTGCTACCAAGTTTGGATGGCTGGATTTGGGATTCAGTCCCTGGTTATTCTCCGCACAGTGTAACGAAATCCTGCACCGCGCCATTAGAGAGATATAGTCGCCACTTTTCGGCTCTTTTCTGTCAACCAAACCAGACCTGGTTGAAGAACATTATTAATTCGTGAATGTTCACCGTACGCATCGGTGTAACTACCCCTTCGACGGATGAGGAACAACTGATGGACAGACTTCGGACAGGCGGGCGGTACGTGCCAAACCTGCTGGCGGGACTCGTGGCCGGGTTGGCTGCCGCCACAGTGACGACTCTGCTGATGGCGCTCAGTCGATATTACCTTGGCATCATGCCCCCGGTGGAAGCGGTTCCCGATCGCATCGCGTCAACGCTCGATATCCAGACTTTCTTTTCTTTGTTTAGCCAGTACGGCGGCTACAACGGCCTGAAGAAATTCGGGATCGTGGCCGGGTTGCGGACATTATTCGCGGTCGGCGCCGTGGTGGGCGTGATCTACGCGATCGTGGTCGAAAGCCCATATTCGCGGCGTTCATCGAAATGGATCCTCGGCGCTTCGCGTCCGGCGTTCCTGTTCATGAGCGTGTCGATCCTGGCAGTCTGGATCGCGTTCGTCATCTTCCTCTGGCCGGTGCTATCCGCCAACTACCGGGGTCTGCCCTTCACCCAGGCCCGGATCGTCAGCATCGTGGCTCTGCTGTGCTGGTTCGCAGCCTTCGGTGCGACGGTGCTCGGCGTCTATCGCTTCATCGTGACGCGGACCCGTCCCGAAACGGTGGCGTCGGTGCAATCGGACGGTCCGATCCGTGTCGAGCCAGCCTCGGATTCGAATCTTGAACGCGGCCGGGTGCTGCCGCGCCGGGCCATCCTCTCGGCCGGCGTTGCCGGGCTGCTGACCTGGCCGATCTACCGGCTACTGGATCGCATGTATCACGACGCCACGTTTACCTACGACGGCCATGTTTACAACGGACCCGGGGTCATTCCGGTCACCCCGACCGACAAGTTCTACAGCGTAACCAAGAATGTCGTCGACCCGGAGGTCAACCGCGATCTGTGGCGGCTCGAAATCGCCGGTCATATCGATAACCCACACACGTATAGTTTCGAGGACCTCCAGAAGTTCGAGCAGGTGGAGCAGGAAACCACGCTTATGTGCATCAGCAACAAGATCGGGGCCGGCTTGTGGAGCAACGCCAAATGGCGAGGCGTCCGCATGCGGGACCTGATCCAGGCATCGGGACTCAAGGCTGACGCGTACGAAGTTGTCATCCACGGTGCGGACGCGTATGCGGACACCTTCGAGATCGACAAGGCGATGGCGGAGGAGACGCTGGTCGTCTACCAAATCAATGGCGATCCGCTGCCCCGGCGGCACGGTTACCCGGTGCGGGTCATCGTTCCTGGACGCTACGGTGAGAAGAACGTCAAATGGGTGACCCGAATCGAGGTCGTCACCAAGGATGTGAAGGGCTTTTACGAATCGCAGGGGTGGGGCCCGGATTTCCAGCCGCGAACCCGCTCCGACATTTTCTCGCCAAACGTTCGCCGGCTACGCGAGGGCGTCTTCAAACTGCAGGACCAGGTTGCACCTGGCCAGACCGTCACCTTCAAGGGGCGGGCCTTCTCGCCCGGCAACGGCATCTCGGCGGTGGAGGTCTCGATCGACGATGGGCTAACCTGGAACCCGGCCGACATCTTCTATCCAGGTACGGTCTGGACGTGGTCGCAGTGGTCGTTCGAGTGGACACCATCCAAACCGGGCGAGTACGTGATCATTCCTCGCTGTGTCGATGGCAACGGAGTGGCCCAGGATAGCAAGGTCATCGATACCGTCCCGCAGGGCGGCTCCGGCTATCAGCGCATCACCGCCACGGTCGGCTGACAAGGATGACGCCGCGCCAAAGTGGGCGCTCCGTCCCGGCCGCCAAAGCCAAGGGACTTCAGTCAAGCAGGGCGTCTTCAAACTCGAGAGCCTGATCTTACACGTATGAACTGACGCAACAAGGAGATAGTTTCGATGGAAAATCGATTTGTTTCCCCTAGATATTGAACAGAGTCTGCTTGCGCCGCGTTCGTTCATGATGTTCCACCTCGTGCCGGCGCCCGCGACCCCTCCAACGGAGAAAGCAATGATTGTTGACGATAGCAAGCGCTTGGATTCCAGTGACGCATTTCCCGCGCTGAACTTCACTCTCCCCGGTGGACGCTAACTTCGCGTGCCTGAGGAGTTCGATTATCCCTTCCAGGCCATCTTGTTTTACCGTGGTCACTGGTGCCCGTTTTGCCAGGCGCAGCTCACGTCCTTTCAAATGGCCCTCACGAAACTCGAACACGAAGGCATCGGCATCCTCGCCGCCTCGGTGGACGACGAAGAGCACAGTATGTCCACGATTCAGGCGCTCGGACTAACATTCCCGATTGCACACAGCTTGCCAGTGGTCGAGACGGCGAGGGCCACTGGAGCGTTTTACGACGACGCACCGGCGCACACCGCTCCGTATCTGCAATCGACCGGCTTCGTCCTAGGCCCCGACCGCCGCATTCTGCTGGCAGTTTACAGCACAGGCGCGATTGGTCGCTTGAGCTGGCAGGATGTAGTGGGGATGGTGAACTATGCGAAAAAGACGGGAGTGGCATAATCGCCGGTTGTCTGGGTGAAGCAGGGAGCGGAGGCACGTTCGATCACGCCATAACTTGGCGTTCTTCGGCTCGATCTCGTTCAGAGTCGTTACTCACCGAGGCCGGGTGAAGGCAGCGCTGCTGCCAATCGAGACCAAGCGGCAGCGACAATCGCGAGTCGAGTGGCAGAGCACCTCCATGCATATAGGAGAATCATCTGTCTGATCGCAAGCGACTTGGAGAGAGGAACCGTTAGATGCGTATTCCGAATGCTGCCGCCGAGCCTGCTCAGGAGAAGCTGCCTGCGGTCACCAGTGAGACGACCCTCGATAATTCGTTCCTTGGAAATGCGATCGAGATCGCCATCGTCACGGCCGATCACCGGCGGACCATGGAAGGGCTTGTCCGGTTGGGGGTCGGGCCGTGGCGCGTCTACACTTTTGGGCCGGAAAATGTCAGTGAGCAGACATACCATGGCGAGGCGGTCGAGTTTTGGTTGAAGGTCTGCTTCGCCCGGAGCGGCAATATCACCTGGGAACTCATGGAGCCGATCGACGGACCAACCATCTTTGCCGACTATCTGGATCGTCAGGGGGAAGGCATCCACCACGTCGCGTACAACTGCAGGGACGTCCCGCTGGCCGATCGGATCCGTGAGTTTGAGGCGAGGGGCTTCCAGTGTGTCCAATCAGGTAAGTGGATGAACACGAATCACTTCGCGTTCTTTGCGACCGAGAACGCCACGACGACGGTCTTTGAAACTTATGTGTTCGCGCCTGACTTTGCGTATCCGGAACCGGAGTCCTGGTACCCAGCCCCAGCCGAGTCGATGCTTGCGTATCGTGACGCCAACAGCGAGGACGATTTGTGATTGTTCCAGATGTGAGCGACGGGCTGGTTGTCGGCCCGCCCGTCACTGAACAGGGGGATTTTTTAGACCGGTTTAAGAGAATGGGGGTCACCTTGTTGGACGCGCAACCACCCGCGCCGATCATCCCGGACAGGATGCAAGCCTCGATTTGGAGGATGCGGTGACCGAGAACCTCACGACATTCCGTCACCCCCCTACGCCCGAGGGTTTCCCCAGGTCGGGTTCCATTGGCGACTACGGCCTACTTGCAGACTGCAATGGAGCGGGTCTCGTCAACCTCGCCGGCTCGATTGATTGGCTCTGCCTGCCGCGCTACGACAGCCCGGCGATTTTCGCCCGGCTGCTCGATCCGGACGCGGGACACTGGTCGATCACACCGGTCGGCGACTATCACGTCGAGCGGCGGTACCTGCCAGGGACCCTCGTACTCGAGACGACGTTCACCACGACGACCGGGCGGGTTCGTCTCATTGATGCGATGGCGTTTGCCCTAGGTCAGCGCGTCCATGATCTCGGTCTGGAGAGTCCGCACGAGGTGCTGCGTCTGGTCGAGGGGGTAGCGGGAACGGTTGATCTCGGGATGGAGTTGGCGCCGCGCCCGGAATACGGGTTAATCAAGCCGCTCTTCCGTCAAACGGAGGGTGGTGGCGAGACACCGCTCGGCCCGAACCGGATCGCGGTTCTCGCGGGCGTGCCAACGACGATCGAGGACGCGACCATGCGGGCGGCGTTTCGGGTTGGCGTCGGTCAGCGTGTTGGCTTTGCCCTCCGCTGGGCGGCCGTAGACGCCGCACCGCCGGCGGTTTGCCCTGTCGACCAGGTCTCGGTCCGGATGGCTGACACGATCGAGGCCTGGCGCTCGTGGGAAACCAAGCACGACATCTATCAGGGTGCCCACCGCGATCTTGTCCGACTTGGCTCCCGGGTCTTGAAGGGGCTCTCTTATCGGCCGACAGGGGCGATCGTGGCGGCGCCGACCACGTCGCTCCCGGAAGCCATCGGCGGCGAGCGCAACTGGGATTACCGCTACGCCTGGATTCGGGACGCGAGTCTCACCATCGAAGCGCTCTACATCGGCGCCTGTTCCGATGAGGCAGAACGCTTCATCGCCTTCGTGATGAGCGCTGCGGGTGGGAGGGTTCGGGAAGACCACCACCTCCAGATCATGTTCGGCATCGGCGGCGAGCATGACCTCGCCGAGCGAACCTTGCCGCACCTCCGGGGATGGCGCGATTCGCGACCGGTGCGGGTCGGGAACGGAGCGTGGGAGCAGAGCCAACTCGATGTCTACGGCGAGCTGCTCAGCGCGCTGCATCTCTACCGGGAGAAGCTCGGCGATTTCGAGCCCGAAGCGATGCGTTTCATCGCCGATCTCGCCGGTGCCGCGGCCCAGCGTTGGCAAGACGCCGACGCCGGGATGTGGGAGATGCGCGGGCCGCTTCAGCATCACCTCTCCTCCAAGGTGCTCTGCTGGGTCGCGTTGGACCGTGCCGTTGCGCTTGCGCCAGGGCTGGGCGTTCACGGGAGGGCGGCGGAGTGGGCGGCGGCGCGCGATCAGATTCGCGCGGCCATTCTCACTCGCGGCTGGAGCGAGAAGCGGCAGGCGTATGCTCAGGCGTTCGATTCCGACGAGATCGACGCGGCGGCGCTGCTGATGCCAATCGTCGGTTTTCTCCCTGCCAGCGATCCCCGCATGCGCTCGACGATCGAAGCCATCGCCCGCGACCTGACCGAGGATGAGCTCGTCCTTCGCTACCGGAACCAGACCGGGCTCAATCCGGATGGACTTTCCGATGAAGAGGGATCATTCGTAATCTGTTCCTGCTGGCTGGTTTCTTGTCTTGCCCTGGCGGGGCAGATCGCACGTGCGGAGAACCTTTTTACCCGAATCACTGGCTGCGCGAATGATCTCGGATTGTTGGCGGAAGAGATCGATCCCAAGACCGGCGACCTGCTCGGCAACTTTCCCCAGGCCTTCAGCCACATCGGCGTGATCACCGCGGCCTGGCAGATCGACCAGGCTCGCAAACGGGTTCAGATGGGTCGCCGCTAGGGGGCGTTTTCTTCGATGATCGCCCCACGGCCTCCAGCGGCACCTGTCCGAGGTGCGGGGAGTTGTGGCCCACGGGACGACGCTCGCCACCATTGAGAGACAGATGCCGACGTCTCGCCGGTAGGCTGGGCATCCTGACTCCCAAGGGGCTCGCAAACGAGAGGAAGTCTCTGCGGGAACTTCCTTGCCGCTAGTCACCATCCTTCCGGTGACGGCATTTGGGAACGTTTCTTGCACCCTCCACACAGACACAAGAAAAAAAGGACAGTGGTTTGGACGATTGGGGTCTGCCTGGCCTCATCGGGTTCGCCGATCAGGCGTGAAACTCACCTCAGAAGGAGCAGGCGGCTGTCGTCCGCCCTGCCTATTGGCGGAGGCTCTTATGAGTCAATCAAGGTTTCTTTTAGGGACGTGATGGTTAGTTGTCGCCTCTACCCAAGGCCTCAAGGCGATACCCAGGTCGTTCAGTTGTTCCTTAAGAGTGCGAACCCCCAAGTTCTGGGCAATTCTGGGTGAGTAAAGTATCGAGCTAATGATCGCCGCCGACGCACCAGCATCCCGGAAGGCAGCAGCGATGTGCGAGGCGCTGCCGGCTCCACCAGAAGCAATTACTGGGACTGATACCTGGTTTGTTACCATCCGAGTAACTTCCAGATCGAATCCAGAATGCGTACCGTCCTGATCTATGCTGTTTATACAGATTTCTCCAGCTCCCAGCTTAGCCCCACGAACCGCCCACTCCACAGCGTCGAGACCGGTGTATTTGCGAGCACCATCTATGGCGATCTCGTATCCGCTGGGGATCGATTTCACCGGGGGAACACGCTTGACTTGCATGGACAGGACGATGGCTTGAGAACCAAACTCCTTGGCCCCCTGAGAGATAAGGTCGGGGTTGCGGACAGCTGCAGAGTCGATCGAGATTTTCTCCGCTCCAACGGCTAGTACTTCATGCATGTCGTCAACAGACCTGATGCCTCCTCCTACACACAGAGGAACGAAGAGCTGTCTGGAGACTCTGCGGACCATGTCCAAATCAGGGCCACGACACTCGGCGCTGGCGAGAATGTCGAAGACAATAACTTCATCAATCTGATCGTCGTAGACAAAACGTGTCAGCTCCTCGACGGTCGCGATGTCGATATTATCCTGAAAGGCGTGTCCTTTCGTGACTAAACCATCTCGTACGTCAAAGCATGCGATCAAGCGCGGTACGAGAGAGGTCATTGCAATTCCTTTGGAGTGAGGGTCGTAAAGTGACTGAGGAGTGCCAGACCGCTAGGGCCCGACTTTTCGATATGGAACTGGGTGGCCATGATGTTGTTGCGGGCGATTACTGCGGCGAACAGTCCATCGTAGTCAGCCGTTCCCGCCACATCGGCCATTTCGCGTGGCTTGGCAAAATAGGAATTGACAAAATAGAAGTAGGAATCGGGGGGAATCGCGGCGGCGAAGGGATGATTGCCAGTGCGGACAACGCGGTTCCAGCCCATATGAGGCAAACGGACTGATAGTCGATCAAAGGCGGCCACGTTGCCTGGAAGCCAGCCAAGGCATTTTGCATTCTGCTCGTCGCTTCGGTCGAAGAGTATCTGCAGGCCAACACAGACCCCCAGGAAAGGAAGTCCTTCCAAGCGAATCCGACTGTTAAGGAAATCGAGCCACTTGCCGGCGGCGAGATACTCCATGGTTGTTCCTGCTGCACCCACACCAGGAAGGATGATGTGGGTTACATCGCCCGCTTGGTCAGGGTGCTGGGCAACATGGTTGGTAATTCCCAGGTTGGTTAGGGCATATGAAACGCTCTGAGAATTTCCTGTGCGATAGTCGATAACTAGTACATTGGGTTTCATTCTGCCTCCTGCCTCATTTCGAGAGTTCGAGCCTTACAACAGCCCGGACGGCCCAATTCGCCAGGGTTCGGTGCAAGACTGATCGCTTCTACAGAATCTGGAGAATCTGGTCGGCATACGATTGCCGCCAGCAACTGTGTATGAGCTGCGATCGTATTACAGGATGTCAAACTACGCCATAAATGGATGAACCAGCTCTTTATGGGGACTCACGCGATTTTGGGTCGATTAGGCAAGTATGCACTCAAGGAGACGTTGATTCTGAGATGAGTTATGAGGTGATAAACGGGCGACTTTGGTTGAGTTGACCGCTACCGGGTGAACGTATCAATAACGACCGTTTGTGAGAATGCTGATGCTTGTCATAAGGGAGAGCGTCTGGCATAAACGTGCAGTACAGCAGGTTTCGTCCTGCCTCTATGAGCGGTCGTCTGGCTAGGAATCGACCGAATAACCTTCATGGTCGCGGACGGCCCGCGTGGTACCACTGCCACCAGAAGACAGTGATGAGCAGCGTGTCCACGATATCACCACCGTAGTACATCAAAAGGCTCGCGGACTCGGCTTGACTGGATGACGTGCCAGCCGGCGGATGGGCGTAAAGATATTTCGCCAGGATCGTGTGCGCGCCCAGCGCGATCACCAAGACCACGGCCTGCATGGTCCAACTCGGCCGATGGCGAATCGGATCGGTACCGATTATGGCAGCGGTGAAGAGGTATCCCGCGACAAGCACATGGATGTGAATGAGCAGGTTTAGCCACCAATACGTATGCATGGCAGCGAACAAACCGGTCGTGTAGAGGAGCCACAAGCCGCCGATGTCGAACGTGGCGGCGGTCACGGGGTGGATTATTGCGCGCAGGGGGCGCGTCCCCAGGCATCGCACGATCCAACGCGCATGCGCCGTCGGCAACGCCCGCAACATGAGCGTGATCGGTGCCGCCAGCACGAGCAACACCGGCGCCAACATCCCCAGGAGGAGATGCCCGAGCATGTGCGCCACGAAGTCGTGATCAGAACGCTCGGCCACGGGACCGATCACGGCGAGACCGCCCGCGGTCAAACCGGCCCCCCAGAGCAGACTGCGGTACCAGGGCCAAACCGCCAAGGGGCGAAGCGTTAGGCAGGCCCCGAGATAGAACAGGAACAGGCTCACCAGCGCGATCGTCCAGAAGCCGGTCACGAGAGCATGGTGTCCTGTCTGGTGTCCTGCAGGTAGCGACATGCCAATCATCAGCGGCCCGTTGGGACTGAGGTTGCAGGATCACGGTCGGGTGACGACCGGTAGAGCAGGATACCGACGATGACCACAAGCAGCGCGACCACATTCCAAACCAGGTCATACGGCACGATGTTGACATGGTAGCGAACCTGGTGCAAACGCATCAGCTTGTGTTGAACTGTGCCGTCGTAAAGCTGAAATCCACCCAGCCCGAAGCAGAGACCCGCCCACCGCCGCCGAGGGATGGTGGCGGCGCGCCGGTTTAGGTCAGCCAGCAGGAAAAGTCCACCGACAACGCAGAACCAGCTGAAAGCGTGGAAGAGTCCATCTGAGACGAGACCGGCGGTGGGGGTTGATTTGTCGTAAAAGTGGTGCCAGTGCAAGAGCTGGTGAAAGATGGTTTCGTCAATAAAGCCCGCTACCCCAATCCCGGCCAGCGCACCGGAAACGAGGTTACGGCCCGGTTCCACCGGAAGCGAACGGTCATACCGTGTGCCGGATGACTCGATGTTCATGAACTCGCTCCTCTTTCTTGATGTTAAGACTCAAAGATCACCGTATTTGGGACTTTCTCTAGAGAACATAACGATGATGCTGCGGGCGCAGGATGTGCGGAGTGTGGAGGTGCAGGCCGTGAATGCCTACTGGTCTGCCTGGTTACCCTAAGCGACTCGCTTCTCGAAGCGTGATGCCACGCTTGTCCTGGCACATTGGCTTACCTTTGGCCAATGTCGATCAGACATTACCGGACGTTCTCTGACCCCCCATTGGCATCTCTTCTGCATAGTGGAACAGTGCGATACGATGGTCGCACTGCGCGTTTCAGTCCAAAGGTGTCAGTCATGTCGAACCTCGATGCCTTAGGTCCATCGTTCTCGGTCGGCGACACGGGCCGTTTGTCCCGTCGTCGCGTATTGACGAATCCTGGTGCGCTCTCGATTGTGGCTGCCGGGCTAAGTACATCCGTTGTCGCGGCACAGAGTGCCACGCCGAGCGCATCTCCCGTGGCGCCTGAAGTGCCCAGTGATGAAGCAACCGCTGATCAGTTGCTGCTCGCCAAGCAGCAGGGTGATGCCTATGGCCAAGCGTTGGCCGCGATGGCCAACCAGGCGACCGTCGTGACCAAGAGCGCGGGAGATTTCGAGATCACCCTGGTTGCCGAAAAAGCGGAGGGACTCTACGTCCTCCAGGGTGGCAAACTTCAATGGACGGATCCGGGCGAGAACAATATACATCTGGAAGTTGCCCCCCGTGATGCGGGAGACGGTCGCTTTGTGCCGGGACTCGATATCGCACTGACCTTGAAAACGAGCGCAGGAGATAATGTCGGACAGGAGACGATGCCCCTGGTCTGGCATCCCTAGTTGTATCACTATGGAAAAAACTGGAAGGTTCCCGGTGACGGGACCTATCACGCTACGGTCAGGATTGAGCCGTTCACGCTTGATCGCCATGACCAAGAGAACGGCCAGCGGTACACCGAGGCGGTCGAGGTGGAGTTCGACATCGAACTCACGACCGGACAGAAATAGTTTCCGGTCAGCGTAGTATGGGGCGATTCCTCTGGCACCCCTTGGCACCCCTCATCGGGATGCTGAAGCGGCACAAGAACAGTATTCACATAGTCGACAAGTTGGTTGAATGCTCGAGTGCACGCTCAACGATCCAACACTGCTTTCGTTGCGATATGTGCTGGCCCTTACCGATGCGCGGGGCGGAGGGCGCACGGCCTCGTTGCAGGATCGTAGGGATGGCACCCGAGGAGAAGATGATGGCGGGCAAGAAGGCGAGCAAGGCGAACGGCAAAGGGCACCACCTGCTTGCGCCGACCGATGGCGCAGGTCGACCAGGGGAGATGCCACC
>JAABUN010000163.1_pt1 | contig 165576 bp, 158 predicted proteins | sample 5559311 | NCBI WGS metagenome assembly JAABUN01 (sample SAMN10711877, study PRJNA513370) | rock metagenome | isolation source: Antarctica rocks | place: Antarctica: Victoria Land, Siegfried Peak sud
ACTGAACTGGGCACAACGCCCTCACGCTCGCCGTAGTAACACGACCCTCATCGCCCCTGGCTGCGTTTCCGCAGGCCAGACGCCATTTTCGACACCTCATGTGCTCATGATCTTCGGAAGTCCGGTCGGGGACCCGCGCGGTACCCGGTGAGCACGCCGGCCGCGATCCAGCGTCGGAGCGTGCGCGTGCAGACGCCCGCGTAACGGGCGCCGTCGGCGAGGGAGACGTAGCGGAGTGGTGCTTGGGCCCGATCGGCCACGGGGGAGAGTCGTCGGGGCATGGGCGGAGCCACCCTCCTCAGGGGTGTGGCTCGCGCGCTCGGTTGGCGCTGGCCAACCTCGCTGTGCCCGTCCTACTTTGCGAGCGTCCGCGGCCATGCCGCATTGACGTGGCACCCAGCGTACACGTGTGTCACCGCGAGTGTGCTGGGCGACTCACTCAGGAGCGCGGCACGATCCTGTTGCGCCGGCCGGCCCGCAGGTCGTCGAGCACCGAGCGCATGGAGAGGTCGACCCGCTGGCACCGGCACGCGGTGGGGATCGCCGCGCGGTCGCTGTCCGGGTCGGTCTCCCCGGACGGCCAGGGGATCGCGGACCAGCGCCACCCGCCGCGGCGGAAGTCGAGCGGCGCCCGGGTGCGGACCACGGCGTACGGCCGGGTGTCGACCACCTCCAGCATCACGTCGCCGCAACCTTGGCAGCGCAGCACGAGTAGTTGGTAGCCGCAGCGGCGTCGAGCCGGGAGCGTGTCGATCGCGTTGAGCTGCGCTTGCAGGTGCGTGGTCTGCTCCCGGTGCTCGCGCTCCCAGTCGTCAACCATCCTGGCCACCGGCCAGTGCCGACAGCGCCCGTGCGATGGCCTGGTCGCGACCTTCGGCGGCGTGCTGATAGCGCAACGCGGCGCCGGGGGTGGAGTGTCCGAGCCGGCCCATCAGCTCGGCCAACGTGGCACCTGTGGAGGCTGCTAGCACGGCTCCGGTATGACGCAGGTCGTGGAATCGGAGGTCGGGCCTCCCGGCGGCCGTACGGGCGGCGTGAAAGCTCCGATACAGCGTCGACGGGGCGAGGTGTTTGCCGTCTGCGGCCGGAAACAGTAAGCCGTCGCGCCCGCCCGTGATGGTGGTCCGCAGGTGCTCGCGGACCATCGGCATCAGGTGCGGCGGGATCGCCACGTCGCGGGTGCCGGCGTCGGATTTCGGGGTGCCAACGACGGTGCGCCCGCCGACGCGGACTACGGCGCGGCGCACGCGCAGTACGCCGTTGGTGAGGTCTACGTCACGGCGGCGCAGCTCGACCAGCTCACCGAAACGGAGGCCACACCATGACGCGAGCAGGACCATCAGTCGATACCGCTCGGGCATCGCCGCGACGAGCACCTCGAGTTCCGCCAGAGTCGCCGGGCGAATCTTGTGTACCCGCTTGACGGTCCCTGCGCCGCGAATACGGCATGGGTTGGCGGCAAGGTGCTCATCGGCCACGGCGGTGGCGAGGATGCCTTTCAGGAGCCCGTAGGCGTGCGTTCGGGCGGTCGGAGTGGCCGCGCCCTGGTCGGAGTACCAGCGGCGCACCAGCGATGGCGTGATGGCTGTGAGCGCCGTGTCAGCGAAGGTCGGCAGGATGCGCCGGTCGAGCAGCGAGCGGTACAGCTCGAGGGTGCGCGGCTTGAGGTCACGGTCAGCGAGCCAGCCGGCTGCGTACTCGCCGAAGGTGAATGGACGCCGTGTCGAACCTGGCGGTCGCCAGACACCTCGTGCCACCTCTGAGCGGCGCATGGCGAGCCATGTTTCGGCGTCGCCGCGAGTGTCGAAGGTGAGCGGTGCGGTGTGCCGCACGAGGTCGGGGCCGGTGTATCGCGCCTGCCACCGGTTCGACGGCAGACGTCGAACAGACCCGAAGGATGCCTTGCTGCGTCCACCCATGCCAGTCCTCTGTCGTGCCCGCTACGTGCCCAATCAGAGTAGCACCGTGTCCTATTGTGTCCACCTCTGACACGCGCTACAGTGCCGAAAACGACCTGCTCAGAGGCACATTCGGCAGGTCGCATCCTGTTTCCATCATTCCGCTGGAAACAGGTTCGATCCCTGTTGCGCCCACTGCCTACTGCCCGAACACCCGTGTGTTGCAGGAGTGGCGGGACGGTCGAGAGTTCGTCTCGTCGCCACCCGGGCGACTCCTCGCCGACTGGTCCGGGCAGTGCTGGGCGCCTATCCTCGGCGCACCTCGAACGGACTCGGGTCCGCCCTGATCCATCGGAGGACGATGACGTGGACATCCGCGCTCAGCAGTGGTTCCACGCCCGTACCAGTCAAGGAAGCTCCTGGGACCGGCGCCGTCTCGCTCGCGCCAAGGGCGCCCTGACCATCAGCGTGGTGCTGCCGGCGCGCAACGAGGCCCGCACGGTGGGTGACATCGTCAGGCGAATCCGCGCCGAGCTCGTCACGCAGGTGCCGCTCGTCGACGACGTGGTCGTCATCGACTCCGGGTCGGTGGACGGGACCGCCGCGGTCGCGGCCGCCGCCGGTGCCCGCGTCGTGCGCCAGTGCGACGTGCTCCCGCGGCTCGGCGACGTCCCCGGCAAGGGTGAGGCGCTGTGGAAGTCGCAGTTCTGCACGGGCAGTGACCTGCTCGTCTTCGTCGACGCCGACCTGCGCGAGTTCGACCCCCAGTTCGTCGTGGGCCTGATCGGTCCGATGATCGCCGACGATTCCGTGAGTTTCGTCAAGGCCGTGTACGACCGGCCGCTGACCACTACGGAGGGGATCTCGCCCGCCGGTGGCGGTCGGGTGACCGAGCTGGTGGCGCGCCCCCTGCTCGACCTGCACTGGCCCGAGCTGGCCGGCTTCGTCCAGCCGCTCGCCGGCGAGTACGCGGGTCGGCGGTCCCTGCTCGAGCAGCTGCCGTTCTGCTCGGGGTACGGAGTCGAGATCGGTCTGCTCATCGACGTGGTCGAGCTGGCCGGGCTCGGCGCGATGGGGCAGGTAGACCTCGGCCGTCGCCTGCACCGCAACCGGGACGACGACGCGCTGGGCCGCATGGCCGCACAGGTCCAGCTCACGGTGACGTCCCGCCTGCAGGCCCACGGCAAGGCGATCTTGACCGACACACCCGCAGGCACCCTGACGCAGTTCGTGCGTGTCGACGGCCGCTACACCGCGGTCAGCAGCGACGTGGCGGTCAGCGAGCGGCCGCCGATGGTGACCCTGCGTGAGTACCGCGACCGTCTGGCCGCAGCCCACCGGTGAGCCTGACGGTCCTGGTCAACGCCGGTCCCTGGCTGCCGGTCCCGCCGCCGGGGTACGGCGGGATCGAGACCGTCGTCGCCATGCTCGTGCCCGAGCTGCGTGCGCTCGGGCTGCGCGTCGTCCTCGCCTCGGTGGGCGGCAGCACCCTCGAGGCCGACGGCCACGTGACCACGCTCCCGCACGGTCACCTGCCGCGGGTCGCGGCGCCGTACAACCAGGTCGCGGGTGTCGCGCACGCACACATGGGGGCCGTGGTCGCCGCCCTGCGCGACGACTCGTCCGTCGACCTCGTCCACGACCACCTCGAGGTGGTCGGGCCCGCGGTCCTCGCGGCCATGGGCACCGATGCCCCGCCGACGCTGCAGACCCTGCACTGGGACCTGCGCAAGCACCCCGAGTTCTACGAGACCTTCGACGGGCGCGGGCGGGTCTTCTTCGCCGGTGTGTCCCGCTCGCAGGTCGACCGGGCGCCGGCCAACCTGCGGGACCAGGTGCTCGACGCGGTGCCGCTCGCGGTCGCCCCGGCCGAGCCCCTAGGTGTGCCGCGCGGTGACTACGCCCTCGTGCTGGCCCGCATCACCGTGGACAAGGCCCAAGACGTCGCCGCCGTCGTGTGCCGGCGAGTCGGCCACCCCCTGGTTCTCGCCGGCCCGGTGGCCGGAATCAACGATCCCGGCGAGCTGTCCGCCCGGCTGGCGGACCCGGCCGACCCGGTGCAGTCCCACCCGGACGCGGCGTACTGGCGTGACCGGGTGGCTCCGCTGGTGGACGGTGACCTGGTGCGGTGGGTGGGCGGTGTGGCCGGTGCGGACAAGGAGCGGTGGCTGCAGGGCGCCCGTGCGCTGCTCACCCCGGTGCGCTGGGACGAGCCCGGCGCCACTGCGGTGGTCGAGGCGCTGGACCGCGGGGTGCCCGTCGTCGGCACCCGGCGTGGAGTCCTGCCGGACCTGGTCCGCGACGGTGTCAACGGCTTCCTCGCCGACGGCGAGGCCGGCCTCGCCGAGGCGCTGTCGCGGGTGGACGAGATCGACGCCGACGCCTGCCGAGCGTCGGTGGCCGGCTGGACTCCCGCGGCGATGGCCCGCCGCTACGTCGAGCTCTACGCCGACGTGATCGAACGGGCGAAGGCGGCCAGGCCCTGAACGTCAGCTGAAGTCGACCAGCACCGCCTGCAGCACCTGCCGCCGCCGGGCGACCAGGTCGGCGAACAGCGCGGGCGCGTCCCTCGCCGGCACCCGATCGGTCAGCACGTGGGAGAGCACCGGGTCGGCGTGCTCGGTGAGCAGGTCCAGCGTCGCGGCGGAGAGCCGCTCGCGGTCCCACAGGTGGGCGGTGCCCCGGGGAACGCGCCCGATCTGGGCGCAGACGACCCGCAGGCCGTTGTGGTGAAATTCCTCGCCGAGCCGCAGGTCCTCGGCGCCGTCGGGGTAGAACGCCAGATCGATCACGGTGCCCTGCGGCCGCAGGGCCCGCAGGGCGGTGTGCAGGCTGGCCGTCCGGCCCCGGCACTGGAACACCACGTCCGCCCCGCGGTCCCCGGGTCCGTGCCGCCACCGCTGCTTGGCCCACACACCGACGTCGATGCTGGTCGAGTCGACCGTCCCCAGACCGAGCCGGCTCGCCACCTCCAGCCGCGCCGGCGTCGGGTCGGCGACCACGACCTCAGCGGCTCTGCCGGACAGCGCGAACAGCGCAGTCAGCAGCCCGACCACTCCGGCCCCGGTGACCAGCACGCGCCGCCCGCGTACGCCCGCGGCGAGGTCCACGACCGCCGGCCCCACTGCGTCTGCGGCAGCGTGCAACAGGCCGTTGGCGCAGATCGGTCCCATGTGGGCGACGTAGATGCCGAGCACCGGGTCGAGCCGCTCCGGCAGCACGACGAGGCGTTCGGCCACGGGGTCCAGGTCGTGGCCGCTCGCGTGCCCGTACGTCGCGGCAACCAGGTCGCCCTCGCGTACGCGAGGGGTGCGGGTCGCGACCACGTGACCGACCTGCATGTAGCCGAGCTTGCGGACCGGGTACGGGCTCTCCTCGCGTCCCGGCTGGAACAGCCCCAGCTCGGGGTCCCACCGGTGGGACAGTGCAGGGTTGCTGTCCTTGAGGTACGTCAGCTCGGTGCCGGCCGAGACGCCGGAGGCGACCGTGTCCAGCCGGATGGCTCCCTCGGCCAGCGGGCCGGTGTTCGTGTGCACCCACTCGACGGTGCCGGGTCGGGTGACCTGCAGGACCTCGACGTGGCGCGGCCCGCCGGTCACGTGCCCGCTCGCAGGTCCACGCTGCTCCCACGGGCGGCCGACTCGGCCAGCCCGCAGCCGACGCGATGCGTACGCAGCGCCTCCGCGTACGGCACCCGCACCACCGAGGGGTCACCGCGGCGTACGGCGTCGCAGAACTCCGCGTCGATCCGACGTTTCGACACCCCGTCATCTCGGACGCGCTCCACCCGGTCCACCCAGCGCAGGACCGTCTCGGTCTCACCGATCTCGACGACCACGCCGTCGGCGACCAGGACGAGTGCGGCCGACTCCTTCCACCGCAGCAACGAGGTCGCGGCCAGGGTTGCCACCGCGCCGGAGTCGAACGACAGCACCGCCGCGGTGGCCGGGTCGACCAGGTCGGGATCCCGGCCCTCGATGCGCGTGGCGTGTGCGGAGACGGTGACCGGTTCACCGACCAGGGCGCGCATCGTGTCGATTAGGTGCGTGGCTTGCTCCACCAGCTGCCCGCCGGAGCCTGACCGCGCCGACCACCAGGCCACCGGCGGCACCTTGTCGAGCCAGGTGCCCACGGCCAGGCGGACGGGGAGGTCGGCGACGACCTCGGCGGCGCGCTCGACGCCGGGCATCCCCCGCCAGTGGTATCCGGTGGCGGTCGGCACGCCGCTCGCCTCGACCGCTGCGCCGATCGCCTCGGCCGTGGCCAGGTCAACGGCCAACGGCTTCTCGACGAAGAACGGAAGACCCGCTTGCAGCACCAGCCGCTCCGGCTCGCCGTGCGCGAACGGCGGCAGGCACAACCACACCGCGTCGAGCCGTTCGTCGTCCAGCAGCTCGCCCAGGCCCGCATGCACGCGAGCGCCGTGCTCACTGCCGAGCGCCCGCGCCCGCTCGGGGTCGACGTCGGTGACCGCGACCAGCCGTACGTCGTCGAGCTCGGTCAGGGTGGCGGCGTGTCGGGCCCCGACTCCACCGGCGCCGACCAGCCCCACCCGCAACGACCCGCTCACGTCGTCTCCTCTCATCGTCGCGACATCATCGCGGGTCGCCGCCGATGCCGCCGACGGGCACCGGTTTGTGCCGATGGCACCGTTTGAAGGGGGACCTTCGCGACATTGCGTCGCATGGCGCCGGGTGCGCTCTCGCCAAATCGGTCGGCATGGGCGACGATCGTGTCTGGCCGCCCTACCGAGCGGTCGTTCCGCCCGTCTCCTCATCAGGGAGTTACACGTGCCCGCACCTCGTTCTCGCAGCCTCGCCGTCGGCGTAGCAGCACTGACCACGCTCGCCCTCGGGACCGTAGGCCCGGCCACCGGCGCGGTCGGCCCCTCCAACCAGGCACCGTTCACCGACGCCAAGGCCGCTCGGCCGGGTCTCGACAAGAGCACCGTGCTGGTGCAGCTGAGCAGCCGACCGGTGGTCGCCACCGCGGCGGCACGGTCTGCGGACGGCAAGGTCAACCTCTCCAGCCGCGACGCCCGCCAGCAGCGCGACGTGATCGCCGCCGAGCGGGCGAACTTCGGCGACTGGTTACGCGCCAACGCCCCCAAGGCGCGGATCGTGGGATCGCACGCCCTCGCGGTCAACGCGGTCACGGTCAAGCTGCACGGGGAGTCCGCCAGCACCATCGGCCGGGCGCCTCAGGCCGTCGCCGTTCAGTACGAGCGCGTCTACCACCCGCTGGGCCATGACGACCCCGACCTGGCACGCATCGACGCCCCGAAGGCGTGGGAGCTGGCCGCCGGCGGCGACGCCGACGCGGGCGCATTCCCCGACGGCAGCCGGGTCAAGGTCGGAGTCATCGACACCGGTATCGACGTCACCCACCCCTGCTTCTCCGACCGAGGCTTCCCGCAGACCACCCAGCTCGGCAACAAGCGATTCACCAACAACAAGGTGATCGTCGCCAAGGTCTTCAACAACAAGGCGAAGTCGCGCGGCTACACCGCCGAGGCCATCGGCGACCACGGCACCCACGTCTCGGGCACCGTCGCCTGCGACCTGCACACGCCGGCCGTCGTCGACGGCGTCGACATTCCCTACGACCCGTCCGGTGTCGCCCCCGCCGCCCAGCTCGGCAACTACAACGTGTTCCCCGGCGAGGTCGGCAACGCCCGGTCCGAGGACATCCTCAACGCCCTCGAGGCTGCCTACGCCGACGGCATGGACGTCGTCAACTTGAGCCTCGGCGGCGCAGCCAGCGGCAAACAGGACCTGCTCACCCACGCGGTGGACAACCTCGACCGGGCCGGCATGGTCAGCGCCATCTCGGCGGGCAACTCCGGCCCGGGCCACTACACGGTCGGCTCCCCGGGCTCAGCGGAGCGGGCCCTGACCTCGGGCGCCAGCACCGTGGGGCACTTCGTCGGCGCTCCGGTCACCGTCGCCGGTCAGTCGTACGGCGCGGCCTCGGGTGACTTCGCCACGGTCCAGAAGGCGCGGACGGCTCCCCTCGCTGTGGTCCCGGGCCCCTTGAACGGTCTCAGCGACGCATGCTCGGCGATCTCGGGTGTGACCGGGAAGATCGCGCTGGTGTCCCGCGGCAACTGCTCGTTCTCCACCAAGATCCGCAACGCCCAAAATGCCGGTGCGGTGGCCGTGTTGGTGCAGAACAACGTGGCCGGTGACCCGACCGCGATGGGCTCGGACGGCACCGCCAACCAGCCGACCATCCCGGCCTACATGGTGTCGCTCGGAGACGGTCTCGCCCTCCAGAACCACAACGGCCAGGCGACGACCATCAGCCCGGACCTGCGCTACTTCCGCACGGCCAACGACGACATCATGGCCGGCTTCTCCAGCCAGGGCCCGACCGACGTGGACTTCCGGGTCAAGCCGGACGTCGTGGCGCCGGGCGTCAACGTCTTGTCGTCGCTCCCGCTGTCGTACTGCGGGGATAACGCCTCGACGTGCTGGGCGTTCTTCCAGGGCACCTCGATGGCCTCGCCGCACACGGCTGGGTCGGCAGCGGTCGTCATCGACGCCTTGGTGACCCGCGGTTTCCGCGGCTACACCGCCGAGCAGGTGCGCTCGGCGATCGTCAACACCGCACAGCAGGGCGTGCTCACGTCCTACCTGGACGGCAAGACGATCGTGAACGACGTCAACGTCGTCGGGGCCGGCCAGGTCGACCTCGACTCGGCAGTCTTGGCCAAGGTGGCGGTCGGCCCGGTCAGTACGTCGTTCGGTGCGGTGCCTTCGGGTGCCGGGCAGCGGCTGGCGGGCACGGTGCAGCTCAGCAGCCTCACCGGTACGCCACACCTCGCCACGGTCACGGTCGTCGACCCGGCGGACGCGGCGAACTTCCGGACCAGCGCGACGACGGTCACGGTGCCGGCGAACGGTACGGTCTCCATCCCGGTCAGCGTGGCCCTGGTCAAGGGCGCGGCGGACGGCGACTACCAGGCCGAACTGCGGGTCGCCACCGACGGTCCGAACCTGCACAGCGAGCTGTACGTCCACGTGAAGTAGCGGCTCGACCAGCACGACGGCTCGGCCGGGGTCCTCGGGACCCCGGCCGAGCCGCGCGTTGCCGACGCCGCCCTGGTCAGACCGGGGCGGGTGACGAGATGCCGACGCCGCCAGGAGTGTCGGCGCCGTACTTCGCCTGCGCGGCCGTGAGGTCGAGCGGCCGCAGGTTGGTGCGTGAGTCCAGCGCGTCGGCGTCGAGCCGGTCGGCTGGCACGACCCAGTGCACCTCGAGCTCGAGCCCGTCGGGGTCCTTGGCGTACAACGACTTGGTCGTGCCGTGGTCGGTGGCACCGACGAGGGCGCCGGCCGTCGACAGGGCGCCGGAGATCCGCTCGAGCTCGGCGAGGGTGTCGACTTCCCACGCCAGGTGGTACAACCCCACCGTCGAGCGCCCGGCGGTGCTCGGCCCGGCGCCACCCAGCGCGAACAGGCCCAGGTCGTGGTCGTTGGTGCTCCCGCCGGCCTGCAGGAACGCGGCCTGACCGGGCATGCCCATGACCTCGCGGAAGCCGAGCATGTAATCCGAGGCTCTGCCGGTCACAAGCGGCGTTCAGCGCGGGAAGTACTCGTTACGGGTGGTGACGACGAGGCTCTGCACCATCACCTCGGCCGGCAGGGTCACCGCCGTGCGAACCAGGCCGGCCACCACCGCGGGGTCCATCATCTTCTCCTCCGGCAGGTGCCACTGGTCCATCATCGGCGTGTTCATCGCGGCGGGGTTGAGTGCGGTCACGCGGACCGGCCAACTGCGCTCGCGTGCCTCGCTCTGCAGCACCTCGGTGTACTTCAGCATCGCGGCCTTGCTGGAGTTGTACGCGCTGGCGCCCGAGCCGACCGTCAAGGCGGAGATCGAGACGATGCACACGATGTCGGCCGGTGCCGGGCGGTCCCCGTGCGCCAGAACGTGGCGCACGAAGGCCCGGGTCACGTACATGGGCCCGTGCACGTTGACGGCGAACACGCCGTGCCACTGCTCGTCGGTGAGGTCGGTGACGTCGGCACCACGGTCGGTGCCGGCGTTGCTCACCAGGCAGTCGAACGCCGCCCCGTGGGCGGCGAAGGCGTTGCCGACCACTCGATCGACCGCTGCGGCGTCGGTCACGTCGAGCCGTACGCCCTCGGCGCTCCCGCCGCGCTCGCCGACGAGCGCCACCGTCGCCTTGGCTCCCTCGCTGTCGATGTCGGTGACCAACACGTGTGCGCCGCACTCGGCCAGCTCGAGGCTGGTCGCGCGGCCCAGCCCGCTGCCGGCGCCCGTCACCAGGGCGACCCGTCCCGTCATGTCGCGTACGTCGGCCATGCCCGCTCCTTGGTCGCTGGGTCGAGTGCGGTCGAGCGGGGGTGTACCCAGCCGCCCACGCACCACACAGGATGCTCGTGCGCAGGCCGTGGCGTGCCCGCGGATCCGAGTTGCGGTCGAGACCGGTCGGCAGTTGCATGGGTGCCGAGCGGGCCTCGGACCGTCCCGACAGCTAAGGAGCCTGCATGAGTACGAGCACGATCATCTGGATCGTCGTTGCGATCGTCGTGGTGCTGATCGTGGTGGGCATCATCGCTTTCCTGGCTCGGCGCAACTCCGCCGACAACCAGCGGGCCAAGGCCCGGGGGCTGCGTGAGCAGGCCGCCGAGCGGTCCCCTTCCGTACGCCGGCGGGAGGCACGGGCAGCCGAGACCGACGCCAACGCCCGCAAGGAACGGGCCGAGGCCGAGGAGCACGCGGCGCGGGCCAAGCGGCTCGAGGCCGAGGCACGCGGTCAGGAAGCCGAAGCCACCTCGTCTCGCGACGAGATGCGCGCCCAGCAGGCCCGGGCCGACGAGATCGACCCCGACCGCCCCGACCGTGGACGCCGGGGCCGGCGCCGCTGACGACGTCAGCCAGCCTCCCGGGGAGGTCCTTGGCGCTGCGCGATCCAGGCGTCGATGTCGGCCCACCGTTCGAACAACCAGTCGATCCGTTGCTGACGACCCGGCGGTACGTCGGCCCGGCGGTTGGTGGCTAGCCTGCCCCGCGTGATGACCCCGAGCCTCGCCGACGTCGTCCGGGTGCTGGACCAGTCCTACGACCCGCGTACGGCCGAGGACTGGGACGCCGTCGGCACGACAGTCGGCGATCCGGCGGCTCCGGTCGCCAAGGTCCTGCTGGCCGTCGACCCGGTGCGTGCGGTGGTGGACGAAGCCGTGGCCTGGGGCGCCGACCTGTTGCTCACCCACCACCCGCTGCTGTTGTCGAGCGTCCACTCGGTGGCCGCGACCACGCCGAAGGGCCGGGTGGTGCACGAGTTGGTGCGCGCCGGTTGTGCCTTGCACACCTGTCACACCAACGCCGACTCGCCTGCCGGAGGCGTCTCGGAGTCGCTGGCGCTGGCGCTCGGCCTGCGCGACCTGCGGCCGCTGGCGCCGGACCCGGTCGAGCCGATGGACAAGGTCGTGGTGTTCGTGCCGCACGAGGCCCTCGACGCCGTGACGCAGGCCCTGGTCGCCGCGGGGGCGGGGGCCGTCGGCGACTACGCCGAGGTCCGCTGGGTGTCCACCGGTACTGGTTCTTTCCGGCCCCTCTCCGGCGCATCCCCCACCGTTGGCCGGGTCGGCGAGCTCGAGCACGTGCCCGAGAGCCGGCTGGAGATGGTGCTGCAGCGTCGGCTGCGAGCCCAAGTGCTCGCGGCACTGCTCGACGCGCACCCGTACGAGACGCCCGCGTACGACCTGCTCGAGCTGGCCGACGCCTCGAGCACCGACCGCGGCTCGGGCCGGGTCGGTCCAGTCGAGGCCACCACCGTCGGTGCGCTCGCGACGCACGTCGCCCAGGTGCTGCCCGGCCATGGCAGCGTCGTACGGGTCGCCGGCGACCCGGAGCGGGCGGTGCGCACGGTGGCGGTGTGCGGCGGCTCCGGTGACTTCCTGCTCGACGCCGCGCGGCGGGCGGGAGTCGACGCCTACGTCACCTCCGACCTGCGCCACCACCCGGTCTCTGAGCTGCGCGAGCACGCGTACGACGACCCCGCGACGCCGGCACTGCTCGACGTGCCGCACTGGGCGGCGGAGTGGACGTGGCTGCCCGTCGCGGCCCGACGGCTGGCCGAGGACCTGGCCGAGCGGGGGGCTACGGTGGAGACCCGCGTCAGCACGATCGTCACCGACCCGTGGACGATGCACGTCCCTTAGCCGTCCCTGAGCCGCACCCCCTCACCTGCCGGGAGCCCCGCGCTGAAAGCCGATCCCTTCGCCCAACTGGCCCTGCTCGACCTGCAGGCCGCCGACTCCCGGCTGGACCGCGTGGCGCACCAGCGTGCGCGCCTGCCGCAGATCGCCGAGCTGGCTGCGTTGACCAGCGAGCGGGCCCGCCTGGACGGCGAGCGGATCCGGCTCGAGACGGAGGTGTCCGATCTCGCCACCGCACAGCGCAAGGCCGACGCCGACGTCGAGCAGGTGCGCGCGAGGCGGATTCGCGACCAGCAGCGGCTGGACTCCGGCACGGTCGGCAGCGTGAAGGACCTGGAGAACATGCAGCACGAGATCGTCAGCCTCGACCGCCGAATCACCACGCTCGAGGACGAGGAGCTGGTGGTGATGGAGGAGCTCGAGAACGCCGAGTCAGCCCTGGCCGCCGTGCGCGGCGAGCTCGTCGGGTTGGACGAACGCATCGCCGCCGCCACCCGGGCCCGGGACGAGGCCGCCTCCGGGCTGGACGCCGAACAGGCCGAGATCGTCGCCGAGCGCGCACGGCTGATCGAGGGTGTGGCTGACGACCTGCGGGCGTTGTACGAGCGGCTGCGGACCTCGATGGGCGGCGTCGCGGCTGCACCGCTGGTGCAGCGCCGCTGCGAGGGGTGCCGCCTCGAGCTCAACGGCGCCGACGTACGCCAGATCAAGGCCACGCCGCCCGACGAGGTCCTGCGCTGCCCCGAGTGCAACCGCATCCTCGTGCGCACCCTCGACTCGGGGGTCTAGGGGTGGGCCCCGGAGGCGCACGGGTCGCTCGGGTGGTGGTGGAGGCCGACGGAGGTTCCCGCGGCAACCCCGGTCCCGCTGCGTACGGCTCGGTGTTGCGCAACGCCGACACCGGTGAGGTCATCGCGCAGCGCGCCGAGGTCATCGGGGTCGCGAGCAACAACGTGGCGGAGTACCGCGGTCTGATCGGTGGGCTCGAGCTGGTGGCCGAGCACGCTCCCGGCGCCGAGGTCGAGGTACGGATGGACTCCAAGCTGGTGATCGAGCAGATGGCCGGCCGCTGGAAGATCAAGCACCCGGACATGAAGCCGCTCGCCCTGCGGGCCCAGCGGCTCACTCCGACTGGTGTGCGCTGGACGTGGGTGCCGCGTGAGCGCAACAAGGCGGCCGACGCGATCCTCAACGAGGCGCTGGACGAGGCTCAGGGCGTACGCCCGCGGCACCGCCCCGGCGCCCCACCCCCCGATGAGCCGGCCGACCCGACGGCGCTCGCGGCGGGGGAGCGGGTGCGCCCCAACCCCCTCGTCGGGTGGCGAGGCCAGGTCGACGGCACCCCGACGACCGTGCTCCTGCTGCGCCACGGGGTCACCGCCAATACCCGGGCCAAGATGTTCTGCGGCTCGGGCGGGCTGGACCCCGGACTCCTCGAGGCCGGCCGGGAGCAGGCGGCACGCGCCGCGTCCTGGCTGTCGCGCCGCGGCGGGATGGACGCGGTGGTGACGTCGCCGCTTCGGCGTACCCGCGAGACCGCCCAGGTCGTCGCCGACCAGCTCGGCCTCGACGTCGCGGTGGAGGACGGACTCGCCGAGGCTGCCTTCGGGCGGTGGGACGGCTTGTCCCTGGCGGAGGTGCACGAGCGGTTCCCCGACGAGCTCGACGCCTGGCTGCACGACACGTCGGTGGCGCCACCCGGCGGGGAGTCCTTCGAGTCGGTGTCGCGGCGCGCCGTACTCGCGCTGGATCGCCTGCTGGAGCAGTACGCCGGACGCACCCTCGTCGCGGTCAGTCATGTCACCCCGATCAAGATGCTCGTACGGGCCGCCCTGGATGCACCCATGCACGTCATCTACCGCATGGAGCTGGCGCCGGCGTCGCTCACGACCATCCAGTGGTGGCCTGACGGCACGCCCTCGCTGCGCTCGTTCTCCTACGTCCCGGACTGATTCCGGGCACGCGCTGACCTTGATCGGCTGGGGCCAGCTCGGGCCACCTGGTCACCGGTAGACGAGCCGCCCCCAGCCGATCAGGACCAGCGTGCACACGATCACCAGCGCCGGGCTCGTCGCCAGGCCGAACGCGGTGAAGGACACCGCGGAGGAGCCGAGGCCGTCACGGCGCAGCGACCTTCGCCACAGCAGGTTGGCGAGGGATCCGACGATCGTTGCGTTGGAGCCGACGTCGACTCCGACCACCAGCGCGAGCAGGCCGAGTGGGCCGAGCGGCGCCACGGCAGGCAGCAGCAGGAGCGTGGCGGGCAAGTTGTTGAGCACCGATGCCGCCAGCGTGGCGACCAGCGCGACCCCCACCAGCGAGGTCGCCGAGACCGTAGACGGCAGCAGCCGGTCCCGGAGGTCACCCACCACGGTCTGCCCCACCGCGGCGACCACTATCCCCCAGCAGAGCACCAGCCACGCGAAACCGAGCTGGGCTGCCGACACCACGCGGCGTACGTCGACCTGACCGACGCGATGCGCGTGGAGCACCAGCGCGCCCGCCCCCACGCCGGCGACCACCGCGGGTGCCACGTTCAGCGCCGAGCCGGCCGCGAATCCGACGAGTACCAGCGTCAGCACGGTCGCGGGCAGCCGTGGCAGAGGCAGTGCGCGGCCGCGGACCGGCCGACCGGGGGAGCGCATGCCGCGGTGACACCAGCCTGCGACCAGCAGCGCCTCGGCCAGTACGGCGACCAACCACGCCGGGGCCACGATCATCGTCCACCACACGAAGCTCAGGCCGGTCGCCGGCCACACCAGCAGGTTGGTGAGGTTGGAGACCGGCAACAGCAGTGAGGCGGAGTTGGCCAGGCGTGCGCACAGCAACGCCGGTGGCCCTGGCTCCAGGTCCTGGGCTCGGGCTGCCGAGGTGACGACCGGGGTCAGCAGCGCCGCGGTCGCGTCCAGGCTGAGCGTCGCGGTCGTACCAGCCGCGGCCACCCCGGTCGCGGCGAGCTGCCGACGCGAGCTCCCGCGACCCAGCAACGCGAGCCGGGCACCGACCGCGGTGAACAATCCCAGGGCGGCACACGCGTCTGCGAGTACGAGCAACACCACCAAGAAGGCGACGACCGGTGCCAGGGTACGTACCTCGGTGAGCGCGGTTGGCAGGTCGACCGCACCGACCGCGAGTACCGCCCCAGCCGCCGCCGTCCCGGTGGCCGCCTCGGTTCGTACCCGAACCGGCAGCACTGCGACTGTGGTGGTCAGCAACAGCGCGAGGACGGCGATCACCTCGGCGGCCGGCACGCAGCCACGGTAGACGCCGGGTGCGCGTGCTCGACCCCTAGGCTGGCCGGGCCCGTGCGCCGGCACGGAGCATCGAGAGTGACGTCTTGGACCCGCGGGCCACTCTGATGATGGGTGCCAGTGCTGGGAGGCAGCGACGTGTCGCGACGCAGAGTGGTCCAGCAGGACGGCACGCAGCAGGTCGAGCGGCTCCGTCGGGCGGTCGCGGCCGTCGAGCGTGAGCTCGACGTACCCGCGCGGTTCCCCGCCGACGTACTGGCCGACGCGGAGTCCTGCGCCGCCGCCCCGGTGCTGCCCGAGCTCGACCGCACCGACTTGCCCCTGGTCACGATCGACCCGCCCGGCGCCCGGGACCTCGACCAGGCGATGCACCTCGAGCGGGACGGGGCCGGCTTCGTCGTGTGGTACGCCATCGCCGACGTCGCCGCGTTCGTACGCCCCGGCAGCCCCACGGACCTCGAGGCGCACCGGCGCGGTGAGACGTTGTACGCCCCCGACCACCGGGTGCCGCTGCACCCACCTGTGCTGTCGGAGGACGCGGCCAGCCTGCTGCCGGACCGGGTGCGCCCAGCGCTGCTGTGGCAGATCGGGCTGGACGCGTCGGGGGAGCCGACCGGCACACAGGTGAACCGAGCTCTGGTCCGCAGCCGCGCCCAGCACGACTACCTCGCGGTGCAGCAGGCCCTCGACGGTGGCAGCGCCGACGAGGTGTTCGAGCTGCTTCGGGAGGTCGGCACATTGCGCCAGAACCTGGAGCGGGCGCGCGGCGGGGTGAGCCTACCGGGCGACGACCAGGAGATCGACGTCAACGGCGACACCTGGACGCTTGTCCACCGCGCCGAGCAGCCGGTCGAGGGGTGGAACGCGCAGATCTCGCTGCTCACCGGCACGGCTGCAGCCGCGCTGATGCTGGACGCACGCGTCGGGTTGCTGCGTACGCTGCCCGAGCCGCAGGAACGCGATCTCGCCCGGCTGCGCCGCACCGCCCGTGCGCTCGGCCTCGACTGGCCGCATGACCTCGACTACCCGGCCTTTGTCGGCATGCTCGACCCCTCAGCGGCCAAGCAGGCGGCGATGGTGCAGGCGTGCACCCGGTTGTTCCGCGGCGCGGCCTACGTCGCCTTCGACGGCGCCGTGCCCGACCAGCCGCGGCACGCGGGGATCGCCGCGGAGTACGCCCACGTCACGGCGCCGCTGCGCCGGCTCGCCGACCGCTACGCGGGCGAGGTGTGCCTGGCGATCTGTGCGGGCCAGCCGGTCCCTGCGTGGACTCGGGATGCACTACCTGGCCTGCCGGCGACGATGCAGGACGCCGACCGGCGCGCCCACGCCTTCGAGCGGGCCGTCGTCGACGCCGTCGAGGCGGGGGTGCTGGCGAGCCGGGTGGGCCAGGAGCTCGCAGCGGTGGTCGTGGCGTTGCGTGACGACGACCCGACCCGCGGCACCGTCGTCATCGACGACCCGGCGGTCGAAACCGCTGTCGACTCCGATCGCCGGTTGGAGCTGGGTGGGCGCGTGCGCCTGCGGCTGGCCGGCACCGACGTCGAGGCCCGCACCGTCACCTTCGAGCTGCTCTGAGCGGCCGCTAGGCTGGACCCGGTGGACGAGCCGGCCGGACGGTCGCGGCACCCTGACCAAGGGGTGGCGAGGAAGGTCCGGACTCCACAGAGCAAGGTGGTGGGCAACGCCCACCCGGGGTGACCCGCGGGACAGTGCCACAGAGACAGACCGCCAACGGCCCCGGCTGTGCCGGGGTGCGGGCAAGGGTGAAACGGTGGTGTAAGAGACCACCAGCGCCCCGGGTGACCGGGGCGGCTGGGCAAACCCCACCTGGAGCAAGACCAAGAAGGGCCCGGTTCGCCGGGCCTGCGCGGACGGTCGAGGGCTGCTCGCCCGAGTCCGCGGGTAGGTCGCAGGAGGGCGCCGGCGACGGCGCCCGTAGATGGATGGCCGTCGGGGCGCGTCAGCGCTCGCACAGAATCCGGCCTACAGGCCGGCTCGTCCACCCCACCCCGTCTGACCTGCGGTTATGCGCTCAGCGGGCCGCACCAGTCCGCATAGAGTCCGCAAGATGTCCCCGGGCCGCGCTAACAGCGGCGTCTGAATCGGTCAGATCACCGGCGAAGAAGTTCTCCTCGACTCCCGCCGTCTCCGACGTGGGATCGTCCAAGTACCAGAGTGTCCAGCCCTCGCCGTGGATCGGGTGACGCCACCATGTGAGCATGGGCCGGCCGCCGTTCATCATCGGAGCCTTCTGGTCCGCTTCGAATCTGACGTCTATCTCGATCTCGCTCATTGAAATGCCCTTCTGTCGGTGGTGGCATTCGCCTGCCCGAGAACGGAGTCGACAGCCTCCCGCGACCGCTCGTCCGAGTCGGGCCACAGGTGCGAGTACGTGTCGAGCGTCTCGACCGCCGAAGCGTGCCCGAGCCGCGCCTGCACCGTCTTGACGCTCTCCCCGTGCCGGATCAGGAGCGAGGCGTAGTAGTGCCGCAGGGCGTGGAACCCGGTGCCGGTCGGAAGGCCCACGGCGGCGACCACCGGCCGCCAAAGGTGCCCGAAGGCGGTCCTTCGGATCGGCTCGCCGCGGAGGGTGAACACGAACCCGTCAGCACCCGCCGGGAACCTGGCCAGGTGCCCCGCTAGAGCGTCGACTTCATCGAGGCGAGGAGGGTCGAGCTGGGCCTCGCCGGGCTGCCGCAAACGGCCTCGATGTGCCCCGGCGACACCACCCCGCCCACGTACGCGGTGCCCGACGTCCAGCCGGCGCCGGCGAAGTAGCCGCGCCGGCTCCCCGGCTTCGGTCCCGGCCAGCGCGGGCGGTCGGTGTCACGATGGGCGGATGGACGTTCACACCCTCAGCGAAACCGACCGCCGCCTGGCCGCTGACCTCATCCGTCGCCTACTCACCGACACCGCAGGCACGAGCCCGTCCGTGGCTGCGTGGCTCAACCGCCTCGCCGCCGACCTGACGCCCGTCACGGAGGAGGAGTTCGCCCGGCTGCTGGCCGAGGCCCTGACGTGAAGCGAACACCTTGGCCGACCTGGGTGCGGTGTCTGGTCCTGGCCGCCGGCCTGGCTGCCAGCGCGGCGGCCGGTTCCCTGGCAGCTTGGGTCTCGACGCTCGTAGCAGTCATGCTCGATGCCGCGCCGCTGGGCCTCGCGGGCGAAAGCACTCCGCGACAACCTTGGGTCACCCCGGTGGTCGTAGCTGTGGGCTTGAGCGTGTTCGGTCTCGGTGTCTGGCTCAGTGTCAAAGCGTTTCGTCGCCACCGGGAACAACACGATTGAGTTTCCGACGTTCGACCTCACGCCCCAGTCGCCTCCTGACCACCTTGGCGAGCGACTCGTCCCAGCCGGTCCGCGTCAGCGGCCGACTAAACTGGCTAGTGGCTCACGGGCCACACCAGGGTTGCGCGGCCGTCTGACGCCCGGTTGACTTGGCCGAACGGCTCCCACGCCCTCAGCGGCCACTGACCCCATGACCGCCCCCGTTTGAGCATGACCCCATGACCGCCCCCATGACCGCCCGCGCTCGGCGAGTGCTGATGCGGCGGCCTGCTTGGTCAGGCTGGACGTTGCCTGTGTGGACCGCAGTCCGAACAGAGTGCGCAGGAAGTCGGCAACCTGCCAACGGCTCCCAACAGCTCAGATCAGCGTTCCGCAGGTCAGACCGGTCAACCGTCGGGTGCCAATCCTCACCAATCACGCTGACCGAGTTCGAGGCTCTACTACGTTCTACCGAGAGGCCAGAGCCCCGGCCACCTGTGGCCGGACTCCGACGAGCGTTCACGGGAGGCCGTTTCGTTGGCGCTCGCGGCGGTCCTCTGGAGTCGGATGGGCTCGATCATAGTGGTCGAGCACTGTGTCGATAATTTCGACGATCCGGTCATCGTCTGACGTTTCGCCGGGGGTCTGGCCCCACGATGCCAGTTGTCCGCCGGTGAGGTTGATGATCGCGGCGAGGATCGTAGCGGCTGCCATGGTTGTGACTGGTCGATTCTCCAGCCAGTCCGCAACTCGGGATAGTGGCCCGCCTTCGGAACGCAGACGCCCGGCAGCTTCCTGCACGCTGATCTCGCCGCGCTCGAGCCCCTCGGTGAGCTCTTGCCATCTGTCCCAAGCTCTCAGGGCGGACTCGTTCGATCCTGCGATCGCCGACCGCCCCACGTTGTCCGACACCACACTCAGCAGAGGCCGGCCGGTCGCTATGACGCCGTCCTCCTTGCATGACGGACACGGACCTCCAGTCCACTCGACGTCCTGAAGCTTGAGCGGGGAGCGCGGTCCATCCGACCCTTCCATGTGGAAACCGGTAGGCAGACTGAACGGCAGCCCGCAGCGGTCACACAGCACCCATACGGAGTGGTCGCCTTCGCGGCTGGGCCACCACATGTGGAGTGAGTTCCCTATCCCGCGGTTCATATGGAACCAGCGAGGCTGCTGCGCCCAGTTGACGACCATGAAGGAGCCGTCGTCCAGCAACACCGCCTTCAAGACATCACTTTCGTACGCGGGCTGACCGGGAAGGCGTCTCCACTGGGGGTCGATCATGCCGCCCAACATATTCCGGCCGAAGCCCCCGCGGTGTCTCCAGTCCGCAGAGAGTCCGCAAGAAGTCCGCAAACGCTCAACGTCTGCCAACAACGCTCAGATGGCATACCCGCACGTCAGGGCTACCTCGGCGGCCCTAGCCAACGGGCGCCAACGGCGACTATCTGCGCGGGCACAGAATCCGGCCTACAGGCCGGCTCGTCCACCTCCATCCATCTGGGCTCACGTCAACACCAGGTGGTCGTTTCCAAACTGTGATCGCACGCAGTTGCGAACGTCCCACGAATGCGCTCGGCCGGGGAGCACGCTCGAGTGGAGGGGGTGCCCATGTCCGCGACGGCCTGCACCTGTATCGGAAGCCTGCGCCGCCCACGAGGTGATTCGCCCGCAGGGTGGCACATCCATGTCATCGATCCCGGCTGCCCGCGCCACCACGGCGTGGTCGCACCGGCTTCGCCGGTCACAGAAACCCCCCGACTGCCGGGGGCGCACTAGCACGAGCCGGGATCGGCTGCGGGCCCTGCTCCGAGGGAACACCCGAGCGGCTGGTCGGCATCAGAGCCGCTAGACATCACAGCCGCTAGACATCACAGCCGGTAGAGCCGTCGGGCGTTGTCCGCCAGGACGTCCCGCTCGACGTCGTCAAGCCACGCCGCTCGTACGACCGGGCCGAGCCGGTCGCGCACGACTGCCCAGGCGTCGCGCGCCACGGCCAGGGCGAACCAGTGTGTTTCCGGTGTGCCGTGCCCGTCGCTGCCGAGAAGCAGCCGGTCGGTCGGACACAGATCGATCAGCCGCAGCAGCCGGTCAGCGGTGGAGGCTGGGCTGACCAGGTTCGACAGGGAGAAGTCCACCCAGACGCCGGGCCGGACCGCGGCCAGGTAAGCCACTTGCTCGTGCCACGGGAAGCCGCCGTGGATGAGCACGACGCGCGCAGCCGCACCCGCCGGCGTGCGTAGCACGTCGTCGAGCAGCAGCGGGTTGGCCTGCGCCAGCCGCAGGTCGGAGTCTCCGAAGCCGGTGTGCACCTGCAGTGGTAGGTCGAGTTCTGCGCAGGTGCCGAGCACATGCGCAAACAGCAGGTCGCGCATCGCCTTGCCGCGGCGTGCGACTGGCAGAGCGCTGCTCAGTGACTCGTCCGCGGCCGCCAGGTCGGCGTCCGGATCGACCGCCAAGCCGGTCCGGTAGGCCAGCACCGTCTTGGCTCCCACCGCCCCGCGAGCCGAGGCCTGGTCGAGCCGCTGGTCAACGGCGGCGAGGATCTCGGCCGTCCGGGCTCCGGCGGCGACCAGCCGGTCCACGATGGGTTCGAGGCGCACCAGCTCCCACATCGGCACGCTGGCCAGCTCGGCGTACGGCGCCACGCCATCGCTGGTGGGGAAGTCCTCCGCGCCCGGGTCGAGCAGCATCCCGGTCAAGCCGACGTCGCCGAACAGCCCGGCGACGTACGCCGGCCAGTCGGCGGTCGCCACGGCTCGCGCGGCGGGCAGCTCGGCCACCGGGCAGCCGAGATAGCGGGCGAGGCGCACCTGCAGCATCTCCACCGCCAGGCGCCACGGGCCGACCTCGGCGCGACGAATCTCCGCGGTCGCGCCGGGAGCGACGTCCAACGTCACCCCAGCGGGGTCCAGCGCCGTGGCGGACAGCGGGAACGGGTGCGCGTGGTCGTCGATCACAGGTCGGTCAGGGAGTCCGCCGCTGGTCCAGGAGGGTGGCGTCTTCGCCGCCCTCCTCACCCAGGATGGATCCGATCCGTTCCACCGCGTCGGGTTTGCGGACCCGCAGCACCAGCACCGCGATCACCCCGAGGATGAACCAGGCGATCGTGATGTACGGCGTGAGGTTGAGCGGGTACGGCGGCGTGGGCCGCACCGAGCCGTACAGCGCTGCGCCGAAGATGACCACGCCGACGAGCGGCACACCGGCGTGCAAGAGCGGGTTGTACCGCTCGTTGCGGCGGAAGTAGACCATCCCGCCGATGCACAGGCCGATGTAGACCACGATCACCGACAGGGTGCCAAGGGTGGCGAAGAAGAAGTAGACGGTCGTGGTGGCCAACCCGAAGACGTCGCCCACGGTGTATCCGACCAGGGCAGCCAGGAGGGTGCTGATGCCCGCCACCATCAGGGTCGCGTTGGCCGGGGTCTGGAACCGCGGGTGGGTCTTGCCGAGCCAGCCCGGCAGCACACCCTCGCGGCCCATGGCGAACAGCGTCCGGGTGCCCGCGGTGGCGCAGGCGACACAGACGACAAAGGCCGCGAGCATCCCGCCGATCTCGACCAGCACGCCGAACGGGCCACCGACGAAGCTCTCGGCGATGGTCTTGAGGGCGAACGGGTCGGCGCCGAGCTGATCGCCGTTGTCGACGCCGAATCCGATCGTCATCGCGTACGTAGTGAGCAGGTACAGCACGATCGCGAAACCGGTGGCGGCGATGATCGCGATCGGGATCGACCGCCGCGGGTTGGCCGTCTCCTCACCGAAGTCGGCAGCGGTCTCGAACCCGATGTAGGAGGTGACGCCGAAAATGATCCCGTAGAACACGCCGTTGAAGCCGCCGCTGACGGTGTGCGAGAAGGTGAACGGCTCCAGGGTGTTGCCGCTCAGGCCGCCCTTGGCGGTGACCACGAGGTCGACGAGCAGTATCACCGCCACCGTGAGGATGCCGATGACGAGCTGCAACCGCGTGGTGACCGAGATCCGTACGATCGACAAGACCACGAGCAGGGCCATGCCGATCACGAACAGCACGAACCACAACCCCGGGTCCAGCCCGAGCAGGTCCGCGGCCAGCCCGGCGGTCCCCGCCATCGTCATCGGCACGAAGCAGCTCAAGCCGAAGGCATAGAGCCAACCGGCCATGAAGCCGCTCTCCTTGCCCAGGCTCCGGCTCGCGTACGTGTAGGCGTAGCCGGCCGACGCCATCCGGCGGGTGAAGCCGATCACGACGAAGGCCAGCGACAGGCAGGCGACCCCGCCGAGCAGGAACGCCAGCGGTGTGGAGCCGCCCGCGACGAGAGCGACACCGGGGACGTTGAGCAGCATCGCCATGCCTGGCGCGAGCACCGACACCGAGATCGCGATGGCGTCCCAGGTCCGCAGCGTGCCTTTGGCCAGGTGTTGCTCCTGTGCGTCCGCGGGCATGTTCGCTGCCGGCGTACCACTCGATGTGCTCATGACGGCTCCTTGGTTGAGAACTCCGGCTCGGGGGCGAGCACGGTGGTGGCATCCAGGTGGTAGTCGAACGCGAGCGGCGTGCACTCCCGCTCGTTGATCCAGGTGAGGAAGCGCTGGTGGACCGGGTGATCCCGGTAGGCCTGGAGCGCCCCCTCGTCCTCGAACTCGGTGTAGAGCAGGTACTGGTAGCCGCGGGTCCGGGCCCCGGTGAGGTCGGCGCCGAAGCGCAGCCGGCCCATGGTGCCGATCTCGGCGGCCCACGACGCGACGTGGGCACGCATCGCGACGTCGTCACCGGCGGAGAGGTCCGTCGGGAAGCTGAACAAGACGATGTGCTGCAGGGTCACGGTCGCTCCGGTCGTCGGCGTTCGGCTAGAACATTTCGAAGTACTCGCGCATCTCCCACGCCGAGGTTTGCGATCCCTCGGCCGGCGGGTCGTCCGCGACGGCGGCGGCGTAACGGGCCAGCTCGGCGCGCTTCATCATCAGGTAGTAGTCGAGGAAGCCCTCGCCGAACTGCTCGCGGTAGAGCGGGTCCGCGGCCAGCGCCTCGATGCCGGCCTCGAAGGTCACCGGCAGCGGCGCGGCGTCGCTGGCGTACGGGTCGGACGCCACTGGTGGCGGCGCCGAGAGCTCGCGTTTCAGGCCGTCCAGGCCGGCCGCGATGTCTGCAGCCATGTACAGGTACGGGTTGGCCGCAGGTTCGCCGAGGCGGTTCTCCACGTGCGTGCCGTTGTCACCAGGGCCGCCCTGCACCCGCACCATCGTGCCCCGGTTCTCCACCCCCCAGGCGACCCGGTCGGGAGCGAAGGAGTACGGCTGGAACCGGGTGAAGCCGTTGACCGTCGGGGTCGTGAAGATGGTCATCGCCTGTGCGTGCTCGAGCAGGCCGGCGACGTAGTGCCGGCCGACCGGTGAGAGCGTCTGGGTGTCACTGGCGAAGGCGTTCGCTCCGCCGGCGTCCAGCAAGGACTCGTGCAGGTGCCAGCCGGAGGCGAAGAAGTTCGGAAGCCCCGGCCGGCACATGAACGTCGCCAGCAGCCCGCGGCGCTGGCAGATCTGCTTGACGGTGCTACGGAACAGCACCATCGCGTCGGCAGCGGCGAGGCCTTCGACCGGGCTGAACGTGAACTCCATCTGGCCGGGTCCCCACTCGTCCTCCATCGAGCGAGGGGGCAGGCCGACCGCGTACAGGGCGTCACGTAACGCGGTCAGGGTGTCGTGGACTCCGTCGAGTCGCACCTCGGACAGGAACTGGTAGCCGTGCTCGAAGACGTCGACCGCGGGCGGCGGCGGCGGCGCCCCGGTCTCGTGCAGGCTGATGACGGCGCTCTCGCGCCGGACGATGTAGAACTCGACCTCGAGCCCGGCCAGGTATCGGTAGCCGACCTCGCCGAGCCGCTCGAGCTGGGTGCGAAGGATCCGCCGGCCGTCCAGGGGTACCGGTTTGCCGGAGCTGAAGTACGCATCGCACAGCAGCCAGCCGGTGCGGTCAGCCCACGGCAGGACCGAGAAGGTGGTGGGGTCGGGGACCAGGACGACGTCTGGGAAGCCGGTGAACTCGGGGATGCCGAAGCCGCCTCCGTCGGCGAACGCCGGCGGGAAGACCGCGTTGCCGGTGTCGAGGCTGTAGATGGCCCCCGAGAAGTCGACGCCGTTGCCCAGGCCGGCGATCACTGCCTCGGTCGAGAGGAACTTCGCCCGCGGGATCCCGTGCTGGTCGACGACGACGACCCGGATCGTGCGCAGGTCCAGCTCGCGGATACGGGCCACCATGCGGTTGGCTGCCTCCTGCTGCTCTGGGGTGTGCAGGCCGTGCTCGGCGACGAAGCCGCCCCGCCCGATGCCCTGGTCGGTGCTGTCGCTCATGTGGCTTCTCCTCGAGATGGCGGCGTCCCCGACGCCGAGGTGGGGTCGCCCGTCCGGGTGAACTCGACCAGCTGGGACACGAAGTTCTTCGGCGGCCCCTCGGCGATCGACAGGTAGGTCTCGGTGCGCTGTACGCCGCTGATCTGCCACACCTTCTCCAGCAGCACGGTCCGCAGGTGTGCGTAGTCGCGGACCCGCAGCCTGGCCAGCAGGTCCAGCTCCCCGGTGACGACCGTGACGTTCTCCACCTCGGGCAGTTGCCCCACCGAGGCCATGACCGGGCCGAGGTCGTGGCCCTGCGCCGCGGTGATGGCCAGATAGATGACGACCGGGAAGCCCGCCGCCCCCCAGTCCAGCACGACGCTGTAACCGCGGATCACCCCCGTCCGCTCCAACCGGGCGATCCGTTCACCGATCGCGGGCGCCGACATGCCCAGCTCACGGGCCAGCCCCCGCTGCGAGGCGCGGGCGTCGGTCGCGAGCAGACGCAGCAGCGCGAGATCCACGTCGTCGAGAGGCACCGGCGCCGCCGGGGGAGACGTGATGTCGGCAAGCCCGGCCAGGGGGGCATCGATTCGGCTCACGTGCTATCCCCACCCTGGATCCGACCTGGCATTCGTCAGGTGCCTCGCAGTGACATCTGTCGGTTGCTCGACATCTGCCTCCGCAGCATTTACGGTGGCGCCGGTACTGTCAAGGTCCGCAGCGTCGCGGCGCACCTGCGAGAAGGAGGGGTCAGTGCTGACAGAGGCACCGCACGACTGGACGGCCACGCTGGCCCGACGCACGCGGTCGGGGGGCGGGGGCGGGGCGATCGCCGAGATCCTGGCCCTGGCGAGCGCCACCGATGTCATCACGCTGTCCGGCGGGTTCCCCGCACCGGAGACCTTCCCGGTCGACCTCTTGGGCGAACTGACCACCCGACTGCTGACCGACGACGCGGCGGTGGCGCTGCAGTACTCCCCGACGCAGGGGTTGGCCAGCGTCCGCGACGCCCTCGCCGGCCGGCTGGCCGAGCGTGAGGGCCTGCGGCCGGCTGACGACGAGATCCTCGTGACCAGCGGCGGGATCGACGCGCTCGAGCTGCTCGCCAAGAGCCTGCTCGACCCCGGTGACGTCGTGCTCGTCGAGGCGCCCACGTACCTCGGCGCCATCATGGCGTTCACCGGTTACGAGGCGCAGGTCCGCGGCGTGTCGATGGACGAGGACGGGCTGGACGTGGACGCCCTGGCCGGCCTGCTGGCCGGCGGGCTGCGACCCAAGCTGCTCTACACCATCCCGGACCATCAAAACCCCTCCGGCCGGACGATGTCGCAGGATCGCCGGTCGGCGCTGGCCACGCTGGCCCGCCGCTACGGGCTGCTCGTCGTCGAGGACGTCGCCTATCGGGAGCTGTCGTTCCTCGACGAGCGGGCCACCAGCCTGTGGACCCTCGCCCCTGACGTCGTCGTGCAGATCGGCACGTTCTCGAAGACCTTCTGCCCGGGAGTGCGGCTCGGTTGGGCCACCGGTCCGGCCACGTTGATCGCAGCGATGGTCGAGGCCAAGCAGAACTCCGACCAGTGCGCCGGGGCGCTCGGCCAGCGTCTGATCGAGGAGTACGTACGAGGGGGCCACCTCGACCGGCAGCTCGAGCAGTCCCGGGCCCTGTACGCCGGCCGGTGCGCGGCGATGCTGGGTGCACTCGCCCAGCACATGCCACCGGGGGTCAGGTGGACCCAGCCGACGGGCGGCTTCTTCACCTGGCTCACCGCCCCCGCCGGCATCGACGTGCCGTCGTTGGCACGGCCTGCGCGCGCAGCCGGGGTCGCGTTCGTCCCCGGTGTCCCGTTCTACCCCGACGGGCGTGGTGAGCAAGAGATGCGGCTGTCGTTCAGCCGGGTCACCGAGCCAGACATCCACGAGGGGATTCGCCGGCTGGCGGCCCTGTTCCCCGCGACCTCGAAGGAGCCCTTGTGAGCGCCAATCCGCACTTCAGCACCGAAGCGGGTGGCACGCCGACCGCCAAGGGCCGCTACGTCGACGTCAGTACGATCGCCCCGGTGGAGTTCGTGCCCGGCCTGGAGTTCCGGCCGGTGCTCGGCGAGCGCACGATGACGAACTTCGTACGCTTCGCCCCGCACACGCAGGCCCCGCTGCACGTGCACGAGGAGGAGCAGATCGTGCTGGTGCTGGAGGGCGAGCTCGAGTTCGAGCTCGACGGCGACGTACGCATGATGCGGCCGGGCGACGTCGCGGTGATCCCGGCGTGGGTGCCGCACGGCGCCCGGACCAAGGAGGCGCCCTGCTTCGAGGTCGACGTGTTCAACCCGCCGCGGCGCTCCCTGCTCGAGCACGCCGCCGCACACAGGGCGTCCGACGAGCCAGCTCAGGGCTGAGATGGACCTAGGCCTGTCAGGGAGAAGGGCTGTCGTCACCGGCGGGTCGAAGGGCATCGGGTTGGCGGTGGCCCGCGAGCTGGTCGCCGAGGGGGCAGCGGTGTCGATCTGTGCGCGCAACCGCGCCGAGGTGCAGGCGGCCGCCGACGAGCTGCGTGCGAGCGGTGCCACGGTGCACGCGTCGGTCACCGACGTCACCCGGCCGCAGGAGGTGGAGTCGTTCATCGCCGGTGCCGCCGAGGCGCTCGGTGGCATCGACATCTTGGTCAACAACGCGGGAGCAGCCCACCCGGGCACGTTCGAGACACTGACCGACGAGGCCTGGCAGGGCGACCTCGACGTCAAGCTGTTCTCGCAGATCCGCTGCTCGCGGGCTGCCCTGCCGCACCTGCGGGCCAGCGGCGCCGCGCGGATCATCAACGTCAACGCGGTCTATGCGCGCTATCCCGACCCGACGTTCTTCGCCACGACGGTCAACCGCGCGGCCTGCCTCAACTTCAACAAGGCGCTCGCGATCGAGCTCGGCCCCGAGAAGATCCTCGTGAACAGCGTCAACATCGGGTTCGTCGTCACGCCGCAGTGGGAGAACATCCGGCGGCGGCGCTCGCCAGACCTGTCGCCGGAGGAGTTCTTCTCCGCCATGGCCAGTGCGGAGGTGCCGCTTGGGCGGTTCGGCCGGGTCGAGGAGGTCTCGGGGATCGTCGCGTTCCTCGCCAGCGACCGGGCCAGCTATCTGACCGGGACGTCGATCGACGTGGCCGGCGGCATGGGTCGGTACGTCTGATGTGCCGACTGCTCGGCTGGTTGTCTCGGACGCCGATGACCGCACGCGATGCACTCGGCGGCGACGCTCTGGCTGCGCGGGCGACGGCCCTGGTCAGGGGAGGGTGAGGATCTCCGGGCCGGCGTCGGTGATCAGGATGGTGTGCTCGAACTGGGCGCAGCGCGACTTGTCCTGGGTGGTCACGGTCCAGCCGTCGTCCCACAGGTCCCACTCGTAGGCGCCCAACGTGAGCATCGGCTCGACGGTGAAGGTCATGCCGGCTTCGATCACGGTGTCGAAGCGCGGGTCGTCGTAGTGCGGGATCACCAGGCCGGAGTGGAAGGCGGTGCCGATCCCGTGGCCGGTGAAGTCGCGCACGACCCCGTACCCGAACCGCTTGGCGTACGTCTCGATCACGCGGCCGATCACGTTGACCTGGCGGCCCGCCTTCGCCGCCCGGATACCCCGGAGCGTCGCGTCGTAGGTGCGCTCGACCAGCAGGCGGCTCTGCTCGTCGACGTCACCGACCAGGAACGTGGCATTGGTGTCGCCGTGGACTCCGTCGAGGTAGCCGGTGATGTCGACGTTGACGATGTCGCCGTCCTGGAGCGGGCGGGCGTCGGGGATGCCGTGGCAGATCACCTCGTTGACGCTCGTGCACAGCGACTTGGGGAACGCCCGGTAGCCCAGGGTCGAGGGGTAGGCCCCGGCATCGAGCAGGAACTGGTGCCCCACCCGGTCGAGCTCGTCGGTGGTCACGCCCGGAGCAACGGCCGCGCCGACGGCCTGCAGCGCCCGGGCCGCGACCCGGCCGGCGACCCGCATGCGTGCGATCGTGTCCGCGTCCTTGACCTCGGGGCCGCGGTACGGCTGGGGCATCGGCTGGTCGACGTACTCCGGGCGCTCGATCGAGGCGGGCACGGCGCGGCGCGCCGACCGCGGGTAGGGAGCGAGCAGGGTCACGATGCCGAGTCTAGATGCGTGCTGCCGCGCGGATCGGTGCAGGATGGGGCCGCGATCCGCTGTCGCCGATAGGAGCCCTGATGAGCGAGCAGTACTGGTTCTGCCTCAAGCACCGCAGCGTCGAGGGAGCCGACGGGTGCAAGGCGGCCGACCGGCTGGGACCGTACGCGTCGTCGGCCGAGGCGGCCCGGGCGCTGGACAAGGTCGAGGAGCGCAACGAGGACTGGGACAACGACCCGCGCTGGCAGGACTGACCGGGTCCCCTGATTGGATCACGGCGTGGGCACCCCCGTGATCGGCATCGTCGGCGGTACGGGGGCGCAGGGCCGGGGTCTCGCCACCCGGTGGGTCGCCGCTGGGCTGGCCGTGCTCGTCGGCAGCCGCGATGCCGATCGGGCCGCGGCTGCCGCAGCCGAGCTCGGCGCGACGGGTGCCGCCAACGACGAGGTGGCCGCACGCGCCGACGTGGTCGTGATCGGCGTCCCCTGGGACGCCCACGCCGACACGGTGCGCGAGCTGGCACCGTTGCTGGGGGGCAAGGTCGTCGTCGACTGCGTCAACCCGCTCGGCTTCGACGCGCGCGGCCCGTACGCCGTCGACGTGCCCGAGGGGAGCGCGGCCGAGCAGGCCCAGGCACTGGCCCCGCAGGCCCGGGTAACCGCCGCGTTCCACCACGTCTCGGCCGTGGCTCTGGCCGACCTGTCCGTGCCGTCGCTGGACCAGGACGTCCTGGTGCTCGGCGACGATCGGGACGCCACCGACACCGTGATCGCGCTGGCGGAAGCGCTCCCTGGCGTACGGGGGGTGTATGCCGGCCGGCTGCGCAACGCCCGGCAGGTCGAGGCGCTGACGGCCAACTTGATCGCGGTGAACCGCCGGTACAAGGTGCACGCCGGCCTGCGCGTCACCGACCTGTGAGCGGCGTGCCTACGCTGGGCGCTCCGCGACGGTGAGCTGGCCGTCGGTCCAGCAAGGACGTGGGTGATGGTGCCGACCCGGGTCGTCTCGCTCGTGCCTTCGCTGACCGAGGCCATCGCCGTCACCGTGCCCGGCGCGCTGGTCGGAGCGACCGACTGGTGCACCCATCCAGCCGGGCTCGACGTCACGCGGGTACGCGGCACCAAGTCCCCCGACCTCGACGCGGTCATCGCGTTGGGCCCGGACCTCGTCGTCACCAACCGCGAGGAGAACCGGCCGCAGGACGTCGAGTCGCTGCGCCTCGCCGGGCTGGCCGTGCACGAGACGGACCCGGTCACGGTGCCGCAGGCGTTGGACCAGCTGCGTACGCTGCTCGATCTGCTCGGTGCCACCGGGGTCGCCTGGCTGGACGAGGCGGAGGCCGCCTGGCATGTGCCGTACGCCGGACCGCGTCGCCGGGCGGTGGTGCCGATCTGGCGGCGACCGTGGATGGCGTTGGGCCGTGCCACCTTCGCCGGTGACGTGCTCGCCCGGCTCGGTGTCGACAACGTGCTGGCCGGTCACGGCGAGCGCTACCCGCGCATCGACCTCGCCGACCTGCCGCCGCACGATCTCGTCGTCCTGCCCGACGAGCCGTACGCCTTCGGGCCGGACGACGGACCCGAGGCCTTTCCGGGCGTTGCGTGCGCCTTGGTGTCCGGGCGGCACCTCACCTGGTACGGGCCCTCGCTGGTCGAGGCGCCCGAGGTGCTGCGCGCGCAGGTCGCCGCGGCGAAGGGCTGACGCGTGGCGTACGGGCGGCGCGGGCGGTTGCGGCGGAGTGGACCCTGGTTCGCGGTCGGCGCCATGGCGGTGCTGCTGTGGTTGTTCGTGGCGAGCCTGCTGTTCGCGCCGTGGTGGGGGGTGGTGGGGTTCGTGGCCCTGTGGGTCGTGCTCGCGCTCGCCACGTCACGCGCCGTACGGTTTCGGCTGGCGGCGAGTCCGCTGGTGCCGGCGGTGGGGTTCGTGCTGTGGCTGGCGATCTCGCTGGCCGGCGGCGCCTGGCTCGGCTGGGGACCGTGAGACGGGTCAGCGTTGTCCGAGGAGTCCGGCGACTCCCTCGTCGGAAGGGACCACCAGCCGCAACCCCGTCACCTCGGCGAACGCCGTGTCCGCGGACACCACGGCATCGGCCCCCGCTGCCAGCGCCGCAGCAGCGAGCACGGCGTCGAAGGCACCGATCCGCGCGCCACCGGAAAAGCTCGCCAGCCCGTCTCGCAACGCGGACTCCGTGACCGGCAGCAGCGGCGCCATCAGATCGGTCAGCGCGCAGGCCAGCGTGGCGGCGTCGGCGTGATCGCGCCGGCGGGCCCGTACGTGTGCGAACTCCTGGATCACCTCGACGGTCGTCGTCGCAGTGAGTGCACCGTCGGCCACGGCGTCGACGAGGCGCCGACAAGGGGTGCGCAGTGGGTGGTCGGTGCCAGTGGCATAGACCAGGACGGTGGTGTCGAGCACGATCACCTGCGTCGACCGCGCAGTTCGGCCAGTTCGGTCAACAGCTCGGGGACGTCGGGCACGGGCACCGGCTCCGCCGCCAGCAGCGTGTCTCCAGCCGCCCGGCGCCGCGGCGCGGCGGTGGCGAGCCCGCGGTCGATGGCTTCGCGGACGATGGTCGCGACGGAGACGCGGCGTTCGCGAGCCGCCTGGGTCAGCCGTTGGTGCCGCGCATCGTCGAGGAGGATCTGCAATCGATGCTCCAACATGCGCATACATTAGCATGCTCAATCCCGGGAGTCAGTCGACTCGGAATCAATCCGGCTTCGTCGCCGAGTGGTGCCAACCGGGGCTTCCCAGCGCCGTCTGTGCCCGATCTGGCACCACGTGCTGTAGGACGCGCCCGATCTGGCACCACTCGGTGCGCCGGGCGGCGGCCCCCCACCACAGCCCGCGTCAGTCGAAGGTGTGCTCCGCCGCGGGAAACTCCCCGGCCTCCACGTCTGCGGCGAACCGGCGGGTGGCGTCGAGCAGTACGCCGCGCAGGTCGGCGTACTGCTTGACGAACCGCCCCAGCCGGTGGTTGCCGAACCCGGCCATGTCGGTCCACACCAGCACCTGGGCGTCACAGGCGGCGCCGGCGCCGATGCCGATCGTCGGGATCGACAGCTCGGAGGTCACCTGGGCCGCGACCGTGCCGGGCACCATCTCCAGCACCACCGCGAAGGCGCCGGCATCGGCGAGCGCGTGAGCCTCGGAGACCAGCCTGGCGGCGGCCTCGCCGCGGCCCTGCACCCGGTAGCCGCCGAGGGAGTGCTCGGACTGCGGCGTGAACCCGATGTGCGCCATCACCGGGATGCCGGCGTCGGTGAGCAGGCGTACGTGCCGGGCCATGGGCAGCCCGCCTTCGAGCTTGACCGCGTGCGCACCGCCCTCCTTCATGAACCGCACCGCGGTCCTGAACGCCTGCCTCGGGCTGCCCTGGTAGGACCCGAACGGCAGGTCGGAGACCACCAGCGCCCGGCGGACCGAACGGGTGACCGCCTGCGTGAGCGACAAGAGCTGGTCGACGGTCACCGGCAGCGACGTCGCGTGGCCGAAGACGTTGTTGGATGCCGAGTCACCGACGAGCAGCACCGGCACCTGTGCTTCGTCGAAGATGGCAGCGGTGTTCTGGTCGTACGCGGTGAGCATCGGCCACCGGCGGCCCTGCTGCTTCCACAGCCGCAGGTGGTGCGTACGCACCCGGCGTACCTCCGCAGCGGCCGCGGCGCCACTACCAGCAGGCGCGGCTGCCGCGCCGCTGCCGTACGGGGCGGGCTCCTCGCCCTGATCGGCACCCGCGGCGTCGCCGATCGAGCTCATGAGTCCTCCTCGCAGACGCGTTCGCGCCAGGCGTTGGTGATCGGCAGCCGGCGGTCGCGGCCGAAGTTGCGCACGGAGATCTTCGGCCCCGGTGGGTACTGCCGGCGTTTGTACTCCGCCCGGTCCACCAGCCACAGCACGCGCTCGACGAGCGCGGGGTCGAAGCCGTCGCGGACCAGCTGCGGTGACCCTCGGTCGTGCTCGACGTAGGCGTCGAGCAGCCGGTCGAGCACCGGGTAGTCGGGCAGCGAGTCGCTGTCGAGCTGGCCCGGCCGCAGCTCCGCACTCGGCGGCTTGTCGATGGCGTGCTCGGGGATCGGTGGCTGTTCCCCGCGCCGGGTCGCCTCCGCGTTGCGCCAGCGGGCGAGCTGCCAGACCAGTGTCTTGGGAACGTCCTTGATCGGCGCGTAGCCGCCCACCGCGTCCCCGTAGATCGTGGTGTAGCCGGTGGCCAGCTCGCTCTTGTTGCCGCACGCGAGCACCAGGTGCCCGTGCTGGTTGGACAGCGCCATCCACACCACGGCCCGCAGGCGGGCCTGCAGGTTCTCCTGCGCCAACCCCGTCACGTGCACGACACCCGAGTAGGCGTCGACCAGATCGGCGATCGGCACCGTGTCGAGGTGCAGGCCGGTACGACGGGCCAGCTCGGCGGCGTCGGTGCGCGAGTGCTCGCTCGACCAGGCGCTCGGGTTGGAGACGCCGAAGACGCAGTCGGCACCCAGTGCGTCGACGGCCACGGCGCCGACGACGGTGGAGTCGATCCCGCCGGACAGGCCCATCAGCACGGTGGAGAAGCCGTTCTTGCGTACGTAGTCGCGCAGGCCCAGCACCAGTGCGTGCCACACCTCGGCGAGGTCGTCCAGTCGCGGCGCCTCCCGCCATGGCTGCGGCTCGTAGGCGGGCACCGGTTCCGGCGAGACCACCGTGCGGCGCACGTGCAGACCTTCGAACGTCTCCTCGGCAGCGGGCAGACCGGGGGTGGCCGCCGGCAGGTCGAGGTCGACCACCAGCAGCTCCTCGACGAACTGGCCGGCGCGGGCGACCAGCCGGCCCTCGGCGTCGACGACGAGGCTGTCGCCGTCGAAGACCAGCTCGTCCTGGCCGCCGACGAGGTTGACGTACGCCAGGGCGCAGCCGCCTTCGCGGGCGCGCCGCGCGCACAGCGCGAACCGCCGGTCGTCCTTGCACCGCTCGTACGGCGAGGCGTTGACGACCAGCAGCAGGCCGGCGCCGGCAGCGGAGGCCGCGGCGGAGGGTCCGTCTCGCCACAGGTCCTCACAGATCGCCAGCGCGACGTCGACGCCGTGCACCCGCACGACCGGCAGCACATCACCGGGGACGAAGTAGCGGTACTCGTCGAAGACGCCATAGTTCGGCAGGTGGTGCTTGGCCGAGCGGGAGACGACCTGCCCACGGTGGAGCACCGCGGCGGCGTTCCATGGCAGCCGGCCCGGACCGTCCAGACCGATCGGTCCGGCGGTGTCGGAGGCGTCGGTCTGGGCGGCTGCATCCGGCTCGTCGTCCGGTCGGTCGAGGTAGCCGGTGACGACTACGAGGTCACCGAGCCCGTCGTCCGCCAGGCCGGTCGCCAAGCCCGCCAACGCCTCGCGGGAGGCCTCGACGAACGACGAGCGCAGCGCCAGGTCCTCGACCGGGTAGCCGGTCAGCGCCATCTCGCCGAACGCGACCACGTGCGCGCCGGCGGCGCCGGCCTCGGCGCAGGTGCGTCGCAGCAGCGCCGCGTTGCCCGTCAGGTCGCCGACACAGGCGTCGACCTGCGCGAGTGCGATCCGGAGCTGCGGCACCCGGCGAGCCTATCGACGCACCCGACCGGCAAACCGCGGCCGCTGCCGGGAGGATCGGTACGGCAGACTGACGGCCATGGGCAAGCAAGAGGACTTCGTGCTGCGTGCGCTCGAGGAACGCGACGTACGTTTCGTCCGACTGTGGTTCACCGACGTGCTCGGCTTCCTCAAGTCGGTGGCGGTCGCGCCGGCCGAGCTCGAGGGGGCGTTCGCCGAGGGGATCGGCTTCGACGGCTCCGCGATCGAGGGCTTCGCGCGGGTGCACGAGGCCGACATGCTCGCCAGGCCGGACCCCACCACCTTCCAGATCCTGCCTTGGCGCGGTGACGGTCCGGCCACCGCGCGGATGCTCTGCGACATCTTGATGCCCGACGGTGGGCCGTCGTACGCCGACCCCCGGCACGTCCTCAAACGCACCCTCACCCGGGCCGCCGACGCCGGCTTCACCTTCTACACCCACCCGGAGATCGAGTTCTTCTTGTTCGCCGACCGTCCTCGCCCCGGCCGGGTGCCGGAGCCGGTGGATGACTCGGGCTACTTCGACCACACCGCCCACGGCATCGGGCAGGACTTCCGCCGCGAGGTCATCACGGTGCTGGAGGCGATGGGCATCTCGGTGGAGTTCAGCCACCACGAGGGTGCCCCGGGCCAGCAGGAGATCGACCTGCGCTACGCCGACGCGCTGACCACGGCCGACAACGTCATGACGTTTCGCACCGTCGTACGTGAGGTGGCCCTCAGTCAGGGCATCTACGCCTCGTTCATGCCCAAGCCGCTGGCCGGTCAGCCCGGTTCGGGCATGCACACGCACATGTCGCTGTTCGAGGGCGACCGCAACGCCTTCTTCCAGGCCGGAGCGGAGTACCAGCTCTCCCGCACCGGCCGATGCTTCATCGCCGGACTCCTCGAGCACGCCGCGGAGATCACTGCGGTGACCAATCAGTGGGTCAACTCCTACAAGCGTCTGGTCGGCGGTGGCGAGGCGCCCTCGTACGTCTCCTGGGGCCACAACAACCGCTCCGCGCTCGTACGGGTACCGATGTACAAGCCGCACAAGGGTCCCTCGACCCGGGTCGAGGTGCGCTCGATCGACTCTGCCTGCAACCCCTATCTCGCGTACGCCCTCCTGCTCGCCGCCGGGCTCAAGGGCGTCGAGGAGGGCTACGAGCTGCCGCGTGAGGCCGAGGACGACGTCTGGGGCCTCAGCGACGCCGAGCGGCGCGCCCTCGGCATCACCCCGCTGCCGCACGACCTCGACGCGGCCGTGGCCCTGATGGAGAACAGCGAGCTGGTGGCCGAGACGCTGGGGGAGCACGTCTTCGACTTCTTCTTGCGCAACAAGCGCGCGGAGTGGGACGAGTACCGCACCCAGGTGACCCAGTTCGAGCTGGACCGCATGCTTCCGGTGCTGTGATGGCCGGCGCCGTGGGCCGGGAGCCCCCGGGGGCGCCAGAGCCGTCGGCCCGGGTGAGCACGCCGCGCGCCCAACTGGTGCGACTCGGCTTTACCGACGGTGAGACGGCCGCCGCCGACCTGGCCCGCGTCACCGCCGCGACCGGCCAGGTGGCGGCGGACTTGGTGCCGCTGCTGGCGGACTCCGCCGATCCCGACCTGGCCCTCGCATCGCTGGCCACCCTGCTGGACGCCGACGCCGACGCCCACACCGACGCCGATGGCCTCGCCCAGGCGCTGGCCGGCGACGACCGGCTCGCCGCCCGGCTGGCCGCCGTCCTGGGCGCCAGCTTCGCCCTGGGCGAGTGGCTGGCACGTCACCCCGAGCACTGGCGTGAGCTCGTCGGGCCCGACCCCGTGCTGCCGTCGCTGAGAGAGCTGCCCGGCCTCGTACTGAGCGCGCTCGGCGCCGACCCCGACGACCCCGCCCCCCGAGCCGACCTCCTCGACGGCGAGGCCGTCGACGCGCTGCGACGGGTGTACAACCGCCTGCTCCTGCGCCTGACCGCCGACGACCTCACCGCAGGCTGGCGTGTCGACGACGCCGGCGCGGCACTGGCGGCGCTCGCCGGCGCGACGCTGGAGGGGGCGCTGGCCGTGGCCCGGACGCGCCTGGGCGAGGCGGCGACGACGTGCCGTCTCGCCGTGATCGCGATGGGCAAGACCGGTGGCGGAGAGCTCAACTACGTCAGCGACGTCGACGTCGTCTTCGCCTACGCGCCAGCTCCGGGCGCGGAAGCGCAAGCCGCCCTGCGCGCCGCCACCTCGTTGGCGTCTCACCTGATGCAGGTCTGCGCGGCCCACACCGGTGAGGGCACCATCTGGGAGGTGGACGCCGCGCTGCGGCCCGAGGGCAGGTCCGGCCCGCTGGTGCGCACCGTGCCCAGCCACGTGACGTACTACGAGCGCTGGGCCAAGACGTGGGAGTTCCAGGCGCTGCTGAAGTCCCGCCCCGCAGCCGGCGACGTCGCGCTCGGGCAGGCGTACGCGGACGCGATCACCCCGCTGGTGTGGGAGGCGTCGCGCCGGGAAGGCTTCGTCGCCGACGTGCGGGCGATGCGCCGGCGCGTGGTGGACTCGCTCCCGACGAGCGAGGCCGACCGGCAGCTCAAGCTCGGCCCCGGTGGCCTGCGCGACGTCGAGTTCGCAGTCCAGCTGTTACAGCTCGTCCACGGCCGCAGCGACCCCTGCGTCCGCCAGCGCTCCACCCTGGGGGCGCTCGAGGCTCTGACCGAGCACGGGTACGTCGGCCGAGCCGACGGGTCGGCGCTGGCGGAGTCGTACCGGTTTTTGCGGGCCCTCGAGCACCGCATCCAGCTGGTCCGGCTGCGCCGCACCCACGTGGTGCCGACCGGCGCGGCGGACCTGCGCCGGATCGGTCGCGGCTTGGGGTTGCGCGCCGACCCCGAGGCGGCGTTGATCGAGCAGTGGCGGCGCCACACCCGCGAGGTGCGCCGCCTGCACGAGAAGCTGTTCTACCGCCCCCTGCTCGACGCGGTGGCTGCCCTGCCGGGCACCGGCCTGCGGCTCACACCTGACGCGGCGCGCGAGCGACTCAGCGCGCTGGGATACGCCGATCCCCGGGCGGCGCTCGCTCACCTCGAGGCGCTCACCTCGGGGGTCTCGCGCACCGCCGCGATCCAGCGCCAGCTCCTGCCGGCCTTGCTGGCGTGGTTTGCCGATGGCCCCGACCCCGACGCCGGTCTCCTCGCCTTCCGGAAGGTGTCGGAGAGCCTGGGACGCACCCATTGGTTCCTGCGGCACTTGCGCGACGAGGGCGAAGGCGCCCAGCAGCTGGCCACGCTGCTCGCCTCCAGCCGCTACGTCACCGGACTGGTCGTCGGCGCGCCCGACTCGGTGGCGATGCTCGGTGACGCCAGCGAGTTGCGGCCCCGGAGCCGCGCGGCCCTCACCGCCGAGGTCGGGGTCGCGCAGCGCCGTCAGGGTGACCCGCGCGAGGCGGTGCGAGCCGTCCGTGCGGTGCGTCGGCGTGAGCTCTTCCGCACCGCCGCCGCCGACGTCCTGGGTCTCCTCGACGTCGACACCGTGGGGAACGCGCTCAGCGACATCAGCCTGGTCACCCTCGGCGGGGCACTGCGGGCGGCCTGCCGCGCGGTCGAGGCCGAGCTGCGGGGTCCGCTCCCCACCCGTGTGGCCATCGTGGCCATGGGTCGCCTCGGTGGTCGGGAGGTCTCGTACGCCAGCGACGCCGACGCCATGTTCGTGCACGTCCCCCGGGTCGGCGCCACGGAACAGGAGGCCACCCGGGCCGCGTCGGCGGTCGCCCAGGAGGTACGTCGCTCGCTGGCCGTCCCCGGCGAGGACCCGCCGCTCGTCGTGGACGCCGGCCTGCGGCCCGAAGGCAAGGACGGGCCGCTGGTGCGCACGCTCGCCTCGTACGCCGCCTACTACGCCCGGTGGTCCTCGGTGTGGGAGGCGCAGGCCCTGCTCCGCGCCGACCCGGTGATCGGTGACCTCGAGGTCTGCACGCGCTTCGCGGCGCTGATCGACCCGATCCGCTGGCCGGCCGGTGGCCTGAGCCAGGACGACGTCGTGGAGGTGCGTCGGATCAAGGCGAGGGTGGACGCGGAGCGGCTGCCTCGCGGCGCCGACCCTGCCCTGCACGTCAAGCTGGGGCGCGGCGGCCTGTCCGACGTGGAGTGGACCGTGCAACTGCTGGCGATGCGGCACGCGGACGAGGTGCCCGGCCTTCGCACCCCCCGCACGGTCGCGGCGCTGGCAGCTGCGGTTGAGGCGGGGCTGCTCGAGGCCGCGGATGGCGCCGCGCTCAGCGCCGCGTGGCGGTTCGCCAGCCGGATCCGCAACGCCGTCGTGCTGGCCCGCGACAAGGCGGGGGACTCGTTTCCCTCCGATCCCCGAGAGCGGGCCGGGGTAGCGCATCTGCTGGGATACGCACCCGAGGACGCCAGCCACATGGTGGAGGACTACCTGCGGACCGCGCGCCGGGCGAGGGCGGTCGTCGACCGGGTGTTCTGGTCCTAGGCTGGTGAGTTCTGAAGCCTCACACCGCTCGTTCGCCGGCCTCGAGCGCCTGCCGCTCTCCGGTGGTCAGCCCGCCCCACACGCCGTACGGCTCCTTGACCGTGCGGGCGTGCCGCAGACACTCCTCCACCACGGGGCAGCGCGCGCAGTAGCTCTTGGCCGACCGCTCGCGGGCTCGGCGGCGCGGCCCGCGTTCGGACTCGGGGGAGAAGAACAGCTCTGGGTCAACGTCTCGGCACGCCCCCTCGAACTGCCATTCGTACAGGTCGAGCAGGGGCAGGGGGAGTCGGGCGATGTTGGCCATGACGTCTCTTCCTCGAGCGCGGTCGAACCGATGCACAAACTACTCACCGATGATTACCGGTCGCAACCCTCCGTCAGCATGCGCTGGACCGCTGAGGGCGACATGATGAGGGGCGGCGACCTTCGCTTCTCGGCAGCCCCTCGGACTCTCCTTGACCTCTTCGAACAGCCGCCGGCAGCACGCGCCCCGATTTCCCGCACCCGCGGCCACCTCCTCCGCGGCTTCGGGGCTGCTGTGGGGTGTCGGGGCGGTCTCGTCGATGCTGGGGATCGCGACGCCGACGTTGCGCACCTGGGACCGGCGCTACGGCCTCGGGCCCAGCCAGCGTACCGAGGGAGGGCACCGCCGCTACGACCAGTGCGACATCGCGCGCGTACAGATGATGAGAAGCCTGATGGACCACGGCGTGCCCGCCCAGCACGCGGCGAGCCTGGCGTTGAGCACTGAGGAAGTTGACCTGCAGGAGCCGCTGGACGCGCTGCCCGCCGTGCGCGCGTCGGTTCCGGCGCCGGCACAGGCCACCGGGACCGGCCCCAGCACTGCCACCGCCGTGAACAACCTCGTGTCAGCGGCCGAGGGCCTCGACGCCGCCGGTCTCGCGCGCGCGTTTGCCCAGGTCTTCGAGCGCCGGGGGGTGGTGGCCGCCTGGTCGGACGTGCTGGTGCCGGCGCTGCAGACCATCGGGCAACGTTGGCGGTCCGGAGACCTCGGCGTCGAGTCCGAACACCTGGTCAGCGAGCGCCTCGCCACCGAGCTGCGAGCGCTGCTGCGCACGACACGATACCGGCGCGTCAACGCGCGACCGGTGCTGCTGGCCGGCGCTCCGGCCGAACAGCACGGGCTGCCGATGCTGGCCCTGGAGCTGGCGTTGGCCACGAAGCGCATCAACTGCCTGCCGCTGGGCACACCGACGCCGGCGCGAGCCCTCGCGGCGGCGGTGGTGCGGGCCGATCCAGGTGTCGTCTTCGTCTGGGCCCGCATGCCGTACCACCAGGACGAGGACCTGCTCAGGGCCTGGCCCGAGCCACCGCGCGCTCCGAGGTCGGTCGTGCTGGGCGGACCAGGGTGGGACGACGCTGCCGTCGTCGCCCCACCCGGCGTCACGCTCACCCGGGTCCACGACCTGCCCGGTGCCATGGCCGCCATCGGCGCCGCGGTCTGAGCGCCGGCCCCGCGCTCAGGCGGGGTTGCGGCCCATCGACAGCTGACTCACGCCGATGTACTCGGTGCGAAACCCGGCCTCGCAGTAGGCGAGGTAGAAGTCCCACATCCGCCGGAAGCCGGCGTCGAAGCCGAGCCGCGAGATCTCCGCCCAGTTGTCGGCGAACCGCTCGCGCCACAGCCGCAGCGTCTGGCCGTAATGCCACCCGAGGTCGCGGCGCTCGAGGACCCGCAGGTTGGTGTGTTGGGCGAGCGTGGCGTCGATGGCGTGCAGCGAGGGGATCAGCCCACCGGGGAAGATGTACTTCTGGATCCATCCGTACGAGCGACGCGTAGTGAGCATCCGTTCGTGGGCCATCGTGATCGTCTGCAACCCGATGCGACCGCCGGGGGCGAGCAGGCGGTCCAGGGTCGTGAAGTACGTCGGCCAGTACTTCTCGCCGACGGCCTCGATCATCTCGACGCTGACGATGGCGTCGAAGGCCCCGCGCACGTCGCGGTAGTCGCGGATCTGCACGTCCACCCGGTCGTCCAGCCCGGCCTCGGCGACCCGCTGCCTGGCCAGGTCATGCTGCTCGCGGGAGATGGTCACGCTGGTCACCTCGGCCCCGCGCTTGGCCGCCTGCACCGCCAACGCGCCCCAGCCGGTGCCGATCTCGAGCAGCCGGGTGCCGGCGCGCACGGAGGCGTGGTCGAGGATGCCGTCGATCTTGCGCTGCTGCGCGGCCTCGAGGTCCCAGTCGGCATCGCTGGCGATCACGTCGGGGAACCACGCCGACGAGTAGGTCATGGACGGGTCGAGGAACCGCTCGAACAGGTCGTTGGACAGGTCGTAGTGCCGCTCGATGTTGCGACGCGACCCCTCCGGGGTGTTCTCCTCGGTGCTGGGCAGCCGCTGGTCGACGAGCCCGCGCACCTTCTGCAGCGGCTGGGGCACCAGGTGCGTGAGCCGCTCGGCGAACGGCACGAGGAGGTCGGCGAGGTCGGTGCCGGCCCCGGTCGTCCAGTCGCCGGCCATGTACGCCTCACCGAATCCGATCCGCAGGTCCGAACCGAGCCGGGCGAAGACGGCCCCCGGCCGGACCAGCGTCATCGTGGGGGCGTCAGCACCGCCGGCACCCCAGTGCGACCCGTCGGGAAAGGTGAGGCGCACCGGTAGCCGGTCGACGGTCCGACGCACGATCGGCCTCGCCACGGCCGCGTGCACCGGTGCTCGCGGCGCCGACGCCAGGGCTGGCCAGACCTCCGCCGCGGACGCCTGGTCGGTGCGGACGAGCGATGTCTTCACCGGACTCCTTCTTGCGGGGGGTGGGGCTGACGGCCGACGACGGGCACTCGCCGGAGCCACAAGGCGACGCCGTGGAGACGAATGAGGGCGCTGACCCGCCAGGTCATGAGTGGCCGGCGCACCTGAAGTCCGAGCAACCGCCGCCCCGTGAGCGGGTACGGGGTTCCGGCGAAGGCGGCGGTGAAGACCGCCTCCCCACCCTGGCGCAGGACGATGGAGGTGGAGACCGAGTCGGTGCCGAGGGTGAACCGCAGGTCGTAGCGGCCGTCGACGGCGAAGAACGGTGAGACGTACAGCGCCTTGTCGGTAGCGGCGCGTCCGGCCTCGTCGACCGGCAGCAGATGGACGTGCCGCTCGCCGTAGGTGTTGTGCACCTCGGCCAGCACGCACTGCAGGCCGCCGTCCTGCGCCAGGCACCAGTAGACGGTCAGCGGGTCGAACACGTGGCCGAGCACCCGCGCGTTGGCGAGCATCAGCACGCGCCCACCGCGCAGCTCCGTCCCGTGCACCGCGAGGAAGTGCCGGACGTTCTCGCCGATGCTGCGCGTGGGGTCCCCGAGGTGGTCGCAGGAGCGGAAACCCGCGAAGGGCCGCAGCCAGCGCGAGGGCACCGGCAGGTCGTCGACGTCGACCAGCCACTGGTAAACGCGATAGCGGAAGCCGTGCCGCAGCGGCGTCCGCCGCTGGTGGGTGACCACGCCCTCGACCAGCGCCGGGAGCACGGGCAGGCCGGACAGGGCAGGCCGCTGCTGGCGTCGCAGCCCGGTCACGGCGCTCACCAGTCGTCCCCGAGGCTGCGGGCCGCCGCGACGCCTGACCTGCAGCCGTCCTCGTGGAAGCCCCAGCCGTGGTACGCCCCGGCGTACGCGGTGACCTCGGTGTTGAGACCCGCCAGCTCACGGTGTGCCGAGACGGATCCCGCGGTGTAGAGGGGGTGGGAGTAGTCCATCGTGGCGAGCATCCGGGTCGGGTCCAGCGACCGGGTCGCGTTCAGGGTCACGACGTACTGCTCGTCGGTCGCGCCGTCCGGGAGTCCCTGCAAGCGGTTCATCCAGTAGCTGACGACGGCGCTGCCGGCTGCGGAGTCACACGAGTCGGTCGTGTAGTTCCACGCCGAGCGGGCGCCCTTGGCGATGGGAAGCACGGAGGCGTCGGTGTGCAACACGGTCTCGTTGCGCGCGTACGTGAAGGCACCCAGCACGCGCGTCTCGGCATCGGTCGGGTCCGTGAGCACCGCCAGCGACTCATCGGCGTGGGCGGCGAGCACCACCGCGTCGGCCACGTGAAGGGCGCCGGTGGAGTCGACGATCTCCACGCCGTCAGGCTTGCGGGCCACCTCCGTGGCGGCCCTGCCGGTGAGCACCGTCGCGCCGTCGTCCTCGAGCGCCGCCCGCAGCGCCTGGACGTAGGCCTGGGAACCCCCCAACACGGTGTACCACTGCGGCGAGCCGGAGACGCTGAGGAAGCCGTGGTGCTCCAGGAAACGGAACAGGTAGGCCGCGGGGTAGTCGAGCGCAGAGGCGTGGCCCGAGCTCCACACGCAGGAGACGACCGGAACCGCGTAGTGGTGCACGAAGTGGTCGTCGAAGCCTTCGGCGGCGAGGAAGCCGCCCAGGGTGGTGAGGTCGTGCTCCTCGGCGCTGGCCAGGAAGCGGCCGGCGGCTCGCTGGAAGCGTTTGATGCTGACCAGCAGGCGCAGGAAGCGGGGGTCGACCGCGCGGCGGCGCTGCGCCAGGAGGCCGCCGACTCCCCGGCCGCCCGCGTACTCCAGGCCGCAACCCCCGCATGAGATCGACATGCTCATCTCGGTGGGGCGCACCCTGACGTCGAGCTCGGCAAAGAGCCGCCGCAGCAGGGGGTAGGTGCGGTCGTTGTGCACGATGAAGCCGGAGTCGACGTCGTGCGCGACCCCGTGGGCACCGGTGAGCCGATGGGTGTGTGCGTGACCGCCGAGCCGGTCCTGCGCCTCGAGCAGGGTCACCTGGTGGGTGCGGCGAAGCAGGTAGGCGGCGGTGAGCCCGGACACGCCAGAGCCGACGACGAGGGCGCTCGGCCGTTGCTTGACCGGGGTGACGCTCACGGGGGGCAGCCTCACAGACGGGGGGTCGCCGGTGTCGGAGGCCCGGCGAACTGACACCTGACGTTCGGTCCTGCCGCGGGCAGGGATGGGTGAGGTCCCGCCCGCCTCCGGTGGCTCAGCGAAGCGGCAGGCGCGGACCGCGCACCAGCAGCGGCGCGGTCAGGTCGCCGTACGAGGCGAGCCGGTCGGCCACGTCGCGGTGGTGCACCTGACGCAGCGCACCGCCGTCCTCCACCTCGTCCCAGGTACGCGGGCACGCCAGCGTGCCGGCCTCGCGTCCGCGCAGCGACCAGGGGGTGATGGTGGTCTTGGCCGCGGTGTTCTGGCTCCAGTCGATCAGCACCTTGCCGCCGCGGATCGCCTTGGTCATGCGGGTGACGACGAGGGCCGGCAGGCGGGCGGCCGCCCGCTCGGCGAGCGTGTGGGCGTACGCACGCACCAGACCGGCCTCTTGGGTTCCGGCAACCGGTGCGTACAGCTGCAGGCCCTTGGAGCCGCTGGTGACCGGGACCGCTTCGAGGCCCTCAGCCGCCAGCAGGTCGCGCACGGTGCAGGCGACCTCGGCGCACTGGGGGAGCCCGGCTCCCTCGCCGGGGTCCAGATCGACGACGAGCCGGTCCGGTGCGCGCACGGCTCCGCGCGCTCCGACCCGCCACTGCGGGACGTGCAGCTCCAGAGCGGCCAGGTTCGCCACCCAGACCAGGTCGGCCAGCCCCTCCAGCACCGGGTAGGTGATGCGCTCGCGGTCGCGCGTGGATCCCGGTGAGTCCAGCGTCACCGTGCGGATCCAGTCGGGGGTGCCGCGCGGCACGTTCTTCTCGAAGAACGAGCTGGCCCCGGTCCCGTTGGGCCAGCGCTTGCGGGTGGCCGGGCGCCCCGCGAGCAGAGGGAGCAGCACGTCAGCCACCTCGACGTAGTGCGTGATGACGTCGTGCTTGGTGGTTCCGTCGGCGTACAGCACCTTGTCGAGGTTGCTGACCGACAGAACGTGTCCGTCTACGTCGAGTTGCGTACGAGTGGAGGACACGTGGACCATGCTGACGAGAGAAGGTGGTGCGCACCACCTCGACTCACCGCCCGAGGAGGCCTGTCATGCGATCGGTCTGGAAGGGCGCAGTCGCGTTCGGCCTGGTCAACGTGCCGGTGCGGTTGTACTCCGCCACCACCGACCACGACATCCACTTCCACCAGGTGCACCGAGACGACGGTGGTCGCATCCGTTACAAGCGCACCTGCGACGTCTGCGGTGAGGAGGTGCCATACGCGGGGATCGACAAGGGCTACGAGTCCGATGACGGCCGGGTCGTGGTGCTGGCCAAGGACGACTTCGACTCGCTGCCGGTCGTGACCGGGCGCGAGATCGACGTGGTCGAGTTCGTGCCGGCCGACGACGTCGACCCGCTGCTGCTGGACAAGAGCTACTACCTCGAGCCGGACGAGAAGGCGCTGAAGCCGTACGCCCTGCTGCGCGAGGCGCTGGCCGAGACCGAGCGGATGGCGTTGGTGAAGATCGCGTTGCGGCAGCGCGAGAGCCTGGCTGTCCTGCGCGTGCGGGACAACGTCATCGTGCTGCAGACGATGCTGTGGCCAGACGAGCTGCGGCGGCCGGAGTTCCCGCTGCTGGACCGGGAGGTGACCGTTCGGCGACAGGAGGTGACGATGGCCAGCTCGCTGGTCGAGAGTCTCGCCGCGCCGTTCGATCCCGACCGATTCGAGGACGCGTACAAGGCGGCGCTCGAGGCTCTGATCGACGCCAAGCTGACCGGCGGCGAGGTGCGCTCCACCGACCCCACCCTCAACCGCAGCGACGACGCCGACCTCGACGACCTGGTAGGGGCGTTGCGGCGCAGCGTCGACGCCGCCAAGGCCCGATCCGGCGGCGCCGGGGGCACCAAGGGCGGCAAGCCGACCAAGCCGGTCGCCGAGACCGGCAAGCAGGCTGCCGCCAAGAAGGCACCCGCCAAGACCACAGCAGCCAAGGCCACAGCCGCTAAGAAGGCGGCACCAACGACGGCGGCCGCGAAGACCACGAGCGCCAAGAAGGCGCCGGCCAAGACCACGGCGAAGAAGCCGACCACGAAGGCGACTGGGAAGCAGGCGGGCGCGGCCAAGACGACCAGCACCCGCCGCACCGCCTGAGCCTGACCTGACCAAGCGCGAGGCGAGGAGCCACCCATGCCCGACGAGATCCAGCTGTCCATGCGGATGGGCCTCTTCGTCCACGACGCCGACCAGATGCGTGACGCCGCGTACGAACGACTCCAGGAGGCATGGTCCCAGGACGAGGAGTTCCCGTACGGCTCCGCGAAGGACGTACCGCTCGACGTGGCGGTCAACAGCCTCCTGGCGAACGCGTTGCCCGTCGATCTGCCCGGCTGTCGGCGCGGGCAGCTGATCGTCGAGTCGGCGGAGAGCGATCAGGAGGAGTCGGGCGACGACGCCGATGAGGCCGCCGATGAGGCCGCCCCCGATGAGGACCGAGACGCCGCCACCGGCAGCGACACCGACGACGCCGCCACCGGCAGCGACACCGACGACGCCGCCACCGGCAGCGACACCGACGAGGACCCAGACGCCGCCACTGGGGACGACCACCGCTGAGCCGCCGCGTACGTCCGACGAGGGCAGTGCGCTGCGACTGCCTCCGAAACTTCCCCCGCGAAGCCGCCAGACGGGGCTAGCCTGCCGGACATGACCAGATGGAGAGCGGCAGCGGCCGCGACCATGGCGGGGGCAATCATCCTCTCCGCCTCACCCGCCCAGGCCCGACAGCTCACCGTCACCGACCCCGCCGGCGACACCAGCACCCCAGGGCTCGACATCACCAGCGCCCAGGTGCGCAACCGGGACCACGCCATCATCACCACGGTGTCGTTCGTTCGCAACGTACGGGGCAACCTCATCGTCGCCTTGACGGCCCGAAACGGCTCCGGGCTGCGAGTGGTGTACGAGCGGCGCCCCGCCGGCACCGACCGCACCTTTGTCCTCCCCGGTTCGTTCGCGCGGACCGCCGGTTCGTTCTGCCAAGGGGCCTCGGGCGAGTGGAACGCACGCAGTCGGTCGGTGACGTTGCGGTTGCCTTCGCGGTGCCTGGACGGTGGCGACTACGGCGCCGTACGCGCGGCCGTGCTCACCGAGAACCGAGGCGGCGGCGACGTCGACTTCGCCCCAGAGAAGGACAACGGCGATATCGGCTCCACCGCCTGGATCCCGCGGGGCTGACCCGCGGAGCTGCCGCTGTAGGCGGCTGCCATCATCGGCTGAACTTCGTCCTGTGGAGGGGAGCATGCGCATCGCAACAATCCTCGTGGTCGTGTGGCTCGTGATCGGCGCCTTGGCGGCTGCTCAACGGGGCTACTTCTCGCAACAGGACTCCAACTGCGGGAAGGCCAGCACCATCGCCGTCACCATCGTGGCCGGCCCGCTGAACTACGTCGGCGTGAATCCGAAGATCGCCGACTGCGAGGCGCCCCAGCCTTCCAAGTAGCCGGCCGACACGCCCCGCTCGCGAAGATGCGGGCGGTCCCGCCACGGATCCCCGATGTCACGACCTCGGGCACTTGCTGGTGTCGCTGCTGACCGCTTCGGGCGCAGCGGCGAGTGGAAGGGCGCATCCTTGCCCGCTGAGGTGCGCCGCCGTCTGCACCTTGCGCCGGGCGACAAGGTGCTGTTCGTGGAGAAGCCGAACGGTGAGGTCGTCGTGGCAAAGGCTGGGCTGACAGCCCTCGCAGGTGCAGGCGGCCTTTGCCGGTGCTGCGAGCGACTTCGGTGTCAGTGACGAGGATGACGTCCAGGCTCTGGTCGATGACGTGCGTGGTCGCTTTTCGTGACCCGTGTCCTCGTCGACACGAACGTCGTCATCTCGGCGCTGCTCTTCCCGAGTTCGACGCAGCACAGGCGCTGGACGAGCACCGGCTGGTCCTGACTGACTGGATTATCGAAAAACTCCATGAACTGGTCGGCCGGAAGCGACCTGACTTGTGCCTGCGCTGGAGGCATTCCTTGCCGGGATCGGCTACGGGCTCGCCAGTCCGGGCGATCCCAGTGTTCCGATCTCCGATCCCGATGACCAGCCGATCCTCGAAGCTGCCTCCAGGCACAACGAAACCGCCCCCGATCCCGCGTTTCCGCGCCGTCGCCGCAGCGGCCGACGTGATCGTCACCGGTGACAAGCACTTCCTGTCGCTCGGCCTCGACCTCCCCGGTCCCTCACCGCCCGCGGCTTCCTCGACGCCTACTCCGGGTAGCGCCAAGATCGAGCGGAGCGAGTCTCCGGCGGAATCCCCTGCGGACTTTGGGCGGACCCCACTCCTTCAGGGATGACCTGCGAAACGTCGCTCATGCGTCCACCGGGGCCGGCCGCACTGGGGCCGCTCGTGCCCGCAATCCATGCGAGCTTCTGCGGGTCCCAGGTGGCCGTGCTCGAGCTCTTGTCGAGGGCGGGGCCGACGAACGTGGCCACGAGTGCGGCAGCCGTCTCGGCCGTGAATGACTCGGCCGACGGGACTCCCTCGCAGTCCGGGGGTAGGTCCGGGCCCATTCGGGCGGGTTGTCGAAGTGCTCGAACGGCTCGATCCCGCTGATGATTCGCTTCGCGGAGATCGCGGAGATCGCGGAGATCGCGGCACGCAGCTCGTCAAGATCGACGGTCTGCGTGTGAGCTAGGACGACGAGGTCATCCAGGTCCTTGACCCGGCTGCTGCGCTTGCCGCCGGGGTAGTTGGTGTCCATCGTGGCGCAGACCTTGTCAGCGATGTGGTCGGCCACCGGGTAGAGCCGGTACGGGTGCGTGACCAGTGGCCGGCGAAGGTGCAGCCGATTGGCTGGCTCGACGACCTCGGGGCGCCCGACCGGCGGAGGCCCCACCACGACGTCCACCGTGACCGTGTCGATCTGCGTGTCATGGTCAACGTCGACGCAGGCGAAGAAGTAGCGCCGAGTAGCCACGCCGGGCTGGTTCTCCCCAAGGCTGGTCGGCGTGGAGCGAACCAGCCGGAAGGTCAGGTGGTCGCCGAGATCCACGTTGACCAGCTCGGTCAGTGCTCGTTCGGCCTCGGCCAGATCTGTCGCTTGCTGCGCGGCGAGGTCCATGTCCGTGGTGGTGCGCGACCGCGGCACCCGAGCGAGCATGCTCATCCCGCCCTTGAGCAGCCACTCCGATCCCTCGCTCTCGGCGAAGACCCGCGAGAGGAACCGGTCGAAGCGCGCCTGACGGATCTGGGCGTCGACAGTGGCCGCGCTGACTCCCGGGCCTGCCTGCTGGGCTGCCTTCTTCGCGGCATCCTTGATCGCCAGTTCAAGGGAGCGCCAGTCGCCATAGCCGTCGTGCTCGGTGCCCTCGTGCTCAGCCACGGTCCAATCCTTCCGGAGCCACGCCGGCCAGCTCGAACAGGGCGTTGGCCAGTGACCTGCCGTCACTTCTTCGTCGCATCGCGATGGGGGAGAGGTAGTCCACGAGTTGCTCGGCCGCAACGAGCTTGTCGGCGCGCACAGCATCCCGAAGCGCACCGGCTACCAGGGACAGGTCAGTCCCGAGGTCGACGAGGTCCGCGATGGTCCGCTCGACAGTCAGCGTCGGCAGTCCATCGACGGGAATGACTTCGTCGCGGGTCAGCTGTCGGATGCGCAGACGAACGCCGGGAAGTCGAGTGCCCTTGCGGGAGGGAACGATGAAGTCGAAGCCGTCGAGGAAGAAGTCGCCGATCTCGTGTACGACGGCGGCCGTGTTGCCGGCGGTGACAATCGAGGCGACGCCTGCCTCGCTCCGTGGCGCGGTCGCGCCACCTAGCGCCAGCCAGGTCGCATAGATCGCTTCGTTGTGCTGCGATGGCGCCCCGGCCATGCGGTAGACACCCTGCGCCACGCGCTCGATTGCACCGGTCGTGGCCATCCGGGAGAGCTGCTTGCGGGTGACGCCGGCATCCTTTGCCTGGGCAGTGGTGACCAGGCCCCATCGCCGTTCTCCGATGGAGCCAAGTCGGACGAGCGTCGAATCATCCACGACAACGATTGTACCCATTATTGGGAACAAATGTTGTACTGATTGGCGGTGGTCTTTGGACGGGAGTCATGGTCACTGCGATTCCTGGCCGGTCGGCGCCGACTCCGGTGTTGGCGTACTTGCGCTGAAGACCGAGTCGATGACCCGCTTGGTTCGCTCGGCACTGCCTTCCATCAGGTGGGTGTATTGAGCGGACACGCTCGGTTGTCCAGGGTACGAGCTTTCGCGGATCGGCCCTGGGGCGTCGGCACGACGCGGCCTTGCATGGGTTCTTCGGGATCAGCTCGTCGTCGACGGCAGCCGTGAACACGGTGGCGATCGACGACGTTGAGGACGACCGCGACGGAGGACTCGCGACTGCGTGCCGACGCAGAACGTCGTAGACGACTTTCGGTGAAGGGAAGATGCGACACGAACTCAAGAGTCTTGCCAGAAGGCCGACACCACCCAGTCCAGGTCGCTCTTCGCCTGTCGGCGGGTATCTTGGTCCTGCTGGAACAGCGCTTCGGTCTTCTCCAGGATGAGGGTGAACGGCCTGCCCTGGCGTCGGGTGGTGTGCCGCACCGGCAGGCCGGCGTCGTCGATCTGTCGGTGGACGTGTTGGCGACCGGGCTTGGCCAGCGGCCACTCGTGAGTGCGCTCGGAGCGAGATCCCAGGAACGTCTCCAGCCGGACACATTCTCCGCAACCGGCACCGGTCCATTCGATCGACCAGTCGTTCTCGGCTCGTACTGGACCATCGACGAGTCGAGTCAAACGGTCACGACAGTCTTGGGCGATGGCAACGACCGCGGCCCTCGACGGCGGTCGGTGTGCCCGGAGAGCCGGAACCAGCAACTCGACGACGTTGTCGTCCGCGGCTCGCAGCGCCTTGGTGATGCTCGCGCCGCTCTCGTCGGACACCGCCTCCAGCAACCTTGCCAGGGGCCGGCCGAGCTCGGCTAGGTTCGAGCGTCGACGGTCGGGGTGATCGTGGCGGACCCAGGTGTCGACCCGGTCCGATAGCCATCGCCAAACGCGGTCACCCACATGGTCAGCGAGCGGGGCGGCTTCGCTCTCGCGCAACACCTGGGACAGCGGCAGCAACGTGTCGCCGACCCAGTTGGTTCGCTCCACTCCTACGAACCCGCGCGCGGAGTCCCAGCTGCCGATGAGATCTTGCACCCACGGGTCGCCGTACACGCGGGCGACTGCCGCCAAGAGCGGGGCATGGCTAACTGTCAGCATCTCCAGATGGAACGGCGCCAGCACCACTCTCGCGGCCATCGGGTCGCGCAGACCGCCCGCGACCTCAAGGGCAGGCGTGAGTGCGTGCGCCTCGATGTGGAGCCAGAACGGCTCCAGTGACGCGGCGTCGGACCGGGCGCCCTCGAGATCGCCGACATCGATTCGGTTGAGCAACGTCCGCAGCGCCCATGCCGATCCTGCTTCGGCGCGCGCTGCGAATGACTTCTCCTTGGGCCACACCACCACCGCAGCCCGGCGATACCACCGGTCGACGGTGTTGCCGTAGTTACCCATGTAGCCCTCGTACTCGGAGTTGTACGCCGTCAGCGACCGCGAGGGCGTGACCGCGCAGACCTCGTGATTGCCCAGGGTGAGATTGATCGTCTCCGCGCCGGAGCCATCTGGGGAGATCCACCAGCCGAGAGTGATGTCGTCGTCGATCAGTTCGTTGCGGTCGTAGGCACTGTCGTCCTCGCGGTCATCATCTGGGTCGTCGTACTCGGCGTCGTACGCGTCGTAGCGCCACGACTCCCCGGCCGGTAACGCGTCCCAGGTCTCCTTGATCTCGGCGAGGGCGAGTGCAGTCTCGCATCCGGTCTCCTCGGCTGCTGCCCGGAGCACCGTCACCCGTTCGGCGTCGGCGCCCTTGAAACGGTTGGACCTCACTCCGGCCTGTGTGTACTCGTGGTCGAGCAGGAAGACCAGACGTGTCGGCTCGCCGAGATCGCGCCCGCCGTATTGACTGGTTGCCCGCGATGTGAAGTGTTCGGTCAGGTGGCGAGCGGCCTGTTCGACCGGACCGGCGTCGGCGGTCGGCGTTGGACCAGTGAGCATGAGGTTGAAGGTCAGTGTGACTCGGTAGCCCGACCGGACCGGTCTGACCTCGTGTCGACGGTCGGCGTAGAACGCGACTAGGACGAGGTCGTCGCGCGAGCCTCGATAGGTGCGCTCGGTGCCGCCGTCATCGACGACGAGTTCGCCACCACTGTGCACCGACGGCAGTGACACCACCAGGGTTGCGACCATGCTGTCGTGCTTCTCGGAGTCCTGGTGGGGGAGGAAGAACTGGCCCTTGCCGTAGACGAGCAGCGAGTGCAGCTCAGCGCGCAGCCGCGAGCTCGCGGGGAGGCCGAGTTCGTCGCGGAAGTGCGCCAAGGCCGCGTTGAGATGCGCGTCCCAGCTCGCGCCTTTGAGAATGACCTGGTCGGGGGTCAACTCCCAGGTGTCGCGGACGGACCTGTCGCTCAGTGTCTCCTCGCCGTGGCCGAACAGGGCGGGGCGGGCCACCGCGAGCAGGCGTTTCGCATGGGCCGCCTGCACCGGGAGCGTGACGGGGCCGACGTCCGCCACGTGCAACTTGAGGGCGTCGCCCGGCAGACGGAGCATGGCGGTGCCGGATCCGACTGCCTGATCCCCTGCAAGCAACTGCGTCAACCGGTCGCGTGCTGCCGTGCCCATGGGAATGACTGTACGAGTGAGGTGGATGGGGTGGCCCATGGCGTCGACGCTCGATCGGCGCAGACCTTCGCCGACGCCGACCACGACCGTCTCGCGGCGGTTCCTTGGTCTTGCGATAACGAAAGCACCTGCACGCCGGGTTCGCGGCGGGTCCGACAGCTCAGGCGACGAGCCTCATCCCGAGTGTCGGGTAGAGGCTGAAAGGGTCGGCCCAGGTGACGTCGAAGGCGTTGCCACGCGTCCGGAATCTTGATCTTCTTCTTGGAGTCCGGCGCAGGCTGCTCGGGTCACCACGGTTGCTTCGGACGCCATGGCGTGAGCGATGAGCTTGAGGTCGGCGGAGTCGAGGAACTCGTCGACGGCCTCCTGGCGGTACTGCCGTCCAGGGTCGGCCGCGCATGCGGCCAGGGCGGTTCGCCTCCATGAAGGCGTTGGCGTCGAGAAGGTACGTCAGGCCACTCCGGGGCGGCGTGCGTACTCGTCGAACGTGCTGAGAGACTTCACGGACATCAGCCGCATGGCCTCGTCGATGCTGGTGCGGCCCTTGAGTGCATCTGCGATCAGTGCGCGGGAAAGGCGCTCGCCGACGCGGAAGGGCTGGTTGTTGTAGTGGTCACCGCCGCCACCTTCGCCTGCCGCGCTTAACCGCCGAAGGCGGGCGACCTCGGCGTCGTACGCGTTGGCGTAGTTGTCGATGCGACGGACGCCGGTCCGGTGGAGGGCCTGCAGCACCACCAGCGTGCCGCAACGGAAGTCATGGGCCAGAGCATCCAACGCTTCGGTCAGTGGTGCGCTCGCCACCCGGGTGCAGCGAGACGCAAGGTCTGCCCTCGGCACCAGGGCCTCAGAGGCGACGGCGTTGCACCAGCGCTCGAACCCCGGAGGGGGTGTTGGACACCTCTGGGCATCTCGGAAAAACACGGTCTGATGCGGAAACGTCGGAATCTGGGTGTCGGCCGAGTTTGGCTGTTTTTGGGCCTCGAACGGATCTCCTGCGGAAATCCCTGCGGAATCTGGGAACGGCCAGGGCGGTGCGCGGATCGGGTAAGCGTGCTTGGCTTCAGAAGCGTTGGGGATCGTGAACGAGACCACGAAGGTGGTCCGTGACGCGGTCCTGGAACCATTCGCCCGAGTTGCGGGCCTGCCATGCCACGACCTCGTTGCTAACGCCGTAGCGCGCCGTGAGCGAGCGCACGAACCGGGCGGCCGAATCCACGTCGCCCGCTTCCGCGAGAACTCGCCCAGCGATCGCACGTGGGAGCAACAATTCGGCCGCGAACGCGCGTACTCGCGACTCAATCCTGGGGTTCACGCGACCCCCAAGGATTTCGACAGCAGACAGCGCTCCTGCGCGATCTAGCAGCAGGTGGCCGATCTCGTGGGCAATGCTGGCGTTCTTCCCCCGAGCAGACTGCGAATGCTTGCCGCTGGTGTTGACGACCACGGCCGGACCATGCACCTCGCCCCAGGCCGCGACTGCATCGATCAGGCTCGTTTGGAGATCGACCTCTTCGTATTGAATACCCGCGGCCGTCAGCCAGGACTTCGGGACGAACGCTTCGCCGTCCGAAAGGCCAAGGACGCTTCGGAACGCTTCAGCGTAGGCGTAACCCTCCTCGTAGGGCTGCGCGCCTGGCGGGATTTCGGCGGTCCCTGCAACCCGCTCGGCGACGGTATCGATCTGCGCTGTCGAAGCCTTTGGTAGGGCGAGTATGCGGTCGAGAATGGCGCTCGTGACACTGTGTGGAAGGCTGGCAGTCATGCGAGCGGCTGCCAGGACTTCGTTGCGTTCGATACTCAGCCATTGCGCGCCTGCAGAGCCCTTACCCTTCTCGGCCGAGAGGGCAGAAGCCACGCGGTCGGCGAGGAGATCGGGGACTGCCGCAACGGAGAGGAGGTCCTGCATCGATGGCGCGTTCCTTCGGTCCCATGTCTCACGTGCGACTCGTGCACGCGCGTCATCGCTGAGTGGTTCCAAGCGAGCGTTGATCTCGTTCCCAAGTCCTTCGAGCGAACTCTTCACCGGAGCCCACGGGCACGTAGTATGACCGGTTGCCGTAAGAATGTGACCGAGGAGCCCTTCGCGCCAAACGACGATCGGGGCCGACTGGGCGCCCTTCAACGCGTGGCTGAGGTCGTGGACCGAGAGGAAATCCCACAGCGCAAGTTCGGCACGATCTCGTTCGCTAACGGCAGCAAGTCGGTACTGCTGATCGACCCAACGCCTGAGATCGTCGGTGGTTGCGGGGTCCGTACTGAAAGGCAGACCGTCCTCGCCGCAAAGCCAGGGCCAGCTTTCGCCTAGCCACTCCAGCATCTCGATCCACGTCCATGCGAAACCAGTGCCCGGCCAGATGAAATCGTCGCCGATCTGCAGGGTCAACCGTGCCTCGGTGTACGCCGCCGCGCTGCTCGTCGACTGGGAGGCGGGGACGGTCCACTCGATCTCCCAACGGATCGGGTCATTGGTGCTTACTGACGCAGCCATCGCTCCACCTCCTTCTCGCTGCCGTCGGACCGGGCCAACTCAATGATGGCACCCTGAAGATCGCGGTCGGGCGGAACGTGTCCTGGGAGTTCGGGGAAGCCGTGGTAAGACCGCCCTGGATTAGTGGGCGTAGCACGGTAGACGACGCCTTCTGCCACCGCGTAGATCCGTTGGGGGTAGTCGTTGCGCCAGCCCCTGTGAGGCTGCCACTCGATCCCGTTGTCCAGCATCGCTTGTGCGACTTGGGTGCTGAGAGTGGAAGGGCACTTGCTAACGAGTGTCCCTTGGACCTCGACCGTTCCGGCGAAAGGCTCTCGCCAGAAGTGCTTCCTCTTCGGCTGCTCGTCGGGCTCATACAGCCAGCCCATCTTCCTGCCCCCTACTCAAGGACGAGATCACGGCCGGAGCCGGCGACCTGGTCGATTGGACACGCGCACGCCGCCCCGCCAGCTGCTGGCTTCTTGGAGTCCGGCGCATGGACATCAGGCGCATCGCCTCGTCGATGCTGGTGCGGCCCTCGAGTGCATCTGCGATCAGTGCGCGGGAAAGGCGCTCGCCGACGCGGAAGGGTTGGTTGTTGTAGTGGTCTCCGCCTCCACCCTCGCCGGCACCGCTCAAGCTCCGAAGCCGAGTGACTTCCGCGTCGTAAGCATCTGTGTAGTTGTCGATGCGCCGTACACCGGTCCTATGCAGGGCCTGGAGGACGACGAGGGTTCCGCAGCGGAAGTCGTGTGCCAGCGCCTCCAACGCATCGGTGAGCGGCGCGCCAGCCACCCCGGAGTGCCGAGCCGCCAGATCTGTCGCCGGCACGAGAACTTCGGAAGCCACAGCGTTGCACCAGCGTTCGATGGCGGACTGGCCGTCGGTGCGCGGGTCCTCGTTCCCGATGCCGCTCGCCCCGCGCCACACGTGTGCGTACTCGTGGGCCAGGGTGAAGATCTGGCCGTTGAAGGTCTGGTGCGTGTTGACGAAGACGAGCGGGGCGATGTCGTCGACAAGCGCGAACCCACGGAACTCGTTCTCATCGAGGGGGCGTCGAGTGTTGTTCTCCACCATGGACGTCGCGACCGTCAGCCCGCCGAGACCCTCGAACGCCTTGAGCAGGGCCTTGCGCGTGTCGGACCAGTTCCCGTGACGGGAAGACACCTCGAAGTCGAACGCGTCGCGGATTCGAGCCGCCGCTTCGATGGGGTCGAGATCCGCTGCGGAGCCGACGAACGCCAACGGCTCTGCTCCAAGTCCGAGTGCATAGTTGCGGTACCACTCCTGCCGGCGCTGAGACTGCCCCAGCACAGCGACAAGGTTCGCGCTCGGAGTCGGTGCGCCGTCGAATCCCTCGCGGAAGTCGGGCACCGGCAGCGTCCAGACCGGAGGCTGGGGGAGTAGAAGGTAGCCAAACGGCACCCCTACTGCCTTGGCGAAACCCTGGAGCTGCTTCAGCGTCGAGCGGATCTCAGCCGCCAGCCACTGATCGACCTTGAAACGACGATGGAGCCCCTCTTCGTCAGCTCCCGTCACGTCGAGTGCCCAGGACAGCACGGAGGGAGCGACGTCGACTCGAACGGTCATCGCCCTCTCCTTCCGCTAGCTCGTCTTGGGACCGCAGCCGGGCGGTGGCCGGTTGGGGATCAACGTGTGGCAATCCTGCCGAAGACTGTCAGAGCCAGCGCGCAGGAGAGCCCACTCCCATTGTCCCAGTGTCGGCCTTGGGTCCGACAGTTCCGCAGGATCGGGGCCCTCCGAGGGTCAGCGGCTCCGTCGGGCGCGGTCGGCGAAGTCGTCGAGGGCCTGGGTGACGTCGGTGGCGACCCAGACGACGTAGCGCTGGACCCCGGCGGCCTTGGTAAGGATGCCGGCCTCGCGGAGCTGTCCGATGACGTTGTCGGCTGCGGGTTGCGAAAGCCCTGTTGCCTCCTGGAGGACTGCCGAGGTCACGGCAAGCTGGCTGAGCAGCATGGGCAGCACTCGCCACACGGCGGCGGTACGCCGAGCGGTGATGGACTCCGACCATGCTTCGTAGATGGCCAGCAGGTCCTTGGCGAGTTGTCGTCCGTTGCCGATCGCGGCAAAGGCGGCGTCGGCGAAGCGCGTCACGATCGGGCTGGGGTCACCGTTGCGGTAGTCGGTGAGTGCTGCGAAGTAGGAGTCGGTGTCGGCCAGGAGCCCGGCTGAGACTGGGACGGTGGCGCGTGTGGTGGCGCCGCCCTGCTTGAGCATGGCGTGGATGAGGGCGCGCCCGGTGCGGCCGTTGCCGTCGTTGAACGGGTGGATCGTCTCGAATTGCGCGTGCGCGATCGTAGACTGGGCCAGCAGCGGCACGTCGGTGCGGGCGATGAACGTGTAGAGGTCGTCGATTGCTGCCACGACCCGGGAGTGGTGGGGCGGGGACGAAGGCGGCGGTGTGCGGTGAGGCACTCGATCCGCCGATCCACACCTGCTCGGTGCGGAATCGGCCGGGGTCGGCGTGCTCTTGCCCCCGCATGAGGGAGTCGTGGATGGCGAGGATCGTCGCTGGAGTGATGCTGTCGGCCATCTCGACGGCACGGTTCATCGCGTCCACATTGGCGGCAACGAGTGTGGCGTTGCTGCCGAACTTTGCAACGCCGAGCTCGGCCAGTGCCAAGGCCTTGGCGCGTGCGGTGATGTTCTCGATCTGGGATGACGACGCTGACCTGGGATGACGACGCTGACTCGGTGCGCAGGAGCACCGCAGCCAGGGGAGCGATCTCGGTCCCGGGCAGCATGGTCGACAGCTCGGCATCGAATCGCGAGATCTCAGCTCGGGCGTCGTCGGCGGCCGCCATCGCTGCGGGGTCGACGGTGACCTCGATCGATTCGATGACTGCCGGGATGGCAGCCTCGTATGTCGGGCGGATCGCCGAGCGCTGGGCGCGTGACAGCGGGAGCGCGCTACCGTGGGACTCCCACAATGTCTCCCAGGCGACTGCCCACGGGGCCACAACCGTCATTATCGCCTCTTTCGTGGTGTCCGAAAATGCCTTAACATAAGTGAAAGCACCTAGGCTTATGTTAAACGCGGGCGAAGATAGGCGTGGTGGAGGTTCACTCTTCCTCCCGGGCGCCGTCTCGTACGACTGCGACGTACTCGACGCGCGACTCAGGCGACGGAGTGCAACTCGAAGCGCAGTCCGAGCGCGTTCGTCACCTTCAGGATCGTCGACCGGGTCGGGTTGCCCTCTTGTGAGAGCGCCTTGTAGAGACCATCGCGGCTCATGTCGACCCTGCGCGCGAGCTCGCTCATGTTCTGCGAGCGCGCGATCACACCCAGAGCGCGCGGCACCGCAGTCGGGTCGTCTGCCGACGCTTCGAGGGCGATCTCCAGGTAGGCAGCAGCCACCATGAGCGGACTCGTCGTTGAACCGCGTACATGAAGCTCCCCAGCGGTACGAGTGCGCCCAACAGCGGCAGCAGCGCCAGGTCGCTGGTGTAGAAGACCGCGATGATGGTGATCGCGAACAGGTCGTCCACCACGGCCAGCGTCAGCAAGAACCTCCGTAGGGCGATCGGCAGGTGGGTGCCGATGACCGCCAGGATGGCCAGCGCGAAGGCGATGTCGGTGGCCGTCGGGATGGCCCACCCCGACAGAGCGCCGTAGCCGTCGCCGGTGCCGAGATTCACAGCGACATAGAGCAGAGCCGGGACCGCCATGCCGCCGACGGCGGCGACGATGGGGAGCGCTGCACGGCGGGGGTCGCGCAGGTCGCCGGCGACGAACTCACGCTTGACTTCCAGACCGACCACGAAGAAGAAGATGGCCAGGAGGCCGTCAGCGGCCCACGTGCCCAGCGACAGGTGCAGGTGGAAAAACTCGGGGCCGATCTGGTGGTCGCGCAGCCGCGTGTACGAGTCAGCCAGCGGCGAGTTGGCCCACACCAGGGCCACGACGGTCGCGACCAGCAGGAGCCCGCCGCCGACGGTCTCCTTGCGGAGGATGTCGGCGATCCGACGATCCTCCGGCCAGGAGCCGTGCTCGAGCAGCCGTTGGTTGGATCCCACGCTCAGATGCGCTCGCGGTCCCGACCGCCTTCCAGCGACCGCGTACGGCCGTGGCTGAGCCCCTCGAACACCCCGATGAGCGCGATCGCCGAGACGACCGCCAAGACGAAGCCGAGGACGTTGAGCTCCCAGATGCTGCCGGTGTCGAGCAGGTTCGCGATCAGTCCGCCGATGACGGACCCGGCAAGCCCGAGGAGGAGGGTCATGACGATGCCGAGGTGCTGCTTGCCCGGCATGATCAGGCGCGCGAGCGCACCGATGACCAGTCCGGCTACCAGAAATCCGATCACGTCGATCTTCCTTCACGTTGGTGCGAGGACCGACGGAGCGCCCCGGTCAGTCTTCCGAGATCCCCGGCCGGCCTCGCTGCTCCAGTCTGCGCAACGGACGGAGCGCTCACCATGGGTGACACCACCCATCTTCGCGTCCTCCGCTTCGCCTTTCATGGACACGGCTCAGCGCGATGGACGACTGTGAACACGTGAAACCGTCGCTGAACCTGCCGCTGTACTCGAAGGTGTGCCTGATCAACGGTGCCTTGTTCGTAGCAGCGGCCACGGTTCTGGTCATCTCACCGGCCACCGTGTCGTCCCAGGTGACCGGGGGTGAGGTGGCGGTGCTGGCGTGCGGTCTCGTGGTGATCCTCGCCGCCAACGCGGTGCTGCTGCGCGGTGTGCTCGCACCACTGGATCGACTCATCCAGCGCATGGACCGCTTCGACATCGCGTCACCGGGCGAGCGGCTGCCCGAGTTAGGAGACCCGGTCGCCGCGTCGCTCGCGCGCAGCTTCAACGCCCTGCTCGACCGCCTGGAGCTGGAGCGGGCCGAGGGCAATGCCCGCGCCCTCGCGGCGCAGGAGAACGAACGCCGGCGCATCGCCCAGGAGCTGCACGACGAGGTCGGTCAGAGTCTCACCGTTGTCCTTCTCGGGACCACCAGAGCCATCGACATGGGCCCGGCCGAGGCCGAGCAGGAGCTGGCACTTGTTCGCGACAGTGCCCGCTCCAGTCTCGACGAGGTGAGGCGGATCGTGCGCGGCCTTCGTCCAGGGGTCCTCGACGACCTCGGGCTCATCACCGCACTGCGGGCCATGGCCGACGAGTTCGGCGAGCACTCCAAGGCGGACGTACGCCAGCACCTGCCGCACCAGCTCCCCGCCATGTCCTCAGACACCGAGCTGGTGATCTTCCGGGTCGCTCAGGAGGCGCTGACCAACGTGAGCCGGCACGCCGCCGCCAGCACGGTCGACGTCCGTCTGCTCACCGACGGGTCAACGGTCACCCTGTCGGTCGTCGACGACGGAGAGGGCATCGACTCCACGGTGAACGGCGAGGGGATCCGGGGCATGCGCGAACGGGCCCTCGCAGTGGGTGGCGCGCTGCGCCTCCTCACCCCCGCGGCCGGCGGCACCGAGGTGTCGCTGCGGGTGCCGGTGGCTGCGAGGACGCGGTGACCCCCGATGCACGCATCCTGCTCGCCGACGACCACGCACTCGTACGTCGGGGCGTTCGTCTAATCCTGGATGCGAGCCCCGGTCTGTCCGTGGTGGCGGAGGCGAGCGACGGCGCCGAGGCCGTGGCCCTCGCCCGCACCGCGGACGTGGAACTGGTCGTCATGGACGTCGCCATGCCGCGGATGACCGGTCTGCAGGCGGCCCGGGAGATCACCAGACGCGATCCGCATCCGTACATCCTCATGCTGTCGATGTTCGACAACGAGCAGTACTTCTTCGAAGCGCTCAAGGCAGGAGCGTCCGGTTATGTGCTCAAGTCGGTCGTGGACCACGACCTGGTCAGGGCATGTCACGCGGCGGTGAGGGGTGAGTCGTTTCTCTACCCGGGGGTGGAGAGCACCTTGGTGCGCTCCTACCTGGAACGACTGGCACGCGGCGATGCCATACCAGCGAGCGTCCTGACCAGACGCGAGGAGGAGGTAGTGAAGCTGATCGCCGAGGGGCAGTCGTCAAAGGAGATCGCCCAGTCCCTGGTCATCAGCATCAAGACCGTCGAGCGTCACCGGGCCAACATCCTTGAGAAGCTGGGCATGCGCGACCGCACCGAGATCACGCGATACGCGATCCGCGTCGGACTGATCCAAGCCTGAGTCACGGAGACGTCAGGACTCGTCCGGGCCGTAGATCAACCGATCCCAGTCGATCGCCTCAGCATCGGAGAGCAGCCACCCGTGGCCATGCTCCATGGCCAGCAGCGGCTCGCTCAGAGGCAGTCGGTGCATCGCGCGGCTCACCAGCGCGAGCACGACCGCGAGCAACCCGCAGGCGGCGTAGATCAGATAGAGCCGGTCCATCAGAGTGCTCCTCGGCGGGGTCAGGGAGTGCGACTGACGTCCACCTCCTCGCAGGCCGTGGCCTGCTCGCGGGCCACGGCGTCGAGGTCCTCGAGGTCGTCGAGCAGCGTGATGAGCTCATCAGGGCGGAACTCGCGGATCGCGCTGGCACCGTCGCGGATGAGCGCGGTGGCCTCTTGGACCGTCTCTGCCGCCTCGAGACACTCCTGTGGCACGACGACGGCGACGTCCTCGGTAGGGGACGGGTCGACCGGGGTGGGGGTCGACGTGGTTCTCGACTCCGGCTCCCCGTCGACGGTCACTCCGACGACCAGGCCACCGAGGACCAGTCCTACGAGCAGGGTGATCGCCGGCACCACCGCGAACCACCAGCTGCCGAGCCGCGGTTCGGCGGTGTCGTCCATTGGCTCCAATCGGTGCTCTTGTGCCATCGGTCAAGCTCCTCTCCAAGCAGACGTGCGGGAGGCATGTCTCAAGAACGCGGCTGTACTTCGACTGCCACGCACTAGGGTCGGGCGGGTGCGCCTGACAGTTCGGACCGCCGACGAATCTACCGTTCGCCTCCTCGACGGACTGGTTGTGTTCTGGCTGGTCCTCTGGCTGGTGGTCGGCGGATGGTCGGCCTACACGATCTGGCAGGTGTCCGACCTCGGGGACACGGTTACCACCTCGGGTGAGGCATTGGACTCCGCGGGCCGGGCGCTGGAGTCGGTGGGTGACCTGCCCGTCGTCGGTGAGAGACCCGCGGAGCTCGGCCGGGAGACCGTCACCACCGCGCAGGACGTGGCGGCACGCGGGCAGGAGATCAAGTCGCAGCTGCGCCAGCTGTCGGTGCTGCTCGGCCTGTCGATCATGCTGATGCCCACCACCCCAGTGCTGGGGCTCTATCTCCCCCTTCGGTGGGCGCGGAAGCGCGAGACCGCCGAGCTCCGCCGGTCGATGAGCCGGCACGGGCGAGACGCCGCCTTCGACCGGTACCTCGCCGAGAGGGCGCTGCAGACGATGCCGTTCACCACGGTCCACGCCCTCGTCGGCGATCCGTGGAAGGCCATCGGCGAGGGGCGGACTGCCTCGCTCGCCGACGCGGAGCTCGAACGGCTCGGCATCCGACGTCCGCAAGGATGATCCGGTGAGTGCCCAGGGCGACCACCCCGGCCCAGGTGGCGGCCGCATTGCCCGAGGCACCGCCGCGCTGCTGGTCCGGCTGCGCTGGTGGGTGATCGGCTTCTGGGCACTCGCCTGCCTTGGATCGCTGTTCGTTCTGCCCAGCCTGTCTGAGACCCAGGGTGGGGGAGACATCAAAGGCCTGCTGCCCAAGGACACACCTGCGGTGGAGACCGAGCTGCGCTCGGTCGAGCTGTTCGGGTTCCCGCTACTCGGCAGAACCGTCATCGTGCAGCGGGACCCCAATGGGTTGTCCGTGTTCGCGCAGGCGCGGACGGTGGTCAATGCGGTCGCGGTCGACCCCACCCAGGCCGAGTACGCCGGCCTCGGCCCGATACGCGGCGCGCTGCCCATCACGAACGCCCTCGGGGCCTTCCCGTCGTCAGGGGAGCGCGACACCACGGCGCTCACCTACCTGCTGTTCGAGCAGGATGTGTCGTTCAGCCGACAGTCGAGAGCCGCCGCTCGATACGTCGATCACCTCTTTAAGCCACGCGACCACGTCGTCGGCATCACCGGATCCGTGCCAGCCCGTGCCGAGCAGTTCAACCTCATCCAGGACGCTCTGCCGAAGGTGGAGGCGCTGACGCTGGGCGCGATCGTGCTCATCGTCGGCGTCGCCTTCCGGTCGGTGGTCGCCCCCCTGGTGGCGGTGCTCACCACGGGTGTCGCCTATGTCATGACCCTGCGCCTGTCGGGCGCAGTGGCGGATGTCTTCGGCGTGTCGAGTCCCAGTGAGCTCGAGCCGGTGATCGTCGCGCTCCTGCTCGGTGTGGTCACCGACTACGTCGTGTTCTACCTGTCGGCACTGCGCCGAGAGCTGACCACGGGTTGCGACCGGCTGGAGGCGGCGCGCGCCGCGACGGTTCGATACGGGCCCATCGTGGCTGTCGCTGGACTGGCCGTGGCTGCGGGGACCGGCGCCCTGCTGGTCGCGGAGTCGCTGTTCTTCCGGGCCCTGGGGCCGGCCCTCGTGTTCACCGTGCTGGTGGCGCTGCTGGTGGCGGTGACCCTCGTCCCGGCCCTGATGGCGGTCCTCGGCGGGTGGGCGTTCTGGCCGACTCGGCCGGTGGTGAAGGCCCCGGCGCGCCGTCGTCGCGACTCCCGCCGGATGGCCATGCTGACAGCGCTGACGAGCAGCCGGCGCCGGGCGGCGCAGGTGGTCGTGGGATGTGTGGCCGCGCTGTCGGTGGCAGCCCTTCCGCTGCTCGGGCTCAACCTCGGCGTGTCGTTCGTCGGCTCGTTGCCCGCGGAGACGGGGGTGCGGCAGGCCGCCGCGGCCGCACGGGCCGGTTTCGCGCCCGGCATCCTCTCGCCCACGACGGTCTTGGTTGAGGGCGACGGACTCGCCGACCGTCGACGGCAGCTGGCCGCGTTCGGTCAGCTCCTGGACGCCCACCCTGGCGTCGCGGGCGTCCTCGGCCCCGGCGACACCCCGCGGCAACTCGAGGCAGGGGTTCTGGTGGCCGACGACGGAAACGCCGCGCGCTACTTGGTGGTGCTCGAGGATCCGGCGCTGGGTGGGGAGGCGATCGACTCGATCGGCGCACTCGGTGACCGTCTGCCCGCGCTTCTGGCCTCCGCGGGTTTGGGCGACGCCACGGTAGGCTTGGCAGGCGACTCCGCCGCCGCGGCGTTCATCGTCGACCAGACGTCGGGTGACCTGGTGCGCATCGGCATCGCGGCGCTCGCTGCCAACCTGCTGATGCTCGTCCTGTTCCTTCGTGCAGTGGTCGCGGCCGTCTACCTGCTGATCGGCAGCATCCTGTCCCTTGCCGCGTCGCTCGGGCTCACCATGCTGGTGTTCGGCCAGCTCGACCCCGGCGCGGGACTCACCTTCTACGTGCCGTTCGCCGCGGCGGTGCTGCTGGTGGCGTTCGGCTCCGACTACAACATCTTCGCCGTCGGCAACATCTGGGAGGAGGCTCGAACCCGGCCGCTGCCCGAAGCGATCGTCAAGGTCATGCCGGGCACAGTCTCCGCAATCCTCACTGCGGGGCTCGCCCTGGCGGCGAGCTTCGGCCTGCTCGCCGTCGTTCCCCTCGTTCCCTTCCGCCAGCTCGCGTTCGTGATGTTCGTGGGCATCGTGCTCGACGTGCTCGTCGTACGTGCCCTGCTGATGCCGGCACTGCTCACCCTGTTCGGTCGCACCAGCGCGTGGCCGAGCAAGCGACTGGCTCATGTGGAGCCCGACCCGCCGCTGGCGAGTTCGCGCCCTTCGAGGTAGTAGGCACCGAAGGCCCCCGCCAGGGTCGCGAAGACGACCACCGAGTACGCCGCGAGCACCACCTCGAGCGTCCGGACGAAGCTGCCTTCAGCCGTCAGCGGCTCGCCGACCACCGTGCTGAGTGCGGCGTCGTGCAGCGCCACACCGTAGGAACGAGCACGACTCGAGGATGTACAGCAGCTGGCTGGTGCCCAGGATCACGGTCGCGGTCACCACACCCAGCCAGGCGACGCGTCCGGACAGGAGCTTGCCTCCTTCATCGCATCAGGGGCCATTTCGGGCTACGACGTCTCTCAGATGTCGTAGTAGAGCTCGAACACCGGAGGGGGTGTTGGACACCTCCGGTCATCTCGGAAAACACGGTCTGACCTGCGGGAACGCAGAATTTGGCTGTTGGCCGATGATGGCTGATTTGGGCCTCGAACGGATCTCCTGCGGAATCCCTGCGGAATTTCGGAGGCCGTTCCATCAGGCAGTGAGGGCCCTTCGGCGGACCTCGCCGAGGTCCCGTTCGAGCTGGTCGAGGGCACTGCGGAGGTCGCCGCCTTCGCGCGCGGCGAGCCCGTCGAGGATGAACCCGCGGATCAGCGCGGACACAGGGACGTCGAGCTCGTCAGCGACCTCGCTTAGTTGGGCGATGATCGCCTCGGGAAGACGGAGGGAGTAGACCGAAGATGCCTCGCGGTTCTTCCGGACTCCGCGTCCCGCGGGAGCAGCTTCGCGGGTCAGCTCGGACTGCTCGATCTCCTCGCGGATGAGTTGGGCGTGATCAGTCATCGTCCTGAGCCTCTCGGTAGATGCGTCGGTAGGTGGCGTTGGCGGGCCAGGCGTTGATGACCTGGTAGCCCTCGTCGGTCGGGAGGACGACCACGCACAGGATCCGGACTCGGGAGTGGCTGTACCCAACCACTCTGCTGGTAAGTCCGGACTTGCTCGCCGGGTCCGGTTCGTACCAGACCGCGTCGATGTCCTCGATCGCCTCAGTTGCTTCTGCGGGTGTGACCTCGTGCGCCTCCCACATGTGGATTTGCGCTTCGGGCGACCACACGATGTCCACAGCTCAAGTGTATTACGACGGTAATACGCAGGCAACCTCCCGCAGGCGTCGCCAACTCCGTGGCACAGGTATGGGCGCTGTACGACGCGGTGCCGCCCGGCGTACGACCCGCGATCCTGCTCGGCGCCCACGCCGGCCTGCGTCTCGGCGAGGCGGCCGAGCTGCGGGTCGAGGACGTCGACTTTGCGACCGGGGTGATCTCGCCGAGCGTGCAGTGGGTGGACGAGCCGCTGAAGTCAGAGACCAGCCGTCGGTCGATTCCGATCCCCATGGAGATGGCGCACCTGCTCGCGGAAGCGGTGCGGCTCGGCGACGGCACCCACGTCGTGAGCGACCAGTGGGGCGACCCGGCGGGGCCGTGGACGATCGAGCGCGCTGTCCGGGCAGCACGGACCCAGGTCGGGCTTTCCGGCGAGTTCCGGTTCCACGACCTGCGGCACCATTTCGCCTCGCTGCTCATCGCCTCGGGGCTCGACGTCAAGGTCGTTCAGGCGCGGCTGAGGCACGCCTCGGCCAAGACGACGCTCGACACCTACGGCCACCTCTGGCCCGACAGGGATGACACCTCACGCGCCGCGGTCGCGACTGTCTACGAGGAGAGAAGCGATGAGGTTCGATCCGGCCCGATAGGCGTATAGTTGTGTGTATGCCACGCATGCAGGTCTATCTTCCCGACGCGCTCTACCGCGAGGTCAAGGAGCGTGGCCTCCCTGCGTCCGAGCTGCTCCAGGAGGCCGTGGCGGCCGAACTGCGTCGCCAGGAGCTCGAAGCCCGCGCGGACGAATACCTCGATGAGCTGCTTGCCGAAGTGGGTGAGCCCTCTGAGGCTGAGATGGCCCGCGCCGACGCGATTGCTCGTCGCCTCCAGGAGCGCGCTCTGGCTGCCCAGGCAGGCTGATGCTGGTCCTCGACTCGGGCGGCGTGAGCCGACTCGCCAAGCGCGACCGCGACACGACTGCACTGATTCTCGCACTACGGCGCAGAGGCCTGTGGCCAGCGATCGTGCCTACTGTCGTCCTCGCCGAATCGCTCACCGGATCAGCCCAGCGTGACGCCAACACCAATCGATTGCTGAAGCCGTGCGACGTCCGACCGGCTGTGTCGGAACGCGTCGCGCGACGCGCGGCCGAGCTGAGGACGAAAGCCCGCCGAGGTTCGGCTGTCGACGCGCTCATCGTCGCTATCGCGGAGCCCGGCAGCACCGTCCTCACCTCCGACGGAGAGGATCTTCGGGCGCTGGCCGCGAATGGTGCAGACGTTGTCATCGAAGTCGTCTGAGGACCGCCGGCAACGCTGAAGCAGATCTCCTGCGGAATCCCTGCGGAATCTCCGGAGGGGGCCAGGCCTCATCGACGGGAGCATGTCTCGCTTGACCTTGCGCTCGCGTTCGGCCATGGAGACTGGCCTTGTCGTGCGGCGTCATCGATCCGGAAGACGCGTCCGTCCACGAGAGCGTGCTGCTCGCCGGAAACTCTCGACCCACACGCCCCATTGCGGGGCTCTTCGTTTTTCGGCGGGGCGTGGCCTGTTCATGCGGGTGGCTGGTCGCGTCGTGTGACGGCGATGTGGGCGAGGATACGGCGCTGGTAGTTGTCGATGTTGCGGAACCCGCAGGCGACCTGCTTGGTCTGCTTGATGATCCGGTTGTACCCCTCGGTGCGGGCGTTGGTGACGCCGAGTTCGAGGAACACGGCGATGGCGGGCCACCAGGTCTCTATGGTGGTGGCGAGCCGTTCGACCTCGGGGATCTCGACGCGGGCGCAGGCGTCATAGAACCGCCAGAGCCGGTGGCGTACCCGGTCCGGGTCGCGTTCGGCGAGCAGCTGCCGCAGAAGTTCCTTGCAGGCCCAGGCGGCGGCGATCTCTTCGGTCGGGTCGTCCTGGTCGAACACCCGGCTCAGACGAGTCAGCTGCTTGGCGCTGAGCCGGTCCCCGGCGGTCAACAGCAGGTGCCGGTGCGCCCAGGCGGCGTCGACCTTGCGTCCACGCCGGCCGTGGCGTTGCCGGGTGACGCGTTGCCGTACGTCGGTGACCATCTGGTTGGCCAGTCGGACCAGGTGCCAGTGGTCAACCGCGATCCGGGCCTGCGGGAGCGCCGCCCGCACCCCCGAGGCGTACGGCGCGGAGGGGTCGATCACCACCACCTCGACGGCGTGGCGGAACTTGGGTGTCTGCTCGCCCAGCCAGTCCTTCACGCACTGCCCGCTGCGACCCGGAGCCAGCCCGAGCAGCCGTCCCGGCGCGTCGGGTCGGGCGTCGACGAAGGAGGTCAACCACGGATCGCAGCGCTTCCAGCCGGCCTCTTCGAGGATCCATCGGACCCGGCGTGCGCGGGTCTCATCGATGCCCAGCACCGGCGTCGGGTCCGGTTCAGGCAGCCATTTCGCGGCCGCTGCGACCAGCGCCTGATGGGCGGTGTGCCACCCCACCCCGTACTCCCGACCGACCTCGGTGACTGCCCGGTTCGAGATCGCGATCGCCTCGGCCACCTTGGCGCGAAGCCGGGTGGTAACCCGCGCCCGGGCCGGCAGCTGGATGGTGTGCTGGGTGAACGAGCGCCGCGGGCACAGCCGCTCGCCGCACAGCCGCTCGCCGCACAGCAGTCGGCGCTTGCGGCACCACAGCTCCACCCGCTGCCCCGAAGCGAGCAAGTCCCGGATCCGGCACCTCGGCCGATCCTTGACCCGCGTGGTCCACACCCCACACTCGGGGCACGCAGCGGCGTCCTCTTTGGTCTCGATCACGACCCGCACGACCTTGGGGTCGACACGCTGCACGTCGACCACCACGTACTCGTCCAGGCCCAACAACAACGACGTAGGGTCGTCCATGCTCGTGGCCTCTTCACTTGGCTTGTCCTCGCAGACAGCCAGCATGTCGAGGCCACGAGCTCGTTCTACGTCACAACACCCCGCTCAAACTCGAAGGGCCCATTGCGGTGGACTGGCTCGGGCGGAGCATCTGCGATCGACGACGTTGAGGACGACCGCGACGGAGGACTCGCGATTGCGTGCGGACGCAGAAGGGTCGTAGACGACTTTCGGTGAAAGGAAGATGCGACACGAACTCAAGAGTCTCTCCAGAAGGCCGACACCACCCAGTCCAGGTCGCGCTTCGCCTGCCGGCGGGTGTCCTGGTCCTGCTGGAACAGCGCTTCGGTCTTCTCCAGGGTGAGGGTGAACGGCCGGCCCTGACGCCGGGTCGTGTGCCGGACCGGCAGGCCGGCGTCGTCGATCTGTCGGTGGACGTGTTGGCGACCGGGCTTGGCCAGGGGCCACTCGTGAGTGCGTTCGGAGCGAGATCCCAGGAACGTCTCCAGCCGGAGACATTCACCGCAACCGCAACCGGTCCATTCGATCGACCAGTCGTCCTCGGCTCGTCCTGGACTGTCGACGAGTCGGGTCAACCGATCACGACAGTCCTGGGCGATGGCGACGACCGCGGCCCTCGACGGCGGTCGGTGTGCCCGGAGCGCCGGAACCAGCAACTCGACGACGTTGTCGTCCGCGGCTCGCAGCGCCTTGGTGATGCTCGCGCCGCACTCGTCGGAGACCGCCTCCAGCAACCTTGCCAGAGGCCGGCCGAGCTCAGCCAGGTTCGAGCGTCGTCGGTCGGTGTGATCGTGGCGGACCCAGGTGTCGACCCGGCCCGATAGCCATCGCCAGACGCGGTCACCCACATGGTCAGCGAGCGGGGCCGCTTCGCTCTCGCGCAACACTTGAGACAGCGGCAGCAACGTGTCGCCGACCCAGTTGGTTCGCTCCACTCCTACGAACCCGCGCGCGGAGTCCCAGTTGCCGATGAGATCTTGCACCCACGGGTCGCCGTACACGCGGGCGACTGCCGCCAAGAGCGGGGCGTGGTCGGCTGTCAGCATCTCCAGATGGAACGTCGCCAGCACCACTCTCGCGGCCATCGGGTCGCGCAGACCGGCCGCGACCTCAAGGGCAGGCGTGAGTGCGTGTGCCTCGATGTGGAGCCAGAACGGCTCCAGTGACGCGGCGTCGGACCGGGCGCCCTCGAGGTCGCCGACATCGATTCGGTTGAGCAACGTCTTCAGCGCCCATGCCGATCCTGCCTCGGCGCGCGCTGCGAATGACTTCTCCTTGAGCCACACCACCACCGCAGCTCGGCGATACCACCGGTCGACGGTGTTGCCGTAGTTTCCCATGTAGCCCTCGTAGTCGGAGTTGTACGGCGTCAGCGACCGCGAGGGCGTGACCGCGCAGACCTCGTGATCGCCCAGGGGAAGATTGATCGTCTCCTCGCCTGAGCCATCGGGGGAGATCCACCAGCCGAGCGTGATCTCGTCGTCGATCAGCTCGTTGAGGTCGTAGGCATTGTCGTCTTCGGGGTCATCACCTGGGTCGTCGTACTCGTCGTCGTACCCGCCGTAGCGCCACGACTCCCCGGCCGGTAGCGCGTCCCAGGTCTCCTTGATCTCGGCGAGGGCGAGTGCAGTTTCGCATCCGGCTTGCTCGGCTGCTTCCCGGAGCACCGTCACCCGTTCGGCGTCGGCGCCCTTGAAACGGTTGGACCTCAGTCCGGCCTGGGTGTACTCGTGGTCGAGCAGGAAGGCCAGCCGTGTCGGCTCGCCGAGATCGCGCCCGCCGTATCGACTGGTTGCCCGCGATGTGAAGTGTTCGGTCAGGTGGCGAGCGGCTTGTTCGACCGGACCGGCGTCGGAGGTCGGCGTTGGGCCAGTGAGCATGAGGTTGAAGGTCAGTGTGACTCGGTAGCCAGACCGGACCGGTCTGACCTCGTGTCGACGGTCGGCGTAGAACGCGACGAGGACGAGGTCGTCGCGCGAGCCGCGATAGGTGCGTTCGGTGCCGCCGTCATCGACGACGAGCTCGCCGCCACTGTGCACCGACGGCAATGACACCACCAGGGTTGCGACCATGTCGTCGTGCTTCTCGGAGTCCTGGTGGGGGAGGAAGAACTGGCCCTTGCCGTAGACGAGCAGCGAGTGCAGCTCGGCGCGCAGCCACGAGCTCGCGGGGAGACCGAGATCGTCGCGGAAGTGCGCCAAGGCCGCGCTGAGATGCGTGTCCCAGCTCGCGCCTTCGAGAATGACCTGGTCGGGGGTCAGCTCCCAGGTATCGCGGGCGGACGTGTCGCTGAGTGTCTCCTCGCCCTGGCCGAACAGGGCGGGGCGGGCCACCGCGATCAGGCGTTTCGCTTGGGCCGCCCGCACCGGGAGCGTGACGGGGCCGACGTCCGCCACGTGCAACGTGAGGGCGTCGCCCGGCAGACGGAGCATGGCGGCGCCGGATCCGGCTGCCTGATCCCCTGCAAGCAACTGCGCCAACCGGTCGCGTGCTGACGTGCCCATGGGCATGACCCTACGAGTGACGTGGATGGGGTGGCCCATGGCGTCGACGCTCGATCGGGGCAGACCTTTGCCGACGCCGACCACGACCGTCTCGCGGCGGGTCCGAGAGCTCAGGCGACGAGGTCTCCCGTGCCAGCGGTGATCTCGTCCTTGACGGCGTCGATCGAGGCGATCTGGCCAACATGCGACGGATCGCCGAGCCAGGCCAGAAGCCGGGTGCAATGTCGAAGCCGTAGTAGAGGCGGTTCGCCTCCATGAAGGCGTTGGCGTCGAGAAGGTACATCAGGCCGCTCCGAGGCGGCGCGCGTACTCGTCGAACGTGCTGAGGGACTTCACGGACATCAGCCGCAAGGCCTCGTCGATGGTGGTGCGCCCTTCGAGTGCATCTGCGATCAGTGCACGGGAAAGGCGCTCGCCGACGCGAAAGGGCTGGTTGTTGTAGTGGTCACCGCCGCCACCTTCGCCTGCCGCGCTTAACCGCCGAAGGCGGGCGACCTCGGCGTCGTACGCGTTGGCGTAGTTGTCGATGCGACGGACGCCCGTCCGGTGGAGGGCCTGCAGCACCACCAGCGTGCCGCAACGGAAGTCATGGGCCAGAGCATCCAACGCTTCGGTCAGTGGAGCGCTCGCCACCCGGGTGTGGCGAGACGCAAGGTCTGCCCTCGGCACCAGGACCTCAGAGGCGACGGCGTTGCACCAGCGCTCGATCTCGGACTGCCCGTCGGCGCGTGGGTCTTCGTTGCCGATGCCGCTGGCGCCTCGCCAGACGTGCGCGAACTCGTGGGCGACAGTGAAGATCTGCCCGTTCAGAGTCTGGTGGGTGTTGACGAACACCAGCGGTGCGAGGTCATCTACGAGCGCGAATCCGCGGAACTCTTTCTCATCGAGCGGGCGGCGCGTGTTGTTCTCCACCATGGAGGTGGCAACGGTCAGTCCACCAAGGGCCTCGAAGCTCCTCAGGAGTGCCTTCCGGGTGTCGGCCCAGGTGCCGCGGCGCGTGGAGACCTCAAAGTCGAGGGCGCTCCGAATGCGTGCCGCCGCCTCGATCGGATCCAGGGTCTTGGCGGATCCGACGAAGTCCAGAGGTTCGGCACCGAGCGCCAGTGCGTAGTCGCGGTACCACGCCTGCCGGCGCTGAGACTGCCCCAGCACAGCGACAAGGTTTGCGCTCGGAGTCGGTGCGCCCTCGAATCCCTCGCGGAAGTCGGGCACCGGCAGCGTCCAGACCGGAGGCTGGGGGAGTAGAAGATACCCAAACGGCACCCCTACTGCCTTGGCGAAATCCTGGAGCTGCTTCAGCGTCGGGAGTATCTCAGCCGCCAGCCACTGATCGACCTTGAAACGACGATGGAGCTTCTCTTCGTCGGCTCCCGTCACGTCGAGTGCCCAGGACAGCACGGAGGGAGCGACGTCGACTCGAACGGTCATCGATCTCTCCTTCTACGTACCGAGCTCCGCGGGTGTCGAGGACAGGGGACGCCATTGCCATCCTCACGCAGCTCACGGAGGAGAGCGCGTAGGACGGTCAAAGAGCATTGTCCCAGTGTCGGTCTTGGGTCCGACAGTTCCGCAGGATCGGGGCACTCCGAGGGTCAGCGGCTCCGTCGGGCGCGGTCGGCGAAGTCGTCGAGGGCCTGGGTGACGTCGGTGGCGACCCAGACGACGTAGCGCTGGACCCCAGCGGCCTTGGTAAGGATGCCGGCCTCGCGGAGCTGTCCGATGACGTTGTCGGCTGCGGGTTGCGAAAGCCCTGTTGCCTCCTGGACGACTGCCGAGGTCACGGCAGGATGGCTGAGCAGCATGGGCAGCACTCGCCACACGGCGGCGGTACGCCGAGCGGTGATGGACTCCGACCATGCTTCGTAGATGGCCATCAGGTCCTTGGCGAGTTGTCGTCCGTTGCCGATCGCCGCGAAGGCGGCGTCGGCGAAGCGCGTGACGATCGGGCTGGGGTCACCGTTGCGGTAGTCGGTGAGTGCTGCGAAGTAGGAGTCGGTGTCGGCCAGCAGCCCGGCTGAGACTGGGACGGTGGCGCGTGTGGTGGCGCCGCCCTGCTTGAGCACGGCGTGGACGAGTGCGCGCCCGGTGCGGCCGTTGCCGTCGTTGAACGGGTGGATCGTCTCGAATTGCGCGTGCGCGATCGCAGACTGGGCCAGCAGCGGCACGTCGGTGCGGGCGATGAACGTGTAGAGGTCGTCGATTGCTGCCACGATCCGGGAGTGGTGGGGCGGGACGAATGCGGCGGTGTGCGGTGAGGCACTCGATCCGCCGATCCACACCTGCTCGGTGCGGAATCGGCCGGGGTCGGCGTGCTCTTGCCCGCGCATGAGGGCGTCGTGGATGGCGAGGATCGTCGCTGGAGTGATGCTGTCGGCCATCTCGACGGCACGGTTCATCGCGTCCACGTTGGCGGCAACGAGTGTGGCGTTGCTTCCGAACTTCGCGACGCCGAGCTCGGCTAGCGCCAAGGCCTTGGCGCGTGCGGTGATGTTCTCGATCTGGGATGACGACGCTGACTCGGTGCGCAGGAGCACCGCAGCCAGGGGAGCGATCTCGGTCCCGGGCAGCATGGTCGACAGCTCGGCATCGAATCGCGAGATCTCAGCTCGGGCGTCGTCGGCGGCCGCTAGCGCGGCCGGGTCGACGGTGACGTCGATCGATTCGATGACTGCCGGGATGGCAGCCTCGTATGTCGGGCGGATCGCCGAGCGCTGGGCGCGTGTCAGCGGGAGCGCGCTACCGTGGGACTCCCACGGCAATGTCTCCCAGGCCACTGCCCACGGGGAGTCCGGAACCGCCATCATCGCCCCTTTCGTAGTGTCAGAGACAGTTTAACATAAGTGAAAGCCCCTATGCTTATGTTAAGCGCAGCGAAGATGGGCGTGGTGAAGGTTCACTCTTCCCCCCGGTCGCCGTCTCATACGACTGCGACGTACGCGACGAGCGACTCAGGCGACGGAGTGCAGCTCGAAGCGCAGCCCGAGCGCGTTCGTCACCTTCAGGATCGTCGACCAGGTTGGGTTGCCCTCTTCTGAAAGCGCCTTGTAGAGACCATCGCGGCTCATGTCGACCCTGCGAGCGAGTTCGCTCATGTTCTGCGAGCGCGCGATCACACCCAGAGCGCGCGGCACCGCAGTCGGGTCGTCTGCCGACGCTTCGAGGGCAATCTCGAGGTAGGCAGCGACATCGCCGAGGTCGTCGAGGTAGTCGGCGGCGTCGAAACGCTCATACTTCTCACTCTTGCGGGTCATTACTGTCCTCGTCTGCTCGCCATTCCTCGGCAAGTCGGTGTGCCGTCTCGATGTCCTTCTGCTGCGTTGACTTGTCGCCGCCACACAGAAGCAGGATCAGCCGGTCGCCAACTTGTAGGTAGTAGACCCGATAGCCCGGGCCGTAGGTCAGCCGCAGCTCCGAGACTCCTTGGCCCACCGGTTTCACGTCGCCGGGGTTGCCGTGGGCCAGGCGGTCGACACGCTCCAAGATGCGCAGCTTGCCTTGCTTGTCCTTCAGCTTCCTCAGCCATGCGTCGAACTCGTCTGTTCTGACGACTTCGATCATGTGTCGACTATATCTGACAGTCGCGGCCGCAGTCGACGTGATGTCACTGGCGACAAGCACTTTCTGTCGCTCGGGCTTGACCAGCCCCACGTCCGGACTGCCCGCGGGTTCTTGGATATCCACTGCGCCCCAACTCGGGAGCGCGCTGGGCGGGTTGGTTCACGACGGTGTGCAAACCCTCCAGGCGCGACGATCCCCCCGGTGCCCTCAGCGCGATCCATGGCTCGGTCTATGGCCTCAGAGAGCGGTCGCCGCCATTTCATTGTGACTCTGGCGTGAGTCGGTCTCGCTTCGCCAAGCGCTGTGCCGCTGCGGTGCAGCGGGCGGCGATGCGTTCCTTCCGCTCGTCGCGATCCTGCTTCCGGCTGTGGTCAACCCCGACGTCGATCGGGTCCTCCTGCGGGCCGTTGCGGGCATGGTCGATGAACGGCTGCCATGCCTCGCGCAGGGGCAATGGGATGTCGAGCTCATCCCAGAGGTCGACGAGCAGGGCGCCGTCGACCCAACGCCAGATCCACACAGGGACGCCGGCGCGGAGGAGGTACTGGTAGACGCGACGACGGTCGTCGCGGTCGGCCAGGTCGAAGTGGCGCTGCTGCCACTCGCCGGTCTCGCGATGGGCGACGCCGTCAGGGAACTTCACCTTGCTGAAGCAGAGCCGCGGTTCGACCCGCCAGAGCCGGTCGGGGACCCAGTGGATGTCGTGCCCGTTGAAGGTCACCTGGCTGAAGTCGACCGTGACATCGAGCTTGAGCGAGTAGCCCCCCTCGCCGATGAGGCGCTCGGTCACCGCCAGCGAAGGCGACTTCTCCCTGCGCTCGTACGCCGACAACGTCGGCTGCGACGTGCCGGCCGCGCCCGCCAGCTCACGCTGCGTCCAACCACGCGCTTTGCGCGCGATCTCGATGATTGTGGGCCGCTCCATACCAGCACGATATCCAATCAGATGTATTCGGTCGTTCTCGTGGGAGTGCCTGCACACCTACCTGTCGCCCAACCCGGGGCTGACAGGAAGGAGCAGTGTGATGAGCGTTGCCAAGTGCCTGGGCGTCGACAACCTCGATGCCCCGAATATGCGACAAGCCGCGGCAGAGTGGCCGCGCTGGCAAGAAGCCGAGCCCACGCTTGGCGTGGTCGACGACGTCCACGATCTGCCGCGCTGGATGAAGCGGGCCGACCCGGCCAACCGCGACGCCGTGCTTGCAGCGCTGCTTCGCGTTGCCGAGACCGACGGCCGCGCCACTTTGGTGCTGGGCTGGCTGCTGGTGCCGGGAGCATCCCTGCTCGCGGGAAGGCTGCACAGACTCGCTGACGTGATCGACGAGGTGGTGGCTGGTCAGCTCTGGATCCAGATCTGTGAGCACGATCCGACCGACGCTACGTACGTCGCGAAGAAGATCCTCAGCCGTGTCGAGCGGGAGACGATGGCCGAGCTGGGCATCGGTGACCTGGCCAAACGTCGCGATCCGGCGTGGGCGGCGGCGGTCCTCCTTGAGCGGTACGACGAGTCGATCGCGGCAGCCGAGCGCGAGGACGTCGAGGAGCCGAGGGAGCAGCTCGCCTTGCTGCTGCGTCATGCGCTCGACTCTGGAACCCATTCGGACGTCGACCGTGACCTGCTGTTGGACCTCGCGCACGCGGCGAACGCTGCGGGTGCTCCGCTGCGGCGAGGGAGAGCGGGACTGACGACGCCATCGGTCGCTCAGATGGTCAGTGAGGATCGCGCGATGGCGGCTCGGACGATCCGACGTCACGCTGCCGATGCTCTCGACGGCCTGGCCGAGGTTGCGCGTCACCGAGGGCTGACGCTCTGACGCGGGCCTCTCAGGCCTCGGGGCTCTCCAGCAGCTCGATCTTGCCGCGCATACGGGCGATGGCTTCGTCGAGCGGGTCCAGGTCCTTGTCGATCGTCGCCTGGATGATCTCGGGGTGAGTCGCAAAGTAGTGGTGCGTGAGCACGTCACGCAGCCCTGCGATCTGTCGCCAGTTGAGGTCCGGTTCGGCCGACGTCGTGGTGCTACTCAGGGCCTTGACCGCTTCGCCGATCTCGAGGATTCGCATGGCCACGGCATCCATGACTTTGCGATCAGGAGGTCGGACCCTGACCGGCTCACAGTGCAATGAGATCCGGCTCAGCGGAGGCACGGACGCGCTCCTTCAGCCCCTTGTCCGGTACGAGATCCACCGCTGCGCCGAGGACGGACTCAAGCTCGTCCTGGATTCCGATGATGTCCACGAGGCTGGTGCCCGGGGGGAAGTCCACGAGAAGGTCGAGGTCGCTTCCTTCGTGGTCATCGCCTCGCGCGACGCTGCCGAAGATGCGTGCGTTCGTGACTCCGTGGCGTCGCAGCACATCCTTCAACTCGCGCCGGTGCGCGGCCACGAGTCGACCCGTGGGGCCAGCGAGCGGCCTGAGGGTGGGTGCAAGCTCGGTCATGGATTGATGGTGGCCACGACGGCCGCTACCTCGTGGTCCTGTTGCAGTGGGCCGTGGGTCATGCACAGTCACGCTCGCGACCTGCCGTGCGATCTGGGCGAGCGTTCGGTACGACGGCGACCTGGCGAGGAGGCGCGCCAGTGAGTCGGCATCGATGCCTGCGATCTCCATCAGTCGGTGGAGGAGGGCGGCACCGTCGGCCTTCCGGAACCCGTTGCGCACTGCGAGGGGAGCAAGCAGTTCTCGGAGTCGATCGAGGTCGAGGGTTCGCTTTCCGGAGGCGTCGCGGAGGGCGGCGGCGATGAGGCTTAGATCCTGAAGGTCCTCGACCAGGTCGGCGATAGTGCGCTCAACAGTCATGACAGGCAGGCCTTCGACGAGCATGACGTCGCGTGGGTCAAGGGCGCGTTGGCGGTAACGGATTTCCCTGCGCTGACTTTGACGTCGAGTGGGGGAGACGAAGTCGTGGCGCAGCGCTCGGAAGTCACCGATGCCGTGGAGGTCTGCGGCGGTTTCTCCGGCCACCACCACGCCGTTGGCAATGTTCCTGATGCGCACCTCGCCCATCGTCTTCGGGTCGGTGCTCAGCCAGGCGGCATGCAGATCGTCGAATCGGCCAGCGGGGGCACCGGCGTCCTTGTAGACGCCGTGGGCAAGGCGCTCCAGGTGGCCGGCCTCGGCGAGTCGGGACAGGTCCAGGCGGGTGATTCCGCGCATGCTGGCCTGAGCCGACGTCACCATGCCCCCCTGGTAGGCGGTCACATCAGCCAGGATGCGCAGGGCTTCCGTGGACTTCATGCTTGGACGGTATCGCTTAGAACGATACGTTCCAAGTTAAATATGGCCCGTTCAAGGCTGCAACCCGAGGCCCTGGCCGTTGTCGAGCTGGGGTGACCTGGGGAACGGGTCGATGGTCTGGGGCTTGCGCTTCCTCGGGGTGACCAGCTCCTTGACCCGGTAGGCCAGGGCCGCGGTCGGGTGGTCGACCGGGAGAGGCTTCCTTGCAACGGCGAGGTCGAGGAGACGGTCGGCCTCTTGACCGCGGCGGGCGAGGTCGTCGAGCTGCTTGGCGAGCGTGGCGGTGTGGTCGTCGCGCTTGCCGGTGTAGTCGATGATCTTCGTCTCCCAGACCTTGAGGGCGTCGCCGTAGCGGGCGTTGATCGTCCGGACCAGGTGGCGGTGGTAGGCCGCCTCGCGGTCGTCGTCGGGCACCGGGCCGGCGAGCGAGCGGTCGTCCGGCTTGACGCCGGTGGCTGCCCGCCAGATGGCCAGGTCGCCGCGTAGTTCAGGCGTGAGGATGTCGTCCTAGCGGCGCATCCCGTCGGGGAGTGTCGTCGACGCTCGCTTCCGCACCTCGGCCGCAAGCGAGCCAACCCGCCGAGCCCGAGTATTGAGGTACGGATCCCATGCTGGGTGAACGACGAGTTCGTCCGGAATGCCGGCCAGCCAGGGGAGCGGACCGCTCGGAGCGTCGTCCAGGTCGACCCGCACCTTCGAGGCAGCCAACGTCAGAGCGTCGGCGTACCGGGTTGACGGCGTCCTGCAGCTGGGCCTCGGGTGACGCAGCCACCGCGCGGGCGGTGGTCGCCGAGACCGCGGCCCGTCGCGGGCGAGGATGCCTTCGAGCAGCTCGGTGGCGGTCGCCCGCCGGTCGAGGGTCGGGCTGGGCAGTGCGAGGTCTTCGGCGACGTCGGCGAGCACAACGTGGATGTGGTTCTCGACGCGGCCGCGGGTGAGCATCGTGTAGAGCGTCTGCCGCGACTCCTCACCGGTGACGAGGCCGTGCATGACGTCGGCGGTGAGGCCTTGGGCGGTGTGGACGGTGGAGGCGTAGCCGAGCTCGACGTGGGTGGCGACGTACGCCGCGAGCAGGGTCGCGCGCAGCGCGGAGTCGCGGTGCCGCACCGAGAGTGCGCCGTCCTTGATGCCGGTGACGATCCAGCGGTCGCCGTTCTTGACCCAGTCGCTGCCGCTGATGCCGAGGCGCCGGTCGTTGCGGCGAGTGATCACCACGTCCCCGACCCGCGCCATGCAGTCGTCCGAGAGGCGCACCCCTGCACCAGCAATCCCCCGGGTCGCCTGTGCCCGCAGGTTGAGCTCGGGCACCAGTTCGCGGGTGGGGGCGAGCATCAGGCAGTCGCGGCCGCCGGCGCGCTCGCGGGCCCAGGCGTCGAACATCGCGTCCGCACAGGTGGCCGCGTCGCCGACGTGGACCCGGTCGTGGTCGAGGTAGTACCCGAGCGCGGCAGGGTCACCGTCTCGCAGGTCGAGCGAGGCGGTGCCCTCGGTGGGATCGGTGAACCGGACGAGCTTGTCGAGGCGTAGCGCGCCGCGGGTGGCGGCGATGTCGCGGAGTACGCCGCCGGCCCCGATCGAGGCGAGTTGCTGGTCGTCACCGATGAGCCGGACGACGGCGCCGCGGTCGACGGCGTACGCGATGACCCGTCGAGGGTGAGGGTGTCGGACATGCCGGCTTCGTCGATCACGACAGCGTGCCGGCTCGGACGGTAGCCGCGAGGTCCGATGCGGGGGAGTGCGCGAGGTCGTGGTCGAGCTTGGCCAACGTCTCGCACGGCATCCCGGTCGCCTCGGAGAGAGCCGCGGCGGCCGCGGCTGAGGGAGCCAGGCCGACAGCGTTGAGCCCGCCCTTGGTCCAGACCCTGGCGAGCACCTGCATCGTGGTCGTCTTGCCCGACCCGGCCGGCGCCAGCGCGAGCGCCACCGGCGCCCAGCTGGTCGCCATCGCGGTGACGAGAGCCTCCTGTCCGCGGTTGAGCGTCGCGCCGTCGAGCCTGGCCGCGAGCACCGACAGCTCGACGTCATCAGCCGGCCAGGCGAACCCGCCACCGCGCCCAGCGGTCGCGACGATGCGCTCCTCGGCGTCGAGGATGCGTTGGCTGGTGTAGCGGTCACGACCGGTGTGCCGGTAGGCGCTCTGGCCGTCGCTGCGCCGCAACCCCGCCGGCTCGGCGACCGGGTCGAGGTCGGGGGAGAGGTTGACCGACAGTCGCCCGAGGACGTCGTCGACGACCCACTCGACCACCTCGGCCAGCCGGTCTGCGGGGACGGCGACGTCGGGCACCTGTCGTTGCGCCTCGGCGCGGACGTGCCAGATCTGCCACGCGGCGACGACCCGCGCCGCTGTCTCCCGGACCCACTCCGCCGTCACTTGCCGTTGCGCCCGCGGCGCGGGATGCAACGTCGCCGAGACCATCCGTGCCACAGCCCGCTCCGAGCCGAGCACGCTCACGGCTTGGGCTCGCCACGTGGTCCGCTGGTCGGCGTACGACCGCGGCTCGTGCTTGGCCTCCCGGGTCTCCAGGTTCGCCTGCTGCGCCAGCGCGACAGCCTCGGTCGGCGTTGGCGGGCGACCGTGCGCCTTCTGAAACTCTCGTGAGAGCTCCCGCTGTCGCGTCACGATGGCGGAGCGCCGCTGCGACCAGCGCTCGCACAGCGCCCGGTCGATGCCCTCGATCTCCCGCACCGGCCGCTTGTCCCGCGCCGTGCCGACCTGCTCGACGAACTGCACGCCGAGCGCCTCGGTCAGCCGTCGTTCGAGCGCGGTGTTGTAGGTCTCCGACGCAGCGACGACGTGCTCATGCAGGACCTTCCCGAAGATCGACAGCCACTTGCCCTGCAGGGTCTGGACTTTGTTGGCGACGGCGACGTGGGTGTGCAGGTCGGGGTCGCCGGCGCGGGAGTCGCGGTGGGTGAACGCCGTCGCGATGAGGCCGCGGGTTTCGACCTGCCGGGCGCCGTTGCGGCCCTCACGGGTGAACCGCACCTCGCGTTCGATGAAGGCGAGTGCGTCGCGTACGGCGGCATCGTGCGCCGCCTCGATTGCCTGGGCGACCTCAAGCGGGGCGATCGCCCAGAGCGCCGAGACCGACTTCACCGGGCTGAACGTCAGGTCGTATCCGGCCACGGCGGTCTGTCGTGGCCGCGAGTAGCGAACGAGGGCGTCTGAGAGTTCCCGCGCGCTGGCCGGCTCGCGGCCCTGCTCGGCAACGAACCGCTCCCGGGCCACCTCGCTGCGGACCCGGGCGAGCATGTCGTACGGCGGTCGCGTCGCCTCGCCGGTCGAGCCGCCCTCGGTGGTTGAGCCTGTCGACACCATGCGCTGGGCAACCTTGGCGTTGAACCCGTCGACTCCGGTGTTGTCGTAGACCTTGTACGCCGCCCCGAGCGGCTCGCCGGTGAGCGGGTGCGAACCGGTGCCGAACAGGTGCTTCATCTGCTCGGCCGTGACCGCGTCGTCGACCTCCAGACCCTCGATTCCGACGAGCCCGCAGCCAACCCAACGCCCGGGGGACTCACCCTTCGCCGAGTAGTAGTCGTCGAGCGCGGTGCGCCCCTTCTCGGTCGAGTCGAGCGCAGCGACCTGGCGGGTCAGGTACTCGTAGCCCGAACCCGCCGAGAGCTTGTGCAGCGTCATGGTCACATCCCAAAGGGCCGGCGACGGATCGCGAGTGGCCAGCGCCCGGGGTGTGGATGGAAGAGGTGTGTCTGCCTGCTGCGAGGATCACAGGGCGGGCGGCGAGGCGTGTCGCCTGGGTCCGTCGGGGTGTCGGCTTCTGCCGCGACAATAGTCCTATGAGGAGGACAGTAGGCATGCTGCGTGAAGCACAGTGGAACTTAGCGGCTGGGGCGTTCGATGCCGAAGCCTCGAACTGATGATCTGCTTGAACGTCTCCGCGACGTTGCCAGCCGTACGCTGAATGCGGCTGGTCCAAGGTATGCGCCTTCGCTCGACCCCGCGGCACCCAATCTCGCGATCCTGCCGCTTCAGCGTGCTGGTCACGCGTTGGCTCAGGGCACAGCCTTCGGTGAGCGAGCCCGAACTCTCGCAGCCATCGTGAACGACGCCTACGACCGGGATGACCATTTCGCGGATCGGCTGTTTGCCCGAAGGGCCGTGAACCTCGGAACCGTTGCTGATGACTTCGACACGCTCTCCTCGGGCGCTGGGGCGTCCGCACGGCGACGCGCTATGCAGGATCTGCGCCGTCATCTTCGGTTAGTCCGAGCGAGGCTTACCTCGGCAGAGGAGGAGATGCGCACCAAGCTGCGAGAACTTGAGGCGTCGAAGTCCGACGCGCTGACAGACGAACAGCAGAAGTCTCGATCTGCCGAGCGCGACCGAGTGCAGTCTCGGCTCGGGGCGATCCAGCGCATCGAAGATGCTCTCTACGAGGTATCTGAGTTCGCGGATGGTCGCGAAGGCGACTTAGTTGTACAGCGGAGTTCTGTGCTTCTCCTCGGGGAGTGGGGGACTGGAAAGACCCACTTCCTTTGCGACTTGGCGCTGCAGACGATCGGCGACGGAACGCCGACGCTTGTGGTGCTCGCGAACACACTCCGGACGGACATCGCGCCGCTGGACGCCATCGCTGAGATGACCGGACTGGCGGACAGTGGTGCGGCGCTCGTCGCCACGCTCGACGCCAAGGCGAGGATTGCTGGTCGGCGAGCACTGATTATGATTGACGCGCTCAATGAGTCCGATCGCGACGTTTGGCGCCGTAACTTGCCAAAGCTTGTGCGTGCCATCGAGGCGACAGAGAACGTCGGACTGATCGTCTCGTGTCGAACCCCATTCGACTCAAGCGTTGTTTCTGACCCCGCTCGCAATCGGATGGTGCAACTTCACCACCCCGGCTTCGAGGAGCAGGAGTTCGCTGCGCAGTTGGAGTTCTTCAAGTACTACGACCTCCCAGCGCTTCATGTCCCGCTCCTGACGTCAGAGTTCTCAAGGCCGCTGTTCCTTCGCCTTATGTGCGAGGGCATCAAGGACCTCGGCAAGCGATCACAGAAGAACCACCTGCGGGACCTCGCGTCGGGCCAGAAGAGCATGACCTACGTCCTTGAGCGGTTCGTCAAGGAGGTCGGCTCGGAGGTGGAGAAGGCTCATCATCTGTCGACGCTGTCTTGCTGGCGCATCATGAAGGGCGATCCCCGCAGTGGTCGGGCTGGCCTGGCCGGAGTCCTCGCTGCCGGTCGTCGAGAGTGGCTCACCAGGAACGAAGTCGTTGACGAGATTCGAGCGTTTGCGAGCATGAACGCAGAGGACGCTGCCGACGTCATCGATTCGATGAAGCCGGCCGGGTTGCTCATCGAGCACTCGCGCTACCAAGAAGGTGGCTACGTTGACGTCTTCATCCTCCCGTATCAGCGATTCTCCGATCATCTCGTTGCGCGACACCTTCTGGACGCTCACCTGGACACGTCGAGTTCGTCCCGCGTTCGAAGATGCTTCTTCAAAAATCAACGACTCGGCGCGGTGTTCATGCTCGACAGATGGGGCCGCGAGTTCGCCGAGCCCGGAATCGCTTCAGCCTTGATGATCGAGTTCCCCGAGCGCGTGCGCCGGTTGGCAGATCGCGAGGGCTCACCCACGGAGTTGCTGTCCTACCTGCCTAAAGAGCGACGGCTCATCAGTCCCGTCGTCGACGTCTTTCTGGAGGGGCTCTACTGGCGCCCGACCTCCAGCTTTGGGCCGGAGACAGAAGCCATGGTCGAGTTCCTGTTGCGAAGGCCCGAGCGGGAGCTCCGGTCACGCACCTACGAGGTGATCGTGGGCCTCGCAATGCGCGGTGGCCACCCCCTGGGTTCCGAATGGCTTCTTGGCAGGCTCGCGAAGCTGTCTCTGCCTGAGCGCGACCTTGAGTGGTCGGAGTTCGTCCGCACCGCCGACCCCGACTCGAACCTCCATCGGCTGCTTGCCTGGGCCGAGCGAGAGGCGCACTCCAAGGTCGAGGAACCGGTCACTGCCCAGGCGGTGAGGACGACGGCTCTGCTTCTCACCACCACTGACCGAATGATTCGAGATCGAGCCACCCGTGCTCTCGTCCTCATCGGGGAGGCGCATCCCGGGCGGCTCTTTGATGAGGTTCCCGGCCTCCTAACCTTTGGTGATCCGTACGTCACCGAACGCGTCGTCGCTGCGTGCTACGGCGTCTGCATGCGGGTCTGGGCGAGGGAGACAAGTAGCTCGTCCTTCGCCAACGCCCTTGCGGACCTTGGCGCAGTGCTACTTGAGCAACTCTTGCGCCCAGGGGCTCCGCAATCCACGTGGCACGCCCTCACGAGGGGATACGCGATAGGCGTGCTGCAGATCCTGCGGAAGTTGCGCCCGCGTGCCATCTCCCTGGCTGACCGCAACCTACTGGTGCTCGCTCCGGGCCATGCGGCGTCTCCCTTTCGTCCAGTGTCCAGAATTCGCAAGAGTGACATCGAAGATCCGGAGCACGCGATCCATATGGACTTCGGCAACTACACCATCGGACACCTCGTCGATGACCGGGGAAACGACGACTTCGACCACAAGGAGTACGCAGGCGTTCGGAAGCAGATCGCCGACCGCATGCGCCGTCTCGGGTATGACACGGAGCGCTTCGGCGAGATCGACAAGATCATCGTTCGATACCTGGAGTACAGGCGCGACGGGTATCGGGTTGACCGCTACGGCAAGAAGTACTCGTGGATCGCGTACTTCGAGATGTACGGCCTGCGGCGGGCTGAGGGAAGGTTCAAGGACGAGTACTTCCACGAGCCAAGGTCCTCCGACAGTGACATCGACCCGAGTTTTCCCGTTGAGGTTCCTCGATGGAGCCCGCCTGGGAAGGATGTGTTTGCGGCGTCGCCGGTGGAACTGAGTGACTGGATCGCGAAGGGTGAAGCCCCTGAATACGGCAGTCTCCTTCGGCTTGCCGAGGTGGATGACGTTTTCGGTGACTGGGTCTTGCTCGACGCTTCGATGCACGCAGGTTCAGGTGACGGACGTGAAGTACGCGGGTGGGTCACATCGGTCTTCACGCCACCACGCTCCGTCGACCAGTTGCGCAAGGAGGTCGACTCCGGTCGCGACCTCGGAGACCGTGGATTTCCCGAACCAGGGGCGGACTACTACACGTATCACGGCGAGGTTCCGTGGTCCGCGATGTATGGCAGCGATGTCAGAACTACTCGTGGACTGCCGAAGCGGATGAACGATCGTGCGTTCGACTACTTCGACAGCCGGTGGCGACTGGGCATACCCGTCGAGGACACGTGTCGGCGATGGTCGTGGGAGGACTACCACAGTCAACTCAACCAGGTTGGCGGCGTCGTCTTCCCGGCGCCACCGCTCGCCGAGGCGCTGAAACTGCGTGTAGCAGGTGGAAGTTCGGACATGGTGGATGAGAAAGGAAGGGTGGCCACGATCTTCCGCCGTGCAGACGGCCCCGGCTTTGGGTCCTACTTCCTCTACATGCGCAGGGATCTGGTTGAGCGGTACGCGTCGAGTCGGAATCTCCGTCTCGTCCAAGCGGTGGTCGGGGAGCGCAATGTGAGCTACAAGTCCATGGAGCGAGGGGTTCCCGACTCGCTACGAGCGTTGTTTCAGGCTGGGGTTCATCAGAATGGCCTGGTTCTCGGCTTGGAACACTAAGATTCCCGACCACGCGGCAGCCGACGCGGCTTACGCCACTTCCTCGGAGACGGCGGTCTGCTTGATGTGGTGGAGGGTGTCGACGATGACCTCGACGTCGGCGTCGGGGAAGAAGTAGTCCGGGCCGGTGGGGGCGTGGTCTGTGTAGGGCGACTCGAAAAGCCGGGTTGGCTCCACGGTGCCGTTCCTGGTGAGCTCGTCCACGATGAGGTTCACGAAGCGGATCTGGTCGGCGGAGAACCTGGTGCCGTCGAGGTAGTTCTCGAAAGCCTCGATGGCGGCGGAGCGGTCGAGTCCGACGAGGTTGCGGATGAAGATGCCGAGGCCGCCTCCCTGCTCGGTGGCCCAGGCGATGTCGACCGGCTGGCCGCCGGCGGCGACAAGCATCTGCTCCAGCTCGGTGAGGTCGTCGGACGTGAGCTGCTTGTTGCGCCGAAGACGCTGGAGGGCGAGGTGTTCGAGGTGCTCGCGGAGATACACCTCCGCCTTGGCGCGAAAACGCTCGAAGTTCGTGCCGGGCGTGACTCCAGGCAGCACGACCTCGACGCCTTCGCCGATGGTGTCCTCGAAGTCGGTGTAGATCGGATTGCGCAGAGTCTTCTCGATGAACCGGACGAGCCCGCGAATGCGCAGTCGAGCGAGTTCGAGCATGGGGAGGGTGACGTCGATCCACCACTCGTCGCCGGCGACCGCCTCCAGCAGGACAGCTTGCTCGGCGACGCTGGGGATGGTCGTCTTCCCGAGCAGCGAGGCGGCGATCCGCTGCGCCGTCTCACGCAAGCGCTCGGCCAGGACGGCGTCCCCGTCGAGCTGAGCGAGCTGGCGACGCAGGATGAGCAGGTCGAAGCGCTTGGCGTCCTCGTCGTCGTCACGAACCGATGACGGCAGTCCGGCGAGCCCGAGCAAGGCCTCGAAGTCTTCCGGCTTAAGTGCCTGCCAGGCGTCGGTGGCGGCGTACCTCTCGACGGCTCTCCGGTGTGGTCGCACGACGAAGTTGTCAAGGTTCATGCCGGCGACGATCTCGTGGAGCTTCGCAGCGGTCGACGTCCGCAGGTCGTGCTCGTCCTCACTGAGCGCCGTCACCAGGCCGAGCCTGGCCTCGAACAGGCGCTGAGAGAGCGACTTCTGGATCTGACCCTGCGAGCCCGGCAGGTCCTGGCTGAAGTATTCGAGGTTGCCGCAGAAGTCGAAGACGAGGAAGTCCTTCTTGTCCTCGCCGGGCCCGAACAGGTCGGGGCAGAGCCGGGTGCCGCGGCCGATCATCTGCCAGAACTTCGACTTCGAGCGCACCATCCTGAAGAAGACGAGGTTGACGACCTCGGGCACGTCGATGCCGGTGTCGAGCATGTCGACGCTGATCGCGATGTGCGGGGCCTTGTCCTTGATCGAGAAGTCGTCGATCAACGATTGCGCGTACGGCGTGCCGTGGGTGATGACGCGGCCGAAGTGGCCGGCGAGCTCGGGGTAGGCGAGGTTGAAGCGCTTCTCGATGAACTCGGCGTGCTTCTGGCTCTTGGCGAAGATGATCGTCTTGCCGAGGCGGTCACCGCTGGCGACCTGGTAGCCCTGCGTCATCAGGGTTTCGAGGACCTTGTCGACTGTGTCCTCGTTGAACAGGAACCGGTTGAGCTCCTCGGCCCCGACCTCATCAGGCGGACCATCGTCACCCCAGTCGAGCGCGTCCCACTGGTCCTTCTCTTCCTCGGTGAGGTCGTCGTACTTGATGCCGGAACGCAGGAACTGCGTGCCGACGCTGATGCCCTTCGGCGGCACCAGATACCCGGCCTCGACGGCCTCGTCCAACGAATAGTTGTCGGTGGGCACGCCGTCTTCGAGGTGGAAAAGCCGGTAGGTGTTGTGGTCGACCTCGTCTTTCGGAGTCGCGGTCAGCCCGACGAGATGTGAGTCGAAGTAGTCGAAGATCGCGCCGTACTTGGCGTAGACGGAGCGGTGGGCCTCGTCGATCACGATGAGGTCGAAGTAGCCCGGAATGAACCGTCGCAAGCCGCCGTCGACCTCGTTGATGAGGTTCATCATCGTGGGGTACGTCGAAACGTAGACCCGGCCCTCGACGGCCTTCTCGGTCACGAGGTTGACCGTGGTTGAGCCCGGCAGGTTCTCCTTGAAAGCATTTGCTGCCTGGTTGACCAAGGCGGTGCGATCAGCGAGGAAGAGCACCCGCTTGGCCCAGTTCGCCCTCTGCAACAGGTCAACGAGCGCGATGGTGGTGCGGGTCTTGCCGGAGCCAGTTGCCATGACCAGGAGGGCTTCGCGTTGTTTGCGGTCAAAGGCATCGCCGACGGCCTTGATCGCCCGCACCTGGTACGGCCGACCAGCGATGTCGGTGTTCACTTGCGCAGACGACAGCGGGAGCTTGGTTTGGCGGCGCTGGATGAGCAGCTCCAGCTCGTCGCGGGTGTAGAAGCCCTGGGTCTCGCGCGGTGGGTAGCCGCCGGAGTCGTCCCAGATCCGGTGCTCGTAGCCGTTGGTGTAGAAGATTACCGGGCGTCGGCCGAACTGCTTCTGCAGGCAGTCGGCGTAGAGCTTGGCCTGCTGCTGGCCGACCTCGGGTGACTTGTAGGTGCGCTTGGCCTCGACCACCGCGAGCGGCAGACCATCGGCGCCCCACAGGACGTAGTCGACGAATCCCTTGCCCTCCGCGTTGGGCATCCCTGCGACCTCGTACTCGCGATCGCGCTCCTGATCCAGCGACCACCCGGCCTCGTGCAGTAGAACGTCGATGAACAGGTCGCGAGCGGCGGCCTCGTCGTAGTCGCGGGTGTCTGGCGCCGCTGCTGCCTGGGCGGCTGCGATCTGCTGCTTCAGGTGGGCGATCTCGGCCTCGTGCGCGGCGAGCCGCTCGTCCTTCTCTGCGAGCTCGCGGGCGTGGGCCTCGTCCTGCGCCTTGAACTTCGCAGCGAGCCGGGCAACCTCCTCACGAGACAGCGGCGCTGCCTTCGCCGCGAGTGCCGGGTCGAACTGTGCCTGAAGCGGCACGACGCCCGGCGCAGGGGAGTGGTGGTACGACGTCCACACGACGACGTTGAAAAGCTCGCGCAGCACCGCCATCGACACGTCAGGACGGATCTGCCGGTTCTCGTGGACGGCGGTGTTGGCGATGCGACGGATCGCAGTCAGCTTCTGCGTGATGCCCTGAGGCACCTTCGCCTTGAAAGCTGCGTCGTTGATCTTGGCCGCGAGGTCGTCGCGGTAAGGGATCGGCAGCGAAAGGACGTCGTAGAGATAGCCAACCAGCTCCTCGACCACGCGGCGGCTGTAGAAGCACGCCGATCGCGGGTCCGACGACAGGTACGACTCGGCCCGGGCGCAGTCGTCATGCAATGACGGCAGCGTCTGGCGGGCGAAGTCGAAATTTCCCATCGCGGTCAGTCACTCGCCGTCTTTGTCGAGCCCGAAGTGGTCGGCGAGACGCGCCAGCGTGAACTCCTGGCGGAGCTTGCACGAGGTGTTGGGGTTGTAGAACAGGCCCGGCTCGTTGTAGGCCCCTGCCAGGGGAACGGCAGCCAGCCATTTGACCGGGAGCACCCATTCGGAGATGTCGTCTGACTCGGTCTGCCCCGGCTCGACGTGCTGATAGTTGCCGCGAAGCGTCTGCTGAGCCAGAGGTATCCACGCGCCGTCCTGCTGGACGAGTGCGGCATCGAACCGCTTGGCCTCTGCGAGAGTGACCCCCACCCCCACATAGCCACTCCCCGGTATGTAGACGTTGACACGGTCGCCCACAGGGATGGTGCGCAGCGTCCCTGACGAGCGCGGCGATCCGCCGGCTGAGACGAATCCAAGCTCCAGGCCGTCTCCCCAGTCACGCCCGTGGGTGCCGAAGTTGACGTACCAGTCCTGGCCGTTCCACTGCGCGCGCTTGCCCTTCTTCGAACCCGGCGCAGCGGAGACCACCTGATCGTCGACCAGCCAACTCCGCGCGAGGTAGCGCCGCCCCTCGTCCTCGAGGTACGAGAAGAAGACCGCATTCACGGGCACGCCGAAGCCACGCAGGTAGGTGACGATGCGCTCCGAGCTGGCGTCCAGCTCACCCGCCACGATGGTGAGGTGCAGCTCGCCGTTCAACTCGTCGGGTGGTGGGCTGTCGAAGACGTGCTCGAAAGCGACCTCGAAGGGTCCGTCCAGGTGTTTGTTCGCGATATCGATGACCTCGTCGCGCGACAGGGTCGAGACCCACGAGCCGTAATCGAGCACCTGGGCGACGACCTCACGCGGAGTCTTGTCGCGCTTGAGCTCCAGCAGGTGCAGGTTGCCATCAGCGTCGATCGCCAGCAGGTCGAGGCGCTTGCCGTACGGTGTCAGCACTTCGCTCCCGATGACCAAGAGCCGATCGCCGAGCAGCGACGGGTCCTGCGCGAGGAACTCATGTAGATCCTTCTCGGCGGGAAGGACGGCGGTGGTGAGCGGTCGCGGCTGGTCACCGTCGATGCGCCACATCCTCATCTCAACAGGCATCGGTCACAGCTCCCCTCGGAACGCTCGCGACTGGAGCGCGGAGAAGAGTTCCACGTCTGCAATGAGGGCTCGTCGCCCCGATTGGACCTGCGCGGTCACGTGTTCCACCCGGGCTGCGAACTCTTCCTGAAGTGTGATCGGGGGCAAAGGGACCGCGAGCTCGCGAAGGCGGCCGAGGGTGATCTCGCGGAAGGTCGCCCCCTTGATTTGCCCTTGAATCCAACCCTGTATCGCGGGGAATCGGAGGCACTCCAAGAGGTAGGGTCCGATGGCCCTATCGCTGGGAGCGATCCGTGCAGTTCCTTGCGTAAGGTTGGCGCCGTCCAGCTCTGGCGGAACCACGGCTGTGGTTCCTACGGTTGCCCGGATGCTCATGACGATGTCGCCCGCCCGAACGGTTGAACGTTGGAAACGCGCCGCGATGGCCGGATCAGTGTGTCGGAGTCCGGCGGTAGAAATCCGTCCATTGACGATGTCGCCCGTACGGATATAAGGCACGCCACCGTCGAACTCGGGGCCCGCTTGCACGATTCCGTAAGTCACGATAGTTCCAGCGCGGACGACCTCCGCTAGCGGAGCTGTCGGCCAGACGCTGTCCCCGAGCATGTCTTGAAAGACCGACTGCGTAAGGGCGTCGAGGTGGCTGAGGACTTGGCGGCGTTTGGCGCGGATGGCGTCGGCGTGGTCGAGGACCGTGGCGATGCGGCGCTGCTCGGGCAGGGGAGGAGCTGGCAGCTCCGACTCCTTGACGATGCGGTCGGAGACAGCGGGATAACTCGCACCTGTCGCCTTGCGCACCATGTCGTTGATGAACGGCGGCGACTGCACCCAATGGAACAAGAACCGTCCGTCGAGTTCTTCGCTGGGTCGAAGAACGGTGAAGCCCGTCGATGCGGTTGCGCCATCAAGCTCCGGCGGGACGACCGCTACGGCATTGAGGTTAGGTCGAACCGTCGACACGAGGACATCGCCTGCTGCAACGAGCTGACGCGCACGACTCGGGGCTTCAGCTCCAGTAACGGTGGTTGTAGAGACGACCTTCTTTGAACTGTTATCCACGGCACTCAGGTCGATGTACTCGAACTCGTCCTCCGGGCTACGTGAAGGATTCCAGGTCTTCACCGCTTCTACGAGCTCACCCATCGGCGCGGTCTTCACGACAGCATCGCCTTCAGCTCAGCGAGGCCCTTGGCGATCTCGTCTTCGAGGGCCTCGATGTCGGCGATGATCTCCAGCGGGGCGCGATGCTCGATCTCGTCGTGAACGATCTCCTTGTAGCGGTTGAGCGAGAGGTCGTAGCCCTGGGCGATGATGTCGGCCTTGGGGACGAGGAAGGACCGTTCGGTGCGGGCGCGCTCATTCTCGGCGTCAAACTTCTGCCAGCGGGTGAGCACATCGGGAAGGTCGTTGGCTTCGACGGGGTTGCGCTTGTCGTCGAGGGAGAAGCCGTCAGCCTGGACGTCGTAGAACCAGACGTCCTCGGTGCCGCCTGAGTTGGTCTTGGTGAAGAACAGGATTGCTGTGGAGACGCCGGCGTACGGGCGGAAGACACCCGATGGGAGTTTCACGACCGCGTCGAGTTTTTGGTCCTCGACCAGGGTCCTGCGCAGTGCCTTGTGCGCGGTGCTCGACCCGAAGAGCACGCCGTCGGGCACGATGACGGCCGCCCGGCCGCCGGGCTTGAGCAGCTTCAGGAAAAGTGCCAGGAAGAGGAGTTCGGTCTTCTTTGTCGTCACGATCCGCTGGAGGTCCTTGGCGGTCGCCTCGTAGTCGAGGGACCCAGCGAAGGGCGGGTTGGCGAGGATGAGGGTGTACCTGTCTGCGTCACCGGCGGCGCCCTCGGAGAGGGAGTCGCGGTAGCGGATGTCGGGGGACTCGATGCCGTGGAGCAGCATGTTCATGCTGCCGATGCGGAGCATGGTGGAGTCGAAGTCGTAGCCGTGGAACATCGAGTGGTGGAAGTGGCTCCGCTGCTTCTCGTCGAGCAGCGCTTCAGCGTGGGTCGCACGGACATACTCGCTCGCAGCGACGAGGAAGCCGCCCGTGCCGCACGCTGGGTCACAGATCTCATCGGATGGCTGCGGTGCGCTCATCTTGACCATCAGCTCGATGATGTGGCGCGGGGTGCGGAACTGGCCGTTCACACCGGCGGCGGCGATCTTGGAGAGCAGGTACTCGTAGAGATCGCCGTTGGTATCGCGGTCCGCCATCGGTATGTCGTCGAGCATGTCGACGACTTTCGACAGGAGCGCCGGGGTCGGGATGGTGAAGCGGGCGTCCTTCATGTGCTCGCTGTAGGTGGTGCCGTCACCCAGGCCGCGCAGGAACGGGAACACCTCGTCGGCGATGGTCTTGTGCATCACCTCGGGCGAGGTGTTCTTGAACTGGCCCCACCGCAGGTGTGCCTGGCCGGGCAAGAACACCGGGCTCTCGACGTCGGTCTTGATGACGCGGGCTTTCTTCTCGGCCAACGTCTGGATGTCGTCGAGGCGGCGGATGAAGAGCAGGTAGGTGATCTGCTCGATGACCTCCAGCGGGTTGCTGATGCCGCCAGACCAGAAGGCGTCCCAGACGCGGTCGATCTTGCTCTTCAGCTCACCAGTGATCACAGGCGTAACTCTAGTGAGAGCGTGGGGTTCAGGCGTGGACATCGGTGACCTCCTGCTGTCCGGACCGTCCGTGGCTGCTAGAACCGTCCCACAGTGCACCGACAGATTCTCACCTCGCTGGCCACTCGGCCGGGGTGCTGGGCCTTTAGGGATAGGACCAACCCAGACAGGCAGGAGCCGACCATGACCGAGAATCTCCACCGCAACCCGACTCTCCGCGACGAACTGCTCACGATCGAGGAGGTCGCCGAGCTGCTCCGCATGCCGGTCGCCTCGCTGCGCTACTGGCGCGTGCTCGACACCGGGCCGCGCGGGTTCATCATCGGGCGGCGGCTGCGATACTGGCGTCAAGACGTCCTGGACTGGCTCGACGAGCAGCGAGAGTCCACCGGGCGCGGTGTCGCCTGAGTTCTCCACACGAGCAGCGGTCGGCCGCCGCGGTTGGCGGCTTTCCGTGCTACGGCGAGCCCATGAGCAAGCAACCCACACCCAAGCAGCGGCGGTCCCAGAGAGGGTCCGTCGAGGATCGCTGGCGCAAGCGAATCAAGGATTCCGACGGCAACAGCGTCGAGGTGCCGTCTGCGGTGGCAGGAGAAGTGACGCGGTGGCGCGCCCGGTACGTCGACGACGCCGGCCGCGAGCACACCCGGCACTTCGACCGGAAGGTCGAGGCCCAGCAGTGGCTCGACAAGCAATTGGCCGCACTCGTGCGCGGCGACCATGTCGCCCCGAGCGACGCGAAGATGACGGTCGGGGAGTGGTGCGACAAGTGGCTGGCCGGCTACGGCACCAGGCGGGCATCGACCGTCCGGCAGGCGGAAGTGCACGTCAAGATCATCAAGGCTCACTTCGGTTCCGTGCCGATGTCTGCGGTCAAGCCGTCGGATGTGCGCGCCTGGACGGTGACGCTCAAGAAGGAGGGGAGAGCAGACTCCTACGTCTACGCGATCTACTCGCGGTTCTCGCAGATCTTCACCGACGCCGTCCACGACGGGATCGTCGCCCGCAACCCGTGCTCGCGGCGGACCTCGCCGGGCATGGGCAAGCAGCGGCCCTACGTGGCTACGACTCGTCAGGTGTGGGCGCTGTATGACGCGGTGCCGCCCGGCGTGCGGCCAGCGATCCTTCTTGGCGCCCACGCCGGGTTGCGGCTCGCCGAGGCAGCGGCACTGCGGGTGACCGACGTCGATTTCGCCACCGGCGTCGTGACGCCATTGGTTCAGTGGGAGAACCAGCCGTTGAAGTCCGACACCTCGCGTCACTCGATCCCGATCCCAGCAGAGATGGCGCAGCTCCTCGCCGAGGCTATCCCCCTGGGCAACGGCATCCAGATCGTCAGTGACCTGTGGGGCAACGCCGGCGGACCCTGGACGATCGAACGCGCCGTCCGAGCCGCCAGGACCCAGGTCGGCCTGCCCGGCGATTTTCGATTTCACGACCTGCGGCACTACTTCGCCTCGCTGCTGATCGCATCCGGCCTCGACGTGAAGGTCGTCCAGGCCCGCCTCCGGCACGCCTCGGCGAAGACGACCCTCGACACCTACGGCCACCTCTGGCCGGACAGGGATGACACCTCAAGAGCCGCGGTCGCGGACGTCTACCGGGAAAGGGAAGAACAATGGGCTTCTACGAGGTGGGAGTCTTCGTCGACTCCTTCGAGGCCGACGACGACGGCCTCATTCGAGCGCGCCGCAAGGACGTCTTCGCCCCTGTCGAGATCGGACAGATCGTCTCCGTCGACTGTGACGAGGTTGGAGGATTCGCTCGGGTTGTGAAGTTCGAGGGCGACCCCGAGACGGGGTGGGTCTGCCTCCAAGAGTTACTGGGCGAGGAGGCGGAGCAGGCCGCCAGGGATCTGGAACTTTCGTACGAAGACTGGTGCGACCCGCTCGACGAGTGACCTCAACTTGTCGGGAACTGGTGCGATGCGAGGGTAGTTACTGCATCGCGGCTGTCGGCGATGAGACCGGTGCTCGTGCGGTGAACCTTGCTCTGCACGACGACGGTGGCCCGTGCCTTCATCCAGTCGAGCGCCTCGTCGAGTCGCTCGCGTGAAACATTCACGCTGACGTGTGCAGGCCTCGCGTTGCGGGACACTTGCACGGTCACGACGCCGGAACGGTCCTCATCGTCCCGGTGGACTCCGACGATGGGACCAGTCAGGTACTCAGCCTGCTGTGGCATGGCGGCAGTCTTGAGCTTCTCGGCCACCTGCTTGACCAGTTCGGATGCCTCGGCTGGGATGCTCACCGTGGTCGGTGTCTGTGGGGCCGGGCCACCACCTGGCGCCCACTCGAAAGTCGCGCTGAAGTTCCCGACTGCCTCCTCGGTCAGCACTCGACGCAAAGAAGCGGCGAACTCGTGGCTCACGCCGGACCGGATCAGCTCCTGCATGCCGGTGGCATTCGGCGCGCGCTCTGGCTTCACTGCGATCTCGTCGACCGCGGCCAAGGCTTCCGCGAATGTGCGCATGACCCGCCGCTGCTGGGATTCGGACACAGCGCTCTCCAGATCTGGAGATGGCAGCGCACCAACCACCGTCTCGGGCTCCGGCAGGGGGAGGTAGATCGGGATGATGAACGATCCTCGCCGGGTGTGTGCCATGCGGGCTGACTCGATGATCGAGTCCGCGCTCTGCCGATAGCGGCGAATGTGGCCCTTCTGGCCAAGAGACGTCGTGGCGGCAGCACGCAACATTGTCCAACTCTCGCGAACCATCGTGACCCCAGCGGAGTACGGGATCGTGTCGCGGATGACGAGGTCGTTTGCGGCTCGGATGTTTGCCACGTCGGCGAGTTGCCTTTCAAGGCGCGACGCAACATCACCTTCAGATGTGCCCTCAACTTGTGCCAGCCGCTCGATGACGAGCTGCCAGTCAAGACCGTCATCGACGAGCTCGTGCGGGACAGGGAGTAGTAGATCGGACCCGGGGCGCTTCCAGAGCCCACCCGTGGCTCCCGCTTCAGCCGGAGGCATCCACCCGGTCGACGTTAGGTAGGCGACGAGGCGGTCGTGTGCTTCGGTCATGCGCTCGCTGCCCTCCCCCACGAGGTGTTGAAGTCGTCGACCCAGCTCTCAAAGGTGGCCGCGGTCAGACGGTTGGATCCCAGTACCTTCGCAGTGGCCTCCGACAGTCCATTCACCTGGGTCCACAGCGCCCGGGCATGCACGACTGTGTGAAGTGCGGAATGCTCGATCCAGTCGGCCGGAGGCTCCTTCTCGAGCCGGACGTAGACCAGGTACACCGGCGTCTTCGCCTCCTGCCACTTCCTGCGCCATGCCTCGGTCGTGGGCACGGAGATCGAACCCTCCTTGTTCGGCTTCTTAGTCCCGGTCTTCACCTGGACCGAGACGCTCCCCACCGGGAACGTGAGCGTGAGGTCGACGGCGAGGTGATCCTCGCCGCCAGGGATCTCGTTGTGGACGACCCCCGCTTGGGCAAGGAGCGATCGGACGTACATGACGCCCAGCCGCCCTATCTGATCGCTCTCAGCGACCGCCTTCGCCCCTGCCACGAAGCCGAGACTATGAGGCCCGGGGGCTCCTGGCCGGGACCTCGCACGGATCTCCTGCGGAATCCCTGCGGAATCCGACCCGTTTTCAGGGCAACGTAAAGGGCCCCTGATCCTGCAAACATGCAGGTCAAGGGCCCTTTCGGGTCTACGACCGCCTCTAGATGTCGTAGTAGAGCTCGAACTCATGGGGGTGGGGACGCAGTGAGATCGGCAGGATCTCGTTGGTCCGCTTGTAGTCGATCCATGTCTCGATCAGGTCCGGGGTGAAGACGTCGCCCTGGAGCAGGAACTCGTGGTCGCCCTCGAGGGTGTTCATGACGGCGCTGAGGGTCGCCGGAACCACGGCCACGTCGTCGTACTCGTCCGGTGGCAGTTCGTACAAGTCCTTGTCGATCGGGTCCGCGGGCTCGATCTTGTTCTTGATCCCGTCGAGGCCTGCGAGCAGCATCGCCGAGAAGGCGAGGTAGGGGTTGGCCGAAGGGTCGGGGCAGCGGAACTCGATCCGTTTCGCCTTGGGGCTCGGGCCGGTGATCGGGATCCGGATGCAGGCCGACCTGTTGCGCTGGGAGTAGACCAGGTTGACCGGCGCCTCGAAGCCCGGCACCAACCGGTGGTAGGAGTTGACCGTCGGGTTGGTGAAGGCCAGCAGCGACGGCGCGTGCTGCAGGATCCCGCCGATGTAGTAGCGGGCCAGGTCCGACAGCCCGGCGTAGCCGGCCTCGTCGTAGAACAGCGGCGCTCCGTCGGACCACAGCGACTGGTGACAGTGCATCCCCGAGCCGTTGTCGCCGAAGATCGGCTTGGGCATGAACGTGGCGGTCTTGCCCGCCGCCCAGGCGACGTTGCGGACGATGTACTTGAACTTCATCACGTCGTCGGCGGCGTTGAGCAGCGAGGCGAAGCGGTAGTTGATCTCCGCCTGGCCGGCGGTGCCGACCTCGTGGTGCTGACGTTCGACGAGCAGGCCGGAGGCCTCCAGCGTCTTGCTCATCTCCGCACGCAGGTCGGCGAAGTGGTCGACCGGGCTGACGGGGAAGTAGCCGCCCTTGTACCGAACCTTGTAACCCTTGTTGCCGCCCTCCTCCTCCCGGCCGGTGTTCCAAGCGCCGGCGACGGAGTCGATGGAGTAGTACCCGGTGTTGGACTTGGTCTCGAAGCGCACGTCGTCGAAGACGTAGAACTCAGCCTCGGGGGCGAAGAACGCGGTGTCGCCGATACCGGTGCTGCGCAGGTACGCCTCGGCCTTGCGGGCGATGTTGCGTGGGTCGCGCGAGTACGCCTCACCGGTGAGCGGGTCGTGGATGAAGAACGACAACGCGAGCGTCTTGTCCCGCCGGAAGGGGTCCAGGTACGCGGTCGAGGGGTCAGGCATCAGTGCCATGTCGGATTCGTGGATGGCCTGGAAGCCACGAATCGACGACCCGTCGAACATCAGACCGTCCGAGAAGACGTCCTCGGTGAACGACGACACCGGCACCGAGAAGTGCTGCATGCTTCCGGGCAGGTCACAAAACCGGACGTCGACGAACTCGACTCCTTCGTTCTTGACGTACTTCATCAGGTCGTCGGGGTTCGCGAACATCTGTCCTCCTTGGCCGCTGTGCGGCCACGACGGTCGGGTACGGAAGGCGTTCTGGTGCTGCGGGCGGAAGTGGTTGCCGATGGCCGCGACGGTAGGTCAAGCCAGTTTCCGCGCCGTGACTGAGGTGTTTCCGGCGGGTTACGTGCGCCCCCAACCCGCGCCGACCTGCCACGACCGGCTCGGTAGCCTGACGCGATGCCCGCCGAACAGCGCACCGACGCGACGGAGTACCGGCCCGGCGCTCGGCTGGGGCTCCCGGCGACCGGGCCCGGCTCGGTGGGCGGGTGGGGCCGGCGGGTGGTCGGCCTGGCCGTGGACTGGATCGTCTCGCAACTGGTCGTGGCGGCCTTCGTGGGCCAGTCGGTGTGGACCGGGTACGGGTTCGTGCAGTGGGCGCCGCTGCTCGTGCTGTGGCTGCAGACGACGCTGCTGACCGGCCTGCTCGGCACCACTATCGGCCACCGGGCGGCAGGCGTACGTGTCCTCCGGGCGCACGCGGTTCTTCCACTGGGCGTGCCCCGGGCCGCACTGCGGGCGCTGCTGCTCTGCTTGGCGATCCCGCCCCTGGTGTGGGACCGCGACCGCCGAGGCCTGCACGATCTCGCCGGCGACGCCGTGGTGGTCAGCACCCGCTGAGCGGTCAGCGGCCCTGCATCATCTTGCGGGCGCCCTTGGAACTGGTCGGCATCGGGCCCTTCGGCAGCGGCGCCTGCGGTCGCATCGCGTCCAGCGCGCGCAGCCGCTGGACCAGCTCGGTCATCTCCGCCGGGCGAATGTTCTTGGGCAGCTTGCGGATGTGCTTGACCAGCTTGGGCAGCGCAACTGCACCGTCACCGTCCCCGACGACGATGTCGTACACCGGCACCTCACCAGCGACCCGCGCGTGCTTCTTCCTCTCCGCGGCGAGCAGGTGTCGCACGCGGCTCGGTTGACCCTCCCCGACCAGCACCACCCCTGGGCGGCCGACGACGCGGTGCACCACGTCCTGGTTCTTGGTGAAGCCGATGGCCGGCTTGACCGACCAACCCCGGCGCAGCATCTGCAGGGCTCCCGCGGCAGCGCCGGCCTGGCCCTCGACCTGGGCGTACGCGGCGCGCTCGGCGCGCTTGCCGAACACGATGAGCACGGCGATCAGACCGCTCAGCACTCCCATCACGACGCCGAAGGCCCAGTGCACCAGCCAGCCCGCGACCCCTCCCACCAGCAGGCCGACGACCAGGAACCAGGCGAGCAGCACCCAGCCGACCCGCTTGTCCTGCTGCTTGGTGATCCGGTACGCCTGCCGGATCTGACGGACGCGGCCCTTGGGGGGTGCGGCGGGAGTCGACATGGGTGGCAGCCCTGATCTGTCGCGACGGGAGGTGGAGCCCCGCCTGGACGGGGCGGTGCCAGCCTACGCGGTCGCGTCCGCCGGCTCGGCCGGCGAGATGACCGCCGGCGGGTCTGCGTCGCGCCGCTCCATCGCCTGGGCGTACAACCGGCCGGCACGGTAGGACGACCGCACCAACGGGCCCGACATCACCCCGGCGAAGCCGATCTCCAGGGCCTGCTCGCGCAGCTCGACGAACTCCTGCGGCTTGACCCAGCGCGCCACGGGGTGGTGCCGCACCGAAGGGCGCAGGTACTGCGTGATGGTCAGCAGCTCGCACCCGGCCGAGTGCAGCAGGTGCAGGGTGTCGACCACCTCGGCGTTCTCCTCGCCCATGCCCAGGATCAGGTTGGACTTGGTGACCAGCCCGTCCTCGCGGGCCGCGGTGATGACCCCGAGCGACCTCTCGAAGCGGAAGCCGGGACGGATCCGGCGGAAGATCCGCGGCACGGTCTCGACGTTGTGGGCGAAGACCTCGGGGCGGGAGGAGAACACCTCCGCCAGCTGGTCGGGGACGGCGTCGAAGTCTGGGGCGAGCATCTCCACCCCGGTGCCGGGGTTGAGGGCGTGGATCTGGCGGATCGTCTCCGCGTACAGCCAAGCGCCACCGTCGGGCAGGTCGTCGCGGGCGACGCCGGTGACGGTCGCGTAGCGCAGCTCCATCGCGCGCACCGACTCGGCAACCCGGCGTGGCTCGTCACGGTCGAACGCGACCGGCTTGCCGGTGTCGATCTGGCAGAAATCACAGCGGCGGGTGCACTGGTCGCCGCCGATGAGGAACGTGGCCTCGCGGTCCTCCCAGCACTCGAAGATGTTGGGACACCCGGCCTCCTGGCAGACCGTGTGCAGGCCCTCGCCCTTGACCAGGCTGAGCAGTTCGCGGTACTGCGGACCCATCGTCGCGCGGGTCTTGATCCACTCCGGCTTGCGCTCGATCGGGGTCTGCGCGTTCCGGACCTCCAAGCGGAGCAGCTTGCGTCCCTCGGGGGCGATCGTCACGCGGTCAGCGTACGCCCGCACCCAGCCGACCACTGGTGCCAGCCCGGGTCGGATCGACCCCAGTAACCCCCGGTTGGCACCACTGGGCAGCGCCACACCCCCGGTTGGCACCACTGGGCAGCGCCACACCCCCGGTTGGCACCACTGGGCAGCGCCACACCCCCGGTTGGCGCCACTCGTCGGCAGCACCACACCTTCTGGCCGCCGAGGCGCTTCGGTGCGGCGCAGGCTGCGGCGGGCGGCCCCGGCTTAGGTCACGTCGCGGCGGCGGAAGGTCACCCAGGTGACGAGCAGCAGGGCGAGCAGCAGCGCGCCGAGGTAGTAGGCGCTGGTCTGGACGTGCAGCACGGTCACGTCGGGTCGTCCCCGTCCCGTGACTTCGCTGTAGTCGCGGAGCACCAGCCGGCCCCGCAGGAAGGCCACCAGGTTCGAGCCGAGCAGCCACGGCTCGACGGTCTGTTGAGCGACAGCGCGCAGCAGCGTCTCGCCGACCAAGGCGTACCCGAGCACCAGCCCGACGGTGGCGATCGTGGCTCGCAGGGCCAGCGTCATGGCCACGCCCACGACCGCGCTTGCGACCACCACCGCGATCCCGCGCGCCGTGGCGTACGCGGCGTGCCAGCTGTCGGTGCCGGTCCACGAGACGTCGCTCCAGGCCACTGCCGCGGTGAAGCTCACGAGCATCGCGATGCCCAAGACCAGCACGGCGAACGCGGTCGTGACCACCAGGACCGCGGCCACCTTGGCGGCCCACACGCGTCCTCGGCGTGGCTCGAACAGCAGCAGGTTGGACATCGATCCGCTCGCGTACTCCGCGCCGACGAAGGTGGTGCCGGCGATCAGCGAGAGGAGACCGAGCAGCAGGGTCAGCGGGATGAGTAGGTAGTCCCGCAACGACCGTGGCTCGAGGACCTCCCGGCCGATGAAGTCTTCCGCCTGCGGGCGGATCTGCTCGCAGTCGAAGCCGGGTCCGCCGCCGTACCGGCGCGGATTCTCCTCGCACTGGGCGACGTCGCGCTCCATCTGCTGCAGCGCGCGGGGGCCGAAGGACTGCTCGAGCTGTGCCTGCGCGGCGGCGAGGTCGTCCGCACGGATCGGGCGACCGTTCCACAGCACCGCACCCGAGACGACCACGCTGAGCACGAAACCAGTGACGAGCAAGATCACGACCGCCCGCCGTGCGAGCAGGCGGCGCACCTCGGCCAGCAGCAGCCTCACCGGTCACCCTCCGAACGCTCGGCCTGCTCCGCTGCGAGTCCCGGCGGATCGTTTTCCGGCGGCGGCAGGCCGGCCGGTTCGTCGCCGGTGAGGCTGAGGAACGCAGACTCCAGATCGCCCTGGATCACGCTGAGCTCACGCACCCACAGGTCGTGTTGACCAAGGACCCGGCTGACGTCTGCAGGGTCGACCACCCCGGAGACGAGCAGCGCGTCGTCCTGCCGGGTCAGGGTCACACCGGGCGATCGCTCCAGCACCGCCTGGGCGGCGGGGAGGTCGGTGACACGCACCCGTACGACGCCGGTGCTCTGCCCGGCGAGCAGATCCGAGACGCGGCCGGAGGTCACCAGCTGTCCGCGTCGCACGATCGTCACCGAGTCACACACCTGCTCCACCTCGGCGAGGATGTGCGAGCTGAGCAGCACCGTGACTCCCTGTTCGCCCAGGTCGTGCACCATCGTGCGGATGTCTCGGATGCCTTGGGGGTCCAAGCCGTTGGTCGGCTCGTCGAGGATCAGCAGGTCCGGCTGCTTGAGCAGGGTGGCCGCGATCGCCAGTCGCTGGCGCATGCCGAGCGAGTAGCCCTTGTACCGGTCGTCCGCGCGCTCGGACAGACCCACCCGCTCCAGCACCTCGCCGACCCGCGGCCGGGGCAGTCCCGTGGCGTCTGCGAGCAGGGACAGGTTGCGGCGCCCGGTGAACCCGGGCAGGAACTTGGGTGACTCGACCACCGCGCCGATCCGGGGCATCACCTGCGGCAGGCCGGAGGGAATCGGCTGCCCGAGGACTGCCATCTGGCCCCTGGTCGGCCGGGCCAGCCCGAGCAGCATCCGGATGGTGGTCGTCTTGCCCGAGCCGTTGGGGCCCAGAAAGCCGTGCACACCGCCTTGCGGCACCCGCAGGTCGAGGCCCTCGACGGCGACGTGACGGTGCAGCCGCCGCGTCACGTACTCCTTGCGCAGTCCGGTGGTCTCGATCACCAGATCCGTCACGTCGCCCCCGGGTATCGTGCCGCGGCTGCGCTGGCCCGCGGCTCCGGTCGAAGGCTAGGGGGCCGCTACGGCCACGACCGTGAGGTGGTAGGCGACACGCGGGACCGCCCCGACGGTGAGGACCGGCGAGACCGGTTCGGTCGACCGGGGAACGTCCGGCGACCGGTCGTACCGGCCCCACGCGAACAGCGCGTGCAGGTGCGGCTCGAGCGCCCCGGCGGCCTCGAGGACGCCGACGTCACGGCCGAGCTCGGCACTCAGGGAGGTGACGCCGGCATCGGTGATGCCGCAGGGCACGATGCGGTCGTACCAGGTGAGGTCGACGTCGCAGTTCAGTGCGAACCCGTGCATGGTGACTCCGCGTGACACGCGGACTCCGAGCGCGGCGACCTTGCGCTCGGCGCGGCCGGTGACCGGGTCGGCGGCCAGCCAGACACCGGAGCGTCCCGGCACCCGACCGGTGCTGACTCCCAGATCGGCACAGGCGCGGATCAGTGCCTCTTCCATCCGGCGGACGTAGTCGACGACGTAGACCGCAGCCGGCAGCCGCAGGACCGGGTAGCCCACCAGCTGGCCGGGGCCGTGGAAGGTGATCTTGCCGCCGCGGTCCACGTCGAGCACGGGGGAGCCGTCGAGCGGGCGCTCGTGCGGCTCGGTGCGCTTGCCAGCGGTGTAGACCGGGTCGTGCTCAAGCAGCAGCACCGTGTCGGCGCCGCAGCCGTCGACCCGCTCGGCGTGTACCCGCCGTTGCTCCACCCAGGCGCGTTCGTAGCGCACTCGAGCGGTGCCGAGGTCCCAGCGCCGTACGTGCAGCGGCTGGTCGGGCCGGCGGGTGCCGTCGGGGGTGGGGGAGTCCACGTCGCCAGCGTAACCGCGGCGTGCGGGGGGCCGATTCCTGCCGGCTGCGGTGGTGCCTGTGGAAAACGGCGCAGCTCGGGCACCTGACTCCTGGCACCGTGTGCGGGTGTGCTCTGCACCGAACCGCCTCGTTCGTGGCCGGCTGTTGCTGCCGACGGTGCTCGTGCTGGCCTGCTGCGCCTGCGGAGCGGGTGCGTCGACGCCGCCCGAAGCCGCCTCGCGGGTGGTGGGAACGGCAGCCGTGACAAGCGCACCCACGGCGACCGCCCTCCCCGACAGGTCAGATCGCCGTCGAACTGGAAGTCGCCCTGGTTCTGACCGGTCGAGGTGGCAGGGGGAACCTCGGATGGTCGGCCCGAACGCCCAACGCTGGTGGCGGGTACTCGCCCGGCTCGACCGGTCGAGGGCCGAGGCGTTCCGTCAGGACCGCCCGGTCCGGCTGCGACAGGTGTACGCGCGCGGCTCCAGCCTGCTGCGACGCGACCGCGCGGTGCTGGTTGGTTATCTCCGCCACGACGTGCGGCTGAGCCGGGTGCGGCTGGAGGTGGCCGCCCTCCGCATCGTCCACCGTGAGCCCGGTGCGGTCACCGTGCGCGTCCTGGAGCGCCTGGCGCCGGCGGTGGCCGTCCTGCCCGACGGCGACCGGGTGGCGTTGCCGGTCGACGCCCCGACCCGGCGGGTGCTGCTCATCGTCCACACCATCGGCGGCTGGCGGCTGGCCGCCGTCCGCCGGCTCGCGGGCTGAGGGTCTCACCCGTGTCGACCAGGCCCCCGGTCCATCAGACCGGCACCGGGGCCACCCCGGTCCCATGGGGCGGGACCGGGGTCACCCCGGTCCAACCACAGCAACGCGCCCGGCGGCTCAACTCCCCGGGTGCAACGCGGCGCCGACAGCGGAGCGCACGTCGGGGTGCTCGAAGGTGAACCCCGCCCCGAGCAGCCGCTGCGGCAGCACGCGCAACGAGCCGAGCAACTCCGCGGACAGGTCGCCGAGCACCAGCCGCAACGGCCGAGCCGGCACGACCAGCGCGGCGGGTCGGTGCAGGGTGTCGGCGAGCGCCCGGGTGTACTCCGCGTTGGTGGGCGGCTGCGGCCCGGTCAGGTTGTACGGCCCGGTCGCGTCGTCGTGCGTGAGCAGGTGCACGCTGGCCCGCAGCCAGTCCGACAGGGAGATGACCGAGAAGTACTGCTTCCCGGTGCCGATCCTGGCCCCGGCGCCCAGTCGGAAGGGCAGCAGCATGGTCCGAAGCGCACCCCCCCTGCGGTCGAGGACGACACCTGAGCGCAGCAGGCAGACCCGGACACCGGCGTCCTGCGCCGGCTGCGTGGCCGCCTCCCACTGCCGTACGACGTCGGTGAGTACTCCGGCGCCGGTGGCCGACTCCTCGGTCAGCACCTCGGCGCCGCGGTCGTCGCCGTAGGCGGCCACGCCTGAGGCGTTCAGCCAGGTGGCCGAGCTGCCCGTCTCCACCAGGGCCGTCGCCAACGTACGCGTCGTGCTCACCCGCGACTGGAGCAGCGTGCGTTTGTACGACTCCGTCCATGGCCAGCGGGCGATCGGCGCGCCGGCCAGGTTGACCACCGCGTCGGCGGAGGCGATCACCTCGGCGTCGACCCGGCCCGCGGACGGGTTCCAGCTCGACTGCGCCGGACCGGACGCCTCGCCCCGGACGAGCTGGACCACCTGATGGCCGTCGCGGGCCCAGACGTCGCGCAGGGCCGTACCGAGGAAGCCGGAGACACCAGCCGCGACGATCCGCACCGGCTCAGGCCCCGAGGTCAGACTCGAACGCGGCCTCCTCGAGGCGCGCCTTGATCGCGCTCAGGAACCGAGCCGCGTCAGCACCGTCGACGATCCGGTGGTCGTAGGTGAGCGCCAGGTAGACCATCTGGCGCACCCCGATCGTCTCCCCGAGCTCGGGGTCGTCGAGCACGACCGGACGCTTGACGACCGCCCCCGTACCGAGGATGGCGACCTGCGGCTGGTTGATGATCGGCGTGTCGAACAGGGCGCCGCGGCTGCCGGTGTTGGTCAGGGTGAACGTGCCTCCGGACAGCTCGTCCGGACCGATCTTGCTCTCCCGCGTACGCGTCGCGAGGTCGGCGATCTTGCGGGCCAGGCCAGGGATGGACAGGTCACCGGCGTCCTTGATCACGGGCACCAACAGCCCGCGCTCGGTGTCGACCGCGACCCCGAGGTGTTCAGCGCCGTGGTAGGTCACGGTGCCGGCGTCGGTGTCGATCGAGGCGTTGACCATCGGGTAGGCCTTGAGCGCATCGACGGCGGCCTTGGCGAAGAACGGCAGGAACGACAGCTTGACGCCCTCGCGCTGCTCGAACTGGCTCTTCGCCCGGGTGCGGAGCCTCGCGATGCGGGTGACGTCGACCTCGACCACGGTGGTCAACTGAGCCGACACGTGGAGCGACTCGACCATGCGGGTGGCGATGGTCTTGCGCAGCCGGCTCATCGTGACCGTCTGACCGCGTAGGCCCGACGTGTCGGGGACCGGCGTAGCGGTTGACGGAGCGGACGGCGGCTGCTCGGTCCGCTCCTGGCTCGACGTCCGAGCCGTCTGAGCCGTCTGAGCCGCCTGAGCCGACTCGGCCGCGGCCAGCACGTCCTGCTTGCGGATGCGGCCACCCACCCCGGTGCCGCTGAGCCCGGACAGGTCGACGTCGTGTTGAGCCGCCAGCTTGCGTACGAGTGGCGTGACGTACGAGGCGCTGGCCCCGCCATCAGCGGCCGGCGCGCCCGAGCCGCCAGCCGGGCGGCCGCCGCGGCGGTTGTCCTGCGTGCTGTCGCTGGCGCTGGGCGAGGGACCCGACGGCGCGGGTGAAGGCGTGCCCTGGGTCTGCTCCGAAGCCGATGGCGCCGGCGGCGTGGTCGCTTCGTCAGCAGACACCTTGGCGATTTCGTGCTGGGCCGGCTCGGGTTGGTCCTGGGGCTCGTCCTGCTCGGCCGGAACCTCGGCCTGCGCGTCCTCGGCGGTCGGACCTGCGCCGTCGGTGTCTGAGTCGGTGGTGTCTGAGTCGGTGGTGTCTGAATCGGTGGTGTCTGAATCGGCGGTGTCCGGGTCGGTGGAGTCAGGGGTGTCGCCGGCGCCCGCGGAGCCCTCGCCGGTCGCCACGACGGCGAGTACGGCGCCCACCTCGACGGTCTCGTCCTCTTGGACCTTGATCGCCTGGACGGTGCCCGCGACAGGGGAAGGAATCTCGGTGTCGACCTTGTCGGTGGAGACCTCCAGCAACGCCTCGTCGACCTCGACGGCGTCGCCGACCTGCTTGAGCCAGCGGGTGACGGTGCCCTCGGTGACGCTCTCTCCGAGCGCGGGCAGTGTCACCTCGGTGCCGTCGCCGTCCGAGCTCCCGGTGTCAGCGACGGAGCTGACCTCCTCCGTCGGCACTCCGCTGCCATCGGCGCCGGGACCTTCACCGCTCGGCGAGGCGGTGGCGGCCGCCTTGGCGAGACCGGTGTCGCCCTCCGCGCCACCGGCCGCGTTCTGAGCATCGTCGTCGTCGTCGTCGTCGTCGTCGTCGCCGGCGCCGGCGCCGTCGCCGTCGCCGTCGCCGTCGCCGTCGCCGTCGCCGTCGCCGTCACCGTCGCCGTCACCGTCGCCGCCGTCGTCGTCGCCGTCGTCTCCTCCGCCGCCGCCGCCGCCCCCGCCGTCCTCCCCGCCGCCGTCGCCCAAGTCCGCAGGTTCCTCGGATTCTGCGGCGTCCCCACCGTCCACCTCGTCGGAGGAGCCGCCGGACTCAGTCGCGTCGCCCACGATTGCGAGCTCCGCCCCGACCTCGACCGTCTCGTCCTCCTCGACCCGAATCTCGAGCAGCGTGCCGGCGACAGGGGAGGGGATCTCGGTGTCGACCTTGTCCGTGGACACCTCGAGCAACGGCTCGTCGACCTCGACGGAGTCACCGACCTGCTTGAGCCAGCGGGTGACGGTGCCCTCGGTGACGCTCTCGCCAAGTGCAGGCAGTGTGACGGGGGTGGCCATGGATGGAGCCTGTCTCCTCGAAGATGGGCGGAGCCGCCGTCGCCGGGCAGCCGTGGCGGTGTCGCGTGAACCGGTCAGGCGTGCGAGTGCAGCGGCTTGCCCGCCAGGGCGAGCGCCGCCTCGCCGAGGGCCTCGGTCTGGGTCGGGTGAGCGTGCACGAACTGTGCCACGTCCTCGGGGTAGGCGTCCCAGTTGACGATCAGCGTCGCCTCCCCGACCTGTTCGCCCATGCGGGAGCCGATCATGTGCACGCCGACGATCGGCCCGTCCTTCTCCCGGACGAGTTTGACCACGCCCTGGGTCTGCAGGATCTGTGAGCGTCCGTTGCCGGCCAGGTTGTACTCGTACGTCTCGACCTCGCCGAGCTTCTCCACGGCCTGCTTCTCGGTGAGACCGACCGAGGCGATCTCGGGGTCGCAGTAGGTGACCCGGGGGACGTTGATGTCAGGCACCGGAAGGGGCGAGAGGCCCGCGACCTCCTCGGCGACGAAGATGCCGTGCTGAAACCCGCGGTGCGCCAGCTGGAGCCCGGGTACGAGGTCACCGACCGCGAAGACACCGTTGACGTTGGTGTGCAGCCGCTCGTCGGTGGGCACCCAGCCACGGTCGACGCTGACACCGGCGTCCTCGAAGCCGAAACCCTCGCCGTTGGCCCCGCGCCCCACCGCCACCAGCAGCACCTCGGCCTTGAGGGTCTCGCCGCCGTCCAGCGTCACGGTCACACCGTCGTCGTCCTGGGTGACCGACTCGAACCTCGTGCCGACCTTGAACGCGATCTTGCGCTTGCGGAACGCCCGCTCGAGGTGCTTGGAGAGCATCTCGTCCTCCAGCGGCACCAGGTGCGGCAGGGCCTCGACGATGGTCACGTCGGCGCCGAAGGACCTCCACACGCTGGCGAACTCCACCCCGATCACCGAACCGCCGATGATCACGGCGCTGGTGGGCACGAAGTCCATCTCGAGCGCCTGCTCGCTGGTCATCACCCGGCCGCCGATCTCCAGGCCGGGCAGCGTGCGGGCGTACGACCCGGTGGCCAGCACCACGTTCGTGCCGGACACCTGCTGGCCGTCGACCTCGACGGTGTGCGCGTCGACCAGCCGCCCCTCGCCGTGGAAGACGGTCACGTCGGCGTGCCCGACGAGTCCCTGCAGCCCCTTGTACAACCGGTCGACGACGGAGTCGCGGTAGGCGTTGACCTTCTTCATGTCGATGGACTCGAGCGTGGTGTTGACGCCGATCGACGCGCCCTCACGGGCGTGGTCGGCCACCTCGGCGGCGTGCAGCAAAGCCTTGCTGGGAATGCAACCACGGTGCAGGCAGGTGCCGCCGACCTTGTCCTTCTCGACCATGGCGACCCGAAGGCCGAGCTGGCTGGCGCGCAGTGCGCACGCGTAGCCGCCGCTGCCTGCGCCGAGGACGACGACGTCGAAGTTGTCGGCGGTGTCCGCCACGAAAGCCTCCGGTTGCTCGCTGCGCGCCGACATTGGTGCGGCGCCGGTCGCCCTCGGCTGCCTGGCTGCGGGCGACCTGCTCGTAGGTCCATCCTGTCACTGCCGCCGAAACGGCGCCCAGCCGGTGGCGGCCATGCAGGGGCGGGTGCGGTCCGGTGGTCAGGGCATGGCCGGGAGGGGATCGGCTCGGTGCGGTGGTCGCGTCCAGCGATGCGCGACACTTGCCAGGCAACGGGCCGCCTGGGCGGGCCCGTACGGAACGCGACGACAGGGACGGTGAGCATGGCGTGGTGGCGGGGACGCCGACGGACGCAGGGCACGGGCGGCGGATCCGACCGCGAGGCGACGGCCGTCGACCGCACCCACCTCGAGGACTTCATCGCCACCCGGCGCGGCGTCGAGGGTTTCGTCGAGCCGCCGACCGCCGTGAGCGGCGTGACGTTGCTGTTGGTGGCGGTGGACGGGGAGTGGACGCGGCGCCGGGTGCCGTCGGCGCAGTGGGCGCACCAGTTCGCCAACAAGCGCCGGGTCCCGAGCTATGACGCCGGCGTGGTCGGCGTACCCACGCGGATGCGGGAGTGGAACCGGCGGCAGCGCACCGGTGAGCCGGCACCTTCGGAGCCGGAGATGCCGATGGACCCGTTCGCCTGAACCGGCCATTGTGCTACGTTGTGCCACACCATGGACGTCTCGGTTCGGGAACTGCGCAATCACACCGCAAGGGTGATCTCGGCCGTGGAAAGCGGCGAGCCCGTGGTGCTCACCGTGCATGGTCGGCCGGTCGCCGACATCGTCCCGCGGGCCACCCGCTCAGAGCGCCGGCCAACCGAACAAGTGCTCAGCGATCTCGAGGAGATCCGCCACCTCGCCAAGCAGTTGGGCGTCCACTCACCCTCGGACGACTTTGACGTGGGCTTGACGACCGACGACATGCTCCGGTGAGCGGCTACCTCGTCGACACGAGCATCTTCGTGGCTGCTGAACAGCAGCGTCCGCTGCGAGAGCCTTCCGCGGGTGCAGCCCGGATCTCGGTCGCCACCTTGACCGAACTCGGCGTCGGGGTGCGGCGTGCCGAGGGCGCGTCGTTGCTGAGGCTGCGGGAAGCCACCTTGGCCAGGGCCAGGCGGTTCATCGCGCTGCCGTACGACGAGTCCGTCGCCGACCGGCTTGCCGACCTGCTGACCGCCGCGCGTACGCACCGTCGCCGGGCGGGTGCCATGGACGCCATCATCGCCGCCACGGCCCTGGCGCACGGCCTGGCGGTGTGGACACAGGACGCCGACTTCGAGGTGCTGGCCGAGCTCGCTCCCGCCCTTCGCATCCAGCGCGGCTGACCGATCTGGGCCCCCTCGCTGAATGCGATCGCGCTGGTCGTACCGGCGGCAGGGGTCAGACGGTGACGCCGTCGGCCAGGTCCTCGGCCAACCGGACCAGAGCGCGCACCGCTGTTCCGGTGCCGCCGCGAGGGGTGTACCCGAACGGGTCGCCCGTGTTGAAAGCCGGGCCGGCGATGTCCAGGTGAGCCCAGCGGCGTCCACCGACGAACTCGCGCAGGAAGGCCGCCGCGAACAGCGCGCCGCCCGAGGTGTCCGGGTTGTGCTGGCGTACGTCGGCCAGGTGGCTCGAACGCACCTTGGCGCGCATCTCCTCGGGGATCGGTAGCGGCCACAACGGCTCGCCCGACCGCTCACCGGCGTCGTGCAGCGCGGCGCGCAGGGATTCGTCCTGCGTGACGAGGCCCGCCGTGCGCGTACCCAACGCGACCATGCAGGCGCCGGTGAGCGTGGCCACGTCGATCACGAGATCCGGCTTCGCCTCGCTCGCGAGGACCAACGCGTCGGCGAGCACCAACCGGCCCTCGGCATCGGTGTTTTGCACCTCGACGGTGGTGCCGTCGCGCATCGTCAGAACGTCGCCGGGCCGGGTGGCGCCGCCGCTGGGCATGTTCTCGGCCAGCGCCGCGTACGCCGACACCCGTACCGGCAGCCCGAGCCGGGCGATTGCGAGCGTTGCAGCGACGACGGCTGCCGCGCCGCTCATGTCGCACTTCATCGTCATCAGTCCTGGGCCGGTCTTGATCGAGAGGCCGCCCGAGTCGTAGGTGATGCCCTTGCCGACCAGCGCGACGTGTGCGACGGGCTTGCGCGGCTTGTACGCCAGCTGGACGAGCCGGGGCGGTGAGTCAGACCCTTGGCCGACCCCGAGGATCCCGCCGCAGTGCTCCTTGGCGAGGACGGCCTCGTCCCAGACGGTCGCCTTGACCTTGCCGCCGACCTTGGCGTCTCGCACGGCCGCGGTGATCTGGTCGGCGAAGCTCGCCGGCACCAGGTCGCGGGCGGGGGTGTTGACCCAGTCGCGGGTCCGCGCCACCTCGCCGCCGACGACCTCGGCGCGCTCCAGCGCCGCGCGTCCCTCCTTGGTGCGGGCCAGGGGCGTCAGCACCACGACCTCGGTGGGCGCATCGTCGGACGGCTTCGAGCGGTAGGTGTCGAAGCGGTACCCGCCGAGTACCAGGCCGTCGCACACCGCTCGCAGCTGACCGGCGTCGGAGGCCGGCAGGGCGACCGCGACCGACGCGGCGTTGCTGATCGAGCGCATGGCGACGCCCGCGGCGCGCCGCAGCGTCTCCGCGGCCGGACCGTCGCCGCCGTCCCCGGGTACGTCCTCGGGCGCGTCCTCGCCGGGCTTGCCGAGCCCGACCACGAGCAGGAGCGAGGAGGTGACGGCGCCGCCAGTGGGCAGCTTGGCCACCTCGCCGGCCTTGCCGGAGAAACCCAGGGTAGACAGCGTCGGTGCGAAGCCGAGACCGACGGCGCTCGCCACCTCCGCCCCGGGACCGACCGCCCGCACCCCGTCGTCGACGGCGACCGCCCCGACCACGAGGACGTCGGTGCGGGTCGTGGTCGCCGGAGTGTTGCGAAGAGTCAGTGAGGTCACCTGCCGCACCTTAGCCGCGCCCCGACTCGGACCCGGTCGGGGTCACCCGGGTCGATTCGCCGTTCTCGGACCGACCCGTTCACTGTTTCCTACGGTGCGCGGTTGTACGTTGCGCGCCATGGCCGACTCTCGTGCCGCTCCGCGACCGTCGGTCACGCTGACCCGGTCACCGCTGCACGACGCGCACGTCGCCCTCGGCGCCCGGACCGCCGCGTTCGGCGGCTGGGAGATGCCGCTGGAGTACGCCGGCGGGGGTGTGCTCAAGGAGCACGCCGCGGTCCGCGAAGCGGTCGGCGTCTTCGATGTCAGCCACCTGGGCAAGGTCGTCGTGCGCGGCTCGGGTGCGGGGGCGTACGTCAACGCCTGCCTCAGCGCGGACCTCGGCAGGATCACCCCCGGGCATGCGCAGTACACGCTCGCGTGCGACGACGCAAGCGGTGGGGTGGTCGACGACCTGATCGCGTACCTGCTGGCCGACGACGAGGTGTTCTGCGTCCCCAACGCCGCGAATGCCGCCGAGGTGGCGCGCCGGCTGGCCGCCGCCGCGCCGGCCGGGATCGAGGTGGTCGACGAGCACCGTGCGTACGCCGTGCTCGCCGTCCAGGGGCCACGCAGCGACGACGTGCTCGCCGCCGTCGGGCTCCCGAGCGGGCACGACTACATGTCGTTTCGCGTCGCCTGCTTCGACGGCCACCGCGTGGTCGCGTGCCGCACGGGCTACACCGGGGAGCGCGGATACGAGCTGGTCGTACCGGCCCTGGGCGCGAGACCGGTGTGGGACGCCGTCCTCGCCGCCGGCGAGCCCCTCGGCATCCGGCCGTGCGGGCTGGCGGCGCGCGACACGCTCCGCACGGAGATGGGCTACTCCCTGCACGGTCAGGACATCTCGCTCGACGTGACCCCCGTCCAGGCGCGGCTGGGCTGGGCGGTCGGCTGGGACAAGCCGGAGTTCTGGGGTCGCGGCGTGCTGCTGGCCGAGCGGGAGGCCGGCCGCACGCGGACCCTGCATGGTCTGGTGGCGACCGGGCGCGGCATCGCCCGGCCGGGCATGCAGGTCCTGTCCGGCGACGAGGTGGTCGGCGCGGTCACCTCCGGCACGTTCTCCCCGACACTGCGCCGGGCGGTCGCGCTCGCGCTCGTGCACCCGCACCTCGCGGTGGGCGACGAGGTGGCCGTCGACGTACGGGGACGCCGGGAGTCGTTCACCGTTACCAGACCGCCATTCGTACCCAGCCACGTCCGCAGCGATTGAATCAACTGCAGATGTGCCGGTCCGCCGGCGAGCGCTTGCGCCTAAGGTCGGCTCCATGGCATGGACGTGGCGGTACGAGGACGGCTCGGGGCAGCAGGTCGACGCACCCGAACCGGGTGCCGGCTTCCCCAGCCGCGCCGACGCCGAGTCGTGGCTCGGTGAGGAGTGGCGCGAACTGGTCGAAGCCGGCGTGGATCAGGTGCGGTTGTACGAGAACGAGCGCGAGGTGTACGGCCCGATGAGCCTGCACGGGGCGTGACCTCCCCAACACTGATAAGTCGGGCGGGTCTCAGCTGGGGCGCTTCGCGGGCGACGCAGTCTTCGCGGGGTCGCGTTCGACGACGCCTTCGAGCACCTCGTCGATGGCGCCCATCAGGTCAGCATCGAGGCGTACGCCGGCGGCCTGGACGTTCTCGGTGACCTGCTCGGGCCGTGACGCGCCGATGATCGCGGCCGACACGTTGTCGTTCTGCAACACCCAGGCCACCGCGAGCTGCGCCATCGACAGCCCGGCCTGGTCGGCCAGTGGCGCGAGCCGCTGGACGCGCTCGAGCACGTCGTCGCGCATCCACCGACTCACCATGTCGGCGCCGCCCTTGGTGTCGGTCGCGCGCGACCCAGCGGGTGGTTCTGCACCGGGTCGGTACTTCCCGGTCAGCACTCCCTGCGCGATCGGCGACCAGACGATCTGCCCGATCCCGAGCTCCTCGCACGTCGGCACCACCTCTGCCTCGATGACGCGCCAGAGCATCGAGTACTGCGGCTGGCTGGAGACCAGCGGGATCCGCAACTCCTGCGCCAGCGCGTGAGCGGCGCGGATCTCCTCGGCCGTCCACTCCGAGACACCGATGTAGTGCGCCCGCCCCGAGTGCACGATGTCGGCGAACGCCGACATCGTCTCCTCCAGCGGGGTCTCGTAGTCGTAGCGGTGCGCCTGGTAGAGGTCGACGTGGTCGGTCTGCAATCGCTCCAGGGAGGCGCCGATCGACTCCATGATGTGTTTGCGTGACAGGCCCGAGTCGTTCGGTCCGCCGGGCCCAGTGGGCCAGTAGACCTTGGTGAAGATCTCCACCGACTCGCGGCGCTCGCCCTTCAGCGCTCGCCCGAGGACGGACTCGGCGGCGGTGTCGGCGTAGACGTCGGCGGTGTCGAAGGTCGTGATGCCCTCGTCCAGCGCCTGCTGCACGCAGGCCAGCGCGGCGTCCTCCTCGACCTGCGATCCGTGCGTCAACCAGTTGCCGTACGCGATCGTTGAGATCTTCAGTCCGCTGCGGCCCAGCGTTCGATAGTCCATGTCGGCGACCCTACGAGATGGCCGGACGGTCCGCTCAGCTGCGCCGTGCCAGCACAGGGGCGCCGCGGGGGACCTGTGGCTTGGGCATGCGGAAGCGCCGCAGCTGGGCGCTGCGCAGCAACGCGTACGGCAGGGCGCCACGGGTGGACTCGCCCGGGAACGTCGCTGCCAGGGCACCGCGGACCTTGCGCGCGAGCAGCACGCTGTCGACCACCGGCGCCACGATGGCGATCAACCAGATCAGGGTCGCGAGCGCGTACGCCTGCGGGACCAGGTTCAGCACCAAGATGACGAGGAGGACCGGCAACAAGAACTCGGCGGCGTTCCACCGGGCGTCCACCAGGTCGCGGCAGAAGCGGCGCACCGGGCCCTGGTCACGCGGTGGGAGGTACCGCTCGTTGCCGGTGCGCATGGCTTGCTGCCGCGCGGCCATCACCTCGGCGCGCTTGCGCCGGCTCACGGCGGCCGCCTCCTTGCGTGTGCGGGGCGGCGTCATGCGCTGCTTGCGGGCGGCCTGGGCGTCGCGTCGCTTGGGGGTGGGCCGACCCTTGCCAGCGGCGAGCTCGGCCTGTTCCACCAGCTCGGCCGCGGTGGCGCCCCCCGTGGCGGGACCCGCATCAGTGTCGGAGTCGTTGCTGGAGCGGCGGCCGAACACGGGCGGGGAACCTCTTGTGGTGGTCGGGTCGAGGACACCGGCAGCCTAGCCGTGGCCGCGGGCCTCGGCGCCGGCCTGTGACCGGGTGGCCGGGGGGTCGTAGGCTGGCGTCCCGGCAGCGCGGATGGTCGCGCCGACCGGCACAGGTTCCGTGCGCGCCGTACGGGGAGAGGGGCATCGACGCCCATGAGCATCATGAAGCGGATGAAGCTGGTCCTGGGGGCCAAGGCCGACAAGGCCCTCGACAAGGCCGAGGACCCCCGCGAGACGCTCGACTACAGCTACCGCAAGCAGACCGAGCTGCTGCAGAAGGTTCGTCGGGGTGTCGCTGACGTGGCCACGAGCCGCAAGCGGGTGGAGATCCAGCTGCAGCAGCTGGCCCAGCAGGCCGACAAGCTGCACGCCCAGGCGGAGCAAGCGCTCGGCGCCGGCCGTGAGGACCTCGCCCGGGAGGCGCTTACCCGCCGCTCCGGCCTGTCGACCCAGATGGCCGAGCTGCAGACCCAGCTCGCCCAGTTGCAGGGGGAGGAGGAGAAGCTCACGCTGGCCTCCCAGCGCCTGCAGGCCAAGGTGGAGTCCTTCCGGACCCGCAAGGAGACGGTGAAGGCCACCTACACCGCCGCCGAGGCGCAGACCCGGATCAACGAGGCCTTCACCGGCATCTCCGAGGAGATGGGCGACATCGGCTTGGCGATGCAGCGGGCCGAGGACAAGACCGCGCAGATGCAGGCTCGCGCCGGTGCCGTCGACGAGCTGATGGCCTCGGGCGCGCTCGAGGACGTGACGAGCACCGGCCAGGACGACATCTCCCGGGAACTCACCGCGCTGTCGGCCTCCTCCGAGGTCGACACCGAGCTCGCGGCGTTGAAGCAGCAGCTGGAGTCCGGCTCCTCGCGTCCTGCGCTGGAGAGCCAGGTGGAGAACCAGGTGGAGACGCCCACGGTCCAGACCGAGCGGGAGGGGCGCGCATGATCGTCCGGATCATGGGCGAGGGCCAGGTCGAGATCGCCGACGACCAGCTCTCGGGCCTCAACGCACTCGACGCCGAGGTGGAGCGCGCGGTGGCCTCGGGCGACCACGACGCGTTTGCGCTGGCACTCGGTGAGTTGCTTGAGGCCGTACGCCGGTCCGGCCGCCCGCTGCGTGACGACGAGCTGTGCGACTCCGACCTGGTGCTGCCGCCCTCCGACGCCTCGTTGGAGGAGGTCCGCGCGCTGCTCGGCGACGAGGGGCTCGTCCCGGACTGACTCAGGAACGCCGCCGGCCCGCTCAGCGTTGTGCACAGTGCCGCGCATGCACAGTGCAGCGAACGGCGCCGGCGCACGAGGAAGGAAGGGCTTCGATGGCCAAGACAAGGTTCCAGGGCGACTCCGGGCTCACCTGGCGCATGGGTGTGGTCGGTGTCCTGCTGGCCCTGCTGTACCTGGGGTTCGGCGCCTTCTTGGTGGTCAAGTCCGGCTTCGCGGTCGGCCTGGTCATCGTCGTCGGCCTGGCGTGGGCCCAGTGGTACTTCTCCGACACCCTCGCGCTGAAGTCGATGCGAGCCCGGGTGGTCACCCCCGAGCAGGCGCCCGAGCTGCACGGCATGATCGACCGGCTCGTGGCCATGGCCGACATGCCCAAGCCGCGGGTGGCGGTGGCCGACACCGACCTGCCCAACGCCTTCGCCACCGGCCGTACGCCCGACCACGCCGTCCTCTGCGTGACCACCGGCCTCCTGCGCCGCCTGAACGCAGAAGAACTGGAAGGGGTGCTCAGCCATGAGCTGGCCCACGTCGCCAACCGCGACGTCGCGGTGATGACGGTGGCCTCGACGCTGGGTCTGCTGGCCGGCTTCATCACCCGCTGGGGCCTCTACCTCGGCGGCGGCAACCGCAACAACAACGGTGTGCCGGTCTGGTTGGTCGTGTGGCTGGTCAGCATCTTGGTGTACGTCGTCAGCTTCTTGCTGACCCGGTCGCTGTCGCGCTATCGCGAGCTGTCGGCCGACCGCTGCGGCGCCTTTCTGACCGGCCGCCCGTCCGCGCTCGCCTCGGCGCTGACCAAGATCTCCGGCGAGATGGCCCGCATCCCGACGCGCGACCTGCGCTCGGCCGAGGCGATGAACGCCTTCTTCTTCGCTCCCGCGATCCGCGGCCGCCAGGTGTCGTCGCTGCTGGCGACCCACCCGCCGCTCGAGGTGCGGCTCGACCAGCTGGCGAAGGTCTCGGCACAGCTCGGCCGTCCCCAGTGACCACGGGACCCGCCTGATGGGGTTGTGGAACTCTCTGCTGGGCCGCCCGAACCCCAAGGGCCCAGACCTCGACACACTGTTCGCGGTGCCGCAGGCGGCACTCACCCTGCAGGCGGCGGCGGGCTTCACGCCGACCGGAACCGGGTCGGTCTGCTACCGCGAGAACGAGGGTGCCGCGTTCGCCAGCATGCAGTCAGACGTGCAGCGGCTGCTCGACGCCGACGGCGGGCCACCAGTCGAGCGGAGCACCGACGGGTTCGGCTTCACCTGGCTGTTGTGCCGGCAGGAACCAGGCGACGTCTCAGACCTCGTGACCGAGCTGCACGCGGTCAACCGGTCACTGGAGGAGCAGGGTTTCGGTCCGGCGCTGCTGTGCTCGGTCGTCGGCTTCACCGACGCCTCCGGTCGTGCGCTCGGCTTGGTCTACCTGTACAAGCGGGGCACGTTCTACCCGTTCGCGCCGCTGCCGGGTGAACGCCGCGACAACGCGCTGGAACTGCAGGTCCGCGGCCTGGTCGGTACCGACGTACCCCTCGAGCGCGAGCTCGGCCGCTGGATGGCGATCTGGGGCGCCCCCGGCTTGGGCTAGACGCCGCTCACAGGTGCCAACCCGACGGCAGGTACGGCGCTGGCGGCTTCATGTGTCGCAGGGCGAGGTAGCCGCGCTGGTGCACCTCGAGCCGGGCGGCCATTCCGACGTCGATCGCCCACTCCTGTGCGGAGGTTACGTGGCCGACCTCGACCGGTCGTCCCGGGTCGGTGCGGGCGAGGCACTCCCACAGCAGCCGCTGGGCGGTGCGCTCATTGGTCGCGGCGAGCAGCGCGACCCCGCCGTCGGGGCGGGCGTACGCGTACCCCCGGCCCGTCGAGCCGTCGACGACCAGCATCGGGTGCAAGGCGGCGAGCGTCTCGTGGTCGGGCCCGTGTGCGGCGCCGCGGACCAGCCGGTCGATGGAGTCGGCGAGGTCGCGGTCGGCGGCTGACCCCTCGCGGACGAAGTCCACGACCGGGAGCAGTGCCCGGTCGACCGGCCCCCACAGCAGCATCGTGGGGTGCAGCGTGAACCCGGCCAGCCGGTAGCGGCGCACGGCGCGCGGGTCGATCGAGCTGGCCAGCATCCCCCGCAGGCACCCCGCGCCGTACGAGAGCGCCGCGTCGAGCAGTCGCGCGCCGAGGCCGGTGCCCTGGGCGGACGCCGCGACAGCGAAGCCCGACAGCAGCCACATGAGCTCACGCCGCGACGAGATCGCGGTACCGAGCAGCCCACCGTCGTCCTCGGCGACCCAGCAGCCGCCGGGATCGAGCTTGAGCGTGCGCAGGCAGCGCTCGCGCCACCGAGCCGCCGCCGTCTCGTCGCGGTCCGACGGGTAGGGCCAGTCGCGCGGGCGGGTCCGCACGTCGAGCTGGTGGTAGGCAAGCCCCGTGACCCGCTCGACCTCGGCCACATCGCCGGCCCGCATCGGTCGGATCACCGATCCGGCCACCATGGCGCCACGCTAGCCGTCTTGGGCTGCGCCAGGATGGGCGGCATGCGCGTGCTGATCGCCCCGGACAAGTTCGCCGGCACCCTCACCGCACCGCAGGCGGCGCAGGCCATCGCGACGGGCTGGCGTCGGCGGGCGCCCACCGACGAGTGCGTGACGATGCCGATGGCCGACGGCGGCCCGGGCTTCGTCGACGTGTTGCACACCAGTCTCGGCGGTGAGCTGCTGGCGGTCACCGTGACGGGCCTGCTCGGGGCGCCGGTGCCGGGCACGGTGCTGGTGCACGAGCGCACCGCGTACGTGGAGTGCGCCCAGGCGTGCGGCGTGCACCTGGTGCCCGAGGCGGAGCGGAGTCCGGAGCGGGCCACCACCTTCGGAGTGGGACAGCTGGTGGCCGCGGCACTCGGGGCCGGGGCGGACCGGGTGGTCGTCGGCCTCGGTGGCAGCGCCACCACCGACGGCGGCGCCGGACTGCTGGCCGCGCTCGGCGCCACCGCCGACGCACCGCTGGACGCCGGCCCGGCGGGGCTCGACGCAGTCACTCGGGTGGATCTCGCGCCGGCCCGCCACCGGGTGAAGGGGGCCGAGCTGGTCATCGCCTCAGACGTGGACAGCCCGTTGCTCGGGCTGTTCGGCGCCGCCAAGGTGTTCGGCCCGCAGAAGGGGCTGAGCGACGAGCGCATCGCCGCGGTGGACGCGATCCTCGACCGGTTCGTCGTCGCCACGCTCGGGACCACCCCGGCGCAACGCCGCCTCGCAGACGATCCCGGCGCCGGGGCGGCGGGCGGGCTCGGCTTCGCGCTGCTGCTGTTGGGGGCGGTCCGGGTGCCTGGGGTGCGCCTGGTCGGCGAGGCCGTCGGGCTGGCCGACGCCGCTCAGCGCTGCGACCTCGTCCTCACCGGTGAGGGGTCCTTCGACTTCTCCTCGGGGGTCGGCAAGGTCGTGCACGGGGTGGCCCAGGCCGCGCAGCAGGCGCTGCGCCCCTGCGTCGTGCTCGCCGGTCGCGTCCAGGTCGGCAGCCGCGAGATGCGCGCGCTGGGGATCGAGTCGGCGTACGACATGGTCGACCTGGTGGGGGAGCGCACGGCGCTCGCCGACCCGGCGCAGAGCCTGGCGGCGCTCGCCGAGCGCACGGCGCGCACGTGGTCGCGGTGAAGCGCATCGGATCCGGCGTCGGGTGGCACACCAGGAATACCTGACCCGTACAGTGGTTTGGGTACGAGTGCACTGCGACGGCGTGCCGGCACCCATCACCAAGCACCCAGGAGACAGCCATGACGGTTCAGGGCGAGACCGAGGCCAGCACCGACAGCGTCACGATCACCTCCGGCGCTGCCGCGAAGGTGGGCGCCCTGCTGGCCCAGGAGGGCCGTGACGACCTGGCGCTGCGCATCGCCGTGCAGCCCGGCGGCTGCTCCGGCCTGCGCTACCAGCTCTTCTTCGACGACCGCCACCTCGACGGCGACGTCGTGCACGACTTCGACGGGGTCAAGCTGGTGGTCGACCGCATGAGCGGGCCGTACCTCAGCGGGGCGACCATCGACTTCGTCGACACGATCGAGAAGCAGGGCTTCACGATCGACAACCCCAGCGCGACGTCGTCCTGCGCCTGCGGCGACTCCTTCCACTGAGCCGCTCTCCCCCCACCCTCGGGCTGGTTTGCGGGGCGAGACGACGTGCCCATCGCCGTCACCGGCTCCATCGCCACCGACCACCTGATGACGTTCCCCGGCAAGTTCGCCGACTCGCTGGTCGTCGACCAGCTGGACAAGATCGCGTTGTCGTTCCTCGTCGACGATCTGCAGATCCGGCGCGGCGGGTGCGCGGCAAACATTGCCTTCGGGCTGGCGAGCCTCGGCGAGCGGCCGATGCTCGTCGGCGCGGTGGGGGAGGACTTCACCGACTACCGGTCCTGGCTGGAGCGACACGGCGTGGACTGTGCCTCCATCTGGGTCTCGCCCACCCGGCACACCGCCCGCTTCGTGTGCACCACCGACGCCTCGATGGCCCAGATCGCTTCGTTCTACTCCGGGGCCATGGCCGAGGCGCGCCAGATCGAGCTCGGACCCGTCGCGACCCGGGTCGGTGGGCTGGACCTCGTCGTCGTCAGCCCGAACGACCCCGAGGCGATGGTGCGCCACACCCAGGAGTGCCGCCAGCGTGGTTATCCCTTCGCCGCCGACCCGTCGCAGCAGCTGGCGTGGGCGGACGGGGCGTTCATCCGCGAGCTCGTGGACGGGGCGACGTACCTGTTCAGCAACGACTACGAGGCCGCACTCACCGAGCAGAAGACCGGCTGGTCGGCCGAGGAGGTGCTCGCCCGGGTCGGCACCCGGGTCATCACCCACGGTGCCGCGGGCGTACGGCTGCACCGAACCGGCGAGGAGGTCGTCGACGTGGCCGCGGTCCCCGGGGTCAAAGCCGTGGACCCGACAGGTGTCGGCGACAGCTTCCGCGCCGGGTTCCTCGCCGCCGTCGCCGCCGGCCTGTCACCGCGGCGAGCGGCTCAGGTGGGCTGCGTCACCGCCGCCAGCGTCGTCGAGACCACCGGAACGCAGGAGTACACGCTGCACCGTGGCCCCTTTCTCGAACGGATGTCCCAGGCGTACGGCGGCGGGGCCGCCGACGAGGTAGGTGCCGCGCTGACGCTGGCCTGAGCGACGGGCCACCTGGGCGGTGCGGGGAGCAGGTGCTGGGTTACGCTCGGCCGGTGACCTCCACGCACCCCCGCAGTGCCCGACGAGGCGGCGTCGGCACGTGCCTGAAGTTGTTCTTGCTGATGCTGGTGATGGCCTCCACCGGCGGTTGCTCGTGGAACCAAACCAAGCGGTTGGCGCTGCCGGAGGCGGCCAGTGACCGGGCCCCGATCATCTACGATGTGTGGGTGGGGTTTTGGATCGGCGCCGCCATTGTCGGTGTCTTGGTGTGGGGCCTGATCTTGTGGGTCTCGGTGCACTTCCGCCGGCGCGACGACGACGAGGTGCCCCCGCAGACGCGGTACAACCTTCCGTTGGAGGTGCTCTACACCGCGGCTCCGTTCATCGTGATCCTGGTGCTGTTCTTTCACACGGTCACCTCGCAGAACACGGTGCTGGCCGAGGGCGAGCCCGACCACACGGTGCGCGTCGTGGCGCAGAGGTGGAGCTGGTCGTTCAACTACCTCGACGAGGGCGTCTTCGACGTGGGGACGCCCGCCGATCCGGCTGACCTGTGGCTGCCGGTGGACGAGGTCGTCGCCTTCGACCTGACCTCCTCCGACGTGATCCACTCGTTCTGGGTGCCGGCGTTCTACTTCAAGCGCGACGTGTTTCCCGGCAACAACGACAACTCGTTCCAGCTCATGCCCAGCCGGGAGGGTGACTACCCGGGACGGTGCGCGGAGCTGTGCGGCATGTACCACTCGCGCATGCTCTTCGACGTCCACATCGTCTCCCGCGAGGCGTACGAGCAGCACATCGCCGATCTGCGCGCCGCAGGTCAGGTCGGTGACCCCACCGGGGCCGCCGCCTCCGACACCGTCGCCGGTCTTTCCGACGCCGAGGGGGCCGAGCAGTGACCGCGATCCCGACCACCGCCGTCCGCAGCGCCGAGCCGGCATACGCCGCCCGTCCGCGGACCCTCGGCCAGACGGTGGTGCGCTATGCCACCACGACCGACCACAAGCTCATCGCTCAGCTGTACTTCATCACCTCGTTCGCATGGTTCCTGTTCGGCGGCGTGCTCGCGCTGATCATCCGGGCCGAGCTGGCGTACCCCGGGACGCAGATCGTCTCCGACCAGACCTACAACCAGCTGTTCACCATGCACGGCACGATCATGCTGTTGCTGTTCGCGACGCCCTTGTTCTTCGCCTTCGCCAACGCGATCATGCCGCTGCAGATCGGGGCGCCAGACGTCGCCTTCCCGCGGCTCAACATGTTCAGCTACTGGTGCTACCTGTTCGGCAGCCTCATCGCCGGCGCCGGCTTCATCGTCCCCGGCGGTGCCGCCGACTTCGGCTGGACCGCCTACACCCCACTGTCGGACGCCACGAACTCCCCGGGCGTGGGCGGCGACATGTGGATCATGGGCCTCTACATCGCCGGAATCGGCACGATCCTGGGTGCGGTCAACTTCGTGACCACGATCTTTTGCATGCGGGCGCCCGGCATGACGATGTTTCGGATGCCGATCTTCACCTGGAACGCCCTGGTGACGAGCATGCTGGTGCTGATCGCGTTCCCCATCCTGGGTGGCGCGCTGCTGATGCTGGAGGCCGACCGCAGGCTCGGTGCGCACGTCTTCGACGCGGCCAACGGCGGCCCGTTGCTCTGGCAGCACCTGTTCTGGTTCTTCGGCCACCCCGAGGTCTACATCATCGCGCTGCCGTTCTTCGGGATCATCACCGAGATCCTCCCGGTGTTCAGCCGCAAGCCGATCTTCGGCTACGTGGGGCTGGTGGGGGCCACCATCACCATCGCGTTGTACAGCGTGGCGGTGTGGGCACACCACATGTACGTCACCGGCGGCGTCGACCTGGCGTTCTTCTCCTTCATGTCGTTCGTCATCGCCGTGCCGACCGGAGTCAAGTTTTTCAACTGGATCGGGACCATGTGGGGCGGGTCCATCAGTTTCGACACCCCCATGCTGTGGGCGGTCGGCTTCTTGGTCACGTTCTTGTTCGGCGGCATCACCGGCGTCATCCTCGCCTCGCCCACGTTGGACTTCCAGCTCTCGGACTCCTACTTCGTGGTGGCGCACTTCCACTACGTGGTTTTCGGAACCGTGGTGTTCGCGATGTTCGCGGGTTTCTACTTCTGGTGGCCCAAGCTCACCGGGCGGATGCTCGACGAGCGGCTCGGCAAGATCCACTTCTGGTTGCTGTTCGTGGGTTTCCACACCACGTTCTTGGTCCAGCACTGGCTGGGTGCGGAGGGTATGCCGCGCCGCTACGCCGACTACCAGGCCTCGGACGGCTTCACCACGTTGAACGAGGTGTCGACGATCGGGGCGTTCCTGCTCGCCGCCTCCACTCTGCCGTTCCTCTACAACGTGTGGAAGAGCCGGCGCAGCCCCTTGGTGGGCGTGGACGACCCCTGGGGCTGGGGCCGTTCGATGGAGTGGGCGACCTCCTGCCCGCCGCCGCGGCACAACTTCGTCCAGCTGCCCCGGATCCGCTCTGAGAGTCCCGCCTTCGACCTGCACCACCCCGAGGTCTCGGCACTGGAGATGGCCGAGGTCGGAGCGTTCGACGAGTCGGACTCCGCGGACCGCCCAGACGTCACCGGCCGCGTCGACGTGCTGGAGGACCGGCTGGGGCGTGACGCCGGTGAGGCCGCCCGCGAGGTACGCGACAACGATCAGCGCGCCGACACCGAGGGCACTCGGGTGCGACAGGCCGACGAAGAGGGAGGGGCGCCCCGATGAAGGTCGAGGCCATCTTCATCGGGGTCGTGGCCGTCTTCGCGGCCGTCGTCGCGCCGATCTACTGGTTCATGTCCTATGACTGGACGGGCACCAGCGCCCTGGTCATGACCGCACTGCTGGGCGCTCTGCTCGCGTTCTTCCTCGCCGTCTTGGCCAAGCAGATCCCGGACCGCCCCGAGGACGACAAGCTGGCTGAGATGTCCGACGGAGCCGGCGAGCTGGGCTTCTTCCCGCCGTTCAGCTGGTGGCCGCTGGCGGTCGCGGCGGCGTTCGCGATCATCGTGCTGGGGGTGGCCATCGGCTGGTGGCTCGCGGTGGTCGGGATGGCCCTGGGAGCGATCGCCCTCATCGGCTACGTGTTCGAGTATTACCGCGGGTTGCACGCGCACTGACCGTCAGCACGCGTGGTCCGTCACCACCTCTCCAGGGCCGAGTGGTGCCAAACGGGCTCCGACGAGGGTCGAGTGGTGCCGGATCGGCCTCTGGCGAGGGGTCGAGCGACCCGTCTGGCACCGGTGGGCGCAGGCGGTGCCCGGTCTGGCACCACTGGGCGCGGGTGGTGCCAAACGGGCTCCGACGAGGGTCGAGTGGTGCCGGATCGGCCTCTGGCGAGGGGTCGAGCGACCCGTCTGGTACCGGTCGGCGCGGGTGGTGCCCGGTGTGGCACCACTGGGCGCGGGTGGTGCCCGGTCTGGCACCGGTGGGCGCGGGTGGTGCCCGGCGCGGCACCGCCCCGAGGTGAGAACCGCCAGGGAAGGCGGAAGAGCCGGCTCGGCTTGTTACGCTGGCGCAGACGTCCAAGTCACGAGGAGCATCCATTTCATGAGTCGCCCCGCGCCCCGCGCCCTTCGCCACGCACCGGCCGCCCGCCTGGTGGCGGCCCTCGCCGTGGCCGGGCTGGCGACGACTGCGTGCACGGCCTCCGACGCGCGTGAGGGCGGCCCACGGTCGAGCGGCCGCTCGGCGGGATCCTCGGCCGGACCCTCGGCTGATGCCTCCCCCCAGGCCGGGTCGGGTCGGCTGAGGCTGTCGAGCAACGTCGACGGCAAGCAGGCGGTGCCCGTGGACAAGGTGGTCAAGGTCTCGGCTGCCAGCGGAGACCTGGAGTCGGTGCAGCTGCGCACGGGTGACACCTCGGTCGCCGGCGCGATGGGCGACGACGGCACCTGGACCGCCTCGGCGTTGCTGGAGCCGGACACGCAATACCAGGTGGTGATGACCGGGACGGACGCCAGTGGCGACGAGCAGACCGATCGCAGCAGCTTCAGCACAGTCGACCTCAGCCTCGAGCAGCAGACGTACCCCAGCTTTCTACCCGACGAGGGGTCGACGGTCGGGGTCGGCATGCCGGTCATCGTGCGCTTCGACATCCCCGTGGAGCGCAAGGCAGCCATCGAACGCCACCTCGTCGTGGACTCCGAGCCGGCCGTGACCGGCACGTGGCACTGGGTCAGCGACACCGAGGTGCACTACCGGCCCCGGACGTATTGGGAGCCCGGAAGCCAGGTCAGCGTCGACGCCGACATCAACGGCGTCGACGCCGGCAACGGGATCTACGGCCAGGAGAGCCGGTCCAGCTCCTTCACCATCGGCGACTCGGTGATCAGCCGCATCAACCTCAAGACCTACGAGCTCGAGGTCGACATCAACGGCACGCTGGCCCGGACCATCCCGATCTCCGGTGGCGCACCGGGATACGAGTCTCGCTCGGGCACCAAGGTCATCATCGAGAAGTTCCAGGAGAAGCGCATGGACGCCGCCACCACCGGCGTTTCACCCGACGACCCCGACTACTACAACATCCCCGACGTCCAGTACGCGATGCGAGTCACCTACACCGGTGAGTTCCTGCACGCGGCGCCCTGGTCGGTCGGTTCCCAGGGCTCCGCCAACGTCAGCCATGGCTGCATCGGCATGAGCACCAAGAACGCGCACTGGCTGTACAAGCGCAGCTCGATCGGTGACGTGGTGGTCACCACCGGCTCCGACCGCTCGATCGAGCCCGGCAACGGCTACACCGACTGGGACGTCTCCTTCGCGGAGTACGAGCAAGGCTCGGCGCTCAGCTGACCTCCCCCCAGTGAGTTCTGCGCTGGCCAAGTGACCGCCACGTGAGCGTCGGCTGGTCCGTGGTTGCCCTGGTCGTCGCCGTGGGTTGCTACACCGCGGCGACACTGTTGCTGTCTGACGCGGCCACCCGGGGTCGTACGACGGGAGGCCCGACCGGGCTGCGGCACACGTTGCGAGCGCCGGGGTGGTGGCTCGCCACCACACTTCAGGGCGTGGCGTTCCTGGTTCTGCTCGGTGCCAGGCACCTGCTGCCGTTGATGATCGTGCAGCCTGCCGTGGCGTCCGCTCTGGCGACCGCGGCACTGCTCGGGGCGCTGCTCGGCCGCTGGCGGCTGACCCGCCGTGACCTCCTCGCAGTCGCGCTGGTGGTCGCGGGCGTCACCGCCACCGCCGTCGTTGCCCGGTCCGGACCGGCCGAGCCGATCGGGCCGGTCGCCGTCGCCACGCTCGGGCTCGTCCAGGCGGCCGTGGTCGGTCTGCTCCTGGCCGGTTCCCGCGTGCCCGCGATCCTCACCGGCATGGGTGCCGGCCTTGCCTTCGGGTCCGCGGCCGTGGGTGGGCGCGCATGGGCCGCCGACCCCTTCGCCGTGCTGGAGCGGCCAGAGATCCTGGCCGCCGCCGTGCTCACCGTGGCCGGCACCGTCCTCGGCCAGCTGCTCCTCTCGGTCGCCCTCTCCACCGGGCGGGTAGGCGGACCGCTGGCCGGCATGTACGCCGTGCAGACCTCGGCCCCTGCGCTGGCCGGCGTGCTGGTGCTCGGCGACCGGCTCGCCCCCGGTGGCGCACCGGTGGCGACCGCCGGGGTCGCGGTCGCGGTCCTCGCGAGCCTGCTGCTGGCCGGGCACGGGGTGCCCGATCGGGCGGCGGGCGCCACCCACTCCACTTCGTCCTGACCCGGCCGAACCTGGTGGCCGCGACGTGGCTCAGTGGGCCTTCGGGACGCCGGTCTCGCTCACACCGCGGAACTCCTGGTCACCGGCGTCGAGCTCGTGCTGGTGGTGGTGCGCCTCCTCGAGCTCTGCGGCCGTCGGCTTGTCCGTCACGTCGCCGTGGAGGAACCGCGAGGCCCGTGCGTGCAGCACCGCGGCACGTGCACCCTTGGCGCGTACGCCGTTCTCGTCTACCGTCTGCGGCGCGTCCGCCACGGCCACCCGATCGCGGGCGGTGAGGGTGTAGGCCGCGTCGACCGGCAGGGGGGTGTGCCGCTCGGCGTAGCCGCCATCGGGGGATCGGGTGATGATGCCGGTCTCGTACCCGTGCAGCACCCGCTCCCTGTCGGCGCGCTGCAGCCCGAGGCAGGTGCGCTTGGTGACGATGAAGGCGAGCACCGGGAGCACGAAGACGCCGATCCGGGAGAACCAGCTGATCGTGTAGATGTCGAGGTGGAACTTGGTGGCGATGATGTCGTTGCCGCCGGCGATCCACAAGATGCCGTAGGCGGTCATCCCGGCCACCCCGAAGGCGGTGCGAATCGGTGCGTCGCGCGGACGCTGCAACAGGTGGTGCTCGCGGTTGTCCTTGGTTACCCAACGCTCCAGGAACGGGTAGACGGCGAGGATGCCGAACAGCAGCCCCATCACCAGGACCGAGGGGACGAACACGTTCCACGACCAGGTCAGGCCGAGGAACTGCGTCTCCCAGTTCGGCATGATGCGCACCGCACCCTCGACCCAGCCCATGTACCAGTCCGGCTGCGAACCGGCGGTGACCTGTGCAGGGTCGTACGGGCCGTACACCCAGACCGGGTTGAGCTGAACCACGGCACCCAGCAGGGCGGTGGCGCCGAACACCACGAAGAAGAAGCCGCCCGCCTTGGCCATGTAGATCGGCAGCATCGGGTAGCCGACCACGTTGTTCTCGGTGCGGCCCGGCCCGGCCCACTGGGTGTGCTTGTGGTAGACGAGCAAGAGCATGTGCGCCGCGATGAGCCCGAGCAGGAGTCCCGGCACCAGCAGGACGTGCACCGTGAACAGACGGGGGATGATCAAGTCGCCGGGGAACTCGCCACCGAAGACCAGGAACTCGAGGTAGGCGCCGACGACGGGGATCGAGCGGATCAGTCCGTCCACGAAGCGCAGCCCAGTGCCCGAGAGCAGGTCGTCGGGCAGTGAGTAGCCGGCGAAGCCCTCGATGAGACCGAGCATGAACAGCCCGAGGCCGATCAGCCAGTTGAGCTCGCGCGGCTTGCGGAAGGCGCCGGTGAAGAAGACCCGCAGCATGTGCACGATCATCGCCGCGATGAACAGCATCGCCGCCCAGTGGTGGACCTGCCGCATCAGCAGCCCACCGCGGATGTCGAACGACAGGTGCAGCGTCGAGGCGTACGCCTCCGACATCACCACACCGCGCATCGGCGCGTAGCTTCCTTCGTACGTCACCTCCCCCATGCTGGGGACGAACCAGAAGGTCAGGAAGACACCGGTGAGGATCAGCACCACGAAGCTCCACAGCGCGATCTCGCCGAGCATGAACGACCAGTGGTCGGGGAAGACCTTGCGGATGTTCTTCTTGACCAGCGGTGCGAGCCCGAGCCGCTCGTCCAGCCAGCCGACCGGCCCTGCGACGCGCTGTTCGAAGGCGTTGCGATCGTTCCCCGTCGCCGTCGTGCCGGCGGCGTGAGCACCCGCGGGCGCAGCGGTGGCACCGGGGGAGGTCTGCGTCGCGCTCATGACTGCTCCATCGTCGGGTAGCTGGGTCCCACAGGCACCAGGAAGTCACTCATCGCAACGAGGTACCCCTCGTCGTCGACGCCGAGCGGCAGCTGCGGGAGCGGGCGGAAAGCAGGGCCGAAGATGACCTCGCCGCCGTTGGCGAGGTCGAACGTCGACTGGTGGCACGGACACAGGACGTGGTGCGTCTGCTGCTCGTAGAGGCTGATCGGGCACCCGACGTGGGTGCAGATCTTGCTGTAGCACAAGATGCCGTCGACACCCCAGTTCGCGGTCGCCTCCGACGTGATCTCTTCGGGGCGCATGCGGACCAGGATCACCGCGGCCTTGGCCTTGACCTGGAGTGCAGCGGTGCCCTCCAGGATGAGCTCGCCCGCCTCGTCGGTCTCGAAAAGGGCCGCCGGCTCGGCGTTGACCAACGTGCCGATCGACAGTTCGCTCGGCCGGAGCGGCTCGCCGGACACGTCGAGCACGACCCGCATGCCCTTGGCCCAGACCGTCTCCTCCAGGACCTCGGTGTCGGTCACCGGACCCAGGTCGCGCAGCAGCACCACCGCCGGCACGCCGAGGCCCGCGACGGCACCGAACAACGTGTTGCGGATGAGGGGCCGACGCCCGATCCCGGACTCGCGGCCACCTGTCTCGAGGATGCCGATGGCCTCGACGCGGTCCTGGGCGTTCGACGCCGCCGGGTGTCGCATCTCCACGATCTCGTGGTCGTCCATCAGTTTCTTCGCCCACTGGATCGCGCCGATGCCGATCAGCAGCAGGGCAGCGCCAAGGGTGACGCCGAGGGCGAGGTTCAGCGCGGAGGTGTTCGCGACGGTCGTGTCGATGGGGATCGCGAAGTACGCCACGGTGAACGCCAGCGTCAGCAGCGTGGCCAAGGCGAACATGCCGGCGACCTGCCGTTCGGCTCGCTTCTCCAGGCGTGGATGCACGTCGGTCGGCCGATACTCGTGCTCGGGCAGGCCCGGGTCGGCCATCGGCTCCTGACGGGGGACCAGCCCCGACCCGCGTCCGGTCGAGTTGGTGGGGTGTACGTCGGGGTTGGTCACCGGCCCCGCGGCGGGAGTGGCGTCACCGGCCTGGGCGTCGTCTGGCTGGTCGGGGTCCAGGCCCGGGCGCTCGGTGGTCACGGCTTGCTCCTCGCCCTCGCCCCGTGGGCGGCGATCCAGACGGCGGACGCGATCAAGACGCCCATGCCGACCAGCCACACCACCATGCCCTCGGCGACCGGCCCCAGCCCGCCGAGCCCGAAGCCGCCGTAGTTGGGCTGCTCCTCGACGGTGTTGATGTAGGCGATGATCTGGCGCTTGTCCTCGGCGGTGATGACGTCGTCGGGGAACACCGGCATCTGCTGGGGCCCGGTGACCATGGCTTCGTAGATGTGCACGTCGGTGACGCCGGTCAGTGCCGGTGCATACCGCCCGTCGGGCAGCGCTCCACCGGCCCCGACCGAGTTGTGGCAGGCCGTGCAGTTGGCGCGGAAGAGCTCTCCGCCACGTGCGATGCCCTCCGCGTCGATGCCGACGGGCAAGTACATCTCCTCGCTGGGGACGGCCGGCCCGGGAGCCAGCGAGGCGATGTAGGCGGCGAGAGCCTCGGTCTCGGCCGCGTCATAGACCGCCGGCTTGTCCGGCGCCTGCGGGGCTGCGGCGGCCATCGGCATGCGCCCGGTGCCAACCTGGAAGTCCACCGCCGCGGCGCCCACGCCCACCAACGTGGGCCCGTAGTTGGAGGAGCCACCCTCGGCGAGGATGCCGGTGGCGTTGATGCCGTGGCAGGAGGCGCATCCGATCAAGTAGAGCTGGCGCCCCTGCTCGACCAGGTCGCTCTGCGAGGTGTCCGCCGTGGCCGCGCGCGGCGCGAGCGCCGAGTACAGGCCGCCCACGGTGAGCAGCCCCAGCAGCAGCACGACCACGCTGGCCAAGGGGTGCCTGCGTCGCGCGGACAGGGACCTCACGACGGTGACCTCGTTCCTCGGGTGTCGGCGGCGGCGACCCGACCGGGACTGTTCACTGGATCAGGTAGATCGTGGCGAACAAGGCGATCCAGACCACGTCGACGAAGTGCCAGTAGTACGACACCACGATCGCCGTCACCGCCTGCTCATGGGTGAAGCGCCGCGTCATGAACGTGCGACCCAGCACGAGCAGGAAGGCGATCAGTCCGCCGGTGACGTGGAGGCCGTGGAATCCGGTGGTCAGGTAGAACACCGAGCCGTAGGGCGACGAGGCAAGCGTGACGTTCTCGTGCACGAGCTCGGCGTACTCCAGTGCCTGTCCGCCGATGAAGATCGCGCCCATGACGTACGTCAGCACGAACCACTCGCGCATTCCCCAGGCAGACGTCTTCAGCAGTCCACCGGTGCGCCCGGCGCGGCCGCGCTCGGCGGCGAAGACACCCAGCTGGCACGTCACGCTGGACAGCACGAGGACCGTGGTGTTGGCGGTGGCGAACGGGACGTTGAGCTTGACGGTCTCGAGGGCCCACAGGTCGGGAGTGACCGCACGGATCGTGAAGTAGGCGGCGAACAGCGCGGCGAAGAACATCAGCTCGCTGGACAGCCACACGATGGTGCCCACCGCCACCATGTTGGGGCGGTCCGGCTGGCCGTTGAGGCGAGAGGCCGGGATCGCCGTTGCTGTCACCACGTCAGCATTATGCAAGGCCCGACGGGGGCCGGAGCGCCGACCCCCGGCTGATGCGCCCGCTAACATGCCGGCGTGAACGACCAGAGCCCGGCACGGGGTGTGCGTGTGCTCGTCTACAGCGACGACTCCACCAGTCGAGCCTCGGTCGTCCTGGCCCTCGGGAAGCGTCCGCACCCCGACCTGCCGGACTTCGAGTACGTCGAGTGCGCCACGGCACCCGTGGTGATCCAGCACCTGGACCGCGGCGGCTTCGACCTGGTGATCCTCGACGGTGAGGCGGTGCCCGTCGGGGGCATGGGGATCGCCCGCCAGCTCAAGGACGAGATATTCCGCTGCCCGCCGATCCTGCTGCTCACCGGCCGCCCGCAGGACGCCTGGTTGGCCACCTGGTCGCGCGCCGAGGCCGTGGTGCCGCATCCGGTCGACCCCATCGCGCTGGCCACCTGCGTGGTGTCCCTCGTCCGGGACCGGCTCTCGGCCACCGCACGCGGACCTGAGCGCCGGTGACCTCGGGTCCCACGGCCATCGCCGCTTCCTGGCCACAGTTGTTGACCGCGCTGGTCCAGCGCCGTGACCTGGATCGCACGCAGACCGCGTGGGCCATGCACGAGGTGCTCTCGGGCGAGGCCAGCCCGGCGCAGATCGCGGCCTTCGCGGTTGCCCTGCGGGCCAAGGGTGAGACCGCCGACGAGGTGGCCGGCCTCGTGCAGAGCATGTACGAGCACGCGGAACCGTTGTCGGTCCCGGGTCGAGCGCTCGACATCGTCGGCACCGGCGGCGACCGCGCCTCGACGGTCAACATCTCGAGCATGTCAGCGGTGGTCGCGGCCGCCGCCGGTTGCCTCGTGGTCAAGCACGGCAACCGGGCCGCCTCGAGCTCGACCGGTGCCGCGGACGTGCTCGAGGAGCTCGGCGTACGTCTCGACCTCCCGGCCGACCGGATCGGGCTGGTCGCGCAGCAGGTGGGGCTCACGTTCTGCTTCGCGCCGGTGTTCCACTCCTCTCTGCGCCACGCGGCCGTGCCCCGGCGTGAACTGGGTATCGCCACCACCTTCAACTTCCTCGGCCCGCTCACGAACCCGGCCCACCCCGAGGCACTCGCGGTGGGGGTCGCCGACCGGTCGATGGCACCGGTCCTCGCCGCGGTGCTCGCCGACCGCGGTGTCGACGCGCTGGTGTTCCGGGGGGACGACGGGCTCGACGAGCTCACCACCACGACCACCTCGTCGGTCTGGGTGGTCGCCGGCGGCGACGTCGTGCCCGAGTCACTCGACCCCGCGTTGCTGGGACTCCCACCCGCCACCGCGCAGGACCTGCGCGGTGGCGACGCCGTCCACAACGCCGCGGTCTTTCGTCAGGTGCTCGACGCGGTCACCGGTCCGGTGCGTGACGCCGTGCTGCTGAACGCAGGGGCGGGGATCGCCGCTCACGCCGGCGGCAGCGGGCCGCTTGCCGGGCGGGTGTCCGAGGGCATGGCGCGGGCTGCTGAGGCGATCGACTCCGGTGCCGCGGCTGCACTGCTCGAACGGTGGGTGCGGGTCACCGCCGAGCTGGCCAGCTGAGCCCTCGGCCCGGCTGAAGGCGTCTCAGCGCCTCGTCCGGACGAGGTGCCTCGACGCGCTCAGGCGTCGCCGAGGCCGATGCTGAAGGCGGCCTCGAGGTCGTGGGAGGAGTACGTACGAAAGGCGATGTGGGTCTCGGTGGACAGCACGCCGTCGACCTTGTTCAGCCGGTCCGCCACGACGGCCGCCACGTCGTCATGCTGGTGCACGCGGACGAGCGCGATCAGGTCGATGTGGCCGGTCACGGAGTAGACCTCGCTGACACCGGCGAGCGCGGCGATCTGCTCGGCCACCTCGGGGATGCGGGCGACGTCCGCCTCGACGAACACGATCGCGGTGATCACTGCGGCCTCCTCGAAGCGGGCGGGTGGGGACGCGGCCTGGAGTGCGAGCCTAGACCCGCACTCAGCGTGCCGGCTGGTGCACGGGGACGGGCAGGCGCTGCTCGTCGAAGGGGACCAGCAGCTCACGACCGCCGGACTCCAGGGCGGCCACGTGCCGGGAGGCGCCGGCCACCGGGCAGCTCCACTCGCCCTCGAGTCGGACGAGGCGGATGCCGGGGCGCTCGAGCCAGCGGGCCAGCCGCTCGGTCTCGGCAGCGGTCGCGGCCGGTGTCGGACCGGACCCGGTGGGTACCGTCTCGGCGCTGCGCACCAGCTGCTCGACCCAGTCCCGTGCGTCGGCCCCGTCGGGCATGAGACCGGCCGCTGCGAGCCGTCCGGAGCGCACGACGTGGACCTGCCAACGCCCCGTCTCGTCACACTCGGCGGCCACCAGCTCGGGGCAGCGGGTGAGCGCGGTGAGTCGCTGGGTGCGGGCAGCCGACCGGACGAACGCCACCAGCCGGTCGCGGTGCACGGCCGCATCCTCGAACCGCTCCTGCTCGACCAGAGTCTGCATCCGGGCCGACACCGCGGCCACCACGTCGGACGGGTCATGTCGCAGCGCCGCCCTCAGTCTGGTGACCTCGGCCGCGTAGGCCGCGGCGTCGGCGCTGCCGTCACACGGCGACAAGCAACGAGCCATCTGGGCCAGCACGCACGCCGCCTTGTGTGGTCGCCGGGCCAGCCGACCGCTGCACTGACGCACGCGGAAGGCCTCCTGCAGCGCCGCCACAGCCTGCTCGGCCGTGCGGCGCGACCCGAACGGCCCGAGGTGGTCGGCGCCGTCGCGCACCTCTCGAACCAGCGACAGACGAGGCCAGGGTTCGTCGGTGAGCTTGACCCACACCGCGCGCTCGGGGTGACGGGAACGCCGGTTGTAGCGAGGCTTGTGCTGGGCGATCAGCCGCAGCTCACGGACCTCGGCCTCCAGCGCCGTCGTGCACGTGATCGACTCGACCCGCTCGCACAAGCCAACCATCTCGCCCATGCGCGATCGAGTCTCGCTGGCGGTGAAGTAGGAGCGGACCCGGCTGCGCAGGTCGCGAGACGTGCCGATGTACAGCGGGCGGTCCTGGGCGTCGCGGAACAGGTAGACGCCCGGGCCGGATGGCACCGTGTCGGCGAGGTGGCGCTTGCGGCGCTGCGCCGCACTCACCCGCGAGCTGAACGTGGCCAGCTCCTCGACCGTGTGCACCCCGAGGTTGCCGAGACGCTCCATCAGGCCGTGCAGGACGTCGACAGTGGCTCGGGCATCGGCCAGTGCCCGGTGGTTGGGGGTGGTGGTGGCCCCGAAGAGCTGGGCCAGTGAGCCGAGCTTGCAGTTTGGCGTCTCGTCGCGGGTAACCACCCGGCGCGCCAGCCGGGCGGTGTCGAGCACTTCGAACGCGGGCCAGGTCAGGCTCGCGGCGCCGGCGAAGTGGCGCAAGAAACCGACGTCGAACGGCGCGTTGTGGGCGACCAGCACGCTGCCGGTGGCGAACTCCAAGAACGCGGGCAGCACCGACTCGATGCGCGGCGCCGCGGCAACCATCGAGTCGGTGATGCCGGTGAGGACGGCGATGAAGGGTGGGATCGGCCCGCACGGGTTGACGAGCGTCGAGAACTCGCCCAGCACCTCGCCGCCGCGCACCTTGACCGCGCCGACCTCGGTGATCATCGACCCTCCTGCCGCCGATCCCCCCGTGGTCTCCAGGTCCACGACGCAGAAGGTCGTGTCACGCAGCAGTCGCCCGAGCTCGTCGAAGCTGGCCTGCACCACGCCGTCGTGCCCGCGGTCGACGAGCTCCTGGCTGGTCATGGCCAGCAACGTAGGTGGGCCGTCGGACAAAACCGTGCGGGACGCGCCCACCAGCAGGCTCCTAAGGTGGGCGGCCTCAGCCCTGCCGGAGGAGGTCGTCGTGGCTGATCTGGTCGAGGCTCCCTCCACCGGGCCCAGGCCCGGCCCGTCCTTCACCGATCTACCCGTGCAGGTGCGGCAGCGTCTCCTGCACTGGGTCTCGGATGCGCTGCAGGCGGTGGAGCCGGCGCAGTTGCCGGCCTCCCTGCGTCGGATCGCCTCCTTCGCGCCGCGCCCGCGGCGGCAGGCGTCCGCCGTGCCGGTCGCCAAGGCTCTCGCGCAGGACCGGTTTCGGGCCCGGGTGGCCGAGGCCGTGGCGGAGCGGGAGCCGGGCCTCGAGCGGGCAGCGGTCACCGAGTCACCGGACCCGGGCAGTGCTCCGCTGGATGTGATCGCCGGCTGGTGGCTGTGGCGTCCGCCGGGCTGGGCCGAGCGCTGCGCGGCTGCGCTCGCCACTGCGCCTACCGACCCCGCTCACACCACTCGCACCGAGCCCGACGCTGCGGCGCAGGCACCGGGGGGCGGTGCGGCCACCCGGCACCAGGAACCACCGGGTTCGGAGGCAGAGGTCGCTCGGGCCCGACTGCGGGAAGAGCGCGACCGCCAACGTGAGCGCGTCGCGCGGTTGCGAGAGGAGCAGGACCGGCTGCGCGGCCGCCTGAGCGCCGAGCGGACCCGGGCCGACGCCGCGGAGGAGCGCCTGCTGGCTTCGCAGGCCGAGCACACCCAGGAGATCGCGCAGGCGCGTGCCGCCGAGGCGTCGGCCCGTGCGGAGGTACGCAGGCTGCGTACCCGCGTAGAGCGGCTCGGCGCTCAGCGCGGTGAGGACGACCGGGCTCGTCGTGACGAGCGCAACTTGGCGACGACCCGGCTGCGCCTCCTCCTCGACACCGTCGTGGACGGCGCCCACGGCCTGCGGCGCGAGCTCGGCCTGCCACCGGTCGCGGCCACCACCTCCACCGCACCCAGTTCGGCCGACACCGTCGATGCCCGGCCCCCCGGGATCGACACGCCGACCCCGCGAGCGCACGCGGGTGCGGGCGACCGCCACCTCGAGGAGCTGTTGGGGCTCCCGCAGGCCCACCTCGTGGTGGACGGTTACAACGTGACCAAGGCGGACTGGTCGAAGCTGTCCTTGGCCGATCAGCGGCTACGACTCGTGCGCGAGCTCGGACCGGTCGCCGCGCAGCATGGGGTCGAGGTCACCGTCGTGTTCGACGGCGCCGACCTCGCCCGACCGCCCCCCCTCCCCGCACCACGAGGGGTACGAGTGCGGTTCAGCCCAGCTGATCGCAGTGCCGATGACGTCGTCCGTGCCTTGGTCCGGGCCGAACCGCCGGGTCGGGTGGTGGTCGTGGTGAGCACTGACCGCGAGGTGGCAGAGTCGGTCGGCCGTGCGGGTGCGCATCCAGTCAACTCGGCGGCCCTCCTCGCCTTGCTGTCGCGCGCCTGACGAGCGCCGGAGCTGTCGGTGGACGCGCCTAGCGTCGTGGCCACGACGTCGCCGGCGTCGTGCAGACCTTGGAGGACCGATGCCGACTCCCGGATCGCCGCCGTCCCACCCGCCAGCAGACCCGTCTGCCCCGCCGGCCGAGCACCCACTCCCGGCGGCCAGGTCGATGGTCATCGACTGCGACAGCTGTCTGGTCCGCGGTGACGCCTGCACCGACTGCGTGGTCAGCTGCCTGCTCGGTCCGCTCCCAGCAGCAGGCCGGCGGCTCGATGACGAGCACGTCCAGGCCATCGACGCCCTGTCGGCCTCGGGTCTGGTCCCGCCGCTGCGGCTGGTCACGGCGACGGACGGCCACGTCGTCCAGGATTCCTGAGAGCCGCCCTCCACCGGCACCTCCGGCCCGGATTGAGCCAGCGCGGCTGCCTCCCCTACAGTCGCCGCTGGGTGTCCGACTACGCCGACCAACCGGGTCGGCGCGGCCACCTCGCCGAATGCCGGTACGACCGGCAACCGGGGACCCACGTACCTGGGGTGGACCACCGAACCTGGTGGCGGGCGTTGCTCGGCCCGAACCCGTCAGCTGACCTGGTAGGCGTCGAAGCAGTCTGGAGCTCCGTCGTGCCCAACGACCGGAACCATCGTCTTGTCGCGCGCGGCTCCCTCGCCGCTTGTGCCCTTGTCGCCGGTGGCCTCGTGGTGCTGCCCGCGCCGAGCTCCGCAGCCCCTGACCCGCGCATCCCGCAGGTGCAGGAGCGCGTCGGTCGGCTCTACCACCAGGCGGAGGTCGCCGCCGAGCGGTGGAACACCGGCCGCGAGGAGCTCGTCGATGCGCGCGCCGGGTTGCGTACGCTGCGCACCGACCTCGCCGCCCAGGAGCGGCGGGTGACGCGGCTGCGCGACCAGGTCGGTGCGATGGTCGCTCTGCAGGTGCAGAGCTCTCCGATGAGCACCACCAGCCAGCTGCTCACCGCCGACGACCCGGACTCGTTCTTGGCCGGCCTGGCTGCCGTCCAGTCCTACAGCGACCAGCAGGCCGTGCTGGTCGGCTCCTTGCACCAGGAGGAGGAGCGGCTCGTCTTCCAGCAGGAGCAGATGAGCGCAAAGGTGGCAGCCATCGCCGACGACGTCGCCGCGCTGCACCAGGCAAAGGCCGAGGTCGACGCCAAGGCCGCAGAGGCCAAAGCTTTGCTCGGCCGGCTCGAGGCCGAGCGCCGGCAGCGGGTGCAGGCCCGGATCGCCGCGGCCGAGGCCGCTGAGTCTGCGGCCGCGGCGCAGGATCAGGCCGCCGCCACGACAGTCGCGCCGACGAGGAGCAGCAGTGCTCCGCAGCCACCCACGAGCACCCAGGCGAGTGGCTCGGCCCAGGCCGCCGTCAACTACGCCCTCGCCCAGGTCGGTGAGGCCTACGTCTACGGCTCAGCCGGCCCGTCGTCGTGGGACTGCTCCGGGCTCACGATGATGGCGTGGGGGGCCGGCGGTGTGTCGCTGCCGCACTCCTCGACCATGCAGTCAGGCATGGGCACTTCGGTCTCGATGTCCTCGCTGCAGCCGGGGGACCTGGTGTTCTACTACTCACCGATCAGCCACGTGGGCATGTACATCGGCAACGGGCAGCTCGTGCACGCGCCCAACCCGAGCAGCAGCGTCGAGGTCGTGCCCGTCGACTCGATGCCGATCGCCGCCATCCGGCACTTCGGCTGAGCCGGCCTGACGTCCGGGTGAGGCCAGCGCAGGGTCGCTGCACGTCTGCCTAGGATCGACCCCGTGAGCACCGGGTCGCCGTCGCGCGCGACCAGGGGTCGGTGGCTTCCCAGTGCCGTCGGCGTGGTGCTCCTGGGGCTCGTCGGCGCTGTCGTGGCTCACCGGGCCGCCGACGACGCCGCGCGAGCGTTCCCGCCCCCGTCCGCGACCCCGGGCAAAGGGTCACCCGGCACCGCCACCGCGGTGCCCGACGACGCGACAGTCACCCGGTCGTTCGCCACCATGGCCCAGGCCATCGACGAGCAGGACGGCGACGCGTTCACCGCAGCTGCGGGCTCGACGCCTTGGGCACGTGTCACCTGGCGCAACCTCGAGGCGCTCGGGATCGGTGCGGTCCGCCTGCGCTTCGTCGCGTCCAGGCCCGGGCCCACACCCGACGTGGCGCTCGCAACGGTCGAGGTGGACTGGACGCCGGGAGACCACGCCAGCGCGTACGACGGCACCACCACGGTTCCCCGGGAGGTGACGTTCCGGGTGGCTGTCACCGACGACGGTAGGGTCGCGGTCCTCGGCGCCGGTAGCGGCGGCGACCGCTGGGTGCCGGTCTGGCTGCTGGGAACCCTGGACGTCACCAGCCTGCCCGGGGGCGCTGCCATCGCCGTCGGCAACGCCGACTCGACCGTCGGTGTCGACGTCGACCTGCTGACCCGCCGCGCCGTGGCGGCCGTCGACACGGTGCTTGCCGACCTTCCGGACGGCCGACGCCGTCAGGTGGTCGTGGTCGCGCCTGCCACGGCCCGCGAGGCCGCACAGCTGCTCGGGCACTCCCGGTCCGACCTCTCCACCGTTGCCGCCGTCACCACCACCGTGGACGGCTCACGTCACGTCGACGCACCCGTCCAGGTGGTGCTCAACCCGGTGGTGTTCGACCGGTTGGGCCCGCGCGGGGCGCAGGTCGTCGTCAGCCACGAGGCGACGCACGCCGCCACCGGTGCCGCGGCTGTCCGCATGCCGCTGTGGGTCGCCGAGGGGTTCGCGGACTGGGTGGCCCTGCACGACGGCTCAGTGCCCCTCGACGTTTCCGCCGGAGCGTTCCTGACCTCGGTGCGCCAGCACGGTCCGCCGCGCTCGCTGCCCTCCGAGTCCGACTTCGGCGCCCAGGCGCACGGGCTCGGCACGACGTACGAGGCGGCCTGGACCATCTTCAGGCTGCTGGGTGAACGCTTCGGTGACGAGCCGGTCATCGCCTTCTACGAGACGGTGCTGACCGGTGCTCCGGTGCAGGCGGCGCTGGAAGACGCGACCGGCCTCGACGTCGCCGGACTCGCCATGGCCTGGCGCCACGACGTCCGCCGGCTCGCTCGTGCCTGAGCCGTCATGGGCGTGGGCGCGGTGGGGGTGGCTGCTGCTGTGGGCGGGCGGCACGGCCGCCGCAGTGGTGCTGACCACGCCGTGGGAGTGGCTCCCCAAAGGGTCTCTGCCGGCTACCGATCCGGGTGCGGGCCTCGGGGCTGCTGCTCTGGCCCGGATCGCGGACTACCGGGACGCTGCGGTGCCGGTGGGCCTGGCCACCACCGCCCTAGGCCTCCTGGTCAGCGCGCTGCTCGGCCTCACCCCGCTCGGCGCCCGGCTGGTGAGTGCGCTTCCGGGGCGCCGCCGCCGGTGGGCGCATCGCGTCCTCGCGGTCGCGGTGCTGCTGGCGGTGGGGCTGGTGGCCACGCTTCCGTTGCGGGTGGCGGCCGAGCACCTGGCCCGCACGGCCGGTCTCTCGACTCGTACGTGGGGGTCCTGGGCAGCCGACGTGGCGACCTCGTACGCGGTGGCAACGGCGGTGACGGCCGCGGTGCTGCTGGCGCTGGCGGCCATCGCCGCCCGCGTACGCCACTGGGAGCTGCCGGTCTCGCTCGGTGCGGGAGCCCTGGTGCTGATCGGTTCGCTGGCGTACCCGGTCGTCATCGAGCCGTTGTACGCCTCGTTCACGCCGATGCAGCCCGGACCGTTGCGCACGTCGCTGATCGAGCTCGGCTCCCGCGACGGGATCGACGTGGACCAGGTCTTGGTGGCTGACGCCTCCCGGCGAACCAGCGCGGTCAACGCCTACGTCTCGGGCTTCGGGCCGACCCGACGGATCGTCGTGTACGACACCTTGGTGGCGCAGGCGCCGCCCCGGGAGGTACGTCTGGTGGTGGCGCACGAACTCGGCCACGCCACCTCCGACGACGTGCTGCGCGGCACCCTGGTCGGGTCCGCCGCAGCCGTGGCCGGCGCGACGGCGCTGTCGCTGCTGGCGGGGTCCTCCACGCTCAGGCGCCGCAGTGGCCTCCCCGCAGCGGCGGGGGACGTGCCCGACCCGGCGAGGCACACCGTCACGGCCGTGGCGGGGGTACCGCTGCTGCTGGCTCTGAGCGCCCTCGGATCCTTCGCGGTGCTGCCGCTGACCAACGCCATGAGCCGGTCGATCGAGGCGAGAGCCGACCTGCACGCGCTGGAGCTCACCGACGCCCCGGGCGGCTTCATGGCCATGCAGCGTCGGCTGGCCGCGACCAACCTGTCCGACCCGTCACCGCCGGCGTGGCGGCAGCTGTGGTTCGCCACCCACCCGAGCCCCGCACAACGAATCGCGCTGGCACAGGGATGGGTGCGGCTGCACCACGCGGGCGTGGACCCCTGAGGCGCCGCCGTCGGACCGGCGCCGCGGCTCACCTGGTGGCCCCCACACGGTTTGCTCACACGTGCTGCTGGTGCCCTCGCAGCAGGCCGGCCCGGATCGCGTTCATGATCGCCTGCGCGCGGTTGGCCGCGCCGAGCTTGTCGTAGATCTTGGAGATGTGGGTCTTGGCCGTCGACTCGGAGATGTACAGCCGGCGGGCGATGGCGGCGACGCCGAGGCCGTCGGCGAGCAGGCCGAGCACCTCGGTCTCCCGTGGGGACAGCTGCGGTCCCGTGGGCTGCAGGCGACGCCGCATCGCATCAGCGAGGTCGGCGGCGGTGAAGGACCGCGGCGAGACCGCAGCGTGTCGCGCGGTGGCCACCACGTCGCCGGCGGGCGCGTCCTTGGGTACGAAGGCCGACGCGCCGGCCTCGAGAGCGGCGAAGAGCTGCTCGTCACCGGCGTACATCGTCAGCACGACGATGCCGACCTCGTCCCGGGCGCGCCGCAGGCGCTTGGTGGCGTCCAGGCCCGACCCGTCGGGCAGCCGCACGTCGATGACCACCACGTCCGGACGCAGCCCGGCCGCCATCCGCTCACCCTCCGCGAGGGTGCCTGCCTGGCCGACGACGTCGAAGTCCGGGTCTCGCTCGAAAGCCCGGCTCAGGCCCTGGCGGATCAGGTCGTGGTCATCGATGAGCAGAACCGACGTAGCCATCGGGATTCTCCTTCGCGGTGGGGGAGCGATCGGTGGACGATGCGAAGGGCCGCGAGCGGCTGGTCGCTGGTGCGGTGGTGCCGGAGGTGGACGAAGGCGGCAGGGTGTTCTTGTCCGGACGCAACGTGAGGTCGACGATCGTGCCGCCCTCGGGGCGCGAGGCGATGGTGAGGTCGGCACCGACGCGCTCGGCGCGCTCGCGCATGATCTTCATGCCGTAGCTGTCCTGCCGAGCGGGGGCGAGCCCGTGCCCGTCGTCGGTGACGGTCAAGGTGCCGTGCGGTGGGTCGACGGTGAGCGTCACCCACAGGTTGCGTGCACCGCTGTGCCGCCGCGCGTTCGTGACCGCCTCCTGAGCGATCCGCAGGATCTCGGTCTCGACCTCGACCCGAAGCCGCTGTGGCGTCTCGTTCAGCGACAGGTGCACGGTCATGCCCGACCGTGAAGCCACCTGGCGCACGTAGTCGGACACGGCGGCGCTGACCCCGGTGGTCGGGCTCACCTCACTGCGCAGGTCGAAGATCGACAGCCTCAGCTCGCTCACCACGCGGGTCAGCTCGCCGCGCAGGGCGCGCAGCCCATCGCTCTGGTCGTCACTCTCGGCGGTCGCCACCAGCTCGTCGACGGCGTAGCCGAGCGAGGCGACCTCCTGGGCGATGCCGTCATGGATCTCTCTGGACAGGCGTCGCCGCTCGTCGGCCGTGGCGAGCGTGCGGATCTCGTCGAAGACCAGTGCGGTGTCGAGGTGCAACGCGTGCCGGCCGAGAGACTCCTGCAGCGAGGCCAGCAGGGTCGCACTGGGGGGTGAGTCGCACTCGGCCACCACGACACCGAGGATCCGGGAACCCACCGGCAGGGGCAGGGCCACCAGGACCCGTCGCTCACCGGACTCGTCGCTCCAGCGCTGCGCCGCGGACTCGCGGGTCCACACCTCCCGTACGAGCGGATCGTCCCCGCTCAGCGCGGTCAAGCGGTCGGCACCCTGGAAGGTCAACGGGACCAGCACACCACCGTCGGTGCGTACCAGCACCGCTGAGCAGCGGTCCGACAGTACCGTCGAGACCTCGACCAGCACCTGCTGGGCGATCCCCACCGGGTCCAGACCTGCCGACAACCGCCGCGCCACCGTGCGCAGCTGGCCGAGCAGTCGCCGCGCCGAGTCGTAGGCGTCATCACCGCGGGGCTTCTGCTCACCCGCGTACTGCACCCAGGCGCCGAGCAGGGCACTACCGGCGGCGACGACCAGCCAGGGCGACACCACGGAGAGGCCATGACCGCTTGGTCCCCGCAGGGCCACCATCAGCACCGGTGCCAGTTCGCAGACCAGCGCCATGGCCGCTCCGACCAGACCCATCAGGAGGCCGGCCGCGAAAGCCGGCACCAGCAGGTAGATCAACGCTTCAGGCAGTCGGGTGATGCTCGCCCCCACGATCACCGCCGACAGCAGCGCCTCCACGCCCAGCAGAACCGGTAGCGGCACGGCGCGCTGGACCGGGAGTGCGGAGACCAGCGCCGCCAGCAGCGTCAGGGCGGCCGCACAGGTGAATCCGGCCAGCGACGGACGAGTGACGGCCAGCAGCCAGACGGAGGCGGCTCCGAAGCCGCGGACGCCGAGCAGGAGGACCCGGTGGTGAGGCAGGATCGGCAGGGCGGCAGTCATGGCATCGCTCAGTGTAGGCAACCTGTGACGCATCGTCATATCTTCTTGACATGTCCGACTTTGTCCAAGCCGTGCTCCGAGCGGGTGTTCTGGTGAGGGTTCAGGTGTAGAGCGCTTCGACGTCGTCCGAGAAGTCGTGCAGGACGACCTGACGCTTGAGCTTCGCCGTCGGGGTGAGGTGCCCGCTCTGCTCACTCCACTGCGTCGGCAGCACGCGAAAGTGACGGATCGCCTCGGCCTGGGACACCGACTCGTTGGCCGCGTCGACGGCTTGTTGCACCTCGGCGAGCAGGTCGGTGTCCGTGGCCAGGGCGCTGGGGGCGGTGCTGGCACCTCGCGAGGTCGCCCACGCTCGCACAGCGACCGGGTCGAGGGTGACCAGAGCGGCCAGGTACGGCCGTCCGTCGCCGACGACCATGGCTTGGCCGACCAGCGGGCTCGAGCGCAGCTGCTCCTCCAGCACACCCGGGGCCACCTGCTTGCCGCCGGCGGTGACGAGGATCTCTCGCCGTCGGCCCGTCACCCGCACGAAGCCCTCCGCGTCGATCTCGCCCAGGTCACCGGTGTGCAGCCAGCCGTCGGAGGACGGGTCGACGGTGCCACCGCTGCCGGTGGGGCCGCGCCAGTAGCCACCGAAGACCTGGGGACCGCGAAACAGCAGCTCACCATCGTCGCCGACCCGCACCGACGTGCCTGGCACGGGTCGGCCCACGGTGCCGATCTTGGTGGCGGTGGGGGTATTGACGCACAGCGCTCCAGCGGACTCGGTCAGGCCGTAACCCTCGAGGACGGGGAGACCCACGCCGGTGAAGAAGTGGGCCAGCCGTTCGCCGAGCGGTGCGCCGCCGGAGACCAGCCACTGCGTTCGTCCACCGAGCTCTGCGCGCAGCGCACGGTAGACGACCCGTTCGTACGCGGCGTGCCGGGCGCGCAGCAACCGACCGGCCCTCCCGGCGTGCTCGGCGCGGCTGTAGGCGATTGCGGTCTCGGCGGCACGGACGAACCCCGGACCGCGCCCGCGGGCGTACGCGCGCTGGCTGGCGGCGTTGACGATCGACTCCAGGACGCGCGGCACGCCCAGCACGAACGTCGGCCGGAAGGCACTCAGCTCGGCGGCCAGGTCGGTGACCGAAGCGGCGTGCCCCAGGCGCACGCCGGAGCGCACGCAGCCCACCTGGATGAGGCGTGCCAGCACGTGGGCCAGCGGCAGCGTCAACAGCGTGCTGGCGTCCGTGGCCTCGAACAGCTCCGGCAGGCACGCCGTCAGGGCGTCGAGGTCGGCCGAGAAGTTGCCGTGGGTGAGTGCGCAGCCGCGCGGGACGCCAGTCGTGCCAGAGGTGTAGAGCAACGTCGCGAGGTGGTCGGCGGAGACCGCCGTGCGGCGAACCTCGAGCCGGTCGGGGGGAACGGCCGCACCGAGCCTGGTGAGCGCCTCGGTGCCGCCGGAGTCGAGCACCCACACCGAACGCATCGACGAGGCGTCGCGTCCCAGCCGCTCGAGGATGTCCCGCAGCGCGTCGGTCTCGACCACGGCGGCGACCGCACCACTGTCGGCGAGCACGTGCTGCAGGTGCTCTGCGGGGCTGGTGGCGTAGACCGGGACCACCACCGCGCCGACCTCCCAGCAGGCGTAGTCGAGCAGCGTCCACTCGTACCGCGTGCGCGCGCACAGCAGCACCCGGTCCCCGGTCTCGATGCCCGCCGCGAGGAGCCCGCGGGCCAGTGCCGCCACGTCGGCGCGCACGTCGGCGGCGCTGACGTCGTGCCAGCCGGCGGTGTCGCGGCGGGCCAGGCACGGCGCGTCCGGGTGCTCGTGTGCGCGTCGCACCAGGTCGTCGGACAGGCTCCCCGCCGGCGTCGGCCCGGTCACCCGAGGGGTGGTGAAGGTGCGCAACGCTGGCTCTCCCTCCCGGTCCACATCGTGGCTGCCGGCACGCGACGCTCGCCCGGGCAGGCTACCGTCGCCGCCGCTGAGCAGCCGGGGGAGGAGGAGCCACGTGCCGATGCTCGACGTGATCGACGAGACGTACGTGGTGGCACCGGTCGAGCGGGTGCGTCGCTTGCTGTGCGACGAGCAGGCAGCGGCCCTGCACGTGCCCGGCCTGCTGCTGGTCTGCGTCGAGGACCGCGGCGCGAAGGGCCGGCGCTGGGAGCTGGGCGGTGCCCTGCGTGGCACGGCCGAGATGTGGCTCGAGCCGGTGAGCGACGGAGTTCTCGTCCACGCGTACCTACGCGCCGACCCGACCCGAACGCGCCGGTTCGCGCGGTTGCGGCCGGACGACGACGCCGCCGCGCTGCGGCGCCGCTACGCGCGTCCGCTCAAGCGGTGGGTGCTCAGCGTCAAGGACCAGCTCGAGGCCGGTCGCCTCCCCGGCGAGCCACGCCCGCTGGAGTAGTGTCCGGCGCACCGGTTCGAACCCCCGCGCTCGCAACTGGTGAACGTTCGCTGAAGCCCCTGGAGGAGCGACCGCGATGGCCGATCAGACCACCAGCGATCTCGTCGTGGCAGCGGACCCCGCGGCGGTCATGGCGGTCATCGCCGACTTCGACTCGTACCCGTCGTGGGCAACGGGGATGAAGGAGGCCGAGGTGCTGTCCACCGGTCCCGACGGCCGCGCCGACCGGGTGCGGTTCGTGCTGGAAGCCACACCCATCCGCGACGAGTACGTGTTGGCCTACACCTGGGACGGGGACCGTTCGGTCCGCTGGACCCTCGACCGCGGCAAGATGCTCAAGGCGATGGATGGTGCGTACGAGCTGGCCCCCCAGGCCGGCGGCTCGACGCGGGTCACCTACCGGCTCGCGGTGGAGGTGTCGGTGCCGATCATCGGGATGTTGCGGCGCAAGGCCGAGAAGGTGATCATCGACACCGCCCTGGAGGGCCTGCGCCAGCGCGTCGAGTCCAGGGCCGGCTGACGATCGGCGACGACTGGAAGGGGCACCGTGGGGCTGACCATCGGCGTCGACATCGGCGGCACCAAGATCGCCGCCGGTGTGGTGGACGAGCGCGGGACGATCCTGTCCCAGGCCACCGAACCCACTCCGGCCACCGACGCGACCGCGATCGCCAGTGCCGTCGCGACGGCGGTGCACCGGCTGTGCCAGGAGCACGACGTCGAGGCGGTCGGCATCGGCGCCGCCGGGTTCGTCGACGCCGCTCGCAAGACGGTGCTGTTCGCGCCCAACATCTCCTGGGTCGACGAGCCGCTCGCCGACCACGTCCGCAGCCGGGTCGACCTGCCCGTCGTGGTGGAGAACGACGCCAACGCCGCCACGTGGGGTGAGTTCCGTTTCGGTGCCGGCGAAGACGTCGACGACCTCGTGCTGATCACCGTCGGCACAGGTGTGGGCGGCGGCATCGTCCTCGACGGGGTGCTGCAGCGCGGTTCGTTCGGCATCGCAGCCGAAGTCGGCCACCTGCGGGTGGTACCGGCCGGCATCCGGTGCGGCTGTGGGCAGTACGGCTGCTGGGAGCAGTACGCCTCGGGTAGCGCGCTGGTCCGAGCGGCCCGGGACCGGCTCGCCGCCGGTGACCCGGGGGCGGACCACCTGCGCGACCTCGTCCATGGTGACCCCGAGGCGCTGACGGGCCGGCTCGTCACGCAGGAGGCCAAGGCCGGCGACCCGCTGTCGGTCGAGCTGCTGGGCGACGTGGGGCGCTGGCTGGGCGAAGGCATCGCCACGCTCTGCGCGGTCCTCGATCCCGGCGTGGTGGCCCTCGGTGGCGGTGTCTCCGCCGCCGGCGACCTGGTGCTCGACTCGGCCCGCAACGCGCTGCTGCGCACCCTGTCCGCGGGCGCACATCGGCCGTGTGCCGAGCTGCGCATCGCCACCTTGGGCAACACCGCCGGTCTGGTGGGGGCAGCCGACCTTGCCAGGAGGCGGGGTCCTGGTGACGACTGACCTGCCCCGCAGACGTCACCAGATGCTGGAACGCCTCGCGATCGGGATCGACATCGGGGGGACCAAGGTCGCAGCCGGGGTCGTCGATCTCGACGGCAACGTCCGCGAGCGGCTGCGTCGGGACACGCCCTCCACGAGCCCGGGGCTCGTCGAGGACACGATCGCCGAGGTGGTCGCGGAGCTGCGATCTCGGCACGACGTCGACGCCGTTGGCATCGGCGCCGCGGGATTCGTCGACGCCACCCGTGCCAGCGTGCTGTTCGCTCCGCACCTGGCCTGGCGGCACGAGCCCTTGCGCGACGCCGTCCACCGCCGCACCGGCATGTCGGTGCTCGTCGAGAACGACGCGAACGCCGCCGCCTGGGCGGAGTGGCGTTTCGGCGCGGCGCAGAACGAGCCCGACCTCGTGTGCATCACGCTCGGCACCGGGATCGGCGGTGGGCTGGTGTTCGGCGGGCAGGTCCACCGCGGTCGTTACGGCATCGCCGGGGAGTTCGGGCACGTGCAGGTCGTACCCGACGGGCACCGCTGTGAGTGCGGCAACCTCGGGTGCTGGGAGCAGTACGCCAGCGGCAACGCGCTGGTCCGGGGGGCGCGAGAGGCGGCAGCGGCAGCGTCGCCGCTGGCGCTGCGCTTGGTGCAGCGGGTTGGGACAGACCCCGCCGCGATCACCGGCCCGTTGATCACCGAGCTGGCGCAGGCCGGCGACCCGCTGGCGGTTGAGCTGTTCGCCGACGCCGGAGCGTGGCTCGGCGTCGGCATCGCCAACATCGCGGCGACACTCGATCCGGGAGTCTTCGTCGTGGGAGGCGGCGTCTCAGACGCCGGTGAGCTGCTGCTGCAGCCAGCCCGGGAGGCGTACCGGCGGACGCTGACCGGCCGGGGCTACCGGCCGGAAGCGCGGATCGTCCGGGCCCACCTCGGCAACGACGCCGGGCTGGTGGGTGCCGCCGATCTGGCCCGCACGGCCAGTCGGCGCCGTCGGCGGTCGCGGCGCACGCGCCGAGAGCCGTCGAGCCTGGTGGGCCGGTTCGCTCCCCGGGGCGGGTGATCTCGTTGCCGATCCGCTCCCCCGGTGGGAGCGTGTCAGGTGGCCGGTAGCGTGCGCCGGCGCGGGGTGACGGGCGAGGGGTGGTCTTTTTCGTGAGCGAGGGACTGGGGCGAGTGCCGGGTGTCGGCACCGCGCGGCGGCCGCTGCACGAACGTGTCGCCGCCGCCCCCGTCTCCTGGGGTGTCAGCGAGGTTCCGGGGTGGGGTCGCCAGCTGCGTCCCGAGCGGGTTCTGGGGCAGATGCGTGCCGCGGGCCTGCGCGCCACCGAGCTCGGCCCTGCGGGATTCCTCGGCACCGACGCCGCAGCGGCGGCCGCGCTGCTGCGCTCGTACGGGATGCAGTGCGTCGGCGGCTTCCTGCCCGTGGTCCTCCACGACCCGGCCTTCGACCCCATGCCCCAGGTCGACGCGTTCGTGGATGCCTGCGAGCTGGCCGGTGGTCGCGTCGTGGTGGTGGCGGCAGCCACCGGGCTCGACGGCTACGACGAGCGGCCGGGGCTCGACGCGCAGGGTTGGTCGACGTTGCTGGCCTCCCTCGACGCGGTGGTGGCGCACGTCGCGTCGCGCGGTCTGCTGGGCGCGCTGCACCCGCACGTGGGCACCATGGTCGAGACCCGCGCCGAGGTTGAGCGGGTCCTCGCGGGCAGCAGTGCCGGGCTCTGCGTCGACACCGGCCACCTGGTGATCGGCGGAAGCGACCCGGTCGAGCTGACCTCGGCGCACGCAGACCGCGTGGTGCACGTCCACCTCAAGGACGTCGACGCGCCCACGGCCGCACGGGTCCGCGACGCTGAGATCGGCTTCGCCGAGGCCGTCGAGGCGGGGCTCTTTCGCCCGCTCGGTGGCGGTGACGTGGACGTGGCCGCGTTGGTGGCCACGCTCGAGGCTGCCGGCTACGACGGCTGGTACGTGCTCGAGCAGGATCTGCGCCTCGGCAGCGAGGACGGCGACGACCGCCCCGTCGCGGACGCGCGCACCAGCCTCGCCGCACTGCTGGCGGCCGAGCCGGGCGCCGGTCGCGCCGGAGCCGAGCCGCACGAGGTGCTCACGATGGGTCGCGTCGGGGTCGACGTGTATCCGCTGCAGATCGGTGTCGGGCTCGAGGACGTCGAGACCTTCGGCAAGTTCCTGGGCGGCAGCCCGACCAACGTCGCCGTCGCGGCCGCGCGGTACGGCCGGCGGGCGGGGGTCATCACTCGCACCGGTGACGACCCCTTCGGCCGGTTCGTCCACCGGGCGCTGGCCGGGTTCGGGGTCGACGACCGCATGGTCACCACGGTCCCCGGTCTGCCGACGCCGGTCACCTTCTGCGAGATCTTCCCCCCGGACGACTTCCCGCTGTACTTCTACCGTCGCCCGGTGGCCCCCGACCTGTTGCTCGCGGCCGACGAGATCGACCTCGACGCAGTGCGCGCCGCGGTCGTGTTCTGGGTCACCGGCACCGGGCTGTCGGTCGAGCCGAGCCGCAGCGCCACGATGGCGGCGTTGCGGGCGCGCGCCGAGGTTCGATCGCAGCACCCCGAGCACCTGACGGTGCTGGACCTCGACTACCGGCCGATGTTCTGGACGTCGCGCGAGCTCGCGTCCGGGGCCGTGGCCGCTGCGCTGCCGTTCGTCGACGTGGCGGTCGGCAACCTCGAGGAGTGCGAGGTGGCGGTGGGCGAGCGCGACCCTGAGGCGGCGGCAGCCGCGCTGCTGGCCGCGGGTGTCTCGACCGCCGTGGTGAAACAAGGCCCAGCGGGGGTGCTGGCGGCCCGCGCCGGCGAGACGGTGCTCGTGCCCCCCGTCGCGGTCGACGTGGTCAACGGTCTCGGCGCCGGCGACGCCTTCGGCGGCGCCTTGTGCCATGGCCTGCTCTGCGGATGGGGCCTCGAGCGGGTGCTCCGCTTCGCCAACTCCGCCGGTGCCTTGGTGGCGTCCCGGCTCGCGTGCGCTGACGCGATGCCGACCCAGGCCGAGGTCGAGGAGCTGATCGACGGCACGCTGGTCGTCCCCGGCACCGCAGGAGGACCGCGATGAGCGTCTCCGGCGACCACACCAGAACCGACACCGGGACCGACACCCGCACCGAGCTGTTGCGGACCCGGGTGCACCATCCCGAGCGCATCGCCGCGGCCGCGGCGGAGCGCAGGCGCCCCGAACGGCTGGTGGGGGACAGCGGTCGTCTGCTGCTCGTCGCCGCCGATCACCCCGCCCGCGGTGCCCTCCGCGCGGGCGAACAGCCGCACGCCATGGCCGATCGGGTGGAGCTGCTGCACCGGCTGCAGACCGCCCTGGCCCGGCCGGGTGTCGACGGGGTGCTCGGCACCGCCGACGTCCTCGAGGACCTGCTGGTGCTGGATGCGCTGGACGGCAAGGTGGTCATCGGCTCGATGAACCGTGGCGGACTGGCCGGCACCAGCTTCGAGATCGACGACCGCTTCACGGCCTACGACGCGGCGGGGATCGCCCACATGGGCTTCCAGGGCGGCAAGATGCTGCTGCGCATCGACGCTCAGGACGCTGCGACCGCCCACACCCTGCAGGCTTGCGCGCAGGCCGTCGACGCGCTCGCCGAGCAACGGCTGCTGGCGATCGTGGAGCCCTTCTTGTCCCACCGCCCGCAAGGCCCCGGCAGTCGGGTCGTCAACCGGCTCGACACCGATTCCGTCGTCCGCTCCGCCACCGTGGCCGCCGGCCTGGGCCGCACCTCGGCGCACACGTGGCTGAAGCTGCCGGTCGTGGCCGGGATGGACGAGGTGCTCGCGGCAACGACGTTGCCGGTGCTGCTGCTCGGCGGCGAGGTCGCCGATGACCAGGGGGCCCAGTTCGCCTCGTGGCGCAAGGCGCTCGCCCACCCGAGCGTCGTCGGCCTGGTCGTTGGCCGCTCGTTGTTGTACCCACCCGGCGACGACGTCGCCGGGGCGGTCGACACCTGCGTGGAGATGTTGTGAGCGCCAGTACCGGCCTCGCGCCTCGCTCGTTGCACGTGCGGGCCGGGTCGACCGCCGCGGATCCGTTCGATCTCGTCATCACTCCAGCCGTCGCCGGGTGGAGCCACAGCGGGCTGGCGGTGCTCGGGTTGGACCCAGGACGCACCGCGACCGTCGCTACCGGAACCGCTGAGACACTCGTACTGCCCCTGTCGGGGGCTTGCGAGGTCACCTGCGACGGCGAGACGTTCCGGCTCACCGGGCGACGGTCGGTGCTGCACGGGACCACGGACTTCGCCTACGTACCCCGCGACGCGGAGGTAGTCGTCACCAGTGCGCACGGAGGTCGGTTTGCGCTGCCATCGGCGCTCTGCGAGCGCCGGCTGGGGTTTCGCTACGGCCCGGCCGACAGCGTGCCGGTCGAGCTGCGAGGCGCCGGCCACGCCAGCCGCCAGGTGCACAACTTCTGCACACCGGGGGCATTCGACGCCGACCGCCTCATCGCCTGCGAGGTGCTGACCCCTGCCGGCAACTGGAGCTCCTACCCTCCGCACAAGCACGACGAGGACCGGCCGGGCGAGAGCGTCTTGGAGGAGATCTACTACTTCGAGGTCTCCGCCGGACCCGCCGGGCCGGGCCTTGCCTACCAGCGGGTCTACGGTCACGCCGGCGCGGAGATCGACGTGCTCGCCGAGGTTCGCAGCGGTGACGTCGTGCTCGTCCCCCGCGGCTGGCACGGGCCCTCGATGGCCGTTCCCGGGTACGACCTCTACTACCTCAACGTGATGGCCGGACCCGGCGAACGCGCATGGCGAATCTGTGACGACCCCGCCCACGCGTGGGTGCGCGAGAGGTGGGCGGCCGAGCAGGTGGACCCGCGCCTGCCGATGCACGGGCCGACCACCGTCTCGAACGCACCCGGACAGACGCCGTGACCAGGCCCGCACAGACGGTGCGGCTCACCGTGGCGCAAGCGACCGTCCGGTTCTTGAGCCAGCAATACACCGAGCGCGACGGCGTCCAGCACAAGCTGTTCGACGGCTGCTTCGGCATCTTCGGACACGGCAACGTCGCCGGCCTCGGCCAGGCGCTGCTCGAGGCCGAGGTCGAGACGCCCGGAGCGCTGCGCTACCTCCAGGCCCGCAACGAGCAGGCGATGGTGCACGCCTCCGTGGCGTACGCGCGGATGCGCAACCGGTTGACGACGCTGGCGTGCACGGCCTCGATCGGCCCCGGCGCCACCAACATGGTCACCGCTGCAGCGCTCGCGACCATCAACCGGCTGCCGGTCCTGCTGCTGCCCGGCGACATCTTCGCCACCAGGGTCGCTTCCCCGGTGCTGCAGGAGCTGGAGCACCCGTCCGCCTTCGACGTCTCCGTCAACGACGTGTTTCGGCCGGTCTCGCGCTTCTTCGACCGCGTGTGGCGTCCCGAGCAGCTGCCCGCGGCCCTGATGGGCGCGATGCGCGTCCTCACCGACCCCGTCGAGACCGGCGCCGTCACCGTGGCGATGCCCCAAGACGTGCAGGCCGAGGCGTACGACTGGCCGGGGGACCTGCTGGCCAAGCGCGTCTGGCACGTCGCCCGCCCCGTGCCCGAGCCGGCCGCCCTGAGCCGCGCGCTCGAGGTGATCCGGTCCGCCCGCCGGCCGCTGGTCGTCTCCGGCGGAGGAACGATCTACGCGGAGGCGACCGACGCGCTGCGTGCCTTCGCGGAGGCCACCGGCATCCCCGTCGCGGAGACCCAGGCAGGCAAGGGCTCCCTGCCCTATGACCACCGGCTCTCGGTGGGCGCGATCGGCAGCACCGGCACCACCGCCGCCAACCGGCTGGCGCGAGAGGCCGATGTCGTCATCGGCATCGGGACCCGCTACAGCGACTTCACGACGGCGTCGCGCACGGCCTTCGCGCATGCCGGAGTGCGTTTCGTCAACCTCAACGTCGCGGGCCTCGACGCATCGAAGCAGTCCGGCACCGCGCTGGTCGCCGACGCCCGGGTCGGCCTCGAGGCACTCACCGGGGCGCTCTTCGGCTGGGAGGTCGACCAGGCGTACCGCGACGAGGCGACCACGCAGGCGCGGGAGTGGGACGACACAGTGCAGCGGGCGTACGACCTCGGGCACGAGCCGCTGCCGGCGCAGTCGGAGGTCATCGGCGTCGTCAACGAGGTGTCCGACCCCCGTGACGTCGTGGTGTGCGCCGCCGGGTCCATGCCCGGCGACCTGCACAAGCTGTGGCGCACCCGGGACCCGAAGGGCTACCACGTCGAGTACGGCTACTCCTGCATGGGCTACGAGATCGCGGGCGGGCTCGGGGCGGCCATGGCGTGCCCCGACCGTGACGTGTTCGTCATGGTCGGCGACGGGTCGTACCTGATGATGGCGCAGGAGCTGGTGACCGCGGTCCAAGAGCGGGTCAAGCTCGTCGTCGTCCTCGTGCAGAACCACGGCTTCGCCTCGATCGGCGCGCTGTCCGACGAGCTCGGCTCACAGCGCTTCGGGACTCGCTACCGCTACCGCGACCACGGCAGCGGACGGCTCGACGGCGACGTACTGCCGGTGGACCTGGCGGCCAACGCCGAGAGCCTCGGCGTTCGCGTGCTGCGCACCGGGTCGATCCAGGATTTCCGAACGGCGTTGCGCGCAGCGAAGGCGCACACCGGCGGGCCGGTGCTGGTCCACGTCGAGACCGATCCGCTGGTACCCGCTCCGGACAGCGAGTCGTGGTGGGACGTCCCCGTTGCGGAGGTCGCCACCCTGGACAGCACCCGGCAGGCCCGCACGACCTACGAGCAGCACAAGGCCGACCAGCGGCTGCACCTGTGATCACCAACGAGCGTCCCGGAGAAGGCAGAGCGCAGTGAGGACCATCGAGCACTGGATCGGCGGCAAGGCCAGCGTGGGCACGTCGACCCGACGCGGGCCGGTGTTCGACCCCGCCACGGGGCGGCAGCAGGCGGAGGTGGTACTCGCCTCCCTCGCCGACGTCGACGCCGCCGTCGCCGGTGCCAGGGCCGCCTTCGAGGAGTGGTCACAGGCCTCGCTCACCACCCGCAGCAAAGTGCTGTTCGCCTTCCGGGAGCTGGTGAGCGCCCGCGTCGGTGACCTCGCCGAGCTCGTCACCGACGAGCACGGCAAGGTGCTGTCCGACGCCCGCGGTGAGGTCCAGCGTGGCCTCGAGGTCGTGGAGTTCGCCTGCGGCATCCCGCACCTGCTCAAAGGGGACTTCTCCGACCAGGTCTCGACCGGCGTCGACGTCCACTCCTTCCGCGAGCCCCTCGGCGTGGTCGCCGGCATCACCCCGTTCAACTTCCCGGTGATGGTGCCGATGTGGATGCACCCGGTCGCGATCGCCTGCGGTAACGCGTTCGTGCTCAAGCCCAGCGAGCGCGACCCGTCGGCCTCGATGCTGGTCGCGCAGGTGTGGGCCGAGGCGGGGCTGCCCGACGGGGTCTTCACCGTGCTGCACGGCGACAAGGCGGCGGTGGACGGACTACTCGACCACCAGGACGTGGAGGCCGTGTCGTTCGTCGGGTCCACCCCCATCGCCCGCTACGTCCACGAGCGTGCCTCGGCGACCGGCAAGCGGGTGCAGGCTCTCGGTGGGGCCAAGAACCACGCCGTCGTCCTCCCTGACGCCGACGTCGACTTCGCCTCGGACCACCTCGTGGCGGCTGCGTTCGGCAGCGCCGGCGAACGGTGCATGGCGATCTCGGCCGCCGTGGCCGTCGGCGGCGCCGCCGACGCCCTGGTGGAGGCGGTGAGCGACAAGGCCGGCTCGGTGCAGGTGGGGCCAGGACGGGACCCGGCCAGCGAGATGGGTCCGGTCATCACCGCCGCGGCCCGCGACCGCATCGTCACGCTGATCGAGTCCGGGCAGGACCAGGGCGGCACGCTCACCGTGGACGGCCGCGGGCTGGTCGTCCCAGACCACGAGGAGGGCTTCTTCGTCGGCCCCACCGTGATCGACGGGGTCACGACGCAGATGGACGTCTACCGCGAGGAGATCTTCGGCCCCGTCCTGTCGGTCTTACGTTCCGACACCGTCGACGAGGCGATCCGGCTCGTCAACGCCAACCCCTACGGCAACGGCGCGGCCGTCTTCACCTCGAGCGGTGCAGCCGCACGTCGGTTCCAGCGCGGCGTGCACGTCGGGATGATCGGCATCAACGTCCCCGTCCCCGTTCCCGTTGCCTACTACTCCTTCGGCGGCTGGAAGGACTCGCTGTTCGGCGACAAGCACGTCCACGGACCCGAGGGCGTCTCGTTCTACACGCGCGCCAAGATCGTCACGTCGCGCTGGCCGAGCCCGGGGCATGAGTCCACGGCCAGCTACCACTTCCCCACGAACACCTGACACCGTCGGCGCGCAGGAAGGACACCGCATGGATCGCGACACCAATCTCGACACCGACCGCCTGCGGCTCGGCACCGCGCCCGACAGCTGGGGGGTGTGGTTCGCCGACGACCCGCACCAGGTGCCGTGGAACCGGTTCCTCGACGAGGTGGTCGCGGCCGGCTACGAGTGGATCGAGCTGGGGCCGTACGGGTATCTGCCGACCGATGCCGCACAGTTGGCGGACGAGCTCGGCAGCCGCGGCCTTCGGCTGTCCGGGGGTGCGGTGTTCGCCGGCTTGCACCGGGGTGCCGAGGCGCTGGACCAGGCGATCGCCGACTGCCGGCAGGAGGCGGCCCTGCTGACGGCCCTCGGCGCGAGGCACCTGGTCCTGCTCCCCGAGGGCTACACCGACCTCGACGGCACCCTCACCCAGGCCACCGACCTCGAGCCCGAGCAGTGGCAGGACCTCGTGAACGGCATGTCGGAGCTGGCCAAGCTGCTGCGCGACGAGTCCGACGTCGACCTCGTCTTCCACCCGCACGCCGACAGCCACGTCGACACCCAGGAGCGGGTCGTCCGGTTCCTGCACGACACCGACCCCGCGACCGTGAACCTGTGCCTCGACACCGGACACATCTCCTACTGCGGCGGCGACAACCTCGCGATCATCGCGGGGTTCCCCGAGCGCATCGGTTACGTCCACCTCAAGCAGGTGGACCCAGCCGTGCTGGAGCGCGTCGAGCGGGAGCACCTGTGCTTCGCCGAGGCCGTACGCCTGGACGCCATGGTCGAGCCGCCTCGCGGTGTGCCGGCGATCGAGCCCCTGATCGAGGCGCTCGCTGGCCTCGACGTCGACCTGTTCGCGATCGTCGAGCAGGACCTCTACCCGTGCGGGCAAGACGTGCCCCTCCCGATCGCGACTCGCACCCGCCGGTTCCTCGGCGCCTGCGGTCTTGACCCCGGTCCGCGCCGATAACGTCGCGTACCACCGCTCCCTACCCGACCCGGCCGGCTCACCACGAGGAGAAGCACATGAACAGCAACCGACGAGGGCTGCGCGCGCTGGCCGCGACCGCGGTCCTGGCACTGGGCCTGGCCGCATGCAGCAGCAGTGGTGGCGCAGGCGAGGAGACCGGGAGCAGCGACCGGGTCGCAGCAGCCCAGGACTCCGGCATCACGATCGCGATGGTCACCCACGAGGCGCCCGGTGACACCTTCTGGGACAAGATCCGGGCCGGCGCCGAGGACGCCGCCGCCGTGCACGGCATCGACCTGAAGTACTCCGCAAACCCCGAGGCCGGGCAGCAGGCGACGCTGATCGACAACGCCGTGGACTCCCAGGTCGACGGCATCGCGGTCACGCTGTCCAAGCCGGACCCGCTGGCGCCGGCGGTCCAGCGCGCGGTGGAGGCGGGGATCCCCACCGTCGCGTTCAACTCAGGCATCGATGACTGGGAACGGGTGGGCGCCGAGATGTATTTCGGTTCCGACGAGACCCTCGCTGGCAAGAGCGCCGGTGAGCGGCTCACCGAGGCCGGTGTGCAAAAGGCGCTGTGCGTCGTCCAGGAGCAGGGGTCCGTGGCGCTCGAGGCGCGCTGCGCCGGGGTGAAGTCCACCTTCCCCAACACCGAGAACCTCAACGTCAACGGCACCGACCTGCCCTCGGTGCAGCAGACGATCTCCTCGAAGCTGCAGGAGGACCCCGACATCGACTTCATCATCACCCTCGGCGCACCGTTCGCCATCGTGGCACTCGATGCCGTCCAGGACGCGGGTTCCGACGCCCAGGTGGCGACGTTCGACCTCAACGCCGAGGCCGCTCAAGCCATCGCCGATGGTGACATCACGTTCTCGGTCGACCAACAGCCCTACGTCCAGGGCTACCTGGCCGTCTCAGCCCTGTGGTTGAAGCTGACCAACGGCAACGACATCGGCGGAGGCCAGCCGGTCCTCACCGGCCCGTCCTTCGTGGACGAGACCAACATCGATCAGATCCTTCCGTACGCCGAGAACAACACCCGTTGATGGGACCGCAGGGGTGCCGGACCCGCCACCCCTGCCTCCCGGCCGAGCATCGGAGCACGCCATGAGCACAACCGTGAGCCAGGCGTCGGCGCCGTCAGCGCCCCAACCCGCTCCCGCTGCCGGCGGCCGACAGCGGTCGGTCGTCAGCCGGCTGCTGGCCCGACCCGAGGTCGGGGCCCTGGCGGCTGCCATCGCGATCTTCGTCTTCTTCTCGATCATCGCGGAGCCGTTCCTGCGCCCCGCCTCGCTGTCGACGATCCTCTACGCGAGCTCGACGATCGGCATCATGGCGGTGGGGGTCGCGCTGTTGATGATCGGCGGTGAGTTCGACCTCTCCGCCGGTGTCGCCGTCGTCACCGCCGCGCTGTGTGCCTCGATGGTCAGCTACCAGCTCAATCTCAACCTGTGGGTCGGCAGCCTGGTGTCGCTGCTGCTCGCACTGACGATCGGCTTCCTCAACGGCTACCTCGTCGTCAAGACCGGGATTCCGAGCTTCCTGGTCACCTTGGGCACGTTCTTCATGCTCCAGGGGGTCAATCTCGGCATCACCAAGATCATCACCGGAACCGTCTCCACCCAGTCGATCTCCGCCATGGACGGCTACTCATCACTCGAGGCCATCTTCAACTCCCGCTTCGACATCGCCGGGGTCTCCGTACGCATCACCGTGGTCTGGTGGCTGCTGTTCGTGGCCATCGCCACGTGGGTGCTGCTTCGCACCCGCATCGGCAACTGGATCTTCGCGGTCGGCGGCAACGCCGACAGTGCCCGTGCGGTGGGCGTTCCCGTGACCAGGGTCAAGATCGGCCTTTTCATGACCGTCGGTTTCTTGGCCTGGTTCTTCGGCATGCACCGGCTGTACGCCTTCAGCACCGTGCAGTCGGGAGAGGGCGTCGGCAACGAGTTCCTCTACATCATCGCGGCGGTCGTCGGTGGTTGCCTCCTGACCGGTGGCTACGGCTCCGCCATCGGCGCCGCCGTCGGGGCTGCCATCTTCGGCATGACGACCCAGGGCATCGTCTTCGCCGGGTGGGACGCGAACTGGTTCCGCTTCTTCCTCGGCGCGATGCTCCTGCTCGCCACGCTCCTCAACCTGTACGTCAAACGCCTGAGCACGCGGAGGTAAGGCACATGTCCACCACAGATCGGGCTCCGACCTCCGGCGAGGACACCAGCACGGACAAGCCGGCCGCACCGCTGATCGAGATGGAGAACGTCGGCAAGAGCTACGGCGCGATCTCCGCACTCGAGGGGATCAACCTCACCGTCGAGGCCGGCGAGATCGCCTGCGTGCTGGGGGACAACGGTGCCGGCAAGTCGACGCTCATCAAGATCATGGCCGGGCTGCACCAGCACACGCAGGGAGTGCTGCGGGTCGACGGCGAGGAGGTCCACTTCACGTCACCACGTGAGGCACTCGACCGTGGCATCGCGACCGTCTACCAGGACCTGGCCGTCGTCTCGCTGATGGAGGTCTGGCGGAACTTCTTCCTGGGCTCGGAGAAGCGGCGCAAGCTGTGGCCGGTCAATCCGCTCGACATCGACGGCATGCGGCGTACGGCACGAGAGGAACTGGCCAAGATGGGCATCGAGCTCGCTGACATCAACCAGCCGATCGGCACGTTGTCGGGCGGCCAGCGCCAGTGCGTGGCGATCGCCCGCGCCGTCTACTTCGGTGCCCGGGTGCTGATCCTGGACGAGCCGACGGCGGCACTCGGAGTCAAGCAGTCCGGTGTTGTGCTCAAGTACACCGCCCGGGCCCGCGACGCCGGACTCGGCGTCGTCTTCATCACCCACAACCCGCACCACGCCGACCTGGTCGGAGACCACTTCATCGTGCTCAAGCGCGGCGGGATGAACCTCGACGCCCACCGCTCGGACATCACCCTCGAGGAGCTCACGAGCGAGATGGCCGGCGGCGACGAGCTCGAGACGCTGTCGCACGAGCTCAAGCGCTGACTTCCTCCACCACCGGACCCACGCCGCGAGAACGAGGAGAGAGCAGTGGTCCAGCAGATCGCGATCATCGGAGCGGGCAACATCGGCCACGACCACATCCGCCGGATCGCAGGCTCGGTGGCGGGCGCCCGGCTCTCGGTGGTCTTCGACGTCGACACCGACCGGGCCCAGGAGGTCGCCGCCGAAGTCGGTGCCCGGACGGTGGCTGGCGTCGACCCGCTCATCGCGGCTGACGACGTGGACGCGGTGATCGTGGCCAGCCCCGGCCCCCTCCACCCCGAGCAGACGCTCGCTTGCCTCGCAGCGGGCAAGCCGGTGCTGTGCGAGAAGCCACTGGGCACCACCGTCGAGGACTGCTTGCGGGTGGTCGAGGCGGAGGCGTCGCTCGGCCGGCGCTTGGTGCAGGTCGGCTTTATGCGGCGCTACGACCACGGCTACCGCCAGGTCAAGCGGGTGCTCGACTCGGGCGAGGTGGGTGAGGCGGTGATGGTGCACGCGGTGCACCGCAACCCCGAGGTGCCGGCCAGCTTCACCAGCGACATGTCACTTACCGACTCCGTGGTCCACGAGATGGACGTCACCCGGTGGCTGCTCGGAGAGGAGGTAGTAGCCGTGACGGTGCTGGCCGGTCGACGATCGCCATGGGCGAACGCACACCTGCAGGATCCCCAGCTGGTGCTCATGGAGACCGCCTCCGGCGTCCTGGTGGACGTGGAGACCTTCGTCAGCTGCCAGTACGGCTACGAGGTGCGCTGCGAGGTCGTCGGCTCCACCGGGACCGTCTCCCTGGACACCCCCTCCTTCGGTGCGGTCACGTCGGCCGGATCTCGGGGCAGAGCGGTACCAGGCCACTGGCGCGAACGGTTCGCAGACGCGTACCGCAGCGAGCTGCAGAGCTGGGTGGACGGCATGGCAGCCGGACAGGTGACTGGTCCGAGCGCGTGGGACGGGTACGCCGCGACCGCGATCGCCGTCGCCGCGGTCGAGGCGCAGACCAGGCGTCAGCGCACCGTGGTGGAGCTCGTCGACAAGCCCGCTCTGTATGCCTGATCGCCGTGCGGCGCTGACCGCCCAGGAGGCCACGTGAAGCTCGCCCTCGACCCGTACATGCTGCGCAGGACCCCGCTGCTCGAGCTCCCTGGGTGGTGGCCGAGCTGGGTTACGACCACCTCGAGCTGTCGCCGCGGGACGACTTCATGCCGTTCTTCGTGCATCCCCGGGTGGACACGGCCACCATCGTCGCGTTCAAGCGTCTTCGGCTGGGAGGAGCGGGCCCGCGAGTCGGCCACGTTCATGCGCGCCGAGATCGAGCGGCGTACCGCTGGCTGGAGCCGATGAGCCAGCCGGTCGGCGTTGCCGTCCTCGGCTTCGGCTGGATGGGGCAGGTGCATGCCCGCGCCCACGCTCGGCTGCTGCACCACTACCCCGACGCGCCACTGCACCCGCGGCTGGTGGCCGTCGCCGACCCCGAGCCGTCGCGCCGGGCGCTGGCGGCCGCCGCGTACGGATGCGACACGACATACGCGGACTGGCCGGAGGTGGTCGCCCGTGCCGACGTCGACGTCGTCAGCGTCACCGGCCCGAACTATCTGCACGAGCCGATGGCCGTCTCGGCCGCCCGGGCGGGCAAGCACGTCTGGGTCGAGAAGCCCGTCGGGCGGCACCTGGCCGACACCACGCAGGTGGCCGCGGCCGTACGGGCAGCGGGAGTCCGCTCGGCGGTGGGCTTCAACTACCGCAACGCCCCCGCCGTCGAGAAGGCCCGCGTTCTGTTGGCGCAGGGCCGCATCGGGAGGGTGCAGACGGTCACCGTACGGCTACTGGCCGACTACTCCGCGCACCCCCTGGGCGCGCTGTCGTGGCGCTTCGACCCCGCCCTGGCCGGTTCTGGCGTGGTGGGGGACCTGGCCTGCCACGGGCTGGATCTGGCCCGCTACGTGGTGGGCAGCGACGTGACCGAGGTGGTCGCCGACTGCGCGACCTTCATCGCGCAACGGCCACAGGCCGCTGGCACCGTCTCCCACTACGCGACCGCCGCCGGCGGCCCGGTCGGGCCGGTGGGCAACGAGGATCACGTGGTGGCGCTGCTGCGGTTCGGCACCGGTGCCCGGGGGGTCTTGGAGTCGTCGCGGGTGGCGGTGGGGGAGCAGTGCGCGTACGGCATCGAGGTGCACGGCGAGACCGGCGCACTGGCATGGGACTTCCGCCGCATGGGAGAGCTGCTGGTCACGCTGGACGCCGACCGCTACACCGACGCGGCGTGGACGCTGCACCGGGTCACTCCCGCCGACGGTCAGCTGGGTGCGTTCCAGCCCGCGGCCGGGATCGAGATGGGTTACGACGACCTCAAGGTCGTCGAGGTCGAGCGGCTGCTGCGATCCATCGCCGAGGGGCGCCCGATCGGTGCGACGCTCGAGGACGCGCTGGTCACCGCGCGTACCGCCGACGCCCTGCTGCGGTCGGCCGCCGAACGCCGCTGGGTCGCCGTCGGCGCAGACCCCACCCCGAGTTGTCAGCACGACACGTCGCTGTAGCGACACCACATGCTGACAACTCGGGTGGGGAGTGGACGTCAGCTCGTGCGGTAGCCGGGGACGATCTCCTGGGCCAGCTGCTCGAGGAACAGACCCACGTCCGTGACGATGCCTTGCGCCTGCGCGGAGCCCCGGTCCGCGAGCTTGGTCACCGTCGCGGGATTGATGTCCACGCAGACCAGCGGCACCGAGGCGGGCAGGATGTTGCCGGTCGCGACCGAGTGCAGCATGGTCGCGACCATCAGGCAGTAGCCCACGTCGGTCAGCGCCGCCCGCATCGCCCGCTGACCCTCGATCACGTCGGTGTAGACGTCGGGAAGCGGGCCGTCGTCGCGGACCGAACCGACCAGCACGAACTGCTTGCCGTGGCGTACGAGCGCGTGCATGACACCGCCGGTGAGGACCCCCTGCTCGACGGCCGCAGCGATCGAACCGGCCTTGCGGATCGTGTTGATCGCCCGGATGTGGTGCTCGTGCCCATGCTCGACGCCACGCCCGTGCGCGAGGTCGACGCCGAGCGACGTGCCGTACAACGCAGACTCGATGTCGTGGGTCGCTAACGCGTTGCCGGCGAAGAGCACGTCGACGAAGCCGGCTTCGACCAAGGCGACCATCGCTGGCGCGGCGCCGGTGTGTACGACGCCGGGGCCACCGACCCACAGCAGCCGCTTGCCGGCCGCTTTGACCTCGCGCATCCCGTCGGCCACCTGGCGCACCAGCAGCGTCTGCGGCTTCTCGCTGGAGACCGCTGACTCCATGAACCCGAACGACTCGTGCGCGACGTCGGCCACCAGCGCTGTGACGCGCACGCCCTGGGCGCCGCACACCACCGCCATACCGGCGCGTACGTCTGACATCGCGACGGTCTGGACCCGTGGGTTGCCGTCGCGGTCGAGCACCACCAGGCCGCAGTCCATCTCGGGGTTGTCGACGACCAGCCAGCGGCCGTCCAGACGTACCCGGGTGGCGAGGTTGGTGGTGGAGTAGAAGCCGTCGGGGAAGACGCCGTCCATCTCAGCCGGAACGACGGTGGCCTCACCGGGGTCGGCGGGGTTGACCCCCTTGGTCTGCATGCGCATCAGCATGCGCTGCAAGGTGTCCTCGTCCTCGGCGCTGACCGTGATGCGCGCGTAAGACACGTCCCCCTTGTCGTGACCGAGGTCGAAGCGGTCGACGACGTAGTCGCCGCCGTACTCGCGGACGTCGTCCAGGACTCGCGACAAGATGCCGGAATCCATCAGGTGACCGGTGATCTCGACCGTCTCGCAGGGCTGCACGGAAGGGTGTCCTCGTTTTCTGAGTGGGTGGAACGGGCGGTCAGACGACGGCCCCGTCGTCGGTGTCGCGCGGACGGTCGTCCAGGCGCAGCACCAACGTGACCACGCCGCCGACGAAGCCCAGCGCGATCGCGCCCAGGAGCCAGCGAGGCACGTACCAGCCGGCCAGTGTGATCAGCATCAGCAGCACCGGTGCGCCGAGCACCAGCAACCAGCACAAGGCGGTCACCGGCTCCGGTCGAGACAGCGGCGGTGCCGGCGGGGGCTGGAAGTGCTCCTCGCGCGGCTCGGGGGCACGAGGTGCGGGTGCGTCCGGCTGCTGCTCCGGCGGTTCCTCGGTGTCACCCGGTGCGGGATCGACGGCGTCGGGTGGGTCGGGCCACGCCGGCAAGCCGCCGGACCAACCCGGGCCGAGGCCACCGACGATGCGGTTGAACTCCTCGTCGACGTCCTCGGGGCGGTCAGCGGACACGACGCTGACTCCTCGCCGGTCCGTCGCTCGCAGGTGACGCCGCCAAGCCGATGTGCTCGGTGAGGAAGGCCTCGGTGCGGGCGAAGATGACGGGGGCGTCGTTGTCCAGGGTGGCGACGTGGTAGCTGTCGTGCAGGACGACCTCCTCGCGCACCGGCGAGGAGATGCTCGACAGGATCAGCCGCGCGGAGGACGGGTCGACGACGTGGTCCTGCGCCGAGCGGAACAGCAGCAGCGGCTGCCGTACGTCGGACAACCCGGCCGAGACGTCCCTCCACATCCGCGTCAGCGAGTGCAACGCATGGAGCGGGGTGCGGTCGTAGCCGTTCTCCACGACACCGGGCTTCTTGATGTCGTTGCCGATGCCTGGCATCGAGCCCCTCGCGAAGCGCAGTGCCGGCAACGCGAGCAGTCGCCGGTCGGCGCTCGCGACCACGGGGTTGACCAGGACGAGCGCGTCGACGTCTGCCGGGCGCTGCTCGGCGAGCCGCAGCGCGAGGCAGCCGCCCATGGACAGGCCCGCGACAGCCACCCGTGAGCAGCGGGTCCGCAGCTCGGTGAGGTGGGCGTCGACCTCGGTGTACCAATCCGGCCAGCGCGTGCGGTTCATCTCCTGCCAGGTCGTCCCGTGCCCGGGCAGTCGGGGCACTCGCACGGTGCACCCGGCGCGCGCGAGGTGCTCGGCGAACGGTCGCATGGACGCCGGCGAGCCCGTGAAACCGTGGCTGAGCAGGACCCCGACGTCACCGCCGTCGATGCGGACGGGTTCTGCCTGAGCAGAGAGCAACACGGTCTCCTCGTCAGGATCGGTGGTGGCGGAGTGCGACCGCATCGTCGCATGCGTACGAGGGCCCCGGCGAGGCCGGTTTCGGGTGCAGCGATGGCCCAGCGTGGACCCGGGGGAGGCTCGAGTGCGCAGCAGCGCGAGGAGTCGGTCGCGCGAGTAGGGTGCGGGCTCGGTGTGAGGAGGGTGCGTTGTTCTACTGGCTGCTCAGGTGGGTGCTCATCGGCCCACTGCTGCGGACGGTCTATCGGCCCACTATCGAGGGCGTCGAGAACGTGCCCGGAGACGGACCCGCGATCCTGGCCTGCAACCACCTGTCGTACGCCGACTGGCTGTTCATGCCGCTGGCGGTCAACCGGAAGGTCACCTTCGTGGCCAAGGCGGAGTACTTCGAGGGCGCCGGGCTCAAGGGCTGGTTGCAGAAGCGTTTCTTCCTCGGCGCCGGCCAGGTGCCGATCGACCGCTCCGGTGGCCGCGCGTCGGAGGGTGCGCTGCTCGCCGGCCGCAAGATGCTCGACGCCGGTGGGCTGTTCGGCATCTTCCCCGAGGGCACGCGCTCCCACGACGGCCGGCTCTACCGCGGCCGTACCGGGCTGGCGCGCCTGGCGCTCGAGGCCAAGGTGCCGGTGATCCCGGTCGGTGTGCTGCGTACGAACGAGGTCGCCCCGCCAGGCAAGGTCCTCGGCAAGCTCGTGCGGCCGGTGGTTCGCTTCGGTCCACCGCTCGACTTCAGCCGGTACGAGGGCATGGAGGGCGACCGCTACATCCTGCGCGCGGTCACCGACGAGGTGATGTACGAGATCATGCGGCTGTCGGGCCAGGAGTACGTCGACGTGTACGCCACCCGCGCCAAGGAGGACGCCAAGCGGGAGGCAGCCGCCTGACCCGACTGACGAAAACTGGTGCCACGCAAGGCCGGACTTCCGAAGATCATGAGCACATGAGGTGTCGAAAATGGCGTCTGGCCTGCGGAAACGCAGCCAGGGGCGATGAGGGTCGTGTTACTACGGCGAGCGTGAGGGCGTTGTGCCCAGTTCAG